>Ga0207664_10001979_pt1 | contig 13484 bp, 9 predicted proteins | sample LARL83metaG_FD_184349 | JGI IMG/M metagenome (GOLD analysis project Ga0207664, IMG submission 184349) | Corn, switchgrass and miscanthus rhizosphere microbial communities from Kellogg Biological Station, Michigan, USA - LAR L8-3 metaG... | ecosystem: Host-associated > Plants > Roots >...
CGGGACTCGCGGCGCCCGCGACGGCCGCCCGGACTCGCGGCGCCCGCGACGGCCGCCCGGATGGCCGCTGCCGCCCGCGGGCTGCTCGGGGCGGTGACGGGCGAGCAAGCTTACGTTCTGAATCCCGGGTTCGATGACTTTGACCTCGGGTCCCCGCGCCGGCAGTGGACTTCCTTGCTGTTATCCGGATGGGGCCGGTAGCGGCTCCCGGGCTCTTTTTGCTGTTATCGCGTCGGTCCGGGATTAGGCGGTGTTCCGACCAAATATGGTCACTAACACCGCCCAATCTTTCACGTCGCGGGACAATTCTTGCTGTTATCTGCGATAAATAGGTATCGGGGGTAGTTAGCACCCGAAAATGGGTGCTAACTACCCCGGTGAAACTCAGCAGCGACGGGGTGGAGCTAGAGGGGCGGCGGAGGCGCCGCCGGGCGTCGGCGGGGTGCCGTCGGCGTCAGCGGCTCGCGGCGCCTGCCGGGGCGCGGACGACGACGGTGCTGCTTTGCGCCCTAGCGCTTCTCAATCTCCAGGAAGTCGCGCTCGGCCGGGCCGGTGTAGACCTGGCGCGGGCGGGCAATCTTGGTCGCCGGGTCGTGCACCATCTCGCGGTAGTGCGCGATCCAGCCGGGGAGCCGCCCGATGGCGAACAGCACGGTGAACATCTTGGTGGGGAAGCCCATCGCCCGGTAGATCAGGCCGGTGTAGAAGTCCACGTTCGGGTACAGCTTGCGGCTGATGAAGTAGTCGTCGGACAGGGCGACTTCCTCCAGCTGGGTGGCCAGGTCGAGCAGGTGGTCGTTCGGCGCCAGCTTGGTGAGCAGCCGGTCGGCGGTGCCCTTGACGATCCGGGCGCGCGGGTCGTAGTTCTTGTACACCCGGTGGCCGAAGCCCATCAGCTTGACGCCCGGCTCCTTGTTCTTCACCCGGTTGACGTACGCGTTCACGTCGCCGCCCTGGTCGCGGATGTCCTCGAGCATGTCGAGCACCGCCGCGTTGGCGCCGCCGTGCAGCGGGCCGAACAGGGCGTTGATGCCCGCGGAGATGCTGGCGAACAGGTTGGCCTCCGACGAGCCGACGACGCGCACGGTCGAGGTGGAGCAGTTCTGCTCATGGTCCGCGTGCAGCACGAACAGCATGTCCAGGGCCTTGGCGACCTCCGGGTCGACCTGGTACGGCTCGGCCGGGATCCCGAACGTGAGGCGCAGGAAGTTCTCCACGTAACTGAGCGAGTTGTCCGGGTAGAGGAGCGCCTGGCCGACCGACTTCTTGTAGGCGTAGGCGGCCAGCGTCGGCACCTTGGCGAGCAGCCTGATGGTGGACAGCTCGACGTTCGGCTCGTCGAACGGGTTGAGCGCGTCCTGGTAGAAGGTGGACAGCGCGGAGACCGAGCTCGACAGCACCGGCATCGGGTGCGCGTCGCGCGGGAACCCGTTGAAGAAGTCCTTCAGGTCCTCGTGCAGCAGGGTGTGCTTGGAGATCTGCGCGGTGAATTGCTCAAGCTGCGCCTGCGTGGGCAGCTCGCCGTAGATGAGCAGGTAGCTGACCTCAAGGAAGCTGGACTGCTCGGCCAGTTGCTCGATCGGGTACCCGCGGTACCGCAGGATCCCCGCGTCCCCGTCGATGTACGTGATCTCCGAGGAGCACGCGGCCGTGTTAACGAAACCGGGGTCGAGGGTGACCATTCCGGTGGTGGCCAGCAGCTTCGTCACCTCGATCCCCGCGGAGCCTTCTGTTGCGGGTTTCACCGGCAGGTCGAGTTCACGGCCTTCGCCGTAACTTAGCGCTACTTTCCCATTACCGGACGGTGCTTCGGACATTCGCGTCCCTTTCACGCTCTTCGACGGGACGCGCTCATGGAGAGCGGCCGGGATCGCCGGTCGCGGCGCCGCCCCGTTTAGGGTCCTCATGTGTTATACCCGTACGCTAGTCCGCCTTACGCACCGCGGAAACCGTGGGGTAATGGGACAACCATCACAGTTATTGCCCGGGGGGGCGACCCCCCGTACCCCCCGATGTCCGCAGTTGTGCGCCCGATGGCAAAAAGCGCCATTTTATCGGGCGCACAACTGCGGACGAAGGGCGCGCGGGGGGCTCCGTCACGTTGCCCGCGACCTCGGAAGAAGGGCGCGCGGGGGGCTCCGTCACGTTGCCCGCGACCTCGGAAGAAGGGCGCGCGGGGGGCGCCCGTCACGTTGCGCGGTGGGGCCGGGGCGGGGCGGTTTACGATGCAGGCATGAGGTTCGCGATCGCCATACCGCAGGACTGCGCCGACGGCTCGTTCGCCCCCCAGGACTTCCGGGCCTATTTCAAGCGGGCCGAGGAACTTGGCGTCTTCGAGAGCGCATGGGCGCAGGAGGCGGTGCTCGGCGGCTCGCCCCGGCTGCCTCCGCTCGAGGTGATGACGTACGCCGCCGCCTGCACCACGACGCTGCGACTCGGCTGCACGGTCTTCGTGACCACGTTGCACAGCCCGGTGCACTTCGCCAAGGCGATCGCCTCGCTTGACCAGATGTCCGGCGGGCGGATCGAGGTCGGGGTGGGCTCCGGCGGGCCCCGGCGCCCGTTCGCGGCGTTCGGCATGTCCGCCGACCGGTACATAACGCGGTTCACCGAGGGCCTGACGGTGATGAAGCAGCTGTGGACGTCGCCTTCGGTGACCTTCGACGGGGAGTTCCTCCAGCTTTCCGGCGCCATGATGGAGCCCAAGCCGTTCCAGAAGCCCTATCCGCGGCTGTGGTTCGGCGGGTCGGCGGAGACCGCGGTGCGGCGCGGCGTGCGGCTGTGCGACGGGTTCTTCGGCGCGGGGTCGTCGACCACGGAGGCGTTCGCCGGACAGGTGGCCGTGGTGCGGTCGGCGCTCGCCGACGCGGGCCGCAAGGAGGGGTTCGGCGACGGCGAGTTCCCGGTCGCGAAGCGGATCTACCTCGGGATCGACTCATCCGACGGGGCGCGGGCGAGGGACCGGATGAACGCGGCGCTCGCCGCCATGTACGGGCAGCGGGTGCCAGCCATCGAGGCGGCCGCGGTGACAGGCACGCTCGACGAGTGCCTCGCGGGCGTCCGGTCGGTCGCCGCCGCGGGAGCGGAGATGATCCTGTTCACGCCGCTGTTCGACCTGCCCGAGCAGATGGAGCTGATCGCGGCGGAGCTCATCCCCGCACTGTTACCTCCCGGAGACGACCTCCGGAGGTTATTGGCCGACCGGGTGCCAGATGGTCTTGGTCTCCAGGGTGGCGAACATGCGCTCAAGGCCTGGCTCGGCTTCCCAGTCCGGGGCCGGGAAGCGGACCACGCGCTTGAGGTTGCCCGCGGCGGCCACCGCGAGGTCGTCGGCCAGCGGGCCGGGAGCGCCGGCCAGGTCGATCGCGTTCACGTCCTGGTGCGCGGCCAGCCAGGGAGATATCTCGGCCACCTCGCCGGTCAGCACGTTCACCACCCCGGGCGGCAGCTCGGCGGCCGCCAGGGCCTCGGCGAACGCGACGGCGGGCAGCGGGTAGCGCTCGCTGGCCACGAGCACGGCGGTATTGCCGCTGACGATCACCGGGGCGAGCACGCTGGCCAGGCCGAGCAGGGCGCTCTCCGGCGGGGCGAGCACGGCGGTCACGCCGACCGGCTCGGGCAGCGACACGGTGCCGAACGCCCCGGCTACCGGGTTGACCGTCCCGCGCACCTGGGTGATCTTGTCCGCCCAGCCCGCGTACCAGGTCCACCGGTCCACCGCCGCGTCCACCTCGGCGGCGGCCGCCTCGGCGGGGCCGCCGCCGGCTTGGCAGAGCTGGGCGGCGAACGCTTCGCTGTGTGCCGCCATGATCTCGGCCACCCGGTAGAGCGCCTGGCCCCGCTGGTAACCGGACGCGCGCGACCACCCGGGGAACGCGCCGCGCGCGGCCACCACCGCATCGCGGGCATCACGGTCGGCCGCGAGCGCGGCATTGGCCAGGAAGGCGCCGTCCGCCCCGTGCACCGGGAACGTGCGGCCGCTGGCCGCGCGGGCGAAGGCACCGCCGATGTAGAGCCGGTAGGTGGTGCGCAGAACGGGGGTCGGGCGGGACAGCGGGCGGACATGCGGCTGCTCGTCGCCAAGCGGGGCGCCGGGCAGCTCCGCACCGGGCAGCGGGGCGCCCGGCAGCGGGGCGCCGGGTAGCGGGCCGTCAGACATCGGGCGTCCACGCGCCCGGCAGGTCGAGGTAGGCCTCAAGGCCGTGCCTGCCGCCCTCCCGGCCGAACCCGGACTCCTGGAAGCCGCCGAAGGGCACCGCGGGGTCGAGCCCGCCGAACGAGTTGACCCAGACCACCCCGGCCCGCAGCCGCGCGGCCAGCCACGCGCTCAGCTCGCCCTGCCGCGTCCAGACGCCGGCCGACAGCCCGTAGCGCGTGCTGTTGGTCCGGTCGACCACCTCGTCCGGGGTGGCGAACGACGAGACGGTGAGCACCGGCCAGCAGAGCTCCTCCCTGGCGATGCGCTGCTCCTGCTTTACGACGGCGAACATCGTGGGCGGGAACCAGAACCCGCGGTCTGGCGGCTCGTGCGGCGCCGACCAGTGCACCGCCCCGTCCGCCTCCGCCGAGCGGGCCAGCTCGGTGATCTTGTCGAGCTGGCCGCGCGAGTTGACCGGGCCGATGTCGGTCGCCTCGTCAAGCGGGTCGCCGGAGCGGAGCGCGGCCATCCGCCGCCTGACCGCGGCGACCAGGTCGTCGTGCACCTCCTCCGCGACGAACACCCGGGAACTCGCGCAGCAGGCATGGCCCTGGCGGATGAAGACCCCCTCGACGATCCCCTGGGCCGCCGCCTCGATGTCCGCGTCCGCGCACACGATGTTCGCGGACGTGCCGCCCAGCTCGAGGGTGAACCGCTTGCCCCACAACGCGGCGGACTTCGCGATCTCCTTGCCGACCTCGGGAGACCCGGTGAACGCCACCTTGTCGATTCCCGGGTGGCGCGCGACGAGCTGACCGGTCTGCCCGTCCCCGGTGACGATGTTGACCACACCGGGCGGCAGGCCGGCCTCGGCGCAGATCTCCGCGAACGCGAGCGCGGTCAGCGGCGTGCTCTCGGCCGGCTTGAGCACCACGGTGTTCCCGCACGCCAGGGCCGGGGCGATCTTCCAGGCGAGCATGAGCAGCGGCGAACTCCAGCCGATGACCTGGCCGACCACGCCGAGCGGCCGCGGCAGTGCCGGATTCGGCAGTGCCTGATTCGGCAGTGCCTGATTCGGCAGTGTCTGATTCGGCGGGGCCGCGGCGGTCCCGCCGAATCCCGCGTAGGCCAGCTTGTCCGCCCACCCGGCATGGTAGAAGAAGTGCGCCGTTACCAGCGGCAGGTCCACGTCGCGCGTCTGCCTGATCGGCTTGCCGCTGTCGAGTGACTCGATGACCGCCAGCTCCGGCGCCCGGTCCCGTAGCAGCCGCGCGATCCGCAGCAGGTACCGTGCCCGTTCCCGGCCGGGCAGCACCGACCAGACGCGTTCGTAGGCCTGCCGCGCGGCGGCCACCGCCCGGTCCACGTCCTCTGTCGTCCCGTGCGTCACCTCGGCGAGTACTTCCTCGGTGGCCGGCGAGACCGTCTTGAACACCCCGGATCCGGGCACGAAGGAGCCGCCGATGAACAGCCCGTAAGAGCCGCGCAGCTGCCCCCCGGGGGGACGACCCCCCGTACCCCCCGAGGTGCGCCCGATGGCTCCGCCATCGTATCGGGCGCGCAGCGTGGCCGGCGACCTGCCCGCGGCCGCACCGTACTCAAGCCCCATCACGACAAGCCCGTCCTACTGCGCGAGCAGGTCGCGGTCTTGCGCTGCCGCCAGTCTCACCGAAAAGACCCACCTTCTGGAGCGTGCGCCTGCCGTCCAGAACATGCCGAACAGGTCAACTTTCACAACCCCCGTATGCATGGCTAGCGTGACCGGAAGCGTAGCAGCGGCCGTGGCCTGGCAGACAGACTCTAGACGAAGTCCGTTCTGACCAGCGTCGACGTTTAACGAAAATCAGGTCCGGGCGGCGGCCTCGATCGCGCGGCCGAATGCGAGCACCCGCTCCTCCGTCATCCCGATCACCTGCATGGACGCGATCATCCCGCCGGCGGCGGGCACTGGTAGCGTCAGGGCGGGCAGCCCGGCCAGGCTGGCCGGCGCGGTCAGCGCGTTCAACTGGAAGCCGGGCCCGCCGAGCAGCGGGGGCGGGCCGAGCAGCGTCGGGAGCACGAGCACGGGGAAGTCGGCGAGCAGCGTGTCGAAGCTGGCGCGCACCGCCGTCCGGCCGCGCTCGGCGGACGCCCGGTCGGCGGGGGTGAGCCGGGCACCGCGCTCCAGGTTGCGCCGCACGTGCGGGCTGAGCTGCTTGAGGTACGGCATCAGGTAGGCGTTGGACCTGAACCCTTCGGCGTCGATGAGCACGGCGATGGCGCTGAGCGCCGCGTCAGCGTCCCACCCGGGGACGCGCGTAACCGCCACGCCCGCCGCCGCGAGCGCGCGGTCGACGGCCGCGTCGACCGCCGGGTCGGCGCCGCCGGTCGACGCGGGCACCGTGATCCGTCCCGCGGTGAGCTCACCGGTCGCGTCGGGCGCCAGGAACCCGGGTTCGAGCAGCTGCATGCCGACCTCGACCGCCGCGACGTCCGGCCCGATCGGTCCCACGGTGTCCAGGGACGGCGCGAGGGGGTAAACGCCCTTGACCGGGACACGGCCGTGCCTGGTCTTGAGGCCGACCACCGCGCAGCAGGCCGCGGGCACCCGGACCGAGCCGCCGGTGTCGGTGCCGAAGGCCACGTCTGCCTCGCCGGTGGCGACGGCCACCGCGGACCCGGTCGACGACCCGCCCGGCAGCCGCCTCGGGTCTCGCGGGTTGACCGGCGTGCCCGACCAGTGGTTGATGCCGCTCGCCGACCAGCACAGCTCGGTAAGCCCGGTCTTGCCGACGATCCGCGCGCCGGCCTCGCGGGCCGACGTAACCACTGCCGCGTCGGCCACGGCGGGATCGGCCATTTCCGCGACGACCGGGCAGCCCGCCGTCGTCGGCAGCCCCGCTATGTCGATGCAGTCTTTCACCGCGAGCCGAGGGCCGGCGCCGTTGCCGTCCGCATCGGCGGCGATGCGGATCACCCAGGTACCCATCCCCCCATGATCACCCGGCTCGCTGAAGATTGGATAAACGGACGCCCATGTGCGTTCCTGTAAAGCGCAAACGCCTGGGAGTAAACCGGCGCATAAGCGCGCGTCGCCCGCGCCGCGCGCGGGGTCGGGGTGTCGCGCGCGGGATCACGGGCGGGTCGCGCTCGGGCGGCGGCACTCTCCGCCGCCGATAGGGTGGGCGGCATGCGGTTGGCCAGGTACGCGCGGGTTGCGGTGCTCGTCGACGTCTGCTGCGTGCTCGTTTTCGTGATCATCGGGCGCGCCAGCCACACGAAGGGCGAGGCGCTCGCCGGGATCGCGTCGACCGCCTGGCCGTTCCTGTGCGGGCTCGCGGCCGGCTGGATCGCGGCCCGCGCCTGGCGGTCCCCCCTGGCGATCCTCCCCGCGGGGATCGTGATCTGGCTGTGCACGGTGACACTCGGCATGGTCTTGCGCGTCGTGTCGGGGCAGGGGACGGCCATCGCGTTCATCGTCGTGGCGCTGGCGTTCCTCGGCCTGTTCCTCCTCGGCTGGCGCCTGCTCGGGCGGCTGGCCGCCCGCTAGGCGGGCCTACGGGCGGCGCCGCCCAGCGGGGCCACGTGCTGCCGCTACGCCGTGGCGTGGGACGGGACGCGGCCGGTCAGGCCCCGCGGTTCACCCGCGTCGAAGCCGTCCGCCACGCTGACGATCTCGGCGAGCTCGTAACTGCTGAGCACCTCGACCGACAGGTCGTGCAAGCGGCGGGTCTTGGCCGCGCAGCAGTCCGCGAGCAGGGTGACGGGGTAGTCGCGCATGAAGGCGGAGCGGGCGGTCGTCTCGACGCAGATGTTGGTGACCACGCCGCAGATCATCAGGGCGGTGACGCCGAGCCCGCGCAGCAGCGGCTCGAGGGACGTCCACTGGAAGGCGTCGAAGCGGACCTTGTCCACCACCAGGTCCTCCGGGGTGCAGCCGAGCTCGTCGCACACCTCGGCGTCCCACGTGCCGACGGCCAGCCCGGACACCCCGGCCAGCTCGGGGCTGTTCCTGATCAGCGCCGCGCCCTCGTCCGGGCGACCCGGCCGGTAGACATGCCTGGTGAAGACGACGGGGATGCCTGCCGCCCGCGCCTGGCCGACCGCGACAGCCGCGTTCGCGACGGCCTCCATGGCGCCTTCAAGGCCGCGGCCGATCCGCGGGAACGAGCCGTCCGGGTGGCAGAACCCGTTCTGCATGTCCACCACGAGCAGCGCGTATCGGTCGTTGTCCATCAATCGGCTCCTTTCGTGCGTCGCCCTAACCTAACAAATGGGGCCGGCTGGAGCATGGGACGGCGATCGGGGGGCAGGCGAACCGGTGACCCTGTTGTCTAGCCGAAGGAGCCTTCTCCGATGGCAAGCGAACTCAAGGGCCTGCGGGTCGCCTTTCTTACCTCCAACGAGGGCGTGGAGCAGGTGGAACTCACCGCTCCCTGGCAGGCGGTCAGCGATGCCGGCGGCACGCCGGAACTGATCGCGCCGGAGGACGGCGACGTTCAGGCTTTCAACCACCTCGATAAGGCGGACCGGTTCCCGGTGCAGCACACGTTCAAGGACGTCGACCACACCGAGTACGACGCGGTCGTGGTGCCCGGCGGGGTGGCCAACGGCGACTTCCTGCGCACGGTCCCGGCCGCGGTGAGCTTCATCCAGCGGGCGTTCGATGCGGGCAAGCCGGCCGCGGTGATCTGCCACGGCCCGTGGCTCCTCGTCGAGGCCGGCCTAACGCGCGGCCGGACGCTGACGTCCTGGCCGAGCCTGCAGACCGACATCAGGAACGCCGGCGGTACCTGGGTGGACACGCAGGTGCAGGTCTGCCCGGCCGGCCCGAATACCCTCATCACCAGCCGCAAGCCGGACGACCTGCCCGCCTTCTGTGCGATGCTCACGCAGGTCTTCTCCGGCCAGGCGCAGGCTGCCTGAGCGACGGCTCAGCCGGCTTAAGCGACTCCGCCGGGACCACGCCAAGCGGCTGCCCGCGACTCCCTCCGCGCCTGTTGCTGTTATCAAGCCCGGCTGGGCGTGGATGTGAGTTTGCTGCCGTCATCGCCGGCAGCAAACTCACATCCGTGACGGAGCCCTGGCACTACTCTCGGCCGGCGGGGTCCGCGTCCTCTTCCGCTGAGGCCGGCGGGAGGGCGGCGGGACCCGCTCCGGCGGAGACGGCGGCGCTGACCGAGGCCGGCAGTGCCCTTGGGGCACGCGTGCTTAGCTGCGGGCGCTCGCCCGGGCCGAGGGGAATCGCCCGGAGGGCCTGGACGGCGTCCCCGGGCAGCGGCCAGTACTCGTCCGCCTGCCTGGACGGCTCCGGCCAGGGCTGCTCAGGGGCCGCGGGCCCGGACGACTGGCGGAGCGACGACGGCCCGGGCCGCGATGGACCGGCCGCCCATGATCCCCCGTCGCCTGGCCGCTCGGCACCCAGCCCCTCGGCAGCCATCCCCTCAGCATCCGGTCCCGCAGCCCCCGGCCGCTCGGCAGACAGCCCCTCAGCATCCGGTCCCGCAGCCCCCGGCCGCTCGGCACCCAGCCCCTCAGCACCCGTCCCCTCGGCACCGGACGGTGGCGGAGGAGCGGGCGGTGCGGCACGGACCGCGGTGTCGAAGGCCGTGCGGAGCTTAGCCAGCTCCCCGCCGGGGTCGGTGAACCAGGCGGTCGACCAGAGCCGGTGCACGTGCCAGCCGAGCCGCTCCAGGTGCTCCTTACGCAGCCGGTCGCGGTCGCGGACGCTCCCCGAGTCCCGGTAGCCCGCGCCGTCGGCCTCGATCGCCAGGATCATCCGCGCCGGGTCGTCGGGGTGCGCGGCCGCGAAGTCGACCCGGTAGCCGCCGACGCCGTACTGCGGCACCACCGTGATGCCGAGGGCCGCGAGCCTGGCCGCCACGTCCGAGTGGAACGCGCCGGCGTCGCCGCCCGCGCCGCCGGCGTCCGGCTGGCCGTCGGCGTCGGCGTAGCTACCTGAAGGCACCGGCACCGGCGCCACGGGAACGCCGCCGGCCCGTGCGTACTCCAGGTACTCGGCGAGCATCCGCGCGCCTGGCGCGGTCAGCCGGGACGGGTCGACGTCGTGGCTGGAGAACGAGCTGACCACGGTGAGCCGGCGGCGCGCCCTGGTCGCGGCGACGTTCAGCCTGCGCTCCCCGCCGTCGCGCAGCAGCGGCCCCCACTGGTAGCGCATCCGCCCGTCCGGGTGCTTGCCGTAGCCGACGGAGATGATGATCGCGTCCCGCTCGTCGCCTTGCACCCGCTCCAGGTTCTTGACGAAGAACGGCTCGGGCACGTCCTCAGCGAAGTAGGCCTCGAGTTCCCTGGCCGCGTCCCTGGCCGCCGCGGCCGCCGCCACCGCCGCGGTGCCAGAGGACCCGGCGGGCGGCGGCGGGACGGGCGGCGCGGCGACGGCCGCGGCGAGCGCGGCGCGCAGCGCGGTATCGACGCGCTCCGCGTGCTTGACGCCGAGGGCGATCACGCCGAGCGTTTCGCCGGGGCGGGTCCGCGCGTGCTCGAGTATCAGCCGGACCACCTCGGAGACCTCGGCGGCCACCGTGTCGCCCGCGCCGTCCTGCGCCCCTACCACCACGTGGCGCAGCACGTCGTCGCGGGCCACGCCGGGGAACGTGGTCAGCGCGCCACCGTAGATCCGGTCGTTGGAGAACGCCACGAGGCGCTCGTCACGGCTCCGGTAATGCCAGGTCAGCGGGCAGGTGGGGAGCAGCGGCCGCAGCGCGTCCAGCACGGACTCGAACCCGGCGCGCATCGAGACGAGCCCCTCGTCCGGGTCGTCGTCGTCCGGGTCGCCCGGGTCGATCTGATGGAAGAAGCTGGTCGGCGGGAGCTGCCGGTCGTCGCCCGCCACCACCACCTGGTGCGCCCTGATCATCGAGCCGATCGCGTCGGCGGGCACCACCTGGCTGGCCTCGTCGAAGATCACCAGGTCGAACAGCCGGGCGAGCGGCAGCACCTGGCTGACCATCAGCGGTGACATCGCCCAGCACGGCTTGAGCGCGAACAGCACGTCGCCCGCCTGGTCGAGCAGGCGCCGCAGCGGCAGGTGCCCGCGGCGCAGCGCCGCCTGCTTGCGGATCACCCGGGCCTGCAGCGGGTGCTGGTCGATGGTCTCGCGCAGCCGCCTGGCCCACACACCGCGGACGCGGGCCCGGTTGGCCGCCAGGTGCTCGGCGTCGTAGCGGCGGAAGTCGTTGGCCAGTTCGTCGAGGGCCTCGCCGAGGTCGTGCCCGGTCCCTTCGGCCCCGTAGTCGGTGTCGCGGACCCGGATCTGGTCCAGGATCGCCCGGTACCACGCCCAGTCGAAGGCGGCGGTCACCAGGTCGGGCGCGGTCAGCCCGGCCCGGTCCCGGTTGACCTGGCCGCCAAGGCCCCCGGAACCGGCCAGCGCCACGTCGTCGGCCAGCGGGGCGATCTCATCGAGCAGCGGCCCGAGGCTGAGCTTGGCGAAGTGCCCGGCCAGCTCGTACAGCCTGGGCAGCCGCCAGGGCGTCTCCTGGTCGGCGACGAGGGCCGCGAGCCCGGCGTCCGGGTCGACGTCCAGCCCTGCGAGCGGCGCGAGCGCGGCGAGCTGCGCCAGCTGGCTCTCGCACTCCTGCCAGGCCCGGACGAGCGCCGGGTAGTCAGCTGGCAGCCGCGGCTCGCCGTCCGGCGCCACGCCGGGCAGCTCCTGCCACCGCGCGCGGACCTCGCCCCGTCGCTTCCGGCGCTCGAGGAAGCTGTGCTTGCCCTGCTCGAGGTCGTTCAGCTGGGCAAGTACCTCGGTCAGCGCCACCCGCTGCCGGTGGCTGGCGAGCAGCTCACCGGACGGCAGGCCAAGGTCACGGCAGGCGGCGGCCAGCCGGGCCGTCGCCGCGGGCAGCGTCCTGCCGCCGATCGCCACCGCGAGGTCCACCGCGGTGCGGGCCTGCTCGCGGCTGCGCAGTGGCGCGCCGAACCAGGGGGTGCTTCCCGGGGTGAAGCCGAAGCCGCCCAGGCGGGTGAACTCGCGGAGCTCGTCGCGGACCCGCTCGGCGACCTCGGCGGTGATCCGCTCAGGAGCGCTGAGCCGGGTGGCGACGCGCGCCTGCTCCGGCACCCCAAGCAGGGCGGACTGCACCTGGTAGGCGGACAGCCGCCACGGCTCGTGCGCCCGGTGCAGCGCCGCCGCGTGCCTGGCGAGCCGGTGCTGCCGGTCGGCCAGCCGCCGGTGCAGCGCCGAGGTATCCGGGTCGGCCGCGCGGGCCGCCTGGTCGAGCGTCGCGCCGAGGCCCGCGGCGATCCGCTGCCGGTCGCGGGCGCCCTCATGGATGTCGAGCACGAGGTCGGCGAGTCCCGTGGCCGCCAGCCGGGAGAGCACCGCGTCGATCGCGGCGCGCTTTTCGGCGACGAACAGCACCTTCCGGCCGCGGGCCACCATCGCCGCGATCAGGTTGGCGATCGTCTGTGACTTGCCGGTGCCTGGCGGGCCGTGGATGACCAGGCTGCGCCCGGCGAGCACAGCGTCGATCGCGGCCCGCTGCGATGAGTCGGCGTCGAGCACGGAGTAGTCGGCCACCGGGTCGTCCCGCCCCGCCGAATCCAGCCCCGCTGAATCCAGCACGGCCGGATCGGGCCCAGCCGAATCGAACACGGGCGCGTCCGGCCCGGCCGGATCGAACCCTGCCGCGCCCGGTCCCGCCAGGTCAGGCACGATGACGTCCGGTCCCGCCCAGGCGGTGACCGGGTCGTCGGTGACGTCGGGGCTAGCGTCCGGCGCGGCGACCAGCTGCTGCGCGCGCGGGTCGCCGGCGATCGCCGCCACCAGGTCACTGTCCGCCAGCAGGTCCCCCGCCGCCTCGAGGTCGCGGACCATCGGCAGCTTTGCGTAGGTGAAGGTGCCGATGACCATGCGCTTGTCGATGCGGAAGCCGGGGACCTCGGCGTCGCGGGCGGCCTTGGCCAGCTGGCCCGCGATGCGGTCGGGCGCGGGCTTGTCGATCGCCGCGTCGAACACGGTGGCCAGCTTGTGCAGCAGGACCGGGTTCACCTCGGTCTCTTCGTCCAGGGTGAGGTCGAAGTCGTCGTACCGGGCGCGGGTCGGGCTGATGGTCAGCGGCCGCAGCAGTACGGGGGCGGCGGGCTCGAGGAAGAGCTCGTCCCACCGGGCCAGGCCGGTGGCGAGGTAGCCGGCCTTGATGCCGCGCTCCTCCTGCAGCTCGCGGGCCTTGCGGTAGATCGCCTGCATGCGGCGGATCGCGTCCGCCCGGATGTCTGGGTCCCCGGGGAACAGCTTGGTGAGCCGCGCGCGCCCTGTCTTCTCGAACCGCTCCACGGCGTCCGGGTCGGCGTCCGCCAGGTCGAGCGTTCCCGCCCTGCGGTCCTTGTAGTACAGCAGCGTGTTGCG
>Ga0207664_10001981_pt1 | contig 13482 bp, 10 predicted proteins | sample LARL83metaG_FD_184349 | JGI IMG/M metagenome (GOLD analysis project Ga0207664, IMG submission 184349) | Corn, switchgrass and miscanthus rhizosphere microbial communities from Kellogg Biological Station, Michigan, USA - LAR L8-3 metaG... | ecosystem: Host-associated > Plants > Roots >...
TGTCTCTTCCTCACCCTGGCGGTCCGGGACCCGGCATCGCGCCGGTGAAAACCCGGGCCGGTACCCCTGGGGTGGCGATAGGGCCAAGGCCCGGGTCACCGGCGGTCGGCGGGCTGAGCGCAGGAACTCTGACAACGGGGTAGTGGTTGTGGGCAGTCTCGCGTGACCGCCGTCAGGCGTGGCTACGTCGAGGCCTACTACGACAAGCAGCCAATCGGACTGACGGCGAGCTACGAGTTGCTGTCCGTACGGCCCCTGTCGGATGGCATCGCAGGACCCTGAGATGGCTCTCCGTCTGCTGCGCAGCCCCCTCCGAGCCGTCGACGAACCGCGACACTAGCAGCGCGGGTATGGTCAGGCACGCTGACTTCCTTGCCAGTGACGCGGGCGGGGGAACGCATGGCGAAGGTCGCGCCGCTCGCCTTCGGTCACCCCACCCCAGATGCCGAACGCCGCATGTGGTCCAGTGCCCAGTCCAGGCACCGCGCCCTCACCAGGCACCTGCCGCAGAACCGCTTGGCCAGGTCGGCCGCCTCAAAGGCCGGTCCTGCCGTGCCCTCGGGGAAGAACAGTTCCGGGTCGGCGTATCGGCAGGCAGCGCGAAACCGCCAGTCCTCCTGGTCACGCATTTTGGCTCCCGATTGCTGGCATCAGTGGCAACCTCCACACTCGTCGGCCGGGCAGCGCGTACTGGGGAAGACGCCGCCGGGGATGATGTCATGCCGCATGGTGGTACCTCTTCGTCAGAGACCGACCACACCGCGGATGCGGACGACGTGAACGCGGTCGGGCAGTTCGGAAGGGATCTCGAGGATCTCGGGCTGGCCGGCGATCGCCTTCATGTCCTGGCGCTGCGCCGCGTAATCCAGCTCCGCCATCTTGGCGCGGACCGGGTCGTAGTGGCCGCCGCCGTTGATCGCGTCCAAGCTGCCGACCTCATCGAGCGTGACCGAGTTATTGGTCATCTCCGACGAGCCGTGCGGGATGCGGGCAAGGACGGCATCGCAGGCCGCGTCGCGGTCGTCGACGACTTCGGCGCTGAACCCATGCTCTTCCGCAGTAACGGTCGAGGCGAGCGTCTGCGCGTTGCGCAGGATGATGAAACGGTCGGATCCCGTGGTCGTGGTCATGTGGGTGGTCCTTCCTCTCGCTTGGGTTTGCTGCTGTGGACAAACCGGACTTTGGGAGATGCCGGGCGAGATCGCCGGGCGGTTGGGCGCATGTGACAGCCCATCGCCAGGGGACGGACCGGCCGCGGCAAGATGGGAGCTGGACGCTGCTGAGCGCGCCGCTGGCTATCCGCGCGCGTCGAGGACGATCCGGAAGCCTGCCCTCGCCGGGCATCGGTTCCCTAACCGCCCGCCCAGTGAGTCGGAACTGTCGGCTGCCAGTGACCTCGAACGCCGGTAGTCCTCCATCTTCGCCTCCTGGCGATCAAGAGCTGGAACATTCATCTACTGTCGCCTGGCCAAGCCTTCGTCGCGCCCCTGACAGCGACTGGCCCCCGGCCTCCAGGGACTGGCCAGGGCTTTCCCCAGGCCTGCTCTCCGCACGGTGATCGCCGCAGTACTGGGCAGCGCATACCGCGCGAGCCGACGGCGGCGATCCGCCCGCCGCCGTTGTGCGAGAACTCGCCAGTCATCCATGACGCCGCTCGACGTCAGGCTCGGCGAGTGCCTGTTTGAGGCCGAACCCAGCTTCGGATAGTGCCGCGAATAGCTGCTCCGCGAGCACGCCGATGACGCGGCCGGCGCTGGCGGCCTGCGAGATGCCGCCTTCGACGGTCTAGACAGGGGCGGCGGGCCTTCGTGCAAGCGATCGCGGCTCGGACAGCCGCCGGCCCAGCTGTCCGACCGCCAGTGACCCGGGCCTCGGCCCTGTCGCCGCCCCAGGGGTACCGGCCCGGGTTTTCACTGGCGCGACGCCAGGCCCGGGAGGCAAGCATGGTTCCAGGCACGGAAAGCGGGCAGCCACCCGGCGCACTCGCGGTCAGGCCGCCAGCAGCTTCAGCGCACCCGGCGGCGGAGTCTGCTGACGCGGCCGGTGTCTGCGCCGCCGGGGAACGTCGGTGACGAGCGTGAGTATGTGAGTGAGGAAAGGCAGGGGAACCAGCGATGACCAAAGTGCTTGTCCTGGGCGCCGGAGGGCAGATCGCCCGCTGGGCCATCCAGATGCTGTCAGGCCAGGACGTCGAATTGACGCTTTTCCTGCGCGACGTCGGCAAGCTCGCCGGTGCGCCCCGCAGCGCCCGGCTCGTGGCAGGCGACGTGCTCGACCGGGAGCGGCTGGACCCGGCCGTCCGCGGCCAGGACGTCGTCTACGCTAACCTGGCCGGCGAGCTCGATGCGCAGGCGGCAAGGATCGTGGAGTCGATGAGAGCCGCAGGCGTCCAGCGCCTGGTCTTCATCACTTCCCTCGGCATTTACGACGAGGTTCCGGGCCGGTTCGGGGAATGGAACCGCCGCCAGATAGGCCCGGTGCTGCGCACGTACAGGGCGGCGGCGGACACCGTCGAGGAATCCGGGCTCGACTACACCATCTTGCGGCCCGCGTGGCTTACCGATGCTGACGAGGTTTCGTACGAGGTCACCCAGCGGGATGAGCCTTTCAAGGGGACCGAGGTCTCGCGCAAGAGCGTGGCAGCCCTCGTCACCGACATCGTCACGCATCCCGGCCGATGGGCTCGAGCGAACCTGGGAGTAGATAAGCCCGGCACGGACGGTGACAAGCCAGCCTTCGCCTGACCGGCGCCGCGTCACCCTCGGCTCGACCCGTGGCTGAACCGGCAGTTCCCAGCCCGGCGGCGACCCCGGGTCCGGCGCGGGCGGTCGGGCCGCTGGAGTTGTTCTTCACCTGGTGTTCGTTTTCTAAGAAGGAGAGAACCATCATGCTTGAACTCCAAGACGTTCAGCAGGTCTTCGCCGCGCAGCAGGCCAACCGCCGCGCGCTCGCCCAGACCACGGCCGAGCAGCGCATCGAGCGCCTCCTGCGGTTGCGCGGCGAGGTCGAGCGGCGTGCCGCCGACATCGGCGCAGCGATCAACGCCGACCTTGGCCGGCCGGTCGACAACCGTGACGAGATCAACACCGTCCTCGGCAGCATCGACAGGATCCAGGCCGGGCTCGCGGAGTGGATGGCCCCGCTCGAGGTGCCCCGCACGCCCGGCCTGCCCCAGGCCAAGGGCGTCTACGTCCGCTACGAAGCCCGTGGCGTCGTGCTCTTGTTCGGCACCTGGGACTTCCCGATCGGGATGTTCTTCTCGCCGTTCGTGCAGGCCGTCGCGGCCGGCAACACGGTGCTCGGCAAGACCAGCTCGATGGCGCCTGCGACGGGCAAGGTGGTCGGGGAGATCGTCTCTGCGGTCTTCCCGCCCGAGGAGGCCATCGCCTACAGCGACGGCGATGTCTCGACGCCCGAAGGACAGAGGCTGCTGCGCGACGTGCTCCTCGACCTGCCGGTCGACCACATCTTCCTCACCGGAAGCCCCAAGGTCGGCTCCGCGATCGTTGCCGCCGCCTCCAAGCACCTGGCGACCTTCACCGTCGAGCTGGGCGGCAAGTCGCCGGTCATCGTGGACGACACCGCCGACCTGGACAAGGTCGCCGAGGCACTGCTTGGCCTGAAGATCTACAACCATGGCCAGACCTGTCTCAGCGCGGACTACCTGTGGGTCCCCCCGCACCGCCGCGACGAGCTGATCGAGAAGTACACCGCCGCAGTTCAGGCGGCGTACTACGAGGACGGCGTCTACCAGTGGCAGCGCGACGGCCGCTTCGTCGACCGCCGCAACTTCGACCGCGTCAAGGGCTACCTCGACGAGGCGGTGGGCAAGGGCGCCAAGGTCGCGTTCGGCGGATCGAGCGACGCGGACGCCCTGGTCGTCGAGCCGACCGTGCTCACCGACATCCCCCTGGACACCGGCGTGATTCGCGAGGAACTGTTCGGCCCGGTCCTGCCGGTCCTCACCTACACCGATGAGCAGGAGATCTATGAGCACTCGGCCGCGCTGGGCAAGCCGCTCGGGTTCTACATCTTCTCCAGCGACGACGAGTTCGTGGAGCGGGTGCTGGCGAACACCACCAGCGGAGGTGTCACAGTCAATGGCGGCATGCTCCACTGGGTCGAGGAGAACCTGCCCTTCGGCGGCGTGAACTCCAGCGGATACGGCCGCTACCACGGCGTCTGGGGCTTCCGCGAGCTCTCCAACGCGCGCTCCGTGTTCCACGCTCTGGCGTAGCCCCGGTTCCGCGCAGCCGACGAGCGACCCCTGCGGTCTCCGTGCCGCAGGGGCCGCTCCTTGCTGCACGGACGCTCGGATTCCGTCGGCAGCCCCCTGCCCGCGTACCCGCCTCTGCTGACGTCGAGACTCTCACCGGCGCGGCCCGGCAGACCTTTGGCCCAGTTCGTCCCCCGATAGCCGGAGCCCTTTTGCCGCCTGTTTCCGCTGCTCAGGGATGGTTCACTGGAAACGAGCCCCGATAGGGACACGCTCCCGCAACCAGGTCCGGTCTTTCCAGATCAGGCAAGAAGACAAGAAGAGGAGTCTTTGCATGTCTACGTGGTTCATCACCGGCGCGTCCCGGGGCCTCGGCCTGCAGCTCGCCCGCGCGGCAGTGGCGGGCGGCGACGCCGTCGTGGCGGCCGCCCGTAACCCCAACGGCCTGCCGGACGACCTGAAGCAGTCCGGGCGTGTGCTCGGCGTCCCCCTCGACGTCACCCGTGAGGAGGACATCGCGGGGGCCGTCGAGGCGGCCACCGGGCGCTTCGGCGGCATCGACATCCTGGTCAACAACGCGGGCCGGGGTCTGCTCGGCGCGCTGGAGGAGATCACCGACGCCGAGGCGCGCTCCCTGTTCGACCTCAACGTCTTCGGGCTGGTCAACGTCACCCGTGCCGTCCTGCCGGGTATGCGCGCCGCGGGCCGCGGCAAGATCGTCAACATCGGTTCCCGCGCCGGGTTTGAGGGCGAGCCGGGGGCGAGCATGTACGCCGCCTCCAAGTTCGCCGTTGCCGGCATCAGCGAAGCGCTGTCCGCGGAACTGGAGCCCTTCGGCATCCAGTGCATGGTCGTCGAGCCCGGCGTCTTCCGCACCGACTTCCTCGACACCAGCTCCCTGTCCACCCCCGCTCAGCGCATCGGCGCCTACGACGGCACTCCCGCCCACAGCACCCTGGACTGGGCCGGCACCACCAACCACACCCAGCTCGGCGACCCGGTCAAGGGCGCCGCGCTGATCTACGAGGTCACCTGCCAGGACAAGCTCCCCGGGCACCTGGCGCTGGGCCACGACGCGATCGAACGCCAGCAGGTCAAGATCGGCCAGCTCCAGGACGACCTGGCCGCCTGGCAGGAAAAGTCCGCCGCCACCGCATCCGACGACGCCAGCTGAGTCACGCACACCGACAGGAAACGGATCTGATTACCATGACGTCACTCCTCACCGGCCGGCCGCTCGACGGCCGCATCGCCGTGGTCACCGGCGCCTCAAGCGGAATGGGCGCGGCCACCGCGCTCCGGCTCGCCGAACTGGGCGCCGCGTCGCCCTCGTGGCGCGACGGAAGGACAAGCTCACCGCGCTGGCGGCCGACATCACCGCAGTCGGCGGGACCGTGCTCCCCCTGCCCGCCGACGTCACCGGCCGGGCAGCCGTCCAGGACGCCGCCGACCAGGTCGCCGAGCGATGGGGGCAGGCAGACATCGTCTTCAACAACGCCGGCGTCCAGCTGATCTCCGCGATCGACGAACTGAAAACCGACGAATGGCAGCAGCAGATCGACCTCAACGTCACCGGCGTGATGAACGTGATAGCGGCCTTCATCCCGCACCTGACCGCCGCAGCCGAGCGAGGAGGGCCGTACACAGCTGATCGCAGGAGCGGGCGGGCAGCGACGGCAGCGTCTGCCGCCGAACCGCCCTGATCCACCCCGCCAGCACCCGCCGTCTTGCTTTCCCGGACCGCTGCCCCGGCCATCAGGCACCCCGCTTTCCTGCCGCCCTCATCCCCGGCAGTCACGCGGGCAAGGGACCACGTAGAAGGGACGCACGCCGGACTCGAGCCCACGTCAAGCCGGGGCCACGCCGCCCACACGGCCCGTCCATGGCCGTCCGTGGGAACGCCGACGGTGCACACCGACCCTCCGAAGTGTGCACGCCGACCGTCGTAACTGTGCACACCGACCGTCCTTGCGGCACGGACGCCCGCCCGCTATGCGTCCGTGGGCACCGGGCTCGGGGGCGGCGCAGCGTACGGACGAGAACGGACGGCGAGAGCAGGAGCGGTGTCCAGACCGTCCAAAGGAGCGGTGTGCCGACCGTTCTGCACAGCATCCGGCTGCTGACCTGTCGCCTCAGGAGGTCTGCTCGCTGTCGTGGTCTCCATGGTCGCCCCCGCTGGGATCGGTGGTGTCGAGGACATCGGTGATGCGGTCGGTGGCATCGTCTGCCTGCCCGTCGACGCAGTGGTATCTGCATGCGGGATATCGCCCAACTGGGCGGTCGACTCGCTGTCTCTCCTGGCAGCCACGGTGACGGCCTCGTGGTAAACGCGCCCCCAGTACGTGCGGTAGTCGCCGACGTTGGGGAAGTCTCCGAAGAGGCTTCCCTTTGTACTCGGCGCCAGGGCGGCTGCAAACACCCGCGTGGTCAGTTCGCTGTCCAGCTCTCCCGCCTGCGAGTGGACGCCCCAGGCCAAGGCGATGAAAACCGCCCGTTTGCTGCTGTGGTTATCAGCGAAGGCGTGCTGGAAGTAGCCGGCGAGCGTATCCGCGAACTCCGGATCTCCGGTGGCGAGACCGGCCCGATTGCACAGCAGCATCGCCCCGTCGAGGGTGGACGAGAGAGCAAGGAAGGCGTTGATTCCAGCGCGCGATGAGGCCGGATCAGAGAACCAGCGAGCGATGGCGGGCAGCACTTTCTGCGGATGATGCAATGCCAGGTTGCCTATGGCGTCAGCGAGCACCCCGCTGTCAGCCCGCGTCTTCTGCGCCGCCAGGCGCAGTCGCGTCAGGGCAAGGTCGGGCTCCTGCGTTCCGAACTGCCCGCCGCAGATCTCCGTGATTGCGTCGATGACCTTCGGATCTCGTGAGCTCCGGAGCCACGCGTAGAACCGGTCTCGAATGTAAGCCCCCATGCGGGAATCCAGGACTGCCCGGGAAAGAGCCTCGATGACGATCGCCCGCCGATCACCATCGGATAGCGGTACCCGCATGACGGCCAGCAGGCTGTCGTCCCGGAAGTAGACCCCAAGATCGAGCACCGCGCCGATGATGCGGCGAGTGTCATCGCGCGGGTACTTGATGACCTCCCTTCGCAGCCATTTGATGAGAACCTCACGCTGATCCTCGTACTCCTCCCACAGGTGTCGGCAGATCGCCTGGGCAAGTCCGTGCTTGGCCTTGGAAAGCTGGACGGCGTCTCCGGCAATCTCAACGTGCGCATCAGCTAGCCTCTTGGACGAAGGACGGTCGGCGAGGATCTCTTCACGGGAACGCTCGTGACCTACTGCGGAGCGGAACGCTTCCGCCATCCGGAGGATCGTCTTGCGTTTCCCGCCATCGCAGAAGGCAGCCGACCACATGAGGGCGCGCACGCCGAGATCCTCGTGCAGTTCATCGTCGACCCAGGTGCGCCAGTTACCGTACTCGCGGGCAATGTCCTCTGCGTCCCGGCCCGGGGAAGCGGCGATGAGCTGGGCGAGGCGGCAGGCGTCCGCTGCCCTGGGCCGGGATTCCCAGATGCCGCCGAAACCGGCTGCGTCCAGGTACGCGTCTGGACAGTTGGCGTCCAAGGCCAGCAGTTCGCTCCGAACTAGGTCACGCGCCTTGGGAGAACCGAGTTTGACAACCGCTCTGCGGGCACCAGACGCCCATTCACCGGACCAGGCCGAGCCGGTTGTGATGACAGCCAGGTAGACGGACTGATCCTGTGCCCAGTCGAGCAGGTTCTTCCCGAAGGCGTTCTCAGGGGGTTGCTCGGACGGCTCAGTCATGTCGAGAAGGTAGCCGTGCCCTGGCTGCACGAGGGGCAGGATCTTCGTTCTGGGACGCTCCCAGGCAGGCGAAAGCTCATGGACCGACAAGGTCACGCCCAGCAACAGCTTGAGCGCGGCGGTACGCCGCCCGCAGCCCGGGACGCTGCTCAGGACCACGACGCGGTGCTCCGTCAGCTTGGTCTCCGCGGATGGCCACTCCCCGGTCGGCTGGACGAAGCGCCCTTCCGCGCACGCCATGCGGTCGCTGAAAGGTACAGGGGTGACCTCGACGAAGTCCTCGGTGATGAATATGTTCTGCTTGTCCGCGATGTAGGCCGACGACGCGTTGAGCGTCAGCCCGTTTTCGGTCATGCCGTCCTGCCTTGGTGCTGGGGGAAGCGTGATCAGTGGTCGAGGCGGTGACCGTAGAAATTCATCACCTCGCCGTTGTACCGGGGCCGTTGATCTGCCCAATGTTGACAGTGAGCCCGCGCGAGCGTGCCTGCTGGTTCTCGCCCGGCGGAGGCAGATGAATGCTGTACTTGCTTAGAAGTGCCCGGCGCACGTGGGCGGCGTCAACGAGGCCGCCATGCTCAGCGAACGCCTCGGCGAGCTGACATAGCTGGTTGAGAAGATCCGATGCGGTGAGGCCAGCCCCCATCGCCGTGCCGGCTAGGGCATCCAACTCCGTCCGCCATTCGGGGCCATCATGCCCAGCGGTAGCGTGCCAGACGTGCAACGCACCCAGTATCTGGTGGACCATGCCCAGGACAAGCGGCGGGTCATCTGTCGCGGCTGCAGTCGCCACGGCGGCGGAGACATTCGCGTACAGAGCCCGGTGCTTACGGCTGACGGCCCCGGGGCGGACCTGCTCCTCGAATGACTCGGGGCTTACGTGCCCGCGTGCCTTTTCCGTCAGGTAGGCGAGGTCGGGAAGTGCCTCCCCAGGGTCCTCGCCGACCGCCAGCCCTAGCAGCATGGCTCCGGTCCGCACCTCTGCGTGGTGCGTCCGGCATGCGTCGAGGGCCGCGGCTATCACCTTGACGAACGGGGCGTCCCCGTCCTTGGTGGCGATGGGCAGGCTAACCTTCACCTGGATCTGGATGGTCGGCGCGACCGACGAGGATTCCCTGGGTAATGTGTGCGCCACGATGTCATCGAGGGGATACCCGGCGTTGCGGCGCTGCAGTCCGACTTGTGCCAGCGGTTGCGCGGTGCCGACCGGGACATGAGCGCCACGGAGCAGGCGGCCGAGCATGATGGCGGCAACGCGATACTCGAATATCGTGCCTGCACCGCTGGTTGCCTGTGTCGAAACCAGTCGCTCTGCCATCGATGCCTCTCTCAGAGTGAGCGCCTACATCTCAACCGTAGCGACGCGCGCTGACATCCCGAAGCGTCCGCGACGATGGGTTCCGTTCGCCCGCAAACGGTATCTGGCAAGCGACCGTAGTTGCGAGGCTTTGCCATTTAGCCGCGCTAGGTAGAGACCGTCGTCCTCGGCCGTCACGCCCCTGGTCCCCGCCTGCACTCACCGGGCCTGTAGCGGGAAGGAGGTTGCTGCTCAGGCGCCGTTTGGCAATCCGGTAGCAGATCTCCTCGAACAGATAGTGCTCATTCCGTGTGGTCAACTGCTCGAGCCGAAACCGTATGTACCGCTCGGCCTGGACCGGCGATGCCACCATTTACCCCCGTAAGGGCGCATCTCCGGCGTCCCCGCCCCAGCGCGGTCGGTGACCTCTACCCGGACGACGCCGTCCCCGGCGATGACCGCGACCGTGACCGTCTCCCCGGGAGCACCCGAGGCCGCTATGCAGGACGGAATTACCGAAGACCTCGCTGACCAGCAACACGGCCACATCCCCGCACGGGTGCCCGGGCCGAGCACCTCAGAGACGAACGAGCGGGCGGCCCGCGCCCGCTCCGCCCGCCCGGCAAGCGTCACGCTCTCCGGACCGCCACTCTGGCGATCACGCACTCGCCCTTCTCCGGCCGCCCCGCCCCGGGGAACCGGCGGCAGCGGGCAGACGCAGGTGACAGTGGCGTTCTTCACGGTGTCTAGGTCTGCGGGGTTCCCCGTCAGGTAGGGGTACAGGAAGTAGTCGCACGGCACGCCGTGACGGGATGCAGCCGACCAAGGCGGTGAGCCGCTTGGCTCCCAGGCAGCGGCCTGAACACCCTCAAGGACCGGCCGTCCGCCGCGGTGAGCGGCTCAGGCACGCGAACGGCGGTAATCGAACTGGAAAGCTATTCAGTAGGATATTCTGATCTTCAGGGGAACTCATCAGCTATCGTACCTGGTGAACGGGTGGTCCTTAGATAAGGCAGCGGAGGTGCGGGATGGGGAAGGCGCTGCGAGCGATCGCTGCCCCGTTCGTGGTCGCCGCCCCTGCCGGGGCGCGGGTGCGGACACGGCTGCTGGTCTCCGCACAGGACGAGGCCGTGCTCTGGGCCGTCGGCAAGCACCTGGGGACGCTGGCGAGTCGGGACCTGGCCGCCCGGTGTGCCCAGGGGCACCTCGACACCAAGAGCCGGAACGACTCGCGTGCGGTACGCAAGCGGGCGCTGACCGCCGAGTGCTCTTCCCAGTGGGCTGGGGCGATCACCCGTACCAGCGAGGACCAGTACCAGCGCTCCGAGAAGAATCTCCGCGACGAACGGGCCAGCCTGCGAGCCCGTATCGGCCGTATCGAGGCGCGGCTCGCGGTCCAAGTTGGCGGTCGTGTTGGGCGGACGCCCGGCTATCCGACCTCCGCTGAGCGGCATGCCAAGGCGATCCGTCTCAAGATCCTCAGAGCCCGACTCGCCTACGTGGAGCGGCGGCTGGACACTGGTGTCCTGTCGGTAGCGCGGGGCGGGAGGGACCTGTTGCGCAAGCGGAACAACCTTGCTGCTGCCGGGCTCACCGAGGGCCAGTGGCGGCGGGAGTGGGAATCGGCGCGGCTGTTCTTGACTGCGGACGGGGAGAAGGATGCGCCGTGGGGTAATTACACGATCGCTTGGAATCCCGATGAGCGTTGGCTGGAGGTCAACCTCCCCGCCTCGCTCGCCCATCTGGCGAACCAGTCGCACGGCCGCTACCGCCTGTCCTGCCCGGTCGGCTTCTCCTATCGCGGGGACGAGGTCGCCGCCCAGGCCGACGGCGGGGCCGTCCGCTACGACATCAGTTACGACCCGGCATGGAGCCGCTGGTATATCGACGCAAGCTGGAAGATCAACCCGAGAACCGCCCCGCCCCTGGAGGAACTGCGGCGGCACCCGGTCGTGGCCGTCGACATCAATGTGGGCCATCTCGCCGTTGCCGTCGTCGTCGGCGATGGCAACGTAATCGATGCCCCCATCACCATCGGCCTGGACCTGGCCGGGCTGCCCACCGCGACCCGGGACGGGCGGCTGCGGGCCGCCGTCAGTACCCTCATCGCGACCGCCAAGCGGTACGGCGCCCGCGCCATCGTTATCGAAGACCTGGACTTCGCCGAGGCCCGCGCCGAGGGACGCGAGCGACACGGAAGCCGCCCCTCGCGCGGGAAGCGCGGCAGGAACTTCCGGCGCTCAGTCTCCGGCATTCCCACCGCGCGCTTTCGGAGTAGGCTCACTCAGATGGCCTGCAATGCGGGCCTAGCGGTCATCGCCGTCGACGCCGCCTACACCTCCCGCTGGGCGGCCGAGCACTGGCTCGGCTCCCTGCGGGAGCACCATCCCAAGGCGACCGGTCACCACGCGGCAGCGTTGGTGATCGGGCGACGCGGGCTTGGCCACCGGGCCAGGCGCCGTGCGACAGGGAACCAGCCCGCCCCAGCGGAGGCGGCACGGCCAACCCAGGCGCGACCCTGGACCAAACCAGCGACCAGGCCTGCACTCAGGAAGCCCCCGCCCCACGAGGCCCCCGGCGGCCGCCAGGCACCAAGACCGGAAGACCTCACCGGACCACGGCAGGCAACCAGGCAGCCCAAGACCGTACGGGGCCGCCCACCGAGCACGGACCCACTGCCGCTCGGTGTTAAGGAACGGTCGAAGTAGAAGTCGACAACGGGCTGTTCAGTGGTGAGTTCTCCTCGGGCCACGGCCGTCGCAGCTCGGGGTTATCCCTGATGCTTCCCTGATCCGTGCCCGCCCGGCTGGCGTCCGACCTCTATACTCAGTATGATACTCGTAGCTATACAGGGTTTAATACTTCATCCGGGGGTGTTCATGAGCGTAAGGCACGCACTGCTGGCGCTACTCAGCGAGGGACCGAAGTACGGGCTCCAGCTACGCGAAGAGTTCGAGGCGAACACCGGCCAGGTCTGGCCGCTGAACGTCGGGCAGGTCTACACAACGCTGCAGCGCCTAGAACGCGACGGGCTCGTAGCGGCCGTCGGCGACGACGAGTCGGTGGAACCGGGGCCGCAGAAGGCCTACCGGATCACCGATGCCGGATCTGCCGAGCTCGCCCACTGGCTCCGGGTGCCCCCGGATTTGTCTACGCCGCCGCGTGACGACCTCGTGATGAAGGTGCTGATCGCGGTGCGGGTGCCTGGCACCGACATATCCGCGGTCATCCAGGCGCACCGCCGCTACCTGATCCAGCTCATGCAGGAGTGGACCAGGCTGAAGGAGGACGACAACGGCGGGGACCTGGCGTTCTCGCTGGTCGTCGACTCCGAACTGTTCCGCATCGACTCCGTCGTCCGCTGGCTGGACGCCGCCGAGGGCCGGCTGCGCCGGGCCCTGGCCGACGGCTGGACGCCCGCCCAGCCGGCCAACGTCACTCCGCCTATCGGGCTGCCGAAGCTGCCCCGCCCGCCTGCCAGGCCCCGCTCCGCGATCGCCGTGCCACTAGAAACGGAGACTCCGTGATGACCACCCTCGAGCTGCGATCCGTATCCAAGGTCTACGGCCGGGGCGCCGCCGAAGTGCAGGCGCTCCGCGATATCTCCCTCACCGTCGCCGCCGGCGAGATGGTGGCCGTCATGGGCCCGTCCGGGTCCGGCAAGTCCTCGCTGCTGACGATCGCCGGCACCCTGGAGGAGCCGACGTCAGGCGCGGTCCTGATCAACGGTAACGACACTCTGCGGATGTCTGGCGGCGCGAAGTCCCGGCTGCGCCGCCAGACGATCGGCTACGTCTTCCAGGACTTCAACCTGCTCCCGGGGCTCACCGCGGCGGAGAACGTGTCGCTGCCCCTGGAGCTAGACGGCACCTCGATGCGCAAGGCGCACCTGGCCGCCCTGAAGGCCCTGGAGGAACTCGGCCTCGGCGACCGCGCCGGGCACTTCCCTGACCAGCTGTCCGGCGGCGAGCGGCAGCGCGTCGCGATCGCCCGCGCGGTCGTCGGCGAGCGGACGCTGCTGCTGGCCGACGAGCCGTCCGGCGCGCTCGACTCGGTGAACGGCGAGTCCGTGATGCGGCTCATCCACACGTACTGCAAGCGGGGCACCGCCGCCGTCGTTGTCACGCACGACGCGCAGCTCGCCTCCTGGGCGGACCGGGTCGTGTTCCTGCACGACGGCCGCCTCGTCGACCAGACCGT
>Ga0207664_10001982_pt1 | contig 13482 bp, 21 predicted proteins | sample LARL83metaG_FD_184349 | JGI IMG/M metagenome (GOLD analysis project Ga0207664, IMG submission 184349) | Corn, switchgrass and miscanthus rhizosphere microbial communities from Kellogg Biological Station, Michigan, USA - LAR L8-3 metaG... | ecosystem: Host-associated > Plants > Roots >...
GAATTCCACCGCGCTCTTGTCGTAGCCGACAAACACATCCAGGTGATGCGCGAGAATCGCCGAAGCCTGCGTCAGCGCGTCATCGGGAGAAATGCGGCCGTCGGTCCAGACTTCCAGGACCAAACGGTCGTAATCCGTGCGCTGGCCGACGCGGGCGTTTTCCACCGCGTAACGAACCCGCGTCACCGGCGAGAACAGCGAATCAATCGCGATCACGCCAATGGCCTGGTTGGGCTTCTTGTTTTCGTCGCCGGGCAAAAATCCGCGGCCCACTTTCACTTCCAGCTCCATCTCGAACTTCTTTTTCTTGTCGAGCGTGCAAATGTGCTGCGTCGGGTTCACCAGTTCCACGTTTTGGTTGAGCTGGATGTCCGCCGCCGTCACTTCGCCTTCCTTGTTCGCCGAAAGCAGGAGCGTCTGCGGATCGCGCGTGTGCGCCTTGAACAAAACTTTCTTGAGATTCAAAACCATGTCGGTCACGTCTTCCACCACGCCTTCAACGGTGGCGAATTCGTGCATCGCGCCGTCGATCTTGATCGAGGTGATGGCCGCGCCTTCGAGCGAGCTCAGGAGCACGCGGCGCAGCGAGTTGCCTACGGTGTGGCCGTAGCCGGTTTCAAAGGGTTCCGCGATGAATTTCGCGTAGGTATCGGTTGCGGTCGACTCATCCTTGGTCAACCGTTTGGGCATTTCAAAACGTCCTAGACGTACTGGCATATGTTCCTTTCAACAATTTTAATCTGGTCACGCTGACTATTTATTCCCGCGATCAGCGCGACCCGTATAATTGTTTTTATTTTTTAACCACAGATGAACACGGATAAACACGGAGGAAGATAAAAGATTTCAGTCTTTGTTTCATATCCGTGTCCATCTCTGTTCATCCGCGGTTGATTTACTCTTAGCGGGAATAAAATTCGACGACCGCCTGTTCGTTGGCAATCGGGTTGATCTCGTCGCGCGTCGGAATGCGCATCACGACACCCTTGAATTCTTCCTTGTTCAACGACATCCAGTCCGGCACCGCGCGGCTGGTCGAGATTTCAAGGTTCTTGGTCGCCAACTGGCGCGACACGTTGTTGTTCTTCACCGTGATCACATCGTTCACCTTGAGGGCGTACGACGGCACATTGACCTTGCGGCCGTTCACCTGGATGTGCCCGTGCGACACCATCTGGCGCGCCGCGGCGCGCGTGTTGGCCAGGCCGAGGTGGAAAACCACGTTGTCGAGACGAGTCTCGAGAATCTGCAACATCTGTTCGCCCGTGACACCGCGGCGGCGCAGCGCCTTTTCATAGACACCGCGGAACTGCCGCTCGAGCAGGCCGTAATAATAACGGAGCTTCTGCTTCTCAATGAGGCCGAGACCGTAATCGGTGTGCTTGCGGCGGGACTTCGGGCCGTGAACGCCCGGGCCGTAATTGCGGCGTTCCAAATATTTTGTCGGGCCGAAGATCGGAACTCCGAATCGGCGGCTGATACGAACGCGGGGACCTGTATAACGAGCCATAAAATTGTTATTTCAAATTTGAGATTGATTACACGCGGCGTTTCTTGCGCGGGCGGCAGCCGTTGTGCGGCACCGGCGTCACGTCCTTGATGGTCGTGATTTCCAACCCGATCGCCTGCAACGCGCGGATGGCGGATTCGCGACCCGAGCCCGGGCCCTTGACGCGGATTTCCACTTCCTTCATGCCGTGGGACATCGCCTGGCGGGCAGCGTCCTGCGCCACCTGCTGCGCGGCGTAAGCCGTGCTCTTGCGGGAACCCTTGAAACCAACGCGGCCCGCGCTCGACCAGCCCAGCAGGTTGCCCTGCATGTCGGTGATAGTGACCTGTGTGTTGTTGAACGTCGCCAAAATGTTGGCGATGCCCACCGAAATGTTTTTCGCACCCTTGGCCTTGACGATCTTCTTGCCGGCCAAATCATCAGCCAGCAGTTCAGCGGCGGTCGGAGCGGAACCGGCCACCGGAGCGACCCCTTCGGCGGCGGGCTTGGGAGCTTCGGCCGCGGCAGCCGGAGCGCCGGCGGCAGCAGCGGCAGCCGGTGCCTTCTTCGCCTTGGTTTCGTCAGCCGCTTTCGCCGGCTTTTCAGCAGCGGCGCCTTCGGGCTTGCCCTCTTTTTTCGGGGCGGGTTTCTTCTTCGTTTCGTCAGCCATTGGATCAGTTCCTAGTTAAAAGTTGAGAGTCGAGAGGCTTAGTGGATGCCGGTCTTCGCGTTCGGATTGCGTTGCACACCCACCGTCTTGCGCGGACCTTTGCGCGTGCGGGCGTTGGTTTGCGTGCGTTGACCGCGCACCGGCAGGCCGCGCACGTGGCGGACGCCACGATAGCACTTGATGCCTTGCAGGCGCTTGAGGTTCATGCCGATTTCGCGGCGCAGATCACCTTCAATCACATACTTGCCATCCTGGATGGCATGGACGATCTGCGAGAGCTGCGCCTCGCTGAGGTCCTTCGCCCGGATCTTCGGGTCGATGTTGGCCTTGGCCAAAATCTCAACCGCGTTCGTCGGGCCGATGCCATAGATATACCGCAGCGCAATATCAATGCGCTTATTCGGCGGAACTTCCACACCAATGATACGTGCCATAAATTATCCTTGCCGTTGCTTGTGCCGTTTGTTGCTGCAAATGACCCGGATGACGCCCTTGCGCCGGATGATCTTGCAATTTTCGCAAAGTTTTTTGACTGATGCGCGAACTTTCATTTGTTTAAATCTGATTAATGGATTGGTGGATTTGGGGTGACAGGCCGAACTCCGGCCATCCATCAATCCACCAATCCATTCATCCGCATTTCTTTTCCACTACTATCCGCCCCTCCGACAAATCGTAGGGCGACATCTGCAATTTTACTCGATCACCGGCTTTCGCCGCGAAATCCTGCTTCGCTTTGCCGGTCGCATAAGCCAGCACTTTGTGGCCGTTCGACAATTCCACCCGATACAATCGGTGGGGCATCGTCTCGACCACTACACCTTCAACTTGGAAGGCACTTTCTCCGGCCATGTCAAAATTTCCGGCTCACCCTCAGTCACCAGCACTGTATGCTCAAAATGAGCTGATAATGAACCATCTTGAGTGACTACTGTCCAGTCGTCATTCAAAATTTTTACGCCCGGCGACCCGGCATTCACCATCGGCTCGATCGCCAACGTCATGCCCGGCGCCAGCCGGTCGTTGCTGCGCGAATCAACAAAATTCGGGATTTGCGGCTCTTCATGCATCGATCGCCCGACGCCATGACCCACAAATTCACGCACCACGCTAAAACCGTTGTTTTCCACGTAGGTCTGGATCGCCCGCGATATGTCCGTGACCCGATTCCCCGGGACCGCTTGCGCAATCCCTTCATACAGAGACTTTTCCGTCACGTCCATCAGCTTCTGCGCCAGCACTCCGCAGCCGCCCACCGCCACCGTTTTGGCGGTATCCCCGATAAATCCGTTATAAACCACGCCCACATCGAGGCTCACAATGTCCCCGAACTTCAGCACCCGCGGCCCGGCCAACCCGTGAACGACCTGTTCATTCACCGAAATGCACGCCTGGCACGGATACTTGCGATAGCCCAAAAACGCGCTTTTCGCGCCGTAACTTTTCATCCGCTGCGCCGCGTATTCATCCACCTGCCGCGTGGTCACGCCCGGCTTGATGAACGCCGCCACTTCGTTCAGCACCGCACCCGCAATCGCGCAGGCCGGCCGCATCAATTCCAACTCCTGCTCCCCCTTCAAAATGATTCTCTTTTTCACTTTAAATCTTAACCCCGAAACGGCCGCTTTACCGGGCCGCCCAGATTAAGAGCAGGAAACTTAAAACCGGCCCTTGAGTCGCCCTTTCTTCATAAATCCATCGTAATGGCGCATCAACAAATGCGATTCCATCTGGCGCATCGTGTCCAGCATGACGCCGACCGCGATCAGCATGCTCGTGCCGCCGAAAAACTGCGACACCGTCCACGGTATGTGCATGATGTGGGCTAAAATGATCGGTATCACCGAAATGATCACCAGGAAGATCGCGCCGGCCAGCGTAATGCGGCTCATCGTGTTGTGCAGGTAATTGCTGGTCGCCTGGCCGGGCCGCACCCCCGGAATGTAACCGCCGTTCTTCTTCAAATCATCCGAGATCTGCAACTCGTTGAACTGCGTCGCCACCCAGAAATAGGAGAAAAACAGGATCAACAGCGAATACAGGGAAATGTAAAGGAACCCGCCCTCATTCAGGTATTGGGCGATGTCCGAGAAAAATTTAATGTTCAGACCCTTGCCAATCATCATCGCCGCCTTCTGCGGAAACAGCAGAATCGATTGCGCAAAGATCACCGGCATGACGCCGGCGTAATTCACGCGCAACGGCATGAAATTCGTGCCGCCCGCATACACCTTCCGTCCCACCGCTCGCTGCGCATACGTGACGGGAATCTTTCGTTCCGCCTGCGTCACCGCAATGATTCCCGCAATCACGAATGCCAGCAGGCCAACCAACAGGATCGCCTGGCCGTAGTTCGCCCTCGCCTCGGCTCCGCCGCCAAAGAACATATCCCGCACGCCCACGACCGCCTGCGGCAAGCGCGACAAAATGTTGATCGTGATAATCAGCGACACACCGTTGCCAATGCCGCGATCGGTGATTTGCTCGCCCAACCACATCAGGAGCATCGTGCCCGTCGTCAAAACAATGGTCGTCTGGATCCGATACCACCAAATCCAGCTGTCTGGATACAATATCAGCCGGTCAATCGGCACGCCCAGCACCGCCGACGGATGCTCGTAGCCAATGGCCGTGAACAATCCCTGCCCCAGACACAACAACACCGTCAAATATCGTCCATATTGAACGATCTTCGCCCGGCCGCCTTCTTCCCGCGCCATCTTGCTCAATTGCGGCACCACCGCCGTCAACAGCTGGATGATGATCGTCGCGCTGATGTACGGGATGATCGTCAATGCGCCGATAGCGCAGTTCTGGATGGCCCCGCCCGAAAACGCGCTCAACAGGCCCAGCGGTCCGCCATTGCCCGAGCGTTGCGCGTCATCAAACGCCTTGTTCAACGTCGCGGCATCCAAACCCGGAATGTGGATGTAGGCGGTCAGGCGGCAAATCGCCAGGACCACAACGGTGAAGATAATCCGGGATTTTAATTCCGGGATTTTGAAGCAGTTGCTGAAAGTATTGACGATGGAGCGAAACATGGCGCGACTTAAGCCTTCGCAGGTTCAGCCTTTTTACCGCCAATGACTTCGCAGGTGCCGCCCTTGGCCTCGATCTTGGCCTTGGCCGCCGCGCTGAAAGCATGGGCGCTCACCGACAGTTTCTTCGTCACATCACCGTCTCCGAGGATCTTGATGCCGTCGCCCTTGCCGTTGGCCAGGCCAACGCTGCGCAACGCCGCGAAATCCACGCGGGCGCCGTCTTCAAATACATTCAACGATTCCACGTTCACCGGGATGTACACCGTTCCGTGGCGCGCGTTGTTGAAACCGCGCTTCGGGATGCGGCGAATGAGCGGCATCTGGCCGCCTTCAAACCCTATGCGAATGGAGCTGCCGGACCGGGCCGTCTGGCCCTTGCCGCCGCGCCCAGCTGTTTTGCCGTGACCGCTGGATTCGCCCTGCCCCAACCGCTTGCGGCGGTGCTTGGCGCCCGGACGAGGTTTTAAATCATGTAAACGCATAATCTTTTTTCAAATTGGATTGTTGGATTTCTGGATGATTGGATTAATGGGAAACGTCGCGTTTCCTGCCTCCAACAATCCATTTATCCATTAATCCATAAATTCATTTAGCCATTCGTCGGCACAGCTTCCGGAGCCTTCGGCGTCTCCACTTTCTTGATCTGGAGCCCACGGCCCTTGTAAATGTCCTCGCGCAGGCGCAGGCTCAACAACGCGTTCAGCGTCGCCTTCACCACGTTCGCCGCGTTCTTCGAACCGAGCGATTTGCTGAGAATGTCCTTCACGCCCGCCGATTCCAGCACCGAGCGGACCGTCTTGCCGGCGATGATGCCCGTTCCGGGCGAAGCCGGACGGAGCAGCACTTTCGCGCCGCAATAATGAGAGAAAACTTCGTGCGGAATCGTCGCGTCCTTCAAGGACACACCGACCATGTTGCCGCGGGCGGCTTCGCCACCTTTGCGAATCGCATCCGCCACTTCACCGGCTTTGCCCAAGCCGACACCAACGCGGCCTTTTTTGTCGCCCACCACCACCAGCGCGCTGAAATTGAAACGGCGTCCGCCTTTCACAACCTTCGCGGAACGGTTGATGAACACGACTTTCTCAACCAGCTCTTCGCCGCTCTGCGCGTCGTAATTGACTTCCGGTTCGGGCCGGCGACGGCCACGTGGTCCGCCACCGCGACCACCGCGGTCTCCGCGTTGCTGTTGCGGCGGCTCGGGAGCGCGCTCAGGGGCCGGGGCCGGCTGCTCTTCGGGAGCGCCGCCTGCTACAATGTTGTTTTCGTCAGCCACAATATCTTCTCTCTTCTTCGTTGTTAAAATTGCAATCCCGCTTCGCGGGCCGCGTCAGCCAAAGCCTTGACCTTGCCGTGATAACGCGCGCCGCCGCGGTCAAACACCACCGCTTTGATGCCCTTGTCCAAAGCCGTCTTCGCGGCGAGCGTGCCGATGGTCTTGGCGCTCTTCACATTGGCGCCCAGCTTCTCGCGGTCCGGCGTCGCCTTGCTCAGGGTGGATGCCGCCGCCAGCGTCTTGCCCGCGGTGTCATCGATGAATTGGACGTGAATGTTTTCGTTTGAGAAGAAAACACTCATGCGCGGACGCTCTTTGGTGCCGCTGAGTTTTTTGCGCACGCGCCAGTGGCGCAATTGCGTAAGTTGTCGTTTCGATTTCATTTTTATTTCGCCACGGATTTGGCCGTGGGCAAATCAATTGTTACTGAACCGTCTTGCCTTCCTTGCGCTGGACGTGTTCGCCCACATAACGCACGCCTTTGCCCTTGTAAGGCTCCGGCGGATAGAACGAACGCAGCTCGGAAGCCACCTGTCCAACCACCTGCTTGTCCGGGCCTTCAATCGTGATTTTGGTGTTTTCCTCGACCACCACTTTGATCTGGTCCGGTATGGGATAATTAATCGGGTGCGAATAGCCGAGGGTCATGTTCACGACCTTGCCCTGGACTGCGGCTTTGAAACCGACGCCCTGGATCTCGAGCTTTTTCACGAAACCTTCGCTCACGCCCTTGACCATGTTATTGACCAAAGCGCGGCTCAGGCCGTGCAACGCCCGGGCCTGCGCGTCGTCGCCCTGGCGGCTCACGAGCACATTGCCGTTTTCCACCTTTAAGCTGGTGTGGCGCGGAAGGTCAAAATTCAGTTTGCCCTTCGGGCCTTCCACAGAAACTTTCTGGCCCTTCACTTCCACCTTGACCTTCGGCGGAATGGCTATCGGTTGTTTTCCAATTCGCGACATATCAAATTCCTTACCAGATGTAGCAGAGCACTTCTCCGCCGAGATTCTTTTTGCGGGCCGTTTCGCCCGTCATCACGCCTTCCGGCGTCGAAACCACCGACACGCCCAGCCCGCCGCGCACGCGCGGAATGTCCGTCGAGCCCACGTAATGGCGCAAACCGGGCCGGCTGATGCGCTTGATGCCTTCGATCACGCTCTTCTTTCCCTGGTACTTGAGCTGAAGCTTGATCGTCTTGAACGGCTTGCCCGCCACCGTGATCTCCGCGACGTATCCTTCCTTCTTCAGGATGTGCGCGATGCTCTCCTTCATTTTGGAGTGCGGGATTTCCACGGCCGGCAGCAACGCGCGCTGCGCATTGCGGATCCGTGTCAACATGTCAGAAATCGGGTCTATCATAAAATTACCAGCTCGCCTTCGTCACACCGGGGATCAATCCATTCAACGCCGCTTCGCGGAACGTCAACCGCGAACAGCCGAACTTCCGCCAATAACCGCGGCGCCGGCCGCTGAACGAACAGCGGTTGATCACGCGCGTCGGGCTCGCGTCGCGCGGCAATTGCGCCAAACCGGCGTAGTCGCGTTTCGCCTTCAATTCAGCCCGGATCGCGGCGTATTTCTTCACCGTCTCCTGCTTGCGCTTGTTGCGCTCTTTCCATGCTTTCTTCGCCATAAATCTGTTTTAGTTCTCGTTCTCGTCTTCGCCTCGAAACCATGTCGAATGACAAATGACGAATGGATTAGTCGATGATCAATTAGGACAATTCGTCATTTCGCTTCCACCGCCGCTTTGGGCGCTTCCTTCGCTTCCGCGAGCGGGAATCCCATCAGCTTCAGCAAATCCAACGCTTCCGCGTCCGTCTGCGCGCTGGTCACAATCGTCACGTCCATGCCCTGCGTCCGCTTGATCTTGTCCAATTCGATTTCCGGAAAAATCGTCTGGTCCGCGATGCCGAACGTGTAATTGCCCCGGCCGTCAAACTTGCGCGGCGATAATCCGCGGAAATCGCGAATACGCGGCAGCGCGGCCGCCACCAGGCGGTCGAAAAACTCATACATCGCGTCCGCTCGCAGCGTCACGCGGCAGCCGATCGGCTGGTTCTCGCGCAGCTTGAAATTCGCAATGCTGTGGGTGGACTTGCTGATCGCCGCCTTGCGGCCGGTGATCTGCTGGAGATCCTTCGCCGCGTCGTCGATCGCGCTCTTTTCCAGCGAGGCGCTCACCCCCATGTTCACCACGATTTTCTCGAGCTTCGGAATCTGGTGGACGTTCGTGTACTTGTGCTTTTCCTTCAGCGCCGGCGCCACTTCTTTTTGGTATTTTTCGTAAAGTCTGGATTTCATTTTCGTTCGTCACGGATTTTGCCGTGACTTAAATCGTTATTTTGCTTCCGCCGGGGCCGTGGTTGCGCCGCGTTTCGTCGCGCGCGCGTCAAACGACTCGGCCTTCATCAAATTCGAGATATGGACCGTGCCTTCCCGCTCGACGATGGCGCCCTGCGGGTTTTCCTGGCTCTTGCGCGTGTGGCGTTTGATCATCTTCACGCCTTCCACAATCGCCCGGCTGCTCTTGGGGCTCACCGAAATAATCTTGCCGCGCTTGCCTTTCTCAGCCCCCGCCAGCACCACCACTTCGTCGCCCTTTTTCAAATGCAATTTCATTTTCTTAAAACTGTTAAATCACTTCCGGCGCGAGCGAGATGATCTTCATGAACTTCTTGTCGCGCAATTCACGCGCCACCGGCCCGAAGATGCGCGTGCCGCGCGGATTCTGTTCCTTGTCGATGATCACGCAGGCGTTGCGGTCGAACCGCAGATACGAGCCGTCATTGCGGCGAATCACCTGCCGGGTGCGCACGATCACCGCGTCCACCACTTCGCCCTTTTTCACCGTGCCGTCCGGCGCGGCTTCCTTGATGTGGGCCTTGATGACGTCGCCGATGCCGGCATAAGTCTGGTTCTTGCCGAGCACACCGATGGCCCAGGCGACCTTGGCGCCGGTATTGTCAGCGACATCCAAATGAGAGCGAACTTGCAACATATAAGTATCCTTAAACAGCCACCGGCGTCACGCCGCTGCTGCGTTCCAACACCTTCGTCAGCCGCCAGCGCTTCAATTTCGAGAGCGGGCGCGTTTCCTCGATCAGCACAACGTCGCCGATTTTCGCCTCGGCTTTTTCGTCATGCGCGTAAAATTTGCTATAGCCGGTCACCACTTTCTTGAACTTCGGATGCGGGAACCGGCGTTCCACCCGCACTACGATGGTCTTGGTCATCTTGTTGGAGATGACTTTGCCCAGCCGTTCCTTGCGATTGCCGCGGGAGGCGGCCACTGTTTCCAAATTTTTCGTTTCTTCAGCCATACAAGTTAAGCCGCTTTGTTTCGCAACTGTGAAATGCGGGTTTCGATGCGCGCAATGTCCTTGCGCAACGTGCGCAGGCGCGCGGGTTTCTCCAATTGCGCGCTGGCCTGCTGTAAACGCAGGTTGAACATCTCCTGGCGCAAATCCCGGCTCAACACCGTGAGCTCCACTAGCGTCGCATCTTTAATTTTCGGATCGGACATCTTCATAAATCAATTCTCTTACGCCGCCGCCACATGGTGCCGCGAGATAAACTTCGTCTTGATCGGCAGCTTCGTCGCCGCCAGCCGCAGCGATTCCCGCGCGATGGCTTCCGTCACGCCGTCCACTTCGAACAGCACGTTCGCCGGCCGGATCACCGCCACCCACGATTCGAGCGGGCCCTTGCCCTTGCCCATTCGGGTTTCCAGCGGCTTCTTGGTGAAGGATTTCTGCGGGAAAACGCGGATCCACATCTTTCCGTGGCGCTTCATGTTGCGGGCGATGGCCACGCGCGCGGCCTCAATCTGCTTGGTATCCAGCCAGCAACGCTCCAGCGCCATCAAACCATATTCCCCAAAGGCCACCGTGCTGCCGCGATACGCCAATCCGGCGCGGTTGCCGCGGTGCATTTTGCGAAACTTAACTCTTGCTGGCTGTAATGGCATACTTCGTAAAACTCTTTAAATTGTTGAATCAGTGAATTACTTGACCGGCATTGGCTCAGCCTGGGGCTGCGCCGCCTGCGGTTGCTCCGCCTTCTGCGGCTTGTTTTCACCTTTGCAAATCCAGCACTTGATGCCGAGCTTGCCGTAAACCGTGTGCGCCTCCGCAAATCCGTAATCGATGTTCGCCCGCAGCGTGTGCAGCGGAACGCGGCCCCAATGATATTGCTCCACCCGCGCCAATTCCGCGCCGCCCAACCGGCCCGCGCAGCGGATCTTGATGCCTTCCGCGCCGAAATCCTTCGCCGTCTGCAGCGCCTTCTTCATCGCGCGCCGAAATGAAACGCGGCGTTCCAATTGGAGCGCCACATTTTCCGCCACGAGCTGCGCATCCGTTTCCGGCTGCTTGATCTCGATGATGTCGACGTAAATTTCCTTGCCCGTCATCTTGCTCAGCTCTTCCTTGATCTTGTCGATTTCGGCGCCTTTGCGGCCGATGACAACCCCCGGACGGGCCGTGTGGATGGTGATGCGGCAGCGGTTGGCCGCGCGCTCAATCTGAATTTTCGGGACGGACGCCGTCTCGAGCTTCTTCTTCAGCAAATCGCGAATCTGGCGGTCCTCGGTCAACAGCTTGCCGAATTCTTTTTTGCCGGCATACCACTTCGAGCGCCAATCTTTATTGACGGCGAGGCGAAGACCGATTGGATTAGTTTTTTGACCCATACAATTACTTACTCGTCAGTCAGAACAATTTTTACGTGGCAATTACGTTTCAAAATCGGGCCCGCCGAACCGCGCGCCTTGGGCGTGAACCGCTTCAAAGTCGTCGCCGTCTGGGCGACCGCTTCCTTGATCCGCAGCGTGTCCACTTTGGCGTTGTTGTTATTCTCGGCATTGGCAATGGCCGACTTCAACGTCTTGGCCACGAACCGCGCGCCCTTGCGGGGCACCACCGCCAAAACCGCCTGCGCCTGCAAGGCCGGCAACCCCTGGATTTGACGCACCACTTCGCGCATCTTCTGCGCCGACATGCGGATGTTTTTGGTAATCGCGTGAACTTGCATATTACTATTTCGCCTCCGCTTTCGCCGTGTGCGCGCCGTGCTTCTTGAACGTGCGCGTCAGGGAAAATTCCCCCAGCCGGTGCCCGACCATGTTTTCCGTCACGAACACCGGGTTGAAAATCTTCCCGTTGTGCACGTTGAACGTCAGGCCGACGAACTCCGGCGTAATCATCGAACGGCGCGACCACGTCTTGATCGGCGTCTTTTGGTTCGTGCTCTTCGCCTTCTGGATTTTCTCCTGAAGGTGGAAATCTACAAACGGACCTTTTTTAATCGAGCGTCCCATAAATTACTTGTTTTTCATCGGCCGGCCATCGCGGCGGACCAAAATAAATCGGTTGGAAAACTTCTTCTTGTCACGGGTGCGAAGCCCCTTCGCGATCAAACCCCACGGCGAGGTCAGCTGCTGCCAGCCACCGCCCGACTTGGATTTGCCTGCGCCACCACCGTTCGGATGGTCCACCGGGTTCCGCGAAACACCGCGGTTGATCGGGCGAATGCCCCGATGCCGCGACCGCCCCGCCTTGCCCAGGATCACGTTCTCATGCTCCGCATTGCCAATCTGGCCGATCGTCGCATAGCAATTCTCATTGAACCGGCGAATTTCCCCCGAAGGCAAACGCACCTGCGCATAGCCTTCGTCGCGGGACATCAGGCTCGCCGCACCGCCCGCCGTGCGCACCATCTGGCCGCCGCGACCGGGCTCGATCTCAATATTATGAATGTTGCTCGCCAGCGGAATGGCCTTGAGCGGAAGACAATTGCCGATTTCCGGCGGCGCGGTCGGGCCGCTCATCAGCTTCGCGCCCACCTGGAGGTTGGCCGGAGCGATCATATAAGCCTTCTCGCCATCCTTATATTGGAGCAGCGCCAGGCGAGCCGTGCGGATGGGATCGTATTCGATCGCCAAAACCGTCGCTTCCACGCCGTGCTTTTGCCGCTTGAAATCGACGATACGAATCTTTTGCTTGTGACCGCCGCCGATACCGCGAGCGGTGGCGCGGCCGTAATGATTGCGCCCGCCGGTCTTCTTGCGAATCTCGACCAGGCTCTTCTCGGGCTTGGACTTCGTAATATCGCTGTTATCGGCGAACGTTACATAGCGCGTCGACGGCGTCAGCGGTCTAAATGTCTTAACTGGCATAAAATCAAATCAGTTACCTAACAACCAAGGTCAGTTGCGTTGAATTGCTGTAGAGCGCGAAAACCTCGACGCTGTTCGGCGAACTTGCCGACGCTACAACCATCAAACACTTCCATCAGCTTGGAGAGCGGAGCCATCAATCCTGCCCCCGGATGGGTGGTCAGTTATCGGTCCCGCAAATTATGCTGCCCGGTTCCTTTGGGGAAACGGGAGCCGGAATATAGGCAAACGCATTCCATTGTGCAATAGGTTTTTTCAGAAATCTTCACTCTGTGTCCCGAACCGCCGTCATCCCGTTAAAATCCAGTGTTTTTAAGCCTTTCTCAACTCCGGTTCGCCGTTGACCCGCACAAATCCGAAACCCGAACCCCGAAATCCGAAAGAAATCCGAAATCCGAAACATCCCATGACCAAACCTCAATCGACTCGCGCCTCTCCGCTCTCCTTTGAAATCTGAAATCTCGAATATCAAAACCCCTGAACCCGGGAGCGCCGGCGTCTTGTCCAACCTCCGCAGTAATGCTACGGAGGACGGGCCGGCCCGTGCCACCAGACAGTGCGTCTTGTCGGCGGGACGCCGGCGCTCCCAGGAGGTCCATGGTGAGATGGTGCGTCATGGTTCAGGGGGGAGAGACTTCGGCTAAGGCGCGCTCCTCGGAAACATTCGGATTTCTTTCGGATTTCGGATTTCGGGCTCGGATTTCAGAATTTTTTTTCGCCAAGAAAAAAAATTCTGCGGCCTTCACCCCAGTTGCCGCACTACTGGATTCACCGAAGTTCTTTTCGCAAAACGTAGTTGAAACATTTAACCAAAAGAAATTATGCCAAAA
>Ga0207664_10001983_pt1 | contig 13476 bp, 12 predicted proteins | sample LARL83metaG_FD_184349 | JGI IMG/M metagenome (GOLD analysis project Ga0207664, IMG submission 184349) | Corn, switchgrass and miscanthus rhizosphere microbial communities from Kellogg Biological Station, Michigan, USA - LAR L8-3 metaG... | ecosystem: Host-associated > Plants > Roots >...
CTCCTCTGGCAAAACGCATCCTCTGGGGCCTGGTGATCGGCGTGGTCGCTGCCGTGATCACGCTGGGCATCGGCCAGCTGCATCCCGCCACGCTGGCGCTGATGCAAAAGATCTCCGCTGCGGTCTTCGATCCGTTCGGGCAGATCTTCCTGCGCATGCTGTTCTTCGTGGTGATCCCGCTGGTGTTCACCTCGCTGGCTTCCGGCGTGGCGCAGCTCGGGCGGCTCGATCGGCTCGGCCCGCTGGCGGGACGGACCTTCCTGCTGTTCTTCCTCAACATGGTCATCGCGGTGGCGATCGGCCTGGTGATGATGAACACCGTGCAGCCGGGCCATCACCTCGACGAGCAGGCGCGCGCCCAGCTGATGCAGGAATACGGCAGCAATGCGCAGCAGTCGATCGATCGAAAGGCGGCCCAGCCGGCCATGAGTTTCCACACCTTGGTGGAGATGTTCATGCCGCGCAACCTGGTCGGCGCCGTGGCCGGCTCCAGCCGCGACACCCTGGGCGATGTGCTGCCGCTGATCCTGTTCGCGATCCTGGTGGGCGCGGCAGCGACGCAATTGCGCGAGAAGGAACGCAGGCGGGTGCAGGCCGGGCTGGACACGATCACCGAGCTGATGACCCGGATCGTTGGCTTCGCCCTGCAGCTGGCCCCGTATGCGGTGCCGGCGATGATCTATAGCGTGATCGTCAAGGTCGGTGTGGATGTACTGCTGGCGCTGTCGGTATTCGTGGTCGGCTGCACCGTGGCGCTGGCTCTGCACCTGTTCGGAACGATGTCGCTGTGGCTGCGCTTCCTGGCCGGCCGCTCGCCGCTGGGTTATTTCCGGCAAATCCGCCCGCTGCTGATCACCGCGTTCTCGACCAGCTCCAGCAACGCCTGCCTGCCCGCCTCGCTGGCGGTGGCGCGGGAGGATCTCGAACTCGCGCCCAGCACCGCCGGCTTCGTGCTGCCGTTGGGCGCGACCATGAACATGAGCGGCACCGCCCTGTTCGAAGGTTGCGTGGTGTTGTTCGTGGCGCAGGCGTTCGGCGTGGAACTGGGTCTCGGCCACCAGGCCATCCTGATGCTGCTGTCGGTGCTGAGCGCCGTCGCCGTGGCCGGCATCCCCGGCGGTTCGCTGCCGATGATCGCCGGCCTGCTGGCGACGTTCGGCATTCCGCCGGAAGGTATCGGCATCGTCATCGGCGTCGACCGCATTCTCGACATGATGCGCACCACGGTGAACGTGGGCAGCGACATCATCACCGCGACGGTGGTCGACCACCAACTGCGCGGCAGGTTGACGACGTCACCGTAACGCGTGCGCTTCGAGACTGTCGGGCTCCAGGGGCCACGTCGGCCGGGCGCGGCTGGTCAGCGATAGGCATTGGTAATCGAAGCCATGTCGACAATCAATTAGATTAATGGTGACGCGGCCCGTAAAATCGCTACAAATCCTTCAACCACCCAAGGGAAGCAGAAGATGTCTCTGATCAATACTGAAATCAAACCGTTCAAGGCACAGGCGCTCAAGAGCGGCAAATTCATTGAAGTCAGCGATGCTGACCTGAAGGGCAAATGGTCTGTCGTGTTCTTCTATCCGGCCGACTTCACCTTCGTGTGCCCCACCGAGCTGGAAGACCTGGCCGACAACTACGCCGAATTCCAGAAGCTGGGCGTCGAGATCTACTCGGTCTCCACCGATACCCATTTCGCGCACAAGGCGTGGCACGACACTTCCGACGCGGTGAAGAAGATCAACTACACCATGATCGGCGACCCGACCCACGCGATCTCGAAGAATTTCGAGGTGCTGATCGAAGCCGACGGCATCGCTGATCGCGGCACCTTCGTGATCGACCCCGCGGGCAAGATCCAGATCGTCGAGATCACGGCCGGCGGCATCGGGCGCGACGCCAAGGAGCTGCTGCGCAAGGTGAAGGCCGCTCAGTATGTCGCCACCCATCCGGGCGAAGTGTGCCCGGCCAAGTGGAAGGAAGGCGAGAAGACCCTGGCGCCGTCGCTGGACTTGGTCGGCAAGATCTAAGCCGCCCCATCGGACCCGGCGTTCGTCCGGGTCCGATTTTCCGGAAACGCCAATGGCGTCATTCCCGCGCAAGCTGGAATGACGATCGGGAGAGCAAAACGCCGGTTACTCAAGATTGAAAGACGACGCCCGGGTCCGCCCGGGTGCTCGTTACGCTCACCCTGAAAAAGCCCACGGAGTCCGTCATGTTGGATGCCAATCTCAATGCCCAGTTGAAGGCCTATCTGGAAAAGGTCACGCAGCCGATCGAGATCGTTGCGTCCCTCGACGACAGCGCCAAGTCCGCCGAATTGAACGAGCTGCTCGAGGAAATCGCCTCGCTGTCCGACCGCATCACGCTGGTGCGCCGCGACGACGACGCGCGCAAGCCCTCGTTCGCGATCAACCGCGTCGGCACCGATATCGGCGTGCGCTTCGCCGGCATCCCGATGGGCCATGAATTTACCTCGCTTGTACTCGCCCTGCTGCAGGTCGGCGGACATCCGTCCAAGACCGCGGCCGACGTGATCGAGCAAGTACGCAATCTCGATGGCGAATACAAGTTCGAGACCTATTTCTCGCTGTCCTGCCAGAACTGCCCCGACGTGGTGCAGGCGCTGAACCTGATGAGCGTGCTGAATCCGAACATCCAGCACGTCGCCATCGACGGTGCGCTGTACCAGGATGAAGTCGACGCACGCCAGATCATGTCGGTGCCCACCGTCTACCTCAACGGCGAAGTGTTCGATCAGGGCCGCATGAGCCTGGAACAGATCCTGGCGAAGATCGACACCGGCTCCAGCGCCCGCGAGGCGCAGAAGATCAAGGCCAAGGACGCGTTCGACGTGCTCGTCGTCGGCGGCGGCCCGGCCGGCGCGGCGGCGGCGATCTACGCCGCGCGCAAGGGCATCCGCACCGGTGTCGCGGCCGAGCGTTTCGGCGGCCAGGTGCTGGACACCATGGCGATCGAGAATTTCGTCTCGGTCGACTACACCGAGGGCCCGAAGATGGGCGCTGCGCTGGAGCAGCACGTCAAGAACTACGACGTGGACATCATGAACCTGCAGCGCGCCGATTCGCTGGTTCCCGCCAGCGACGCCACCGGCGGCCTGGTCGAGGTGAAACTTGCCAATGGCGCCACGCTGAAATCGAAGACGGTGATTCTCTCCACCGGCGCGCGCTGGCGCCAGATGGGCGTGCCTGGTGAAGACCAGTACCGCAACAAGGGCGTGGCCTACTGCCCGCACTGCGACGGCCCGCTGTTCAAGGGCAAGCGCGTGGCGGTGATCGGCGGCGGCAACTCCGGTGTCGAGGCGGCCATCGACCTGGCCGGCATCGTCAGCCATGTCACCCTAGTCGAGTTCGACGGCAAGCTGCGCGCGGACGACGTCCTGCAGCGCAAGCTGCGCAGCCTGCCCAACGTCGACATCATCGTCAGCGCGCTGAGCACCGAGGTGCTGGGCGACGGGCAGAAGGTCACCGCGCTGGTCTACAAGGATCGCATCAGCGACGAGATGCACACGATCGAGCTGGAAGGCATCTTCGTGCAGATCGGCCTGCTGCCGAACACCGAATGGCTGAAGGGCACGCTGGAACTATCGCCGCGCGGCGAGATCGTGATCGACGACCGCGGCCAGACCTCCCTGCCCGGCGTATTCGCCGCCGGCGACGCCACCACGGTGCCATACAAGCAGATCGTGATCGCGATGGGCGCTGGCTCGACCGCCGCGCTGAGCGCGTTCGACCATCTGATCCGCAGCCCGCTTCCGGTCGCGACGGAAAGGGAAGCCGCTGCCGCCTGACGCGCCAAAGCAGATCAAATAGAGGGACGGCGCCCGCCGTCCCTTCATTTTTGCAGCGCCAACTGTTTCCGATCGGATCCGCGCCGCAGCGCTGCCGCTGGCGCGATCGCAATGCGTGTCAAGGCGTCCGGATAACGGCCGCACCACTTGACCCTCACGTAACGTAAGCCCTCAGTCTGGGACCACCCGATGCGAAAGGAGCAAGGACAATGTTGCTGACTGTGGGCGAATTGGCCAGGCGCTGCGGAATGACCGTGCGCGCCCTGCATCACTACGACGCCATTGGGCTGCTCCAGCCCGCATCGCGGTCTGGTGCCGGTTATCGACTGTATGCGCGAGCGGATATCGAACGTCTGCATCGCATCCAAGCCTTGCGTCAGCTTGGCTTGTCGTTGACCGACATCGGCACTGCCCTGTCCGGACCACAGCAGCCATTGGCCGCTGTGATCGATCGCCAGATCGCGCAGATCGACAGCGAACTCAGCAAAGCCGCAAACCTCCGCGAGCGGCTGGTTTACCTGCGCGTACAACTAGCGAACGGACAGTCCCCTGACCTGGCCGACTGGCTGGATACGCTGGAGCTGATGACGATGTACGAGAAATATTTTTCTCCCGAAGAACTGAAAGCGCTGCCGCTGCGCGCCGATCCGGTCGTTCAGGCCGAATGGAGCGCGCTGATCAGCGCCGTACAAGCGGCAATGGACCGCGGCGCGACCATGGATGATGCAGACGTGCAACTTCTCGCGCTGCGCTGGATGACGATGGTCGAGCGCGGCACGGGCAACAATCCTGATTTCCTGATGCGCCTGCACGCCATGAACGAGAACGAGCCCGCTGCCCGAGCGCAAAGCGGCATTACGCCGGCGTTGCAGACCTTCGTGGAATCAGCGGTCGTCGCGGCGCGGCTGGCGATCTTCGCGCGTTACCTGAATGTGCCTGAGATGGAGCGCATGCGCGCCAACTATGGCAAACAGATGTATTCGTGGCCGATGTTGATTGCCGACGTGCGCAAGGCCATGGAGAAAGATGCGCCAGCGAACGATGCTACCGTGCAGCAGCTGGCGCGGCGCTGGATGGAGCTCTTCCGCGCCTATGCCGGCGACTCGCCCGACACTCATGCACGCATCCGCGAGGCGTACGCGAAAGAGCCTGATCTGCGCAGCGGCAGCTCGGTCGACGACGCGCTGCTCGATTACGTGCGAAAGGCAATCGCCATCCAGGCATCGACGACGCACTGAAGCAAGGGTCAGTCAACAAGAAAAAAGGGCGGCCGAAGCCGCCCTTTTGCTGTTGGCGAACCGGCTTACTTCTTCGCGAACAGATGCTCGACGCCAGCACGCTCTTCGCGCAGCTCCTTGTCGGTGGCGTCCATGCGGGCGCGCGAGAAGTCGTTGATCGCCAGGCCCTGCACGATGGTGTACTTGCCGTCCTTCACGGTTACCGGGTAGCCGTAGATCACGCCGGGCGCGATGCCGTAGGAGCCATCGGACGGGATGCCCATCGAAACCCAGTCGCCCTCGGCGGTGCCGTGCGCCCAGTAGCGCATGTGGTCGATCGCGGCCGAAGCCGCGGAAGCCGCCGACGAAGCACCGCGTGCCTTGATGATCGCCGCGCCGCGCTGCTGCACGGTCGGGATGAAGTCGTTCTTGTACCAGGCCTGGTCGATCAGCGACATCGCCGCCTTGCCGTTGACGGTGGCATGGTGAATGTCGGGGTACTGCGTCGAGCTGTGGTTGCCCCAGATCGTCATCTTCCTGATGTCGGTGGTGTGCGCGCCGGTTTTTTCGGCCAGCTGCGACAGCGCGCGGTTGTGGTCGAGGCGGACCATCGCGGTGAAGCAGTTCGGGTCCAGGTCCGGCGCGTTCTGCTGCGCGATCAGCGCATTGGTATTGGCCGGGTTGCCGACCACCAGCACCTTGACGTCGCGCTTGGCATGCGCGTTCAGCGCCTTGCCCTGCGGACCGAAGATGGCGCCGTTCGCTTCCAGCAGATCCTTGCGCTCCATGCCGGGGCCGCGCGGACGGGCGCCGACCAGCAGCGCGTAGTCGACGTCCTTGAACGCGACGTTGACGTCGTCGGTGGCGACCACGCCGGCCAGCGTCGGGAACGCGCAGTCGTTGAGCTCCATCACCACGCCCTGCAGCGATGGCAACGCCGGGGTGATTTCCAGCAGGTGCAGGATCACCGGCTGGTCCGGGCCCAGCATGTCGCCGGCGGCAATGCGGAACAGCAAGGCATAACCGATCTGGCCGGCGGCGCCGGTAACGGCAACTCGAACGGGGGCTTTCATGGATGACAACTCCTCAGGTGAATGTGCAGTTTTGCGGTGCGGCTAAACGCTGCTCCCGCAATCAGGTGATCAGATCAGCTCGGCAAAAAACTCGGCGATGCGCGCCAGGCCCGGCTGCAACTGTGCCATCGGGCAGGTATACGAAATGCGCATCGCGCGCGGCTCGCCGAACGCCGAGCCCGGCACGCAGGCCACGCCCTTGGCTTCCAGCAGCGCTGCGCAGAAGTCGACGTCGTTGCCTATCCTCACGCCGTTGTGGCTCTTGCCGAACGCCACGGAAATATCCGGGAAGGCGTAGAACGCGCCTTGCGGCCGTGGGCAGACCACGCCGGGAATCGCACTGAGCGCCGTGAACACGGTGTCGCGTCGGCCGGCAAATTCCGCGCACTTGGCCTTGGGAACATCCTGCGGACCGCTGAGCGCCGCCACCGCCGCCGCGGTGATCACTTCCGGCAGGCTGGTGATGTGATTGGAATTGAGCGTGGTGATGGCCTTGGCCACCGACTCCGGCCCGGCAATCAGGCCGACGCGCCAGCCCGGCATGCCATAGGTCTTGGAGACCGAGTCAACGAAGATCACCCGCTCGCGCAGCGTGGGCTGGGTGAACACGAAGTTGTGGTAGCCGAGGCCGTCGAACACCATCGCGTTGTAGATGTCGTCGGTGATCACCCAGGTATCCGGATGCTTCACCAGCACTTCGGCCAGCGCGGCGATTTCCGCGCCGGTGTAGACCATGCCGGTCGGGTTGGACGGATTGTTGAACAGGAACACTTTCGGCTTGCGCGCCAGCGCCGCGTCGAGCTGTGCCGGGGTGAGCTTGTAGTTCTGCTCCGGCCCGCAAGGCAGCACGTTGATCTTCGCGCCGACGATGTCGGCGATGTCGCGGTAGCTGGTCCAGTACGGCGCGGCGAAACAGATCTCGTCGCCTTCATCCATCAAGGCTTCGGCCAGGTTGTACAGCACCTGCTTGGCGCCGATGCCGATCGACAGGTTCATCCGTGTGTAGCCGCTGAAGCCCAGCGCCTCGATGTGCTTCAGGAACGCATCCAGCAGGGCCTCCGCCCCGCGGTTGCTGCCGTACTGGCCGGAGTCGTGCGACAGCGATTCGCGGGCGGCGGCATAGACGTGCTCGCCCGGCAGGAAGTTCGGCACGCCGATCGAAAAGCTGATGATGTCGCGTCCGGCGGCCTTGAGTTGCCTGGCCTTTTCGGCGATCACCATGATCGCGCTGGGTTTGGCGCGGCCGACGCGCTGGGCGAGCTGGGGCATGGGTGTCTCACGCAGGGGAAGAAGCAAAGGCGGCGATTTTATCACGCAGCGCATCGCCCGCGTCCGGCCTGCCCACTGCCCATGCCGGCGCGAACGCGCCATGATGCGCGTGTCCGCACGGCGGACGACGCAACCTCACGACCGAAGGAGATCCGCATGCATTGGCTTTGGGTATTCCTGATTGGACTGGTGGTCGGCCTGGTGGCCAAACTGCTGATGCCGGGCAAGGATCCGGGCGGCTTCATCATTACCGCCATCATCGGCATCGCCGGCTCGCTGCTGGCGACATGGGTGGGCCAGAACCTGTTTGGCTGGTACCAGGACGGACAGTCAGCCGGCTTCGTCGCCTCGGTGATCGGCGCGATCGTCCTGCTGCTGATCTACCACATGCTCAGGCGCAAATCGGCCTGAGCAGGGGCCTCCCGTCGAAGCAGAACTTCGACGGGAGGCTCCACGTCAGCCCGGTGCAGCGCCGCCGAGCAGCTTGCCAGCCAGCCCTTCGAGCATGCCCAGATCGAAGCCGCCACCGCCCTGCCCGGGCACCTGGCCATCCGGAGTCAGGTGATCCACCGCATGCGGCAGGACCTGCGAAAGCTTGCCGAGAAGCTCGCCCGGATCAACGCCAAGCTTGCCCGCCGCTTCCTGCACCAGCGAGCCCATGCCGCCATTCTGCAATGCCTGGCCGAGCTGATCGCCCGATACCGGCTGGTTGGCCCCCGTGCCCACCCACGACTGCACGGCGCCGCCAAGCCCGTGCTGCTGCAGCATGCCGATCAGGCCCTGCACGCCTCCCGCCTTTTCGATCAATTGACCGGCGACGCCGAGCAGCGAACCCGTGCCTGCCTGCTGTCCCTGACCGCCGAGCAAATCATTGAGAAATGACATTGTCGCTCTCCCTGAGTGTGAATGAAGATATCGCCGGCCGATCATAGGCCTGCGGCCCCGGTGCTGCCATGGCGCCAACGCACAAAAAAACCGCCGGCTGCGAACCGGCGGTTTCTGGTATTGCCGCAGGAGCTCAGGCGCGCTGGTCGAGCACCGCGTTCCACTCCTTCACGCGATCGGACTGCGCGGCGAGCAGGCTGTCGACGTCGCCTTCCACGGTAACTTTCTCGATCGTGTCGCCCTGGCGAATCGCGTTGACCACGTCCATGTCCGCCGCATCGACGACTTCGCCGAAGACGCTGTGCTTGCCGTCCAGCCACGGCGTGGCGCCGTGAGTGATGAAGAACTGGCTGCCATTGGTGCGTGGGCCGGCGTTGGCCATCGACAGCACGCCGGGCTTGTCGTGGCGCAGCGAAGCGTTGAATTCGTCCTCGAACTTGTAGCCCGGGCCGCCGCGGCCGCTGCCTTCGGGGCAACCGCCCTGGATCATGAAGTCGGCGATGACGCGGTGGAACGACAAGCCATCGTAGTAACCGCGTTTGGCCAGGTTGACGAAATTGGCGACCGTGACCGGCGCCTTGTCTTCATGCAGGCGCAGATGGATCGGGCCGCGGTTGGTGGTGAAGGTGACATGGATGGTCATCGCGAATCCTTGGGTTCATGAGCTTGTGTCGCGCCATGACGTGGGCGCGAGGATGGACAAGAATAACCCAGCGACCGCACGAGGGCATGCAAGCCCTACGGCAAGCCCAGCATGGCGTGCTCCAACGCACCCTCGCCGCGAGGCCGCGGATGCGGGGACGGCACGTCGGCCGGCCACGAGGCGCCTTCGTACAGGTGCGCCCACAACCGGTCCAGGGCTGCATAGCCGAACGGCAACAGCGGCACGTGGCGCTCGCCGAAACCTGGCAACGCGAGGAAGGCATCGAAGTGCTGCGCATGTGGCACCTTCCAGTAGATCGGCGTGCGCCCTTCCTCGCGCAGCCATTCCACGTAGGGCTCGGAACTGAACACGGTCGGCAGCAGGCCGTCGCTGGCGCCGTGTACCACCCAGAGCGGCAGGTCGCTGCGCGGCAACTTGGCGGCGGTGGCCATGATGGAGGCGCGCAAGGCCTGCGACTCGTGATCGTCGCCGGTCCATAGCGCACGCAGGCATTCGCTGCCGATCAAGGCGGGATCGGTGGACACGCTGGTGCCGCCGAACAGGCCGATGCCATCGCCCGGCGGAATGCCCGAGCCGTCCGCCCACCACGCCGCTCGCATGGCGGGGGAAGCCCCATGCGGATCGATCGCCGCGTAGCGGAAATCGCACGGCATGTCGCCGGCGGTACGGCGCAGATAGGCCGACGCGTAACCCGCGGCGATCACCCGCCACAGGTCGAACGCGGTGGAAGTGGCTGCCGTGGCCATCGCCTCGTCGGTCCAGCCCCTGCTGTGGAGATACTGGTAGCCCTGCTCGGCCTGTTCGGCCAGCGTATTGCCGCTCAGCTTGCCCTGCGCGCGCAGACTGGCGCAGCGCACAGGCCATGCCGGCGGCAGCGCACCGCGCGGACCGCGTGCGAATGGCGCCGCGGCGAAACGTTCGCTGCTCAGCGCACATGGCAGCCAGATCGCCGCCTCGCTGCCGTAGTCGTACATCGGGCGGCCATGGCCTGCCACGTGGATGTTCGGTTCCAGCGCCACCACGCCGGCGAGCACATGCTCCTTGTCGAGGCCGGCCGCCTGCAGCACCGCACCGCCGCCGTTGGAAAGGCCGGTCGCGATGATCCTGGTGTTCTGCGGCGTGAAGGGCGCTTCGTCCGGGAACGCGCGATCGAGCATCGCCAGGCCGAACTGCGCTGCCTGGAGCACATGCCGGCCCCAGTCCGCCTCCGGGTTGTCGCCCGAATTCATGTGTTTCACCGCAATGCCGGACGCGAGGGGCGACGGTGCAGGCTGGAACTCCAGCGCCGCCTCACCGCGCTTCGCACGCCGGCCATCGAGCGCCACGCCGCTGTTGTCGGCATGGTCGAAATAACCCGTGCCACCGCCCTTGTCCGTGTAGGCCACCGCGCAGCCGTGCGGCAGCCCCCACGCACCGGCGAGCGCGATCGCGCCATAGACGCCACGCGAGCCGGACGACGCCGTCACCACCAGGCAGCGCTTGCTCCGGTCGAAATCATCCGGCAGTTGCAGAAGCACGCGGTGCGGCGAGCGTGCGCCGGGCAGGCGCGCGAACGCCTGGTACTCGCGGCCGGGAATATCCGGCACGCCGCCGTACACCGTGCCGTAGCCGCCCAGCGGGCCGAGGTCGGCGATGCCTTTCCAGTTGACCTGGATCGCCCGGCGCCGCAGCTCTTCAGCGGTCGGCTCCTGCGGATCGGCAAACGGTGCCGCGGCGGCCGACAGGCCCGCCAGGCCCAGGCCTGCACTCAGCAGATCATCGTGACCGCGGTGCTCGGTCACACGCACTTCGCCGAAATCAGGCTCGCCCATGAGCGGATCATTCCTTGCTGCGCTGCTGGCGCAAGCCGACAGCATGACGGATACCAGCGCTGGCAGAAGCAACGCGGAGAGGCGGGCGGACGTCTTCATTTCGCCACCTTAGCAAGCACGTCGCCCCGCGCCATCGTACGAAAGTCCAGCGGGAGTGGCGATGTGGATGATTCCGGAAACTCGACGGCAGCGCCGCAGCCCGCTAAGTTCAGCCGCATGCCCACCCTGCTGATCGCCGACGACCATCCGCTGTTCCGCACCGCCTTGTGCCTGGCCGCACGCGAGTGCCTGCCCGACTGCGTGGTACGCGAAGCGGCGGACCTGCACGCCGTGCTCGCGGCGCTGGCTGCCGATCCGGACATCGATCTCGTATTGCTCGATCTGCACATGCCCGGCAGCCATGGTTTGTCGGGGCTGGCCGCGCTGCGCGGGCAGCATCCAGGCGTCGCGGTGCTGGTGGTCTCTGCCCACGACGAACCGCGCATCGTGCGCCGCGTGCTCGATCATGGCGCCGCCGGCTTCATCCCCAAGAGCGCAAGCCCTGCCGAGATCGGCGAGGCGATCCGCCACGTGCTCGAGTGCGGCAACTGGCTGCCGGCCGGCCTCGCCGCCGCCGTGGCCGCGCTGCCCGCCGACCCGGCCGACACCGATCTGGCCGGCCGCCTCGCCCGGCTTACCGAGCAGCAGTCCCGCGTGCTCGCCCTGCTCGCCGAAGGCCTGCTCAACAAGCAGATCGCCGACCGCCTGACGATCCAGGAGCGCACGGTGAAGGCGCACGTCACGGCGATCTTCGAGAAGCTCCGGGTTCGCAATCGAACCCAGGCCGGCCTCTTGCTGCGGTCGCTGGACCTGGAGCAGCCGGCGCGGCTGGGTTGAGCGGGTTCGGCGAAAACTCCCGGATCCACGAGATTTCGCGCTGATCGATCCTGCCCGATGGCCGGCGGGTTCCGCCGCCTTGTACACGGCGAACACATCAGCGAGCCCAGCATCTGTCCTGTCCGCGCAGGCCGCACCGGAGCCGAGCATGAGCGAGCAGCACGACGAAGATCCCGGAAGACCGGGTCGCGGCGCAGCCGCCGCCGACGGCTTTTCGCTATCGGGCGACGAACAGGGCATCGTCGAGGACAAACGGCCACCGCGCGCCGCGGTGCTGCACGAAGTAGTCCGCCGCGAGGGCGAGCAGGAGTTGAGCCGCAGCTTTGCGGCATTGAGCCTTTCGGCGCTGGCGGTCGGCCTGTTGCAGCGCCATCTCGGCGGCATCCCCGGGGCTTTCCTGCTGGAAAGCCTTGGCTATCCGTTCGGCTTCATCGTGGTCATTCTCGCGGCAGCAACCTTGGCCGGCAACATCGTGGGCGGCAGCCTGATCTTTGCCCTGATCAGCCACGCGCAGAGGTCCAAAAGAACTTTCATGGCGCACTCGTGAACGCGAAACCGACACTGCCCAAACCCAAGTCAGCGCGTGCAGCCCTGAATCGCATCCGGCGAACCGCGCGCGAAATTCTCGGCCTTGCGTTTGACGGGCGGCTGTCGCGCTCGTACTGGCCGGAGTCGCCGCGGAAAAGCAGGTCCCGGATTTTCTGCGAGCTGATCTGGTGGCTGATGCGTACCGGCGAGGCCAACAACTTCTACTACGCCTACGGCCTGGACCTGAAATCCGTGCATCGCCGTGACCTGATGTCGTACCGGCGGTTCCAGTGGCTGAGGAACCGCTGCAACCTCCGCGTGGACGGAGCTCGGTACAACTACGTCTGCATGCTGCGGGACAAGTTCGTCTTCGGCCAGTTCGCCTCGAGCCTGGGCGTATCGACGCCGACAAATCTGGCGCTGCTTGATCGAGACAAGGTGACCTGGCTCGATCGCGACGAAACGCTGCCGCTGGAATCCCTCGCCGACCCGGATGCGCCCGGACTCAATGGCTTCTGCAAGCCGCTGGCCGGCATGCAGGGCGATGACGCGTTTCCGTTGCGGATCGACCGCGGCCGCTTCTTCGCCGGGGACCGGCCGATTTCGCTGGATGAACTGCGCGCGCGTCTGCCGGGACGGTTCCTGTTCCAGCAACGCATCGAACAGCATCCGCTGATGAGCCGGCTGAACGCCAGCTCGGTGAATACCATGCGGCTGATTTCATTCTGCATCGACGGCCAGGCCACCGTGCTGCATGGCGTCCTGCGCATCGGCGTGGCGCCCAGCCACGTCGACAACTGGGCGGCCGGAGGACTGATCGCAAGCATCGACCTGGAGCGCGGCGAACTGCGCGGCGACGGATTCTTCAAACCCGGCGCGGGCGGGCGCACGCCGGTGCATCCAGTCAGCGGCATCCGCTTCGATGGATTCGTCCTGCCGCATTTCGCGGCGGCGATGGCCATGGTCAAGCGCCTGCATGAATATCTTCCGCAGATCTATTCGATCGGCTGGGACGTCGCCATTTCCACCGATGGCCCGCTCATCGTCGAGGGCAACGACGACTGGGACGCCGGCTGCCTGATGGTTCTCGAACAGGGCTTCAGGCAGCAATTTATGGCGCTGTGCGCCAAGCGCGACGCGACACGGACGAGCTGACGACCGTACTCAATGCGCCACCCGCGCGGACGGCTCCGCCTTGGCGTGGGGCCGCGGCCATGGGCAGAGCATCGGCACCTCGTGCTGGTAGCGCAGATAGTCGTTGCCGTGCGCGGCGATCAGGTCGCGTTCTTCGAGGAACTTCACCGCGATCAGGATGTAGCCCGTGGTGGCCAGCGCAAAC
>Ga0207664_10001984_pt1 | contig 13476 bp, 12 predicted proteins | sample LARL83metaG_FD_184349 | JGI IMG/M metagenome (GOLD analysis project Ga0207664, IMG submission 184349) | Corn, switchgrass and miscanthus rhizosphere microbial communities from Kellogg Biological Station, Michigan, USA - LAR L8-3 metaG... | ecosystem: Host-associated > Plants > Roots >...
CGACCGCTCTACCACCCGGACCTGCTGCCGTTGCACGGCGCGGTGAGCAGCACGAAAGCCGAACGCCGTTCTGGCCTGGCGGCCGAGGTGCTGGGGCCGGACCCGCTCGGTGCGAAGGACGTGCTCGTCGTGTTCTCCACGTCGGGCGTGAACCCGTACCCGGTGGAACTGGCCGGTCTGGTCCGCGCCGCCGGTCGCCCGGTCATCGCCGTGACGTCCGGCCCGGCCAGTGCCGTGGCACCCCGGCGCTCCGACAGCACGCTGGCCGAGAACGCGACCGTCATCCTGGACACGCTCGTGCCGCCCGGCGACGCGACCTACCCGGCCGACGCGCCGGTGGCCGCGCCGATCTCGACGATCGCGAACGCGTTCCTCTGGAACGAGGTCCTGGTGCGGCTGATCGACCTGGGCGCGCAGCACTCGGTGGCGCTGCCGCTGTGGCGTAGCTCCAACGTGCCCGGCGGCGACGAGGCGAACGCCGACATGCTCGCGCACTACACGCCACGCATCCCGGCCCTGGGCTAGTTCGTCCCGGCACGCCGGTAGCCTGGGCCGATGCACGACGCGCGTCGCTCGATGTGGCTCGACGTCGCGTTCTACACGGTCTGCGTGGTGTTCGCCGGGCTGACCGCGTTCTGGTCCGAGTTCTTCGGCTACCGGGTCTGGGGCGCGATCACCCTGCCGGGCTACCTGTACGGGCTGGCCCTGGCCGTCTTCGGCCTGTGGCGCATCGAGGTGCGCGGCTGGTGGGCGGACCGGCGGACCCCCGTTTGGGTGATCGCGGGGCTCGGCACGATCGTGCCGCTCGTTGTGCTGATCATCACACGGGCGCGCGGCGTGCTGTGGAGCGAACAGCCCGAGGTGTGGGTGATCGAGCGGTCGGCCGTGTTGTTCCTGCACCACGGCACGCCCTACACCGACCTGGCCACGCTGGGCCGGCCGCCGATCCCGGACGACTACACGCCCTACGGTCCCGCGATGACCGTGTTCGGCCTGCCGCACGCGCTGCTGGGCACGTCACCGCTCGGGGACGCCAGAATCGCGTTCGGCCTTTTCGCGGCGGTCCTCGCGGTGTGCGCGTGGCGGATCGCGGGCCGGCCCGTGGTGCCCGTGCGCGCGCTGCAACTCGCGATCGCCGGTCCGCTGACCGTGTTGACCGTGGCGACGGCCGGAGACGACGTCGCTGTTGTCGCGTTGATCACACTGGCGCTGGCGCTGCTGCACGCCCGGCGGCCGGTGGCGTGTGCCGTCGCGATCACGGTGGCCGTAAGCATGAAACTCACGGCGCTGCCGGCACTCGTCGTGCTGGCGGTGGCCGTGGCGGCGATCATGGGCCGGCGCGCCCTCGGCCGGTTCGGTGCGGCCGTGATCGCGCTCGGCGCGCTGTTGAACGTCCCGGTGTTCCTGGTCGATCCCGGCGCGTTCGTGGAGCACGTGATCCGGTTTCCGGCCGGGCTCGGACAGGCGCACTCGCCGGCCGCGAGTCCGTTGCCGGGCAACCTGATCGCGCGGCTCGGACCGGCCGGGCACGACGTGTCGCTCGCGCTGCTGCTGGCCGGCGCGCTCGCGATCGCGATCTGGCTGCTGCGCAGGCCACCGCGCACGGCGGCCGACGCGGCACTGCGGATCGCGGTGGGCCTGGCCGGGGCGATCATCCTGGCACCGGCCACCCGCTGGGGCTATCTGGTCGACCCGATCGTGCTGGCCGGCGTCGCGATCGCGCTGCGGCCGATAAGCCGGTCGGTCAGCCCATCAGCTGACGAAGCTCGGCCAGCCGACGCAACTGAGCTGCCCGCTCGGCCGCCCGTTGCTCGTCGAGGCTGACCGCGTCGGCGGCGGCGGCCAGCAGCGCCAGCGTTTCCCGCGTCGCGCCGGGCAACGGCTTGAGCACCGCTGCCACCAGATCGTCCACCGCCGCGTCGAGTTGATCCGGCTCGACCACGGAGTTGACCAGGCCGATCCGCAACGCCTCGTCCGCGGCCACCCGCCGGCCGGTCAGACAGATGTCCACGGCACGGGAGTAGCCGACCGCGCGCACGAGCGGCAGCGTGCCGGTGAGATCCGGCACGAGACCGCGCGACGGCTCGGCCATCGTGAACCTGGCCTCCGTCGTCGCGATGCGCATGTCACATGCGAGTGCCAACTGGAAACCGGCACCGATGGCATGGCCGTGCACGGCCGCGATGGTGACCAGACCCGGAGCCATCAGCCACGTGAAGCCCTGCTGGAACCGGTCGATGATCGCGTCACCGCCGCCCGGCGGCGCACTGCTGATCTCGACGATCCCGGCCTCGCCCGGAATACCGTCCGGCGTGAACAGCCGCTTGTCCAAGCCGGCCGAGAACGCCCGACCGGTACCCCGGACGACCACCACACGGACGTCCGGGGCCAGTCGCTCCCCGATCTGCCGCAGCGCTTCCCAGGTGCTCGGTGTCTGCGCGTTGAGCACTTCCGGGCGTCGCAACGTGATCGTCGCGCACGCGCCGGCCACGGCGAGGTCAACCCCGCCCCGCGCCAGCAGATCAGGTTCGACCACAGGCATCGACACGGACCCCTCCCAGCGGTGCGGACGGACCGGTCCGAGTCCGGGCCTGGCCGATCGCGCGAGTGTTACCGCACGGTAGCCTACTTCTTCTTGGTACGAGTCGCTCCGCCGCGTCCACGCAATTGGACACCGGACTCAGACAGCACCCGGTGCACGAATCCGTACGAGCGGCCGGTCGACTCGGCAAGCGCGCGAATCGAGGCGCCCTTCTCGTACTTCTTCTTGAGGTCCGCGGCGAGCTTGTCCCGCGTGGCACCCGTGATGCGAGCGCCCTTCTTCAGGTCAGCCACCTTGTCCCGCCTTCCACGCACTGCAGGTCGGACCGCGTGCGGCCCCTATCGCCGCAATGATCGAACACGAACGCGCGGAACGCCAGGCGAGTGGGCGAAATCTTCTCAGCGTGATCGACACGTCACATGCGGCTGATCACTCACATGCCGTATCGGTGCTGTGCCGTCCATTCGGGGTCGTCGCAGGTTAATCAGGCCAACTGGACCAGTTCCAGGTATTCGTCGGACCAGTGATCCTCCGAACCGTCCGGCAACAGGATCACCCGCTCGGGCTCCAGCGCTTGCACCGCACCCGGATCATGCGTTACGAGCACGACGGCCCCGGCGAAGCGGCGCAGCGCGTCCAAGACCTGTGCCCGACTTGCCGGATCCAGGTTGTTGGTCGGTTCGTCCAGCAGCAACACGTTGGCCGCGCTGGACACCAGGCCGGCCAACGCCAGACGCGTCTTCTCGCCACCGGACAGCGTGCCGGCCGGCTGGTCGAGCTGCTCGCCGCTGAACAGGAAGGTGCCCAGCAGGTTGCGCAACTGCTGTTCGCCGGTGTCCGGCGCGGCGTGCCGGATGTTCTCCCACACCGTGGCGGAGTGGTCGAGCGTCTCGTGTTCCTGGGCGTAGTACCCGATCCGCAGGCCGTGTCCCGGCACGACCTCGCCGGTGTCCGGGTGTTCTCGGCCACACAGCAGCCGTAGCAGCGTGGTCTTGCCGGCACCGTTGAGTCCGAGCACTACCACCTTCGAGCCGCGGTCCACCGCGAGGTCCACACCGGTGAAGACCTCGAGCGATCCGTAGCTCTTGGACAGGCCGTTCGCGGTGAGCGGGGTTCGGCCGCACGGCGCGGGATCCGGGAACCGGATCTTCGCAACCTTGTCGGCCTGTCGCGTTTCGTCCAAATCGGACAGCATCTTTTCGGCGCGCCGGGCCATGTTCTGCGCGGCGACCGCCTTGGTGGCCTTCGCGCGCATCTTGTCCGCCTGCGCCATCAGTGCGCCGGCCTTCTTCTCCGCGTTCGCGCGCTCGCGGCGGCGGCGCTTCTCGTCCGCCGCGCGGGCGTCCAGGTAGCGCTGCCAGGTCATGTTGTAGGTGTCCAGCTCGCTGCGGGTGGCGTCCAGGAACCACACCTTGTTCACCACGGCCGCGAGCAGGTCGACGTCGTGGCTGATCACGACCAGGCCGCCGTCGTGCTGTTTGAGAAAACCACGCAGCCACGTGACCGAGTCGGCGTCGAGGTGGTTGGTCGGCTCGTCCAGCAACAGTGTCGTCGAGGACTTGCCGCTGGGGCCGGCTTCGGACGCGGCGAACAGGATGCGGCCCAGTTCCACGCGGCGGCGCTGGCCACCGGACAGCGTGCGCAGCGGCTGGCCGAGCACGCGCTCCTCGAGGCCGAGGTTGGCGCAGATCCGGGCGGCGTCGCTCTCGGCCGCGTAACCGCCGTGGGCGGAGAACCGCTCCTCGAGCTTCCCGTAGCGGCGGACCGCGGCGTCGCGCTCGGCGTCGTCCACGAGCTCCGCCATGGCCGTCTGGGTCTTCTCCATCTCCCGCAGGAGTTGGTCCAGACCGCGCGCGGACAGCACGCGGTCCTTGGCGGTGATCGAGAGATCACCCTCGCGCGGGTCCTGGGGCAGGTAGCCGGCGTCCGAGGTGCGTTGCACGGCACCGCCGTAGGCCTGGCCCTCCCCGGCCAGGACGCGCAGGGTGGTGGTCTTGCCGGCGCCGTTGCGGCCGACGAGGCCGATCCGGTCGCCCGGCTGGACACGCAGGGTCGTGTCGGCGAGCAGGATGCGCGACCCAGCGCGCAGTTCAAGGTCGGTGGCGACGATCACGAGTGGCTCCGAAGAGAAGTGGGATTGACTTTCAGGACAGGCGTCGGCTGCTCACCGGGGTCGATCCTCAACCGGTGAGCCCACTCGCGGCCTATTCCGTACGAATCACCACGAGGCCAGTGTACGGGATCGACGCGCGCCGTTTTCTTCCCGCGCTTCAGGTCTCCGTCACACGGACGCACAGCGCGCACGCGCGTGCGGCCGCGTCGTCGAGGACCGACCGCCGCGGTTCCGGCACGTCGAGCACGCGCGGCTCGGCGACGGCGAACACGCCGGCGAGCCGGCGATCGGCCCGCAGCACGTCCAGGGACCGCCGGGCGCCACCCAGGACGACGGCCACGAGTTCCGGCAGCCGCGGCACGAGCACCCGGGCCGTGTCGTCGGCCGCGGCGCGTAGCGCCTCCCGTGCCTGACCCTCCCGACGTCGGGCGAACCGCTGCTGGGACCACCCGCCCGCCTTGTTGCGGCCGTGCACCGGCCTGCGGTCGGTCGCTGAAACCAGGACCCCGCCATTTTCAGCCACGCCGACGCTGTGGCCGCCCAGCCGCACCAGCAACAGGCCGATCCGACGAGGCCGCGTCAGGTGCGCGACCAGGCCGTCGATCGCCAGACCGTCCCGGCACAGTGGCGGCTCGCCCGACGACCAATCGAGTCGGCCGCCGTCAAGCTCGCACAGCGGGGCGAACGGGACATCCGACACGACCGTGGAACCGTCCCGGGCAACCACCGTCACGCCGTGATCAGTTAGCTCTGTTCGGAGTATTCCCTGGTGGCGTTCGGCAAAACGGTCAAACCAGCCAGTCACCCGAGCGGGGGATATTTCGACGTACCGTCCGCCACCTGGTGCGGGCCGACCGATACTCACCGAGCGCAACCTCGATCACCGTGTCGGTCGATCTCCGTCCTGATCGCACAAAAGGCGCGGAATGCCTGGTAGAGGGCCATCTCAGGGAAATCGCATGAACCACGGATCGGACACCGTTCGGTCACGGTTACGTGCCTACGTCGTGCGGTAGCACCAGTCACTATTGCTCCGATCGTCGCATGAACCGGCGCCGAATGGGGGTGTAACAAATGGCGTCACCCAAGTAGGGTAACTCTCGCGTGACGACGTGACGACGGGGAGTCACCATGACTATCGCTGCTAGTCGACCAGACTACGGTCTGGCCCGGCCCGTGACTGTCCGGCCCGAGCTGGCCAGACTTTTGGCTGGTGGGCCGTTTCCAGAGGCGCTGCGCGCTGCCATCAAGGGCAGCGGGCTGAGCCTCGACCGGATCCAACACAGGCTGCAACTCCGCGGTATCACCATCAGTGTGGCGACGCTCAGTTACTGGCAGTCAGGGCGCCGACGCCCGGAACGCCCGGAATCACTTGACGCACTACGCCACCTGGAAGCGGTACTGCGCGTGCCGCCGAACGCGCTCACCGCGCTGCTCGGCCCGCCCCGCCCCCGCGGCCGCCGCCGGCACACCGGTCGCCTGCTGCCGCTGGACGTCCTGTGGGGCAGCAACGCGAGCCTGTCCGGGCTGCTGAGCAGGGTGAACACCGCGTGCGACGGGATGCTGGCACGGATCAGCCAGCACGACCGCTGCTCGGTGAACGCCCGGCGCCAACTGCACACGGTCCGGGTCAGCCAGGTGTTACGTGCCGAACAGGATGGCGCGGACCGGTGGGTCCTCGTCTACGACTGGGAAGCCACCACCCTGGACGCGCCCCAGATCGTCGGGCTGCGCAACTGCCGCCTCGGCCGGGTCGCCGCCGACCACGAGGCCCACATGCTCGTCGCCGAACTGCTGTTCGACCGGCCGCTGGCCACCGGCGAGACCCTGATCATGGACTACCAGGTCGTGAACCCCGTCAGCGACCACGGCACCACCACCTGCGACACCTACTTCCGCCGGCTGCGCCTGCCCGTGCGGGACTACGTGGTGGAGGTCCAGTTCGATCCGGACGCCATCCCGCTGCGCTGCCAGCAGTTCAGCTCACCGGCCGGTGACGTGCGGATGGCACGGCGGCGCAACCTCACCATCAGCCCGAACGGTGAGGTGCACGCGGTGGCACTGGGCGTCGGCCCCGGCCTGTTCGGCATCGAGTGGGACTGGCCGCCGGCGATCCCGGTACCGGCGAGCGAACGGCTGCCGCTACGGCAGGGCGCCGCCGCACCCACGCAGGCACCGGCTCAGAGCGGGAACGCGTCCGTCCACAACTGACCACGGTGACCGGTCAGCGCGTCGAGCAACGCGGCCGCCTGGCTGTCGGTGAGCGAGGCCACGAAATCGACGACGGCCCGCCCACGCGCCAGCGCGCGCACCGCGTCCGGGCCGGTCGGCGCTTCCCCCGTCGCGCCGGCCAGCAACGCCGGATCGGTACGGCTCAACGTGCCGTACTGGTGCTCGGCGAGTTCGACCAGTTCACCGAGCCGGCGCGGTAGCCGTCCCGCCTCGCGCCGGTCGCCGGCCCACTGCTCGAGTTCCTCGACCAGTGCGGTCAGCAACCGCGCCTGGCCCCGCTGGTGCAACGCGAGGTCCGGACGCAGCAGCACGAAGTGCCGGTGCACGAACTTGAGCACCTGGACCTCGTGCCACTGCCGTGTAGCCAGCAGCACGTGCCCCGATCGGGTGGTCGGATCGGCCGTCACGCGCACGCCCGCGACCAGGCGTTCGGTCCACCGCGCGGAGAACCGGGCCAGTGACTGCTCGGCCGCGACCGAACCGTCGAACGGCACGGCGAGCAGCCCGTCCACCAGCTCCACCCGCACGCTGGCCACGGCCGCGTCGAACGCGTCGTCGTCCACGGCCCACGCGTCGCGCTCGTGGAGTCTTCTGCGCAGCGCCTCCAGCGCGCGGCCGGGCAGGCGGGACTCGGCGGCCAGGCCGTCGGCATCCAGATCCGCCAGCCCCAGCCGGTTGGCCTGCCACTGCCCCAGTTCGGCCGCGACCGTGGCGTGCTGCAACACGCCGACGCGGTGGAAGTCGTCCAGGTCGTGGATGGCGTAGGCGATGTCGTCGGCGGTGTCCATCACCGACGCCTCGACGGTCTGCTGCCACGGCTCGATCCGCCCGTCGAACGCGGCCCGCGCCTGGGTCAGGTCGGTGATCTCGGTGACGTACGCGGAGAACTTGGGCGAGCCCGATCCCGGCGCCTCCGGCGGTTCGGTCGCGCCGCGCGGCGGCACGGCCAGCGTGCGCGGGTGCGGCACCGGGTAGCGCAGCCGGGTCCACGGGTACTTCAGCAGCGCCGCCCGCACGGCCGCCGTGAGGTCGAGGCCGACGCCGGAGGGGCCGCGTGCGTCCACGGTCGTGACGATCCGGAACGACTGGGCGTTGCCCTCGAACCCGTCCGGCAGCCCGAACCGACGCCGGGCGATCCGGTCCAGGATCTCCTCGCCGAGATGCCCGAACGGCGGATGCCCCAGGTCGTGCGCCAGCGCCGCCGCCTCGACGACGTCCACCTCGCAGCCGCCGAGCTTGGCCATCAGCCCGGCCGTGTCCTCGTCCGCGGTCAGTCGTTCGGCGATGCCGCGCGCGATCTGCGCGACCTTCAGGCTGTGTGTGAGCCGGTTGTGCAGCAGCAGACCCGAGCCGGTCGAACTGACCACCTGGGTGACGCCCGCCAGTCGCGCGAAGAACGGCGACGACGCCACCCGGTCGCGGTCGACCCGGAACGGACTGGCCGCCAGGTCGCCCTCGGCGGGCTGGTCGCGCCACCGGCGAGTGGTCCTGGGGTCGGTCGCCTCCGGCATGCGATCACGGTACCGGGAGGGATGAATCGCACCGTTCGGTGCAACGCGAACGACGGGCGAATCTGCGAGGATCGATCCATGCCCAACGTGCAATCCAACGGTCTGCGCCTGGAGTACGACAGCTTCGGCAACCCGTCCGACCCGCCCATGGTGTTGATCATGGGACTCGGCGCCCAGATGATCTCGTGGCCGGTGGCCTTCTGCGAGATGCTGGCCGAGAAGGGCTACTACGTGGTGCGCTTCGACAACCGCGACTGCGGCCTGTCCACGCACCTCGTCGACGCCCCGGCGCCGGACGTCGCCGCGATCCTGGGCGGGGACTTCTCGACCGCGTCCTACCGGCTGTCCGACTTCGCCGACGACACGGCCGGCCTGTTCGACGCGTTGGGCTTCACGACGGTGCACGTGGTCGGCGCGTCGATGGGCGGGATGATCGCGCAGCAGCTCGTGATCGACCACCCGGACCGCGTGGCCAGCCTGTGCTCGATCATGTCGACGACCGGAAACCCGAACGTCGGCCAGGCGACGCCGGAGGCGCTCGCGCTGCTGACCCGACCGGCCGCCCCGAACCGGGACGCGGCGATCGAGTCGGGGGTGGCCGCGCTGAAGCTGATCGGCTCGCCGGACTTCCCGACCCCGGACGAGGTCCTGCGCCAACGGACCGCCAACGGGTACGACCGGTCCTACGACCCGCCGGCCGGCCTGCGCCAGACGGCCGCGATCGTGGCGTCCGGCGACCGGACCGAAGGGCTGCACGGCGTGCACGTGCCGACGGTCGTCATCCACGGCACCAAGGACCCGCTGGTCAACTTCAGCGGCGGCGAGGCGACGGTGGCGGCGATCCCGGGCGCGACGTTCGTTCCGATCACCGGAATGGGCCACGACCTGCCGGACGCGCTGTTCGGCACGTTCGTCGACGCGATCGTGGCCAACGCCAAGGCGTAGCGACTAGGTCAGGTAACCGCGAGCCATCGCGCTGGTGACGGCGGCCGTGCGGTCGGTGACGCCCAGCTTGTGGAACATCCGCAGCAGGTGCGTCTTCACGGTGGCCTCGCTGATGAACAGCGCGCGGCCGATGTCCGCGTTGGTCAGGCCCTGGCCGACCAGCCGCAGCACCTCGATCTCGCGCGCGGACAGCCCCGGCGTGGAACTCGGCCGTCGCACGCTGTTGACCAGACGTGCGGCGACCGACGGCGCCAGCACGGTCTCGCCGCGCGCCGCGGCCAGCACGGCGCCGGCGAGCTGGGCCGGGGACGTGTCCTTCAGCAGGTAGCCGACCGCGCCCGCCTCGACCGCGCGCAGGATGTCGGCGTCGGTCTCGTACGTGGTGAGCACGACGACCTTGACGTCCCGGTGTTCGGCCATGATGCGACCGGTCGCCGTGACGCCGTCGACCCCGGGCATCCGCAGGTCCATCAGCACCACGTCCGGGTGAACCGCGCCGGCCATCGCGACCGCCTCGGCACCCGACCCGGCCTCGCCGACCACCTCGATCGCCGATTCCGTGGCGAGCATGCCGCGCAGCCCGGTGCGCACCACCGGATGGTCGTCCACCAGCAGGACCCGGATCATCGCGGCACCGCCACGCGCACCACCGTGCCGGTCGGTCCGCTCGTCACCGTGACCGACCCACCGACCTGCGCCGCCCGCGTTTGCATCGCCGCCAGTCCGAACCCGTTGGACGGGCGGTCCGGGTCGAACCCGACACCGTCGTCGGTCACCACGAGGGTGGCCGTCGGCCCGGTCACGGTGAGGCGCACCGTCGCGGTGGCCGCGGCGGAGTGCTTGCGCACATTCGTCAGTGCCTCCTGCGCGGCCCGCAACAGCACCACCTCCGCCGGCATCGGCAGCGCCCCGACATCGCCGGAGGTAGCCAGTTCGATGTCGATGCCGCACTCGTCCCGGACCCGGTCGGCCTGCCGGCGCAGCGCGTCCACGAGGGTGCCGTCGCCGAGCGCGGCCGGGGTCAGCGCGCCGACCAGCGCCCGTGCCTCGCCGAGGTTGTCCCTGGCGGTGTCGGCGGCCAGCCGCAGGTGTTCGGCGGCCCGGTCCGGATCGTCGCGCAGGATCGGCGTCGCCGCCTGGAGCAACGTGAGAATGCTGGTGAAGCCCTGCGCGAGCGTGTCGTGGATCTCGCCGGCCAGCCGTTCCCGTTCCTCGGTCACACCGGCCTCCCGGGACAGCGCGGCCACCTCGGCCCGGCTGGCGGCCAGCTTCTCGATCAGTTCACCGCGCAGGACGGTCTCCCCGACGATCCGGTCGATGGTGCTGCCGAGGATGTGCGACAGCGTCACGATCGCGACCGCGTACAGCACCTGCAGGCCCCAGGAGCTGTGGACCCCGTACCTGGCGAGCACGACGACCGGCGGCGCCAGGTTCAGCAGGACGACCCAGCCGAACGCCGCCCGGTGCGGGCGAACCATGTAGCACTGCGGGCACAGGCCGAACAGCATCCACGTCGTGGACAGCGACAATGCGACGACGGGCGTGAACAGCACCGCGACGCCGGCCAGGTAACTCACGCCCTGCCACGCGGGTGCCGAGTCCACGTGGGCGAACGCGAGCCGGCGGCCGAACAGGAACCACCAGCCGGCCATCGCCGCGATCAGGCCGGTGATCGCAATCTTGCCGGCGACCGACGTCTCGCCCCGGGTGAACCACGCCAGGGCGAGACCGACGATCCAGGCGACCGCGTAGATGATCTCCCAGCGCGGCAGCCGCAACGAGTCGTCGAGGGTCAGCGTTCCCCGCGGTTCGTCCAGCGGAAGGTCAGCACGCAGAGCCCCAGCCCCGCCACGCACCAGCCGCCCAGTACCAGCGCGGTCGTCAGGTGTTCCCATGTCCCAGCAGCCTCCAGCGACATCATGCCGTCCGGCAGGAAGACCGACCGCATACCCTGCGCGATCCACTTCAGCGGGAACACCGACGCGAAGTCGATCATCCACTTCGGCAGCGTGTTCACCGGCACGATGAACACGCCGGACATGAACTCCAGCACCAGGAAGATCAGGTTCAGGATGGCCGGCGCGGACCGGGCCGACTTCGCCAGCCGGCTGGCCGCGATGCCCAGCAGCGCGCACGCCGTCGTGCCGAGCAGCACCACCCACGCGAACGTCAGCCAGTCCCCCGCCGTCGCCGGCAGCGTGACGTGGAAGAACAGCCCGCCGACCAGCATCTCCAGCCCGAACCCGGCCACGCCGCTGACCAGGACGAGCACCAGCTTGCCCACGAAGTACGCCGACAGCGGCATCGGCGTGCCACGGAGCCGCTTGAGCGTGTGGTCGTCCCGGTCCTGCGCGATGCCGATGCCCAGGTTCAGGAACGACGTGGACACGATGCCGGCCGCGACGATGCCGCCCATCACCAGCTGACCCTCGGAGACGCCCGGCGGCAGTCCCCTGTCGTGCAGGATCGACGCGAACAGCGCCAGCAGCACGGACGGCAGCGCGAACACGAACACGACGGCCATCCGCTGCCGGAAGAACTGGCGTAACTCGACGCCACCCCGGGCGATGCCGACGCGCAACGCCGACGGCAGGGCGGCCGTGCTGGTCCGGCCCACGGTGCCGGCTGTCGTGGTGGTCATCGGTGGTCTCCGATCAGGTCGAGGTAGACGTCTTCGAGGCTGGGCCGGGTCACGGTCAGTTCGGCGAGCTCCCCGGCCCCGCCGAGCTGGTGCACGAGCGAGGTCGGCGTCGCTGTCCGGACCTCGTGCGGGCCGGTGGCGTCGTGCCAGCGCACGGTCGCCTCCGCGGTGGCCCGGCCGCCCAGGTTGGCCGGCGTGTCGCTGGCCACGATCCGGCCGTTCACGATCACCGAGACGCGGTCGGCCAGCGCCTCGGCCTCCTCGAGGTAGTGCGTGGTGAGCAGGACGGTCGTGCCCTGGTCGGCGAGCATCCGCACGAGCTGCCAGAACTGCCGGCGGGCCTGCGGGTCGAACCCGGTGGTCGGCTCGTCCAGGAACACCAGTTCCGGATTGCCGATGATCCCGAGCGCGACGTCCAGCCGGCGACGCTGACCCCCGGACAGCGTCCCCAGCCGGTTGCGCGCCTTGTCGGTCAGCCCGACCTGGTCGATCACGGTGCCCGGGTCGCGCGGGCTCGGGTAGTAGCCGGCGAAGTGCCGGACCGCCTCCCCGACGGTCAGCTCGGTGCCGTCGAACGCGTTCTGCAGCACGATCCCGATCCGCGCCCGCCAGTCGCGGCCGCCGCGCGCCGGATCGGTGTCCAGCACCCGCACGTCACCGCCGTCCCGGCCGCGGTGGCCCTCGAGGATCTCGACGGTGGTGGTCTTGCCGGCCCCGTTCGGGCCGAGCAACGCGTGGATCTCGCCGTTGGCGACGTCCAGGTCGATCCCGTCGACGGCCGGCCGCCCCTGGTAGCTCTTGCGCAGGCCCTGAATGTGTATCGCGGTCACGGGAGTAATCGTGTGGCCGGCGACCGGGTCGTTGTGACGACCACGCGACGGAATCCGGTTGTCCGTCGTTCGATGGACACGAATGACGCCGTGTCACGTCCAGAACCGCCGTACGCCAACAACTGGCTACCTAGACGTGACATACACCACCCCCATTCAGGTGAACATGAGGCAATGTCATGAACAACATGTAAACGCGGTTTCGCGGCTGCAAGGTGCACGGCACCATGGACGCGTGCCCGCGTTGACCGACGACGTGCACGTCGCGTTCCAACCAGTGTTCAACTTGCACACCGGTGGCGTGATGGCGGTGGAGGCTCTGGCACGGCCGGCCTCCGGCAGTATGCGTGACCTGTTCCGCCATGCGGCGGACACGGGCCAGCTCACCCCGACCGACATGGGGCTGGCCGCGATCGCGATCCGCCGCGCCGCCGATCACGAGTCCCGCATCCCGTTGCACGTCAACGTGCTGGCGAGCTCGGTGGCCCGGGCGCACGTCGCGCTCGACCCGGTGATCGACGCGCTGCGCGAAACCAGCCGGCGCGCGGCCGATGTCGTACTCGAACTGAACCCGCCGTTCTCGCTGGTGCGCTGGAGGGCGTTCCGGCAGGGCGTGCGGTTGTTGCGGGACACCGGTTTCCGGCTGGCCGTGGACGCGGTCG
>Ga0207664_10001989_pt1 | contig 13454 bp, 10 predicted proteins | sample LARL83metaG_FD_184349 | JGI IMG/M metagenome (GOLD analysis project Ga0207664, IMG submission 184349) | Corn, switchgrass and miscanthus rhizosphere microbial communities from Kellogg Biological Station, Michigan, USA - LAR L8-3 metaG... | ecosystem: Host-associated > Plants > Roots >...
ATCGCGTCCGCCGCCGGTTTGGCGACCTCCCACGCGTTCCCCGCATGAGTGGCGAACAAAAGCAGCGACGCGCACAGGAGTGAGACTGGAGTTTTCATAATTCAAATTTGATTCATCCGGCGCACCTATTCTGCCGCGCTTGCCCGCGCCATGTGTAAAACGGTTGTAAAAAGTTTGTTCGATTTGTGTTCGCCGCCTTGTATTGGACGGCTATTTCCCCGAAATGCTCTTGGCCTGGCGGAGCATCCATTCCAGCTTCGCCGGGCGCTGGTCCGCGCCATAGACCTGCGGCACGCCGTTCAAATATTTCAGCAATTGATCCGTGCTCACCTCGGCCGCAAACGGGCTCGTGGCGAGCCATTCGGAAAACGCGCTCGCCGTGGCGGCCAGGCGCATCGCGGGACTCGCCTGCTCCAGCGCCACCGCGCTGCCCGTGTAAGGCACGTCCCACGCCTGCTCGCGATACTCGGCCGTTCCCGGCACTTTGTAGCGCACGCGCACCGTGGCAATCGAGCCTTCGCCTTGCGGATTCGTTTCGATTGTGTAAAGCGCGTTGCCCGCTTCCTGCGCCGCGATCTCGGCGGCGTCCACCGTGTTGTCGCGGAATTGTTCCTTGGTCAATTGATGCTTCGCGTAGCCGATCTGGCGATACGACGTCACGCGTTTCGGGTTGAATTCCACCTGCACCTTCACGTCCGCCGCCGCCACGTGCAACGCGCCCGCGATTTGCGAGACAAATTCCGTGCTCGCTTCTTCCGGCGTATTGATAAAACCGTAGCGCCCATCACCGTGCCGCGTCAGGACTTCCAGCAAATCGTCATTGTAACCCTCCCAACCGATGCCGAAGCAATCGAGCGCGATGCCCTGCCGGCGTTGCGCCTCGACTTTTTGCCTGAGCGTATCGGGATTAACATCGCCCAGATTCGCGGCGCCGTCGGTGAGCAACACGACGCGATTGTCGCCGTTCGCGAGGTAATGATGCCGCGCCGTTTCGTAGGCGACGTCAAGCGCATCGCCGAGATTCGTGCCGCCCTCGGGGGTGAGCTTCGAAATTTCTTCCGCCGCCGCCGCGGCCTGGCTGCCCGGGACGCCATCCACCCGCAATCGCGCCGTGCGGGCAAACGTCACGATGCTGAACGTATCCGACGGTTGCAATTGCGCGGCCAGCACGCGCAAGGCCTCGCGAATGATGCTCACGCGATCGGCGCGTTCCATGGAGCCGGAATTGTCGAGCAACAGCACGATGTTCAGCGGCCGGTTGGCCTGACGCCCCGCTGCCGCCGTCTTGAGCGAGAACCGCAGCAATTCGCGATTATGCGCGAAGGGATACGCCGCGCGCTCGGACGCAAAGGCGATCGGCACGCCCGGCGCCGCATCGGGATCGCGGTAATCGAATGCATTAATGAATTCCTCCGAGCGAATGGACGCCGGCTCGGGCATCTGACCTTTTTCCAGGCTCGCCGCCGCGAGTTTGAAGGAGACATCGCTGACATTGAGCGAAAAAGTGGAGAACGCATTCTCGCGCGTCAGAATTTCCGGCTGGGGCACGGGCGGTGGGATGGTGGGTTTGGGAAGAGCGGTGTCCGCATCAGATGCCGCCCGGGAAACGTTTAGTTCCTGTGCTATTTCGTCCACTTTCGCCTGCGCGAGTTTTATTTTTTGATCCCCCTCCGCGAGCTGTTGTTTCAGATTTTTAATCCCTTGATCCTTCAATTGCGCATACTCGTCCGTACGATATTGCCTGTAAGCCATCGCCACCTGATTGGCGATGCGTGCCGCGTCTTCCGCCTTTTCGCTTCGCACTCCGATCTCAATCAGTTTCGAATTCTTTACCGGATGCAAATCGAGGTTCTTCCTTAGCTGTTGCACCGCGGCTTCCGTCTTCGATTTGTCGCCATCGTCCAGCTTCAGTCGTTCCACGACATTCTTAAGAACAGCCTCCGAGCGAATCGTTTCTAATTCCGTTTGGAGGAAATAAGGACCGTAAGTATTGGCAACGGTAGCTCCGCTTGCGCCGTTAACGTCCGGGCGGCCCGGTTCCACCTGAACCCGCGCCGAGCGTTCCACTTTTCCGGAAATCGCCTCCCGAATCTTTTCGCCCAGGCCCGGTTTTTCCGTCGGCGTAGATGTGGCCGGGTCCACGATGCTGACCATCCTCGCGACGGGCAAATCCTTGTCCACCCCCTCCTGCTCGGTTCTCATTGAAAGCACCTTCCGCCAGTGCTTTTCATTTTCCAGGTCTTGCTTGGCCGCAACATATTCAGCGTATTTGCGTTTATCAGTGAGGCTTGGAGTGGTGCCGGCTGAAGAAGCGACAATCGTGGAATTCGTTGAAGAATTCGCCAGATACCAATCGAAGCCCAGCGCCCGATTGTCGTTGGAATTCACATTAACAAACTTCGCGTCGACGGTCACGCTGGAGGCAGGCATCGTCGGTACCGCCACGGCAGGTATTTCAAACTTCTTCTCTTCCGCAGGAAGTTCCGCGCCGGCATTGCCACCACCCATGGGCATCGTTACCGGAGCGTTGTCGGCCAAGGAAACCGGCGGCTGTTCGGGCGGCAAAACTATTTCCGTTTTTGGGACTGCAGTCCGAGTGCCGCCGTTGCGGGTGGATTGGTCGTCGAAAGTATTCCTCGCGATCTCGCCACTGATTGATTGCGAGGCCACTCCGTTGGTGGTCACGTAACGGACCCCGCTCAGTTCTTCGCGCGTCAAACCAGCGTGCATCTGCGAGTCCGCATGGGCCGCTTGCGAATCTCTCCCGGCCCAACTCCGCACCACCGGCACATCGGCAAGCACCGGCGCAGGACGGGTCTTTTCGGCTTGAGCCAATTGCCCCGGCAAAAGCGAAACTCGCACTTTCCCATCCCGGATCTCAGCCCCCGCCAGCGCGTTTTTTCCAAACAGCTTCTTCGCCTCGGCCACGCTCGTTTCCACCTTCGGCAGTTCGGAGACTTTTCCGGGCACGTAAGTCTCGCCGGCAATGGAAGGAAGCTGCGCTCCTTCGCCTCGGCCCAAATAACCTTTGAGGTCGTCCATCGTCGGCTCAGCATCGCCTGATTTATTAGCGTCCAATGCCCATTGCTGCTTCGCGACGTCCAGCATGCGAAGGTTGTTTATTACCGAGTTTTTCATCGACTTGCTCTTGCCCCGGCTAAAAATCGGCAACACCAGAGTAGCAAGCATCATCACGATCGCCGCGGCCGCCGCCCACGGAATCAGCCAATCCATCACCCGCCGTGGCTTCTGAAATTCCTTCGGCGCAACCGTCTTGAATTGGGCCAGCAATTTCTCGCGGCGTTCTGCCGAAAGTTTCAGCGGCGCCGATTGCGCGCCCGTTTCCGCCGCGGGACTGCTGGCGGTTTCGCGAACCAATTGAATCGTCACCTTCAACTGCTCGTAAAGCGCCGCGAGTTGCGGGTCCTTTTCCATCGCCCGGCTGACCTCGGCGATTTCCTCCGCGCGCAACTCCCCCAGCAGCAGCGCCGTCAATTTGGCTTCCATCGCCTCCCGATCATCCTGCGGAAATTCGAAATTCATGGCACCACTCCGTTTCTCGAAAGTTCTTCGGCCATCGTTTTGAGCGCGTGATGCAGCAGGTAACCGACATGGCCGATCTTCAATCCGGTGCGCGCGCTAATTTCCTTGTAGGATAAATTTTCGGTAAACTTCAGCCGCAACACCTCCCGGCTGCGCTCATCCAGCACCTCCATGCCGAGCCGCACCAAACCGATGCCTTCCAGCCGCGCGATTTGTTCATCCGGCAAGGGCTGCGGGTCCGTGGCGTCGCGCTCGTTTTCGTCCGCCCCGGTGTTGAGCGAAATAATTTTGCCCGCCGCGCGGCGCTGGTTCAGCGCGAGATTGTGCACGGTGCGATACAGCCAGCGGCGCGGCTCGCGGACCTGCTCAAATTGCGCGTGAAGTTTCATGAACGCTTCCTGCACGAGATCCTCCGCCACGCTCAACTCACCGGATAGCCGCAGGGCGTAATTCAGCAGGGGCGACTCGAGGGCGCTGAACAGCTCCTCAATCGTCTCGGCTTTAGGCGGCGCGGCGCTGGCCTCGTCTCGTTGCATTACAGCCATGCTGATTCGACCGTTGTTTCAACCGCCCCGGCGTCCTGGTCGTGTTAAGGACATCGTCACCCTCTATGACACCGGTAGGCGCGGTTTCTTAGACGGAAAATGAAGATTCTTTGCCCTCCTATTAAAAACACCTGAATTTCGCCAAGTTTCGCGAAATTATCGCCGATTTACCGCAATCCAACCGTGCGTGAGACGTAAAACGTAAAACGTGAATTCGTCAGAACACGTGAGAAGAAATTCCCGTTTCACCGCTCCTTAGCCGCCGCCCGCGCGAGCATCACCTTTTGCGACGGCCGGTAATTCGCCACAAACTCCCGATGAAACTCCGCGAAATTTCCCGCCGCAATCGCCGCCCGCACATCCGCCATCAGCTTCAGGAACAAATAGGAGTTGTGCACGCTCAACATGCGGATCGAGAGAATTTCCTGCGCGATATACAAGTGCCGCAAATACGCGCGGGTAAAACGCCGGCAGGCGAAACATTCGCAACCCTCTTCGAGCGGACGAAAATCCGATTTGTTCTCCGCGTTTTTCAAAATGTAAGTTCCTTTGCGCGTGAAAACCGTCCCGTTGCGCGCCACGCGGGTCGGCAGCACGCAATCGAACATGTCCACCCCGCGCGCAATCAACTCCACGAGCTGCGCCGGCGTCCCGAGTCCCATGGCGTAGCGCGGTTTGTGCGCCGGCAGAAACGGCTCCGTCAACTCCACCGCCTTGAACATTTCGTGTTCCGGCTCACCAACGCTCACGCCGCCGATGGCGTAACCGTCGAATTCCAGCGGCACTAGCGCCTCCGCGCATTCCTCGCGCAACGCCGCATCCGAGCCACCCTGCACGATTCCGAAAACCAGCTGCCCGTCCGCGCGCGGTTGCTCGCGACATTCCCCCGCCCACCGAATCGTGCGCTCCACCGCGAGCTTTTGTTCGCGCGCCGGTGCATCGTGCGGCGGGCACTCGTCGAAAACCATCGCAATATCCGAGCCGAGCGTCCGCTGAATTTCCATGGCCTCCTTCGGACCCAGAAAAAGCGCCGAGCCATCGATGTGCGAACGAAACTCCACCCCGTGCGCCTTGATTTTGCGAATCTTCGCCAGGCTGAAAACCTGGAAACCGCCGCTGTCGGTCAGGATCGGTTTGTCCCAATTCATGAACCGATGCAACCCGCCCGCCGCGCGCATGATTTCCATCCCGGGCCGCAGATTGAGGTGATACGTATTGCCGAGAATGATTTGTGTTCCCATCTCGAGCAATTCGCGGGGATCGAGCGCCTTCACGCTGGCCTGCGTGCCCACCGGCATGAAAATGGGCGTCTCCACCACGCCGTGCGCAGTGGTGAGCCGGCCCAGTCGCGCTTTGGTGTGCGCGTCGGTCTGCAACAGTTCAAACATCGAGGAAGGTTTTAACGCAAAGCCGCATCGAGGCAAAGGCGCAAGTGCGAGGCTCGTGCATCCAATAGTGTCGACAGAGCCGAAGCTTGGCGAAAGTGAAGTGGCTCAAAGTCGCACAGCTCTTCGGGCAACCCTTCGCGCACGAATCGTGGTTACGACCACGATTCCGTCTCTCTCGCCCCGCGCCTTGGCGGGGAGAGAGCCGGAGAGAGGGGGTTCTAATAATCTCCAAAAGCCATTCCATTTTTTGAACAGCTAAACGCCTCCTCTCCCCGAGCCTCTCCTCCACTTCATGGAAGAGAGGGAGACCGGTCCTGCTTTCGAGTCATTACTAAATCGATTGCAAAAACAAAAAAGCGTTGAAGCGGATTCGCTTCAACGCTTTTAAAATGTTCCGGAGATCAGGCTTTCGCGGTCTCTTTTTTCCAGGTGCGCCGGGGCGCTTTCACGACCAGGCCCTTTTTGATGGCGCTGGCGCTGGCGCGGATGTAGCGAACTTCGCCGTTCGGCATCACCGCTTTGACGCGCTGAAGATTCGGCATGAAACGGCGCTTGGTGATCGCCGTCACGTGCGTGCCGATACCGCCCGATTTCTTGGACTTACCACTGCGCCAAATAATGCTGCCCTTCATCGGGCGCTTTCCGGTTAATTCACAAATTCTTGCCATAAAAATTTCCTTTCAAAAGGAGCCCGAGAAATTACCAGCGAAATCGCCAGATGCAAGGATTATTTAAGGAAAAATGGGCGCCGAATCCCGCTTTTAGGGAGCCTGCGCCGCCGCCGGCAGCCCAATATTCTGGCTTTCCGCACGCCTCAAAACCGGATCACCACGTATTCCCGCGTTTCGCTCAAACGAAAACCCGACTTTTGAATCTCCCGCGCCAACCCCGGCATATGGGCCACGCCCCACGGCACCATGATGTTGTCCGATTGCGGCAAATAGGATTGAATTTCCTCCAACAGATGCTGATTGCGTTTGCGGAGGATATCATCAAAAAGCCGCTCTTCGAATTGCGGCGAGGGCGAGTATCGCATCAACTTCGAAAGATTTTCGGCGTTCACCCCTTTCGCATGAAGCAGCGTCACGATGTTCAGAAAATCGATCGTCTCGGTTGAAAATTGCCCCACGTCCACGTCCGCCCCGACCATTTCGCCCTGGCTGGGATGAAAGGTTTCCTTCTGGTCCGCCAAGCCCAGCGATTTCGCCGTGCGTTTATAGCTGAGCTTGTTCGTCAGCAAATTCCCTTTGTCGGTGACGCCCTCCATTAAAATAACCGAATTACTTGGAAACGTTTGCGAGACCTCCTGATAAAAACCCTTGCTGGCAATGTGTATCATGGGAAACAACTCAATCACCTTGCCGTCAGCGCGAACATATTTTCTGACCTGCACGGTGAATCCCGCCGGATGCAAGGCCATGAACCCCTCGCTTAAATGATTCACCGCCCGCGCCGTGCTAACGAAGAGATAAAGCGCTATCAACGGCAGCACGACGAAGATATTCACCAGCGCAAACGCACACAGGTTCCGCCAACTAAAGCCGCGCGAACCCAGGCGTTCCACCGGCACCAGCGGCCAGGAAAAGTTCGAGCCGCCACGGCTCCAATACAATAGCCACAGGCCGAGGATCAATTCCCCGGCTGAAATTAAAAAGGCGGTTTGCGCGACCCAATGCCGCCAAAAGATCGCCAACGTGAACAGCGCCAGCAGCGACACCACAAAGAAAACCGGTATCGGAAGGAACAGGCGCTTGGGCACCATCGGCGTCAATCCCATCAAGCCATAAAGTCCCAATGCCATAAGCAGGCCGGCAATTGAGACCAAGCCGCGCAAGAACGAAAGGGAATGAACCCCAAAAAATACAATAAAAGAATCGTCCACCAGGGAAACGACGCCGTCTGCGAGAAACACCGCCAGACACAAACTCAGCACCACGGATAATAAGTGGCGCGTGGATTTTTGATTGGCTGGCGGCGGAGGCGGAGGTTCAGCGATCAGCGGAGGCGGGCCATTCATTCAGTTGAGCAGACTGTAAAGCCGGGTGCTGAAAGCTTCAAGATTCAAAGCAATCGCGGCGTCAGGTTGGAAAACCTGCGCCACGGCGTAGCGCGGACATCCCTCGTAGCGCGGACATTCCTGTCCGCGGGTTCGGGCGACTTTCCAGTCGCCCGTCTCCCCCTGTTTTCGCCCTACCCTTCGGATTTACCCCTGCACACCGCGCGTAAATCGTATATCGTAAATCGCAAATGATGCGCGCGACCGCCACCGCAATAGTCCAACGCCTGCAAAAAGCCGGCTTCGCCGCGTTTTGGGTCGGCGGCTCGGTGAGGGATTTCCTGCTGGGCCGCGAGCCGGAAGATTACGACATCGTCACGTCCGCGTTGCCGGAACAGATCGAGGCGCTGTTCAAACGCACCATCGCGGTCGGACGCAAGTTCGGCGTCATCGTGGTCATCGAAGAGGAGCATCAATATCAGGTCGCCACCTTCCGCGCCGAGGCGGATTACCAGGATGGCCGGCATCCCGAACACGTGCGTTTTGGCGACGCCCAGGCGGACGCCGAGCGGCGCGACTTCACGGTGAACGGGCTTTTTTTCGATCCCGTGCAAAACCAACTGCACGACTGGGTCGGCGGCGAAAAGGATTTGCGCGCGAAAATCATCCGGACCATTGGCAATCCGAACGAGCGCTTTGCCGAGGACCATTTGCGCCTGCTGCGCGCCGTGCGGCTGGCCACGCAACTGGATTTTGAAATCGAGCCCGAAACGTTTCGCGCCATCCAAACCCACGCGCCCAGGATCAAAGCCATCAGCGCCGAACGCATCCGCGACGAGTTGGTGAAGTTGTTTGCGCCCAAACACTCCGCCGCTCGCGGCCTCGTGTTGCTCCGCGAAAGCAACCTGCTCGAACACGTCCTGCCCGAACTCGCCGCCACCGTTCATTGCGAGCAATCCGCCGATTATCATCCCGAAGGCAGCGTCTTCAATCACCTCGTATTGATGCTGCAAAAAATGCCGCCCGACGCCGACCCGCTGCTGCCCTGGGCCATCTTGATGCACGACATCGCCAAACCCGTGACCGCTTCGCGCGACGAAAAAACCGGCAGCATTCACTTTTACGAGCACGAACGCATCGGCGCCGAAATGGCCGAGCGCATCCTCGAGCGACTGCGCTTTCCCCGGAAACAAATCGACGCCGTCGTCCAGGCCGTGCGCTGTCATATGCAGTTCAAGGACGCTTTCCAGATGCGCAAAGCCACCCTGCGCCGGCTCTTGATGCGCCCCACCTTCCCGCTCGAATTGCAATTGCACCGCGTCGATTGCCTCGGGTCGCACGGCCGCCTGGACGTTCACGATTTTCTCATTGAGCAAGCGAAGGAACTGGACAATCAGCCGGAAATCCATCCCCCCCTGCTCAAAGGCGACGACCTCCTACAACTTGGGATGCAGCCCGGCCCCGCCCTGGGCGCGTTGCTCAACGAGATTCGCGAGAAACAACTCCAGGATGAGTTGAAAACCCCCGACGAAGCCCGCACCTGGGCCAAGCAAAAAATTGGCGACCCTCGATCTTAGACCGTTCCCCGAAAGCGATTCCCCAAAAGTTAGGGCAAACCTGCCGGTTTGCCGGGTCGTGTCCCGATTCCATCAAAGCCATCACTTTCGCGCGAAGCGAGTTTCCTCACCAATTGGCTCATCGATGCCCTTGTTACTTGCAAATGAAACAGGTGAGAACCACCCCGTTTCGCCTTTCCGGCAACGTGAAAGAAAATGGTTTGAAAAATGGCCGAAACGTAATGCTTTGTTTGTCATCTTCCTATAAAATCCTCCACAATACCCGCATGCTGCATTAACAAACGGGGAAATCACGTCATGGCCCAACCCATCGTTCTTCACTGGTTCAGGCAGGATTTGCGTCTGGCCGACAATCCGGCGCTATCGGCGGCTGCCAAAGTCGGCCGGGTGCTGCCGATCTATATTCTCGACGATAGAAACGCGGGCAAAGACGCCATGGGTCTCGCCAGCCGCTGGTGGCTCCATCATTCGCTTGAATCGCTCAATGCTAAGCTGGATGGCGCATTATCGGTTTTTTCCGGCGACGCGACGGAGCTTCTCCCCGCACTATGCCAAAAACATTGCATCGAAGCCGTTTATTGGAACCGCTGCTATGAGCCCTGGCGTATCGCCCGCGACGACCGGATCCAACAGGCGCTGAATGCGGCGAACATTCGAGCGCATAGCTTCAATGGCTCGTTGCTATGGGAACCCTGGGACATTAAAAAAAGCAACGGAACACCCTATAAAGTATTTACGCCGTTTTACCGCAAAGGCTGCCTCTCCGCATCTGCACCACGCGCGCCTTTGCCGGCGCCTGCGCGACTGGCAACCGTAAAAGATGCCGGCAGCATCGGTATCGAAGAATTAAGGTTACTGCCAAGCATCCGCTGGGACAAATCACTCGATAAAAATTGGATCATCGGCGAAAGCGCAGCCAGAAAACGCCTACAAAGTTTTCTACGGCATGGCATCACGCGTTATAAGGTCGGGCGCAATTTTCCTGCCCAAGAAAATGTTTCGCGCCTGTCGCCGCACCTGCATTTCGGAGAAATTTCGCCCAACCAGATTTGGCATGCCACCCGCGAACTGGGCGAGAATGCCAACACCAACAGTTTCTGTCGCGAGCTGGGCTGGCGCGAGTTTTCGCACCATTTGCTTTATTATTTTCCAGAACTGCCGCGCAAAAATTTACAGACGAAATTCGACTCGCTGCCGTGGCGACACGACAAACGCCGGCTGAAATCCTGGCAGCGCGGTCAGACGGGCTATCCTATAGTCGATGCCGGAATGCGTGAATTGTGGCAGACCGGCTACATGCACAACCGCGTGCGCATGATTGTCGGCTCATTTCTAGTGAAGAATTTACTGATCCATTGGCGGCACGGTGAGCGTTGGTTCTGGGATTGCCTGACCGATGCCGACCTTGCCAACAACAGCGCTAGCTGGCAATGGATTGCGGGCTGCGGTGCAGACGCTGCGCCCTATTTTCGTATCTTCAATCCCGTGATCCAGGGTGAAAAATTTGACCCAAACGGCGAATATACGCGCCGTTTCGTCCCAGAACTCGCCCAACTTCCAAACCGATACTTATTCAAGCCTTGGACTGCGCCAAAGACCGTGCTGGATAATGCCGGCGTGACACTCGGGAAAAATTATCCAAACCCGATAGTCGATGTGACCGCCTCACGGGCGTTCGCCCTCCATGCCTTTTCAATGATTAAAAAGGCTAGAAAACATCAGGGCAGAAAGGTTGTGCCCGAGCATCGCAAACTGTCTGCCCTCATGTTTTCTAGTGTGGTGTTATCGAAATGATTCATACAAATTGTTGCCGCGTAGCGGCGAAAGAAACTAGCCCACCGATTCATCGGTGGGAGCCCTGTTTTTGAAGCCCAAGTCCCGGCAGGGACGGCCGAATGCAAGTTTTGCATCCCATCGTCGTGTGGAATTATGAACTCGATTTGCCTGACACCACACTAGTCAAACGTTTGGCCGGAGACCTCGATATATCAGCCTCGCGTGATCGAATATTATTATTTCCACACGCAGTTTTCTGACCACAGCCGTCAGTCTGCGCGGAGATAACTTCCTGTCAATTAATATGTGGTTATGCAGGACTAATCCGTTTACTAGCGTGCCTATCTGAGCACATCCGAGGAATATATCTGTCTAATATCTTGAACGCGCCAATGTTCATCTACATTAGCTAATTGACACCTGAATCCACAAGGGTATCCATGATACAATGCTTCCAAAATCACGACACCTTGCCGATCGCCAGGTTTAAGCGAACTGACAGACAGAACTCCGATGGCAACCCCTTCCTCTTTACTCACAGGATCTATTGCACGGTGCGACTTCAGATATTTAGCCCCAGCTGCTGGCAGAACCTTATGATTAAATCTTTTTTGAATCTGTTGCACTTCTGCAGCGGTAAACGGAATGAATCGTACATGCGCGTCTCCTTTCGTCCATTCGTCGCTCAAATACACAATAGCCGCCAAAGCCATTTGCCAAGAATCAGAGTTTGCCGACTCATTGAGCACAAGGTATTTGTCCGGCAGGCTATACGCTCGGTTTTGAGCTGTTGTACAGCCAGCAAGTAAATATAACAGCATTACACCAATTTTTAGCGTTTTCATTCTAATTAATGAGATTATAAACGGGTCCGTCTCGCATAATCGCACATTGTCATTTCCACGCGCAGTTTCCCGTCGCTGTGCTTATCGCTGCCGTATCTGCGGCAAGAGACGACGATTATTGTTTTTGAATAACTTTTCTCAATTTATCCATATTTCGAGGCTGTCCTTCTGAATATCTCAACGTCAGCCCTTGGATCTGGTTAGGCCAGGGTTCATCGTAGGTATATCCTTCAAGCGCCGCTAAGGCTCCATTCGTGACATACAGCAAGAATCCCAAACCATGTTTTACATTCTCGGCTGTTCCATTCACATCTCCGAGCTTAAATGTTAGGTTGTCCACTCGCGGCACTTTGAGGGAGACGAGGAATTCAGTAACAAATCCGACTCCGGAATTCTTACGCGAAGATACCATCGCTTGAGCGGCCTGTTGACGGAGAACCGCCAACACCGGATCATCTCCGCTCAAAAGCCTTTCTACGACTTGTTGTTCCAATAATGTTAAATTGGTCATTTGAAAGCCGTTCTTGAACGGGTCAGTCCCGCATAATCGCATGTTGTTATTTCCACACGCAATTTTCTGGCCGCGACGGTCAGTCTGCGCGGCGGAAACTCCCTGTCAATTAATATTCAATTAATATGTGATTATGTGGACTGACCCGTTTAGAAAATTTCACTTTCAAACTCGAAGGGCAACTCTGCACCAATTTATTTGTGCAATTCCAAGGAAGCAATGAGTTCATCCTTCGGCAACTGTTGGCGAACATGTTCGAGCACCTGCTGAAAACTGGCATGTGGACCAAGATTCGCCAACTGCTGACAATCTATTTCCTTATTCTGTTCCAGTCGGACGACAAAAACGTTGCCCTTTTCACGAATGAAATTTTGTTTCCCCACTTCAACCGTGTCATCTTCTCTATTCCAGCGGACTGAAACGGCCAGCGTTCCTGTCTTCGTAGTCCACATATGATTTAGAGTGGTTACATATTTACCATAATCACTGCTTCCTCCCGATCCAATCTCTTGAGCGCCGGGACAAATTATCAATATATAAAGGAGATGCCCCTCATCCTTGTTAGCCCCATTGACCGGCTTTGCACCATAACCATCAACGATGTTAATACAGCCGACGTGCGACGAGAAAGATCCGGAACTATCGCCCGATGTAGAGAAGCGGCCACGCTGAACATCACAGCCGATGACTCCCAGTATCATAGCCGAGAGCAATATAAAATGTTTAAACATTTTTCACCTCAATTTTTGTAATTATAAACGGGTCCGTCTCGCATAATCGCACATTGTCATTTCCACACGCAGTTCTTCGGCCACGGCGGTCAGTCTTCGCGGAGAAAACTTCCTGTCAATTAATATGCGATCACACGGGCCTGACCCGTTTATCCACTTAGTCAGTCGGCTTGATCTCGTCGTCCTCAACTCTTGGTGGTGCTTTCTTTTTTCGTGATTTCTCGCTGAAATAGTCCTCTACCACGATCAAGAGACCCAAAACTCCGAGACCATAAATATAATAGCGCAATCCGTGAATAAGACCGAGGGAATCGCGGTTGTCTATCTGATGAGCACCCCATCTTTCTTCTGCGGGTGTGAGTTCGTGGGGCTGCGGCTCAAATAACGCAATCCTCGCCGACAATGCGCTGCATATCGCAAAGATCGTAAATCCAATATGGCGTCGCTTGACCATTATGCGTGATGCTGCCTACCGACCAAAATTATTTCATAGAGGTCGGTCTCAGGATTTATAAGACACGGATATGTCATGGCTGATTTGA
>Ga0207664_10001991_pt1 | contig 13449 bp, 11 predicted proteins | sample LARL83metaG_FD_184349 | JGI IMG/M metagenome (GOLD analysis project Ga0207664, IMG submission 184349) | Corn, switchgrass and miscanthus rhizosphere microbial communities from Kellogg Biological Station, Michigan, USA - LAR L8-3 metaG... | ecosystem: Host-associated > Plants > Roots >...
GAGAGCCTTGATCCCGTTCAGCCAGCCGGAGCGCAGCCGCTGCGCCTCCCCGGCCAGCTTGATGCCCGGCATGCCGTCGGCGATCGCGCTGAAGATCAGTTCGATCTCCAGCCGGGCCAGGTTCACGCCGAGGCAGTAGTGCGTCCCCGTGCCACCGAACCCCAGGTGCGGGTTGGGGTCGCGCAGGACGTCGAACCGCTCCGGGGAGTCGAACACGTCCTCGTCGAAGTTGGCCGACCGGTAGAACAGGCCGACCCGCTGGCCTGCCTTGATCCGCTGGCCGCCGAGCGTGGTGTCGGCGAGCGCGGTGCGCTGGAAGACCGTCACCGGGGTGGCCCAGCGGACGATCTCGTCCACCGCGGTCAGCGGCCGCTGTGCCTTGTACAGCTCCCATTGGCCGGGGTTGTCGAGGAAGGCCAGCATCCCGTGCGAGATCGCGTTGCGAGTGGTCTCGTTGCCGGCCACGGCCAGCAGGATCACGAAGAAGCCGAACTCGTCCGAGGTCAGCTCGCCGCCGTCCAGTTCGGCCTTGACCAGCTTGGTGACGATGTCGTCGCGCGGGCAGGCCCGCCGGTCCTCGGCCATGACCATGGCGTAGCCGACGAGTTCCGCGGCGGCGGCCTGGCTGTCGCCGCCGTACTCCGGGTCGTCGTACCCGATCATCTCGTTCGACCAGGCGAAGATCTTGCCGCGGTCAGCCTGCGGTATGCCGAGCAGGTCGGCGATGGCCTGCAGCGGCAGTTCGGCGGCCACGTCGGTGACGAAGTCGCCGGTGCCCTCGTCCAGGGCCGTCCGCACGATCGTCGCGGCCCGGGCGGTCAGGGTCTCCCGCAGCTTGCCGATCGCCCGGGGGGTGAAGCCACGGGACACAATCGCCCGCACCTTGGTGTGCAGCGGCGGGTCGAGGTTGAGCATGATGAGCCGCTGCATCTCCAGCGACTCCTCGGTGACCTGCTGCGCGTGCCGGATGATCGCGGTCTTCCGCTGGCTGGAGTACAGCTCACTGTTCCGGGAGACCTCCAGCACGTCCGCGTGCTTGGTGACGGCCCAGTACCCCTCGTCGTCGAAGCCGGAGGCGCCGCGCCGCTGCGGGTTCCACCACACCGGCGCGGTGCGGCGAAGCTCGGCGAACTCGCCGGAGGGTACCCGGTGGACGTAGAGGTCGGGATCGGTGAAGTCGAAGCCCTCTGGGATGTCCGGCCCGGTCATCGCTGCCTCCAGAGTGCCTCCGCTGGAACGCGTTCTACCCGATTCAACCATGCCACCGGAACTGCGGGAATGGCTACTCTCGCGGGAATAAGAACGTGTTCTAGTATGGATGCGGGCTTGACAAGGGCAGGAGTTGCGGTGGGAACAGCGGTCATCGCCGGGGCGGTGCGCACGCCGATCGGCAAGCGCGGCGGAGTGCTGTCCGGCCTGCACGCCACCGAGATCCTCGGCTGCGCGCAGGCCGCGCTGCTTGACCGGGCCGGTATCGACCCGGGAGTGGTCGAGCAGGTCGCGGGGGGCTGCGTCACGCAGGCGGGTGAGCAGGCGGGCAACATCACCAGGACCGCCTGGCTGCACGCCGGGCTGCCGCAGCAGACCGGCTGCTTCACCGTGGACGCGCAGTGCGGCTCGGCGCAGCAGGCCACGCACCTGATCGCCGGGCTCATCGCGGCCGGGGCCATCGACGCCGGGGTCGCCTGCGGGATCGAGGCGATGAGCCGGGTACCGCTGGGGTCCAACCGCGGCACCGACTGCGGCACTCCCCGCCCGCCGGCCTGGGACATCGACCTGCCGAACCAGTTCGTCGCCGCGGAGCGGATCGGCCAGCGCCGCGGGCTCACCCGGGCCGACGTGGACGCGTTCGGCCTGCGGTCGCAGCAGTTGGCCCAGGCGGCCTGGGCGCAGGGCCGGTTCGACCGGGAGGTGGTGCCGGTCAAGGCCCCGGTCCTGGACCACGAGCACCAGCCCACCGGCGAGACCCGCACCGTGGACCGGGACGAGGGGCTGCGGGCGACCAGCATGGAGGCGCTGGCCAGGCTCCGGCCGGTGGTTGAGGACGGCCTGCACACGGCCGGCACCTCCTCGCAGATCTCCGACGGCGCGGCCGCCGTGCTGCTGCTTGACGCCGGCCGGGCCCGGGCACTCGGCCTGGCGCCCCGCGCCCGGATCGTCGCCCAGTGCCTGGTCGGCGCGGAGCCGTACTACCACCTGGACGGCCCGATCGCGGCAACCGAGCGGGTGCTCGAACGCAGCGGCATGAAACTCGGGGACATCGACCTGTTCGAGGTCAACGAGGCCTTCGCGTCGGTGGTGCTGTCCTGGCGGAGCGTACACAGATGCGATCCGGAACTGGTCAACGTCAACGGCGGCGCGATCGCGCTCGGTCACCCGGTGGGCAGCACCGGGGCCCGCTTGATCACCACCGCCCTGCACGAACTGGAGCGGCGGGACGCATCCACCGCGCTGGTCACCATGTGCGCCGGTGGGGCGATGTCCACCGCCACCATCATCGAGCGCGTCTGAAGCAACCGCCCCGGCCGTGGCCCGGGATTGGATTCCGCTTCCCTGGCCTGCCGCGGCTAGGTGGCCGCCCGGTCGATGCCCCTGCGTACCCGGACGGAACGGTCGATGAGTTCGCGGAGTGCGCCGATGTCAACGTCGTCCAGGTGCTTCAGGTACAGGCAGCCCTTCCCGGTCTGGTGCGGGCCGAGCCGGGCCAGCGCAGACTGATGCCGCTCGGTGAACTCGCCGACCAGGTAGATGGCCAGGTGCTGACTGCGAGGCGAGAAGCTGGCCAGCGCCGAGTCCCCCTCGCGGCCGCTGGCGTACCGGTAGTGATAGCTGCCAAAGCCAACGATGCTGGTGGCCCACATCGCCGGCGGCTCACCGGTGATCTCCTGCATCAGCGCACACAACCGGCGCGCGTCCTCGCGTCGCCGCTGATCGGGGACCCGGGCCAAGAACTCCGCCACCGGTGTACCGGTCGGGCGCATCGCCGGGGCCTTCTTGACCGCCATGCGTTCATGCTCCCACGGCCGCCTTGGGGTCGCCGGCGCCCGGCAACCCCAAAGCGGTCCGCGTCAGTGCTCGCCGTGGTGGTAGACGCCGAACACGTTCCCGGCCGGATCCCGGAACGCGCCGGTCTGCATGTGGTCGTCCACGGCCATCGGGCCGTAGATCCGGGTGCCGCCGAGGGATTCGGCCTTGGCCAGCGTCTGCTCGACGTCCGCGACGCTGGCGTAGATCGTGGCCCACTTGGCGTCCGCGCTGGAGCCGAGGCCGCCCTGGATGCCGCGCCCGGAACCGGTGTCAGCCATGCCGTAGCTGGGCGGGGTACCGGCGTCGCCGCCACCGACGGCCCAGCCGAACAGGTCCGCGTAGAAGCGCTGCGTCCGGCCGGAGTCGGAGCCGAGCACCTCGAACCAGTCGACCGGCTCACCGGTCCCCTCCGACGGGCCTGGCGCCTCGCCCTGTGCCGGGTCCGCCGCCTTGACCAGCCCGACCAGCAGGCCGTCCGGGTCGTTGAACATGGCGATGGTCACCGCGCCGCCGAAGTCGGTGACCGGCATGACCATCTTCGCGCCCAGCGACTCGGCCTTGTCCAGCACCGCCTGGAGGTCGTCGGCCTCGACGTAGAAGGTGGACCAGGGCTCACCCGTCTGGCTCTTGCCGATGCCGCCGTTGATTCCCCCGCCGCCGTTGGTGTCGATCAGCGTGTAGCCGCCGCCCTCGAAGGGCTGTAGCTTCCAGCCGAACAGTTCCCCGTAGAAAGCGACCAGCGGCGCGTCGTCCGGCCCGCCGATCTCAAAGTGCACTACCGCGTTCCCCATCGATGGCTCCCTCGTCGTCCTGCTGCCGCCCTGACCTGGCTATTCTCCGTGCCCGGCCGTCCAGTCACCCGACCGGGTCACACTGCGCCGACGCTAGCGGCCGGGTCGGACATTCTCCGCCGCCACCAGCGGTGACGGCGCCGAGGACCAGGCGCCGCGATCGAGCAGGGGGGCCAAGCGTGAGGACTGGCCCAGGTGGGTCTTCAGCGGGGGATGACGCCGAGCATCGCAGCCTGGCGTTCCCGGGTCACCCAAGGTGAGAAGTGGTTGCCGCCAAGGTAGATGCACTGCTCCCGCACGTGTGCCGCCCGGGCGAGGCTTCGCCGCAGGACCGGCAGCGGCGCCAAGCTGTCGCTGTCCCCGTGGAAGAGGTGGATCGGCGCCTGGATCGCAACGGCGTCAAACGGCCACGGCTGGCCGGCGGCTTGACCATCGAGCCACCAGCCGATCCCCCCTTGACGGGCCGCCTCCACCGTGTCCTGCGCCATTGCCCGGCCGTTCTTATCGATCCAGGCGCGCTCGTCAGCGGGCCACGTGCTGGTCAGCGCCCGCAGGCCCGCCAGTGGGTCTGCTCGCAATTCGGCCGTGGCCGCCTCCGCCTGGTTCCGGGCGCCCTCGGGGTCGCGCCATTTCTGCCGCCAGTCTTCGGCGATGTCCTCCGGCATGCCGTCCAAGCCGCCCTCGGCGCTGATGCAGCCACCTGCCGAGGTCAATATCACGGCCTGCACCCGGCCAGGCATGAGGACTGCGCAGGCAAGCGCGTACGGCCCGCCTCCCGACGTGCCCTGAACCGCGAACTGCGCCATGCCCAGGTGCCCGGCCACGGCCACGGCATCCTTGGTGCGGGCGAGCAGGTCCAGGTCGTCGAGAGGGTCCGTGGCGCCGTAGCCGGGCCGGTCGACCGCCACCGCGCACACGCCCTGCTCTTCCAGCAGCCCCGGCTCGTAGTCTCCCACCTCTGCCCGTGATGAGGGCGTGCCATGCAGGTAGAGCAAGTTCGGGCGCGCATCCGCGCCGGCCAGTCGGTACCCGACCCGGCGGCCGCCTCCTACCGGCAACACATCGTCAGACACCGGCATGGCACTCTCCGTTCCAAGCTACGTTGCCAGCCCATGCCCGGCCGTCGTGGCCGCCGTGGCGGGTCCGGCGCGGCGTCGGCTAGCGTGTGGCGTCCGGGCTCTTCAGATCACGTGGCCGGCGCCACGTGCCATTGGGTGGGGCACATGGCCGACACTGCCGAGAGTTACGCGTTTCCGCACACCGGGACCGACGAGCGCCGTCGGCTGGAGCTTCTCGAGGAACGCCTCGACCCGATCACGGTACGCCGGATCGAGCGGCTCCAGCTTGCCCCCGGGGCTCGCTGCCTGGAGGTGGGCGGGGGCCGCGGTTCGGTGGCCCGCTGGCTCGGCGAACCCGACTTCCTGGCATGCGGTTTCGCCCATATCGGAGCCTGGGGGCGCCGGCCTGCACCACCGGCGACTGGCGCCGGGGGCGGGCAGTCATAGCTGAGCCGTCCGCCCGACAAGCCAGGGCGCGGTTCCCGGTCGGCACGGGCGGTGTTTCTGGTCTGCTGCCACCCCCGACTCCGGGGAAGCCAGGCTCGTGCCGCATGCCCGGTGCGGGCCTGTTGCCCCAGGGCGTGGTGACCTTAGCCCCCTGTGCCCCGCATGGCCGCTGCGCAAGTATCCAATCTGCGGATTAGATCGGGGAGCCGCCATGACTGCCATGCGCGAGCAGCCGCGGGAGGTGCGCGGCGGTGCGCAGCTCAGTGCCGCGGCCCTGGCCGGCTTCTTTGCGCTGGCCTACGCGTTGAGCTGGTCGTGGGCCATTCCGCTGGCCGCGGCCCATCTGGTCGTGCGCCGCGGCGCGGGCTGGCCCACCCACTACCCGTTGCTGTTCGGGCCGGCGATCGCGGCGGTGGTGGTCACCGCGTGGACCATGGGGCGCCCGGGGGTGCGTGACCTGCTGTCGCGGATGGCCCGGTGGCGCGTTCCCCTGCGCTGGTGGCTGATGGCCGTGAGCCCGGCCGTGTTCCTCGGGCTCGCGCTGGTCGCGATGGTGGCGTCCGGGAAGGCCTTGCCGAGCGTGGCGGAGTTCGGGCGGTTCAGCGGGACCCCGGCGATCGGCCTGGTGGGCGTTTTGCTGCTCCTGGTCGCCGGCGCCCTGGGCGAGGAGACCGGCTGGCGCGGATACGCCCTGCCGCAACTTCAGCGCCGGTTCAGCCCGCTGACCAGTTCGCTGATCCTCGCGGTGTTGTGGTTCGCCTGGCACCTGCCGCTGTTCTCCGTGATCGCCACCTACCGGGGCAACGGCCCGTTCCAATACGTTGGCTTCTTCCTCGGGCTGACCTGTGGTGCGGTCATCTTGACCTGGCTGTATAACCGGTCCGGCGGCAGCATCTTGCTGGTGGCCGTCTGGCACGGGCTTTACAACTTCGTGAGTGGCACGCAAGCCGGCACCACCGGCCTACTCGCCGCGGTGGTCACCACCCTGATCATGCTGCAAGCCGTGGTCCTGGTCGTTGCTGAACTGCGCGCCCGCCGACGCGGGCGGCCCTCGGTGCTGGGGCCGGCCTGACACGCGGCCACCTCATCCAAGGCCGGCAGCCGGCGGGCGGTCGCGACGACCGGGCCGAGGGGTCAGGGGGTGCCCGGCGGCGGTGGCTCCTCTGGGTCTCGGTACGGCGAAGGCGCTGGCGGGGGTTCCGTCGGACCTGGTTGCGCGGGGTACGGCGTCGTCGAACCTGGCGGCGGTGGGCCTGGGGGCGGTGCCGTGAAGTCCGCCGGGGGCGGGCTGGGTGCGGACCACCCTGGGCTGGGGGGGACCGTGGGGTACGGGGGCTCCTGGACCGCGGCACCGGCCGGGCCGGTGGAGGTGTACGGCTCACCGGCCTTGGCGGCGATCAGCCGGTAGTAGATGAGCGTAGCCACGAGCGCCAGGAACGGCGCGATCAGCGTGCCCGCTATGACGTTGTTCACGAAGCTGCGCAGGAACGTCGGCAGGACCAGGAGGATGAGGCCGAGGATGATGCTGAACGCGATCAGGATCAGGACCACCAGGACGTAGGTGCCGAACACCCGCCACGCGTAACCACGCACGGTCCGCCAGCTGTTGCCGAACGCCTCGAATACCCCCGACCCCGCTAGCACGATGAAGGGGACGATCAGGCTCCAGAACGTCAGCAGGACAAGGCCTGGCACGATGAGCAGGATCAAGCCGATCGTGATGCCGATACCGGCCAGGATGGATGCCCCGATGACCGGCAGGAGGTAAGGCAGCGCGGCCCGCACCGTCTCGGTCAGGTCCAGGTCGACCCGCCCGTCGCGGACATCCTGGACCGCCTTGATCAGCGATGCCTGCAGCACATAGGCGGCCGCGAAGCTGAGGACGGCCCCGAGGATCGCGCCAACGATCCCGACGAGCGACAGCAGGGCGACCAGGATCGCGGTGATCACGTAGATCACGAAGGAAATCAGCAGGAAGTGGCCCGCGAACCGCCGATACAGGGCCCAGGCCTCGGTCAGTACGCCACTAAGCGGACTCATGGGTTGATCGTAGAGCAGCACTGCCGGGGGGACGTGATGATTTGCGGCGCGTCGCCCGGACCGTTACAACGCACTAGCTGACCAGCTGGCCTGGAGGGTTGCCCGCGACGGCGTCGCCATCCGGCCAGACGGGGGTGCCGTTCACAAAGACGTGCGCCACGCCGGTCGCCAGGTCGCGGGGGCGGCCGTAGGTGGCGCGGGCGGCCGGGCCGACCGGGGCGATGACGCACAGGTCGGCGGCCATCCCTTGGGCGACCCGGCCCCGGTCGCGCAGGCCGTAGACGTCGGCCGCGTTGGCGGCCAGGTGCCGGGCGAGCTGCTGATATCCGATCTCCGGCCCGGCGCGCAGGTAGTACTCGGCGAGCCGGGCGAACGCGCCATAACCGCGCGGGTGCGGATGCTGGCCCTGGTAGATCCCATCGGATCCGGCGCAGTGCCGGTCGTGCGTGCTGATCCAGGCCAGCTGATCATCGGTGAGGCCGAGCCGGTCCAGGTGACCCCCGACGCCGAGGTCCGCCGCCACCAGCAGATCGAGCACCCACTCCCCCGCCGGACGCGACTCGCGGGCCGCCGCCTGCGCCACGGAAAGCCCGGCGGCCCATGCCCGGTCACCGGGCACGGTGCCCAGGTAGACGTTGCGCAGGTAAGGCTCGGTGAGCTTGTCGCCGGCGAGCAGGGCGGCCCGCTGCCCGGGATCGGTGAGCACGGCCAGTGTGCGGTCGGGGCCACCGGCCTGCACCTCGGGCGGGAGCAGCAACTGCGCCAGGATCGTGCTTGACCTCCGGTAGAAGTACGCGTCGAAGGTGACCGCCACCCCGGCGTCATCGGCGGCGGTAACCGCGGCCTGGATGGCGGTGGGCTCCCCCCACAGGTGGCTGGCGTGCACCCGCACCCGCGCGGCGGCCCCGACCGCCACGAGTTCGTCCAGCCCGGCCCGGACGTCCGGGCCGTAACCACGCAGGTGCGACACATACGGCCGGCCTGCCTCGGCCAGCGGCGCGGCCAGCTCGGCCACCTCACCAGCCGTCCCGAACCGGCTCGGCAGGTAATCGAGCCCGCTGGACAGGCCCACCGCGCTCGCGGCCAGCGCGTCCTCCACCTCGCGGCGCGCCGCGGCCAGCTGCGCCTCTTCCAGCGGCCCGGCAGCCAGGCCGGCCACGTTGTGCCTGATGGTTCCCTGCGAGGCGAGCACGGCCACGTTCTGCACCAGGCGGCCGGTCACCGCCTCGGCGAAGTCGGCCACGCCGAAGTCCCGGGCAGGCTCCAGGGCCCCGTTGACCGGCGCGAAGTACCGGTTCAGGTACCGCACCGTGGCCGCGTTAGCCCCGATCCACGATTGCCCGTCCTGGCCCACGACCAGAGTTGTCACGCCCTGCGCGAGGGCGCCCTCCAGCCGCCCGGAAGCCAGCAACGGCCCCTCCGCGTGCGCGTGGGCATCGATGAACCCGGGGCACACCACGCTGCCCGGGGCCAGGTCGATCACCGCACACCCGCCCGGCGGCACGTCGAGACGCCCGACAGCGCCGATCACGGGCCCCTCGATCAGTACATCGGCCCGGCGCACGGTGGTGCTCGTCCCGTCGGCGACTACTCCGCCGCGGAGCAGAACGCGAGAGTTCACCGGGCTGCCCCCATCCATCGCACCGCGCTTAGGGGTGCTGGCTGCTGACCGAGATGACCTCGCCGGTCAGGTAGGAGGCGTAGTCACTGGCGAGGAACGCGATCACGCTGGCGACCTCCCACGGCTGCGCCGCGCGGCCGAACGCCTCCCGGCTGGCCAGGTCGGCGAGCAGTTCCTCGCTGGTCACCTTGGCCAGGAACGGGTGTGCGGCCAGGCTCGGCGCCACCGCGTTGACCCGGATGCCGTGTCCGGCCACGTCCAGCGCGGCGCACCTGGTCAGCGCCATCACCCCGGCCTTGGCCGCCGCGTAGTGCGCCTGGCCCGGCTGCGCCCGCCAGCCGAGCACCGAGGCGTTGTTCACCACGGCGCCGCCGCGGCCCTGCGCGACAAGCTGGCGCAACGCGGCCCGGGTGCAGCGGAACGTGCCGTTCAGCGTCACGTCGAGTACCCGCGACCATTGCTCGTCGGTCATCTCCAAGACCGAACTCGTGCCGCCCAGCCCCGCATTGTTGACCACTACGTCGATCCGGCCGAAGCGCCGTACCGCCCCGTCGATCAGCGCCCCGACCTGTTCCTCCGCGGTCACGTCGCAGCCTTGCGACCACACCCGGGCGCCGAACTCGTGGGCCAGTTCGTCGTGTGCCGCGGCGAGCCGCCGCTCGTGGGCGTCGCTGATGGCCACCTGGGCGCCCTCCGCCAGGCAGCGGCGCACCACGGCAGAGCCGATGCCGGTGCCGGCCGCGGCGGTGACCACCACGACCTTGCCAGCGAGCAGGTCTCGGCCGGGCGGCGGCCCCGGGGGGCCCGGAGTCATGACCGGGCCTGGCGAGGCAGGCCGAGCGCCCGCTCGGCGATGATCGAGCGCTGGATCTCGTCGGACCCGCCGTAGATCGTGTCGGCGCGGCTGAACAGGAACAGCCGCTGCCAGTCGTCGAGGTCGTAGGGCTCGCCGCGGGCCACCATCGACGGCGCGCCCTGCACGTCCATGGCAAGCTCGCCGAGTTCCTGGCGCCACCGCGACCAGAGCAGCTTCAGCTCAGACGGCCCGGTGCCGCCAGCGCCACCCGACAGCATGCGGAGCGCGTGCGCACGCATCGCTTCCAGGCCGACCCAGGCACGGGCCAGCCGGTCGCGGATCAGCGGATCGCCGCTCGCCCCGGTCTGCCTGGCCAGGTCCACCAGCCGGTTCAGTTCGCGCTCGAAACCGACCTGCTGGCCGAGGGTGGCCGCGCCGCGCTCGATGGCCAGCGTGGCCCTGGCCACCCGCCAGCCGTCGCCGGGCTCGCCGACCACCAGGCTGGCGTGGGTGCGCGCGCCGTCGAAGAAGACCTCGTTGAACTCCGAGGTTCCGGTGAGCTGCCGGATCGGCCGGACCGTGACCCCCTTCTGCCGCATCGGGACCAGCAGGTACGACAGGCCCGCGCCGCGCCTTGACCCCGGCTCGGTACGGGCCAGCACGAAACACCAGTCCGCCTCCATGGCCAGCGACGTCCAGACCTTCTGCCCGGTGATCACCCACTGGTCCCCGTCGAGGTGTGCCGCCGTCGACACCGCCGCGAGGTCGGAACCGGCGCCCGGCTCGGAGTAGCCCTGGCACCAAAGTTCCTTGACGGTTCTGATCGGCTCCAGGAACCTGCGCTGCTGCGCTTGTGTGCCGAACGCGATCAGCGTGGGCCCGAGCAGTTCCTCACCCAGGTAGCCGACCCGCGCCGGGGCGCGGCTGCGCGCATACTCCTCGTAGAAGATGACCTGCTGTGCCAGCGTGGCGCCGCGGCCGCCGTGCTCGGGCGGCCAGCCCAGACAGGTCCACCCCGCGGCCGCCAGGTGCCGGTTCCAGGCCATCCGCCCGGCATGCGCCTCGTGCTCGCGCCCAGGCCCGCCCGCATCCTGCAGCGCGGCAAAACGGCCGGTGAGATTGGCGGCGAGCCATTCGCGGATACCCCGGCGGAATTGCTCGTCCTGCGGGCTGGAGCGCAACCTGTGCCTCCCTGCGACGGACCCGCGGGCCCGCAGGGGGGGTTGCAGGCCCGCGGGAGCTCCGTTGGCTGGCCAGCACTGCCCGCCGCGCGTAGGCTCAGCCTACCAAGCACTTGCTTCGTTGGAGGGCACCTGGTGGACCTCACGATCCCGGCCGCGATAGCAAGTGCGGCGGGGAAGTTCGGTGACGGGCCTGCCCTCGCCGAGCCGGGGGGCCCGCGAATTAGCTATCACCAGCTACTTCAGCAGACGACCACGGTCGCGCGGGCGCTCATCGCCGAGGGCGTGACGCACGGCGACCGGGTGGCAATTTGGTCTCCGAATACATACCACTGGGTTCTCGCCGCATTCGGCGCATTGTCCGCGGGCGCCACGCTGGTTCCCGTCAGCACGCGGTTCACCGGACCCGAGGCGCTCGACGTGATCACCCGCAGTGGCGCGTCCGTGCTGATCGTCGCCGACCGGTTCCTCGGCACCGACCGGTTCGCCGCACTGCGCACCGCCGCGAACGCTGCTGTTACCGAAGCGGCGCGCGGCGGCGCCAGTGCTGAAAATCACCCGGCAGAACGACGCCCCGTGGCCGGCCAGCTCCCCGGGCAGCTGCGGCTCGTGGTCCTCGTGCCGATGCCCGATGCCACCCGAACCGCGCCCCCGGGTGACGCGGAGCACGGGGTGATCGGCTGGGCCGAGTTGCTGGACCGGGCGGCGGCGGTCCCGGCCAGCGCGGCGGAGAAGCTCGCTGCGGCGGTGCACCCCGGGGACGTGAGCGACATCCTGTTCACTTCGGGCACCACCGGGCGGAGCAAGGGCGCGATGACCGCGCACCGGCAGTCGCTGGCCGTGGCCCGGGCGTGGGCCGAGTGCGGTGGGCTCACTGCCGCGGACCGCTACCTGGTGGTCAACCCGTTCTTCCACAGCTTCGGTTACAAGGCCGGCATCCTGGCGTGCCTGGTCAGCGGCGCGACCCTGGTGCCGCAACTGGTGTACGACGCGGGCCGGGCCATGTCGCTGGTCGCATCCGAGCGGATCACCGTGCTGCCCGGGCCGCCCACGATCTACCAGACGATCCTCGACCACCCCGAGCGGGACTCCCGCGACCTGTCCAGCCTGCGGCTCGCGGTCACCGGTGCGGCCACGGTGCCGGTCGCCCTGATCGAGCGGATGCGCCGCGAGCTGACCTTCGAGTCGGTGCTCACCGCCTACGGGCTGACCGAGGCGGTGGTGGCGACGATGTGCCGCCCCGGCGACGCCCCGCAGACCGTGGCGGCCACCTCGGGGCGGGCCGCGGCCGGCTTTGAGGTGCGGATCGCCGGGCCGGACGGCGACGACGCCAAGCCCGGCGACCCGGGCGAGGTCCTGCTGCGCGGGCCGAACCTGATGCTCGGTTACGCCGACGACCCGGAGGCGACCCGGGCCGCCATCGACGCCGACGGCTGGCTGCACACCGGGGACGTCGGCCGCCTGGACGCGGACGGGTACCTGACGATCACCGACCGGCTCAAGGACATGTACATCTGCGGCGGCTTCAACGTCTACCCGGCCGAGGTGGAGCAGGTGCTGGCCCGGCTGGACGGCGTCGCCGAGTCGGCGGTCATCGGGGTACCCGACGACCGGCTCGGCGAGGTCGGCAAGGCGTACGTGGTGACCCGGCCCGGCCATGCATTGGACGAGGCGGCCGTGGTGGCGTTCTGCCGGGAGCGGCTGGCCGGCTACAAGGTGCCGCGCCTTGTCGTGTTCCGTGACGACCTGCCCCGGACCCCGGCGGGCAAGCCGCTCAAGCGAGTACTGCGGGAGGAGCATCCATGACCGAGGCCGCTGACGGCGAGGGGCCGGTCCGCTATGCCGAGCGCGGGCCGGTCGCCGTGGTGACGCTGAACCGGCCGCGGTACCGCAACGCGCAGAACTCGGCGATGACCTACGCCCTGGACGCGGCGTTCGCGCGGGCGGTGAACGCGCCGGAGGTGGCCGTCGTCGTGCTGGCCGGCGAGGGCGAGCATTTCTGCGCGGGGCACGACATCGGCACGCCGGGCCGCGACGTGGATACCTCCTTCGACCGCCAGGCGGTGCTGTGGTGGGACCACGTGGGCCGCGCGGGTGCCGACGCGAGGTACGCCAGGGAGATGGAGGTCTACCTGGGCATGTGCCGGCGCTGGCGGGAGATGCCCAAGCCTGCGATCGCGATGGTCCAGGGTGCCTGCATCGCCGGCGGGCTGATGCTCGCCTGGTCCTGCGACCTGATCGTGGCCTCCGACGATGCGTTCTTCGCCGACCCGGTGGTGCGGATGGGGATCCCCGGCGTGGAGTACTTCGCGCACCCGTGGGTGCTCGGGCCGCGTTTTGCCAAGGAGGCGCTGTTCACCGGGGCGCGGTTCGGCGCGCAGCGCGCCTACGAGCTGGGCATGGTGAACCGGGTGGTGCCTCGTGCCTCGCTGGCGGCGGAGACCTTCGCCCTGGCGGGCCAGATCGCCACGATGCCGCCGTTCGGGCT
>Ga0207664_10001992_pt1 | contig 13447 bp, 11 predicted proteins | sample LARL83metaG_FD_184349 | JGI IMG/M metagenome (GOLD analysis project Ga0207664, IMG submission 184349) | Corn, switchgrass and miscanthus rhizosphere microbial communities from Kellogg Biological Station, Michigan, USA - LAR L8-3 metaG... | ecosystem: Host-associated > Plants > Roots >...
GATCCCGCGCCAGCAACTCGACGCTGAACTCAAGGATCCGCAGTACGACGACTGGGAGTTCGGCCGCATGCGTGGCACGCCCTATGCCATGCGCCGGCGCGTGCTCAAGGGCCACCTCGGCGCTCCCTGTCTCACCCCGCCCTGGGGCCGGCTCACGGCCGTGGACATGCAGCATGGCACCATCAAGTGGCAGATCCCGTTGGGCGACGCGCCGGCGCTGGTCGGCTTGCTGCACTTCAACGTGGGGATGCCCGTGATCGGCGGCCCCATGATCACCGCCGGTGGCCTGGTGTTCATCGCTGCGAGCCTCAAGGACGACCGCTTCCGGGCGTTCGATCTCGACACCGGCAAGCTCCTGTGGGACGACAAGCTGCCCGCCGGCGGCCAGGCCACGCCCATGACCTATTCCATCGGCGGCCGGCAGTTCGTGGTCATTGCCGCCGGCGGCTACAAGAGCGACACCACTCGCGGCGATTCCCTCGTCGCCTACGCATTACCGCAATGAGGAGAGCATGCGTAACTGGCTTTTAGTGCTGTGCCTGGTGCCAGCGCTCGCATCCGCCGACGATGCCGCGCAACTCGGCACCGTCATCGTGACCGAAACCGGCGCGCCAATGCCCTTGCAGAAGCTTGCAGACAACACCACGCGGGTCAGCGGCGAGGATCTGCAGTTGGTGAGCGAGAGCCATCCGGCGCAGATCTTCGCGCAGGTGCCGGGTGCCTGGGTCACCCAAGGCGGCGGCCAGGAGAGTCTGACGGGGCTACGCTCGCCGCTGTTCACGGGCCAGGGTGCCTGCGGCGCCTTCCTGTTGTTGGAAGACGGCATCCCGCTGCAGCCGGCGGGTTTCTGCAACGTGAACGCGCTCCTGGAGATCAACACCGAGCAGGCCGCCGCCATCGAGGTGATCCGCGGGCCGGGTTCGGTGCTGTACGGCGGCAACGCCCTGCACGGCATCATCGATGTGCTGACCCGCGCGCCGGATGTGCTACCCGAGGATCAGGTGAGCGCGGAATTCGGCAGTCATTCCTACAAGCGTCTGGAGACCAGCATCGCATCCTGGGACGGTGAGTCGGGTTTCCGGATCAGCGCGAATGCATCCCATGACGGGGGCTTCCGTGCCGACTCCGGTTACGACCAGCAGAAGCTGGATCTGCGCTATGACCGCAGCGAGGGAAACCTCGACAGCGAGACGCTCCTGGCCGTGACCAACCTCAATCAGAAGACCGCCGGCTACATCTACGGCATCAGCGCCTACCAGGACGAGTCCTTGCGGGACTCGAACCCCACGCCCGGCGCATACCGGGATGCCCAGAGCTGGCTGCTGGCCCAGCGTTGGCGTGGCATGCTGGCCGACGGCAGCGAACTGGACTTCACGCCTTATGTGCGCCGCAACACCATGGCTTTCGTGCAGCACTTCATCCCCGGTGAGCCGGTGGAGAACGATGCGGACAACAGTATCGGCACACAACTGTCCCTGCACGCCCAGCCCAGCACGGATACCCAGATCATCTATGGGTTGGACAGTGAGTTCGCCCACGGCAGCATCCTGCAGTATCAGACACAAGCGCCGCTCACCTCCGGCCGCTTCGAACGTCAGCAGGGGCTGCAGTACGACTACGCGGCGGACGACCGCACGCTTGCGGCCTATGCACGCCTGAGCCATGACCTGACGCCGCGATGGATAGTGGACGGTGGCCTGCGCGTGGAAGGCAGCCACTACACATACGAGAACTTCCTGCCCGCCGGCGACACCCAGGCAGACGGCCGTCCCTGCACGCCGGGACCTTGTCTCTTCGACCGGCCCGCAGATCGCAGCGATCAGTTCATCGACCTCATGCCGAAGGCGGGGCTCACCTGGCTCGCCACCGAGTCCCAGACGGCCTATGTGAAGGTCGGGCGCGGCGCCCGCGCGCCCCAGGCCGATGAGTTGTACTCGCTGCAATCGGGACAGGACGTGGCGGACCTGCATTCCGAGACACTCGACGACTACGAGCTCGGCTGGCGCGGCGCAGCCGGCGCGCTCGCCTGGGACACGGACCTGTATTACATGCTGAAGGACCACTACATCTTCAGGGATGCGCAGGGCTTCAACGTCAGCGACGGAAGGACCCGGCACCGGGGTCTCGAGTTCCAGGGATCCTATGCCCTCACGCCGCAGTGGACACTGCTCGTGGACGGCGCGTACGCCGTGCACTCCTATGCCTTCTCGGCCCAGCTTTCGCCCACCGATGCCGTCGTCTACGGCAATGACATGAAGTACGCGCCCCGCAGCCTGGGCGAGGTGCGCCTGCGCTGGCAGCCGGCTGCGCTGACCCGGATAGAAGCCGCCTACCAGCACGTGGGGGGTTATTTCCTGGACGAATCCGACAGCCACCGCTACGGCGGCCATGATCTCGTCAACCTGTATGCGCGGCAGGGCCTGGGCGACGGCTACACCTTGGCCCTGCGAGTGCTGAACGCGGCGGACGTGGCCTACGCGGAACGGGCCGATTATTCCTTCGGCAACTACCGGTATTTCCCGGGCGACGGGCGCGAATACTTCATCGGTATCGAGAAGGCATGGTAAAGAAGAAACGGGGCCGATGGGCCCCGTTCTTTCATTCAGTTCATATCCCGGCTTACTTGTGCTTGGCCTTCGGTGCCGGCGCCTGCGCCGCCTGCTCCTTGGCGATCAGGAACTCCACGCAACGCATGATGTCGGCGGGCTCCATCTGATAGCCGGCGCCGGTCTTCCACTTGCCGTTGACGATGAGGGTGGGCACGCCTTCCACCTGGTAGGCGTCACTCAGATGCTGTGAGCGGGAAATATCCATCTGCACGCCGAAGGAGTTCCAGGCCGCGTCGAAGTCCGCCGGTTTCACTCCGAACTTGCCGAAGAAGGTGCGGATGGCATCCTCGTCGGTGCGCAATGCTTCCTGGTCGTCGCGGTGGATGGCATTGAAGAGGGGCTCGCGGATCTTCTCGCCGATCCCGAGCTGGTCGGCGGTGAAGGCCGCCTGGGCGTCCACGTAGAATTCCGAGCCTTTCATGGCGGCCGGGATGCGCTTGAACACCACGTTCTTGGGCAGGTGCTGTTCCCAGGCCTGGACGAAGGGCTCCAGCGCGAAGCAGTGCGGGCAGCCGTACCAATAGAACTCGATCACCTCGATCTGGCCCGCTTTCACGTCGGTCTTCTGCGGCGGTGTCACCGGCACGTAGTTCACCCCCTGCACGAAGTTGGCGGGGGCGTCGGCGAAACCTGCGACGGGCAGCAGGACCAGGGCGAGGGACAACCAGATCTTCTTCATCTCACACCTCTATGCATGGCGCGTTTGAGGGCGCCGGTCGGAGCTTACTTGCCGGTCACCTGATGGGCGGTGCGCTGGCGGGCGATCAGGAACTGCACGCAATCCATGATGTCCTGGGGCTTCATGAAATCGCCGGAGGCGAGCTTGTGGCCGGCACCGGTCTTCCACTTGCCGTCGATGACGATGGTAGGCACGCCCTGGATGCCGTCGGCGTCCTCCAGCTTCTGGGCTTTGGCGAGCGCGGCCTGCACGCCGGCGGAGTTCCAGGCGGCGTCGAAGTCCGCGGGTTTGATGCCGAACTTGCCGAAGAAGGCGCGCAGGGCGCCCACATCGGTGCGCAGGGCATCGTCGCCGTCCAGGTGAATGGCGTTGAAGAAGGGTTCGCGGATCTTGTCGCCGATGCCGAGGGCATCGGCGGTGAAGGCGGCCTGGGCGTCCACGTAGAACTCCGAATCGGGCATGGCGGCGGGCACGCGTTTGAATACCACGTCCTTCGGCAGCCCGGCTTTCTCCCAGGCTTCCACGTAGGGCTCCAGGGCGAAGCAATGCGGACAGCCGTACCAGTAGAACTCGATCACTTCGATCTGGCCGGGCTTCACGTCGGTGGGCCCGTTCGGCGTCAGCGCCTCATAGCTCATGCCTTCCATGAGCTTGGAACCGTCCGCCGGTGCGTCCGCCGCCACGACGGCCGAGCAGCATAGCGACAGGAGCAGCGGCAGCCAGAGTCTTTTCATGGGCGTCTCTCTGATATCTCAGCGGGTCACAGCGGGCAGCGCCGCCTGTTCCTGGCCCACGAGGTAGTTCACGACCGGCATGATCTGCGCATAGGGCATGCCGAAGTATCCGCCGGTGATCCACTTGCCGTTGACCACGATGTTCGGCACGCCGAACAACGCGAGTCCATAGCGGTCCGCCAGCACGTTGGCCTGGGCGATCTTGGCGTCCGTTTCCGGCGAGCTCCAGGTGCTCTCGAACTTCTTGGGGTCCACGCCGAAGGCCTTCACATAGAAGCGCTCGAAATCCGCCTCGGTCTGCAGGTTATCGTGGTTCTGATGGATCTCATCGAAGGTGGCCTTGTGGGATTTGGCCAGGATGCCGAGGGCGTCGGCGGTATAGAAGGCGCGGGCCGCCGGCTCCCAGTCAGCCTGCAGGATGGCAGGCACCCGCACCAGCACTACGTTGGCGGGTTTGCTGCGCTCCCAAGCTTCCAGATAGGGCTCGAGCGCGTTGCAATGCGGGCAACCGTACCAGAAGAAATCCAGCACTTCGATCTGCCCGGGCTTGGTGGAAGTCGGCTGGGCAGGGAGCACCACCTGGTACTGCTGGCCCAGCTTGTAAGCCCCGCCGCTCGCGGGGGAGGTGTCTGCGACGGCCGGCAGCATGAGCGCCGCCAGCAGCAGGCCGAACAGGAAGGGCTTTGTCATGGGACCTCGTGGGATGTCGGGTATCTAACGCGCGGCGCGGGTCGCCGGCCGACAGCGCCTACGGTTCGGCGCGATGCAGGCCCTCGACATAACTTGCCACCGCCTGTATCTCGGCCGGGGTGAGCCGGGCGGCGATGGTCTCCATCATCTTGTTGGGATCGGTGCTGCGGCTGCCCGACGCATAGTTCTGCAGCTGGGCCACGACGTAGGCGGAATGCTGGCCGGCGAGCGCCGGCACCTTCATGAGCGCGTTGCCGGCGCCGTCCGGGCCATGACAGGCCAGGCAAGCGGGCACGCTTTCACCGGCATTGCCGTTGCGATAGATCTCCTCGCCCTGCTTCACCTGCCCCGCCACCGCCTCACCCGGCTGCACGGTCTGGCCGGAGAAGTAGGCTGCCACGGCCTGCATGTCCTGGTCGGACAGGCCCGCGGCCTGGCCCGACATGATCGGATTCTGGCGCTTGCCGGACTTGAACGCTGCGAGCTGCGCCTGGATGTAGCTCGCGTTCTGGCCGGCGAGCTTGGGGAACTGGGGGTTGCTGCTGTTGCCGTCCATGCCGTGGCAGGCGCCGCAGGTGGCGGCCTTGTTCTTGCCGGCGTCGCTCGCCGCGTCGGCGTGCACGTAGAGGGTGGCGGCCGAGGCGGCCAGGGCGAGGGCGATGAGCAGGACCTTCTTCATGGGGACTGGGCTCCTGGGGGTTGCGTCGAGGGAGCGGAAATATCCGGGCCGGCCGGCCGCTCGAGAGCCCCGGGATTTTACACTAGGCTGCTCACCCCCTATAGGGCCTCCCATGCGCCTGGATTTCCGCAACATGCGCTTCCTCACCAGCGCCGCCGCCTTGGGAGGCCTGCCCCCCGACACGGGTCGGGAAGTGGCGTTCGCCGGGCGTTCCAACGCCGGCAAATCCAGCGCTCTGAACGCCATCGCCGGTGTAGGCGGCCTCGCACGCGTGAGCAAGACGCCGGGCCGTACCCGTCTTCTGAACGTCTTCGGCATGGACGGCGGCATGCGTTTCGTGGACTTGCCGGGCTATGGCTATGCCAAGGTGCCGGAAGCCGAACGTCTCAGATGGGGACAGCTGGTGGAGGGTTATCTCGGTTCGCGACAGTCCCTCGCGGGCCTGATCCTGGTGATGGACGTGCGCCACCCCCTCATGGATTTCGACAGGCAGCTGCTGGGCTTCGCCGGTCCCCTGGCGCTGCCGGTGCATGTGCTGCTTTCGAAGGCCGATAAATTGAGCCGCGGCGCAGCGGCCAAGACCCTCGCCGAGACAACGCGGGGATTGAGAGGCTGGGGCACGGCACAGCTCTTCTCGGCCCATTCCGGCCAGGGCGTGGAGGATGCGCAGGGACAGCTGGCGGATTGGCTCATGGGCGAGGAAAAAAATAACCCCGGCGCCAAAAGGGGAAAAACGCCGGGGTTATGAAGTACTGCATCCGGCTTGGGGAGACCGGCTGCAGGTCCGCCCATGGGAGATGGGCGGGGTGAGCTCCATTGCGGGGCTCAAGAGCTAAGACTCCTGAGAGGCGGATTTCGTTCCGGTTTGGCCACTAGAATTTTGTAACCCCTTGTAACAGCAAGGGGGTGGCCAAAAAATGAACTAATCAACCGAATGATTAATTAATCACACACAAGATATCCACAAGCGGTCTTGCTGTCTATTTCGCCACTCCAGAGCGCGCCGCTACCTCAGAAGCATAAGGAGCGAAGACGGCTCGGGCCGGCGAGGCGAGCAGCAGGAATGCGTAGCGCGCAGAAACGCACTCTTAATTGTGGGATGACCGACTACGAATCCGGCGCGCTCGCCGCTCTCGCAACTCTCACCAGGTCTCCCGCTTCGCTCGCGGTCCACGGTGCCAATCCCTGGCGCCCGCTTGGAGCATGCTCCGAGCCCCTGCGCTCCGCGGCACGCGCGCATCCTGCTGCAGACAGCGCTGCGTCGGACGCAGCCGCTTCTGAACTGACTAGTGAGCTTCCTGCCAGTTGGAACCGCTGCCGACGTCCACGATGAGCGGCACTTTGAGCTTGGCCGCCGCCGACATGATTCCGGACACCTCTTTCTCCACCGCGGCCAGCGCGCCCTTCTCCACCTCGAACACCAGCTCGTCATGCACTTGCATGACCATGCGCGCCTTCACGCCGCTCTCGTCGAGCCAGCGTTGCACCGCGATCATGGCGCGTTTGATGATGTCGGCGGCGGTGCCCTGCATGGGCGCGTTGATGGCGGTGCGCTCCGCGTACTGGCGCAGCTGCGGGTTCTTGGACTTGATCTCCGGCAGATACAGGCGCCGGCCGAACACCGTCTCCACGTAACCCTGTTCCCGGGCCAGCACCCGCGTCTCGTCCATGAAACGTTTCACGCCCGGATAGCGTTTGAAGTAGAGATCCACGTAGTCCTGGGCTTCGCCGCGGCCGATGCCGAGCTGCTTGGCGAGGCCGTAGGCGGACATGCCGTAGATGAGACCGAAGTTGATTGCCTTGGCGGCGCGGCGCCGTTCGTCGCTGACCGCATCGGGCTTGAGGCCGAACACTTCCGCCGCCGTGGCGCGATGGATGTCCAGGCCGCCCTCGAAGGCCTTGAGCAAGCCCTCGTCGCCGGACAGATGCGCCATGATGCGCAGCTCGATCTGGGAGTAATCCGCCGACAGCAACAGCTGGCCCTTGGGCGCGACGAAGGCCTGGCGGATGCGCCGGCCTTCCTCGGTGCGCACCGGGATGTTCTGCAAGTTGGGGTCCTGCGAGGAGAGCCGGCCGGTGGCTGCCACCGCCTGATGGTAGGAGGTGTGCACGCGACCGGTCTTCGGATCCACCTGTTCCGGCAGCTTGTCTATATAGGTGGATTTCAGCTTGCTCAAGCCCCGATACTCCAGGATCACCCGGGGCAGTTCGTGTTCGGCCGCCAGCTCCTCCAGCACGTCTTCCGCGGTGGAAGGTTGTCCGCTGGCGGTCTTGCGGATGACCGGGATCTGCATCTTCTCGAATAGGATGGCCTGCAGCTGCTTGGGCGAGTCCACGTTGAAGGGTCCGCCCGCCAGTTCCTGGGCCTTCTGCTGCAGGTCCGCACATTTCTGCAGGATCTCGGCGCCCTGGGCCTTCAGCATCTCCACGTCGATGAGTACGCCGTCGTGTTCCATTTTCAAGAGCACCGGCACCAAGGGCATCTCGATCTCGTCGAACACCTTCTTCAGGGCCGGCATGGAGCGCAGCTTGGGCCAGATGGCCTGGTGCAGGCGCAGCGTCACGTCCGCATCCTCCGCGGCGTAACGGGTGGCGTCCTCGACGCGCACCTCGTCGAAGCCGATCTGCTTCGCGCCCTTGCCCGCCACGTCCTCGTAATGGATGGTTTGGTAGCCGAGGTATTTCTCAGCGAGGGAATCCATGTCGTGGCGGCTCGCCACGCTATCCAGCACGTAGGACTCCAGCATGGAGTCGTAGCGCATGCCGGCGAGCTTGATGCCGTAGTTCAGGAGCACGTGGGCATCGTATTTCAGGTGGTGACCGAGCTTCAGGCGCTTCGGGTCTTCCAGGATGGGCTTCAGCTTCGTCAGCACCTTGACCCGGTCCAGTTGCACTGGTGCGTCCGGATAACGATGCGCAAGGGGCACGTAGCACGCCGCGCCGGATTTCACCGCGAGGGACAGGCCCACGATCTCCGCTTTCATGTATTCGAGGCTGGTGGTCTCGGTGTCGAAGGCGAAGTATTCGGCGGCGCTGAGCTTGGCCAGCCACTCGTCGAGGTCCTTCTCTTCCGTGATCATGGTGTATTCGCCGGGCTTCTGTGCCGGCGTAGGCGCCGAGGGAGCCGGTGCGGCAGTCGCCTTGGGCGAGGGGGCCTCGTCGCCGCCTTCCTCCAGCTGACGTCCCCAGGTCTTGAAGCCGAAGCGCGCGTACAGGGCTTTCAACTTCGCCTTGTCCGGCACCCGCATGCTGAGGTCGCGGGGGCCCAGCGCCAGGTCCACGGCGCAGTGGATGGTGGCGAGGCGACGGGAGAGGAAAGCGGCTTCCTTGTGTTGCTCAAGCTTCGGCGCGAGTTGTTTGGCGCCGCGCACCTGTACCTGGGCCACCTCCGCCAGGCGCTGATACATCGCTTCCAGGCTGCCGAAATGCTGCAACAGAGGCGCCGCCGTCTTGGGGCCGATGCCCGGTACGCCGGGGATGTTGTCGGAGCTGTCGCCCACCAGCGCCAGGTAGTCCACGATCTGTTCCGGCCAGACGTCGAACTTCTCCTTAACGCCCTCCCGGTTCAGGCGCGTGTCGCTCATGGTGTTGATGAGCGTCACCTTGTCGCCATCCACCAGTTGCGCCATATCCTTGTCGCCGGTGGAGATCAGCACCTTGAGACCCTCTTCCACGCCGCGTCTGGCGAGGGTGCCGATCACGTCGTCCGCCTCCACGCCGCTGACCTTGAGCAAGGGGAAGCCCAAGGCCTCCACCAGTTCGTTCAGCGGTTCCACCTGGGCGCGCAAGTCGTCCGGCATGGGCGGGCGGTTGGCCTTGTATTCCTCGAACAGTTCGTCACGGAAGGTCTTGCCGCTGGCGTCGAACACGACCGCCACATGGTCCGGCGCGTATTCCGCCATGAGCTTCTTCAGCATGTTGGTCACGCCGTAGATGGCGCCGGTCGGTTCACCGGTGGGGGAAGTGAGGGGCGGCAGCGCGAAGAAGGCGCGGTATAGATAGGACGAACCGTCCACCAGGACCAGGGGTGCTTTGTCGGGCTTGCTCATGGAGGGGTGGCAGCGGCGGTCGGTGGCAGGGTGGCGGCGGCAGGCGCCGCGAGGGTCGCGCTCACGGGTGCCGGCAGCGTCACGCCCGCCGGCAGGAAGATGGGCTCGGGCTCGCCGACCTCGAAGGGCGCCTGCGGTGCGAATGTGACAGCCGGCATGCGCAGGAACAGGCCCCCCACCTGGCCGCAGGCGGTGAAGCTCAGGACCAGGAGCGCCAGTGCAAGCGCGACGGTGTGACGATGCAGGGCAGGAAGGCGCGGCATCCGGCCAGTATAAACGCTGGACCTGGAAGAGACCGAGGTCCGCGGTGCTAGAGTGAAGCGGCACAGTCACGGCCTTTGCAGGTGAGCGCATGCAATACGCGATGTGGGGTTTCTGTCTGGGCATGGTGCTGATCGGCCTTCTCGGTATCACGCTGTTCCTCGGCGGTTTCCGACGGCTATTCCGCGGGAAGGTGAGCGGCGGCGGCTTGCGCATCCTGTTCGGCATGGTGTTCCTGCTGGGCGTGGCCTTCGTCGCGGCCGTCGCGCTGGATCTGCGTACCTATCTGCGTCTCACCTATGAAGAGCCGGTGGCGACCGTGAACTTCGTCGCCTTGGGTCCCCAGGATTTCCGCGCCACGCTCACCGATGCCCAAGGCCAGGTGCATGGCGCCGAGTTGCGGGGCGACGACTGGCAGCTGGACGCGCGGGTGCTCAAGTGGAAAGGCTTGGCCACGGTCTTAGGGCTGGATCCCGTCTACCGGCTGGACCGGCTGGAAGGCCGTTACCGGAATGCGGGGCAGGAGAGCCATGACTACCACAGCGTGGTGGACCTTTCGGCGGACGTCGGCCTGGATTTCTGGGCACTCATGCGGCGCAACAGCGGCTGGTTGCCCTGGGCGGACGCCGCCTACGGCAGCGCCACCTATCTGCCCATGGCCGACGGCGCCCAATACACCGTGTCCCTGAGTCCCACCGGCCTCCTGGCCCGGCCAGCCAATCAACAGGCTCAGGAAGCGATGACCCACTGGTAGACACAGTCTAGGCACCTTGCAGCTTCATATATTATGTTATATACATATGTGACATATCCCGGTTGAGGGGCCGGGTAAGGGAGCGCGATGGGTACGATCAGGGGTTCCGAGATGCCGGATACGATGCCGAGCCATGTGCGCGACGTCAGCACGGCCACGTCTGTGTTCTGTCCTTACGGCGCCGGGGTCGAACCCGGCGACCGTCTCTACATGTACGACGAGAAGACGGTGTTCGGCCGCCAGCAGCGGGAGCGGCTGGTGGAGGTGAAGGCCATCAAACAATTCCGCTCCACCGGCCGGGTGGTCACGCTGGATCTGAACATGATCTCGCCGGAGGAAGTGCAGCGCATCGCCGGCGACAGCGAGCTTGGCGTGGAAGTCCTGCTCACCCACCGTCCCGGCACCGCCGGCTATGACGAGAAACGCCCACCGGTGGTGGTGTACTTCGAGCCCTGCGACGAGGATGACACCACCGGCTCACAGTCCAGGCCCGGTTCGGCCATCAGCCTGGATGGCCGCTCCCAGACCCAGCAGACTTCGGCAGTGGAACGGGTGTGGGGCAGGCTGTTTTCGAAGCACAAGTAGCCCACCGCGCACTGATCTTCATCGCATCGACGCCCGATCCAGCACCGCCATGGTGATGCGCGAGATGCATACCAGTCGATCCTGGTCGTCGCAGATCCTGATCTCCCAGACCTGAGTGGTGCCGCCGAGATGCAGCGGCCGCGCCGTGCCGTGCACCGAGCCTTCGCGCATGGCGCGCACGTGGTTGGCATTGATCTCGAGCCCCACGCACAGTTGCTTGTTCCGATCCACCACCAGGTTCGCGCCGGTGCTGCCGAGGGTCTCGGCCAGCGCGACGGACGCACCGCCGTGCAGGATGCCGGCGGGCTGTTTGGTGCGCTGGTCCACCGGCATGCTGGCCGAGAGGAAGTCATCGCCCAGTTCGGTGTAGCGGATGCCGAGATGACTTACCAGCGTCTGCTGCTGGTAAGCATTGAGGTCGTCGAGGCTGAAGGGCTTGAACCAGATGGACATGGCATCGCTCCCGGGAGATTGCGGCGAAAGCCTACACGACACCAGGCTGGCCCGGCCGCCGATGGCGCCCTCAGTCCCACGGGACGGCGGCATCAACTGGGCTGTGCAGGGCTGGGGCCCAGGATTCCGATATCGCCAGGAGGCCTACTTGCCAAGACCGCATCACTGTTGTATATCTGTATAACACCTAGGCTTGGGGTGACGGTGGGTCAGGAAGGTCCGCCGCGCACCCGATGGGGTCCCGGCCGCCAAGGCGGGGCGCAAACCAACTTAAATCCAGAGGAACACTTCGATGAAATCCAAATCCCTGATGCTGGGCGTGGCCTTGGGGCTCGCCGGCACCGCGGCGGCCGGTAACGCTTCCGCTCCGCAAACTCCGGCCTGGGTCGCCGAGAGCAACCAGGACGCCCAGATCGTGCTCAAGACCCTGGCCCAGCTCTCGCCCGAATCCGCCCAGCAGCTCGGTGTGGACGGCCTGGACGACCAGGCCACCAGCCTGCCGCTCGATGTCGTGCAGCAGACCGACGCCGCGGTGGAAACCGACGTGGCGCAGCTGAACGCGCTGCTCGCCAAGGCCACCGATCCGCACCTGAAGCAGGACCTGCAGATCCTCATCGAAGCCGTGGGCAACGCCAAACGCGATAACGACCTGCAGCAGAAGTACCTGCTCAACTTCACCGACGTGCCGCAGCTCGTGTTCAACGGTGTGCAGACGCTCATCAATCCGCAGATCCCTGCGGAACGCCAGCAGGCGGTGGTGAAGCGTCTCGAGTCCTACGCCGGGATGCTGCCGGGCCGGCCCTCCATCTCCGACCAGGCCGAAGCTCTGTTCGAAGCAGACTTGAGACGCGATCCGAACCTGCTCGGGCCCTACAAGGGCGAGATCGAGCAGGACCTGCAGGACCAGCCGCAATACCTCGCCGGCATCAAAGAACTGCTCGCCAAGAGCAAGGTCACCGGTTGGGAGCCCGTCTGGGCCAAGCTTGAGCCGCAGCTCGAGGGCTACATCGCCTGGGAGAAGACCGACGTGGTGCCCCATGCGCGCGCCACCAGCCGCTATCCGGAGGAGATGTACGCCAACAACCTGCACGATCTCGGCGTGGACGAAGACCCGCGCGCGCTCATCCAGGAAGCCGAGTTCTCCTTCAGCGAGATCCAGCATCAGTTGGTGTTCATGGCCGCGGTGGTGGCCAAGGAACATCACTATAAGAGCAACGATTACCGCGACGTGATCCGCGAGCTGAAGAAGCAGCAGCTGGACGGCAAGACGCTCTTGCCGTTCTACAAGCGGCGTCTGGCGGCCATCGAGGCCATCATCCGCAAGGAACACATCGTCACGCTGCCGCAGCGCCAGATGGTGATACGCGTAGGCTCCGCCGCGGAGACGGCCCAGGAACCGGCGCCGCACATGAACGCTCCGCGCCTGATCGGCAACACCGGCCAGTACGGCGAGTTCATCCTGCCCAACAACGAGGGCGTGAAAGGCGGCATGGACGACGATGCCTTCGACGCCGCGGCCTGGACGCTCACCTCCCACGAGGGCCGTCCCGGCCATGAGCTGCAGTTCGCCAGCATGATCGAGAACGGCACCTCCATCGCCCGCGGCGTGTTCGCCTTCAACAGCGCCAACGTCGAAGGTTGGGCCCTGTACTCGGAGGCTGAGATGCAGCCCTACGAGCCGGTGGACGGCCAGTTGATCGCGCTGCGCGACCGGCTGCTGCGCGCGGCCCGCGCGTTCCTGGACCCGATGGTGAATTTAGGGCAGATCAGCCCGGACGATGCCAAGGCTTTCCTGGAGCGCGAAGTGGTGCTGTCGCCGGCGTTCGCTAAAGAAGAGGCCGATCGCTTCGCCTTCCGCGCCCCCGGGCAGGCCACCAGCTACTACTACGGCTACCACAACTTCATGACCATGCGCGGTGCTGCCGAGGTGGCGCTGGGACCGAAGTTCGACCGC
>Ga0207664_10001994_pt1 | contig 13443 bp, 12 predicted proteins | sample LARL83metaG_FD_184349 | JGI IMG/M metagenome (GOLD analysis project Ga0207664, IMG submission 184349) | Corn, switchgrass and miscanthus rhizosphere microbial communities from Kellogg Biological Station, Michigan, USA - LAR L8-3 metaG... | ecosystem: Host-associated > Plants > Roots >...
TCAGCCTGGCCATCTGGGTCTACCTGGCCGTCGGGCACGGCCGGTTCTGGTCGCCGCCGCGTCTGTCGCAGCTGTCGCCTCCCGGCACCACTCTGAAGTCATGGCCGAGCGTGGCTGCCGTCGTACCGGCCAGGGACGAGGCGGAGGTGCTGCCTCACACACTGCCGACCCTGGTGGGGCAGGACTATCCCGGGCGCTTTCGGGTCGTCGTCGTCGATGACGAGAGCGGTGACGCGACCGCCAAGGAGGCCGCCCGGCTCGGGGCCGACGTGGTGGCCTCGTCGGGACCACCGCCCGGCTGGGCGGGCAAGGTGGCGGCGATGGCGCTGGGGGTCGAGGCCGCGGGCGCTCCCGAATTCATCCTCTTCACCGACGCGGACATCGCCTTCCCGAGTGACGGGCTGACGCGGCTTGTCGCTGCTGCGGTCACCGGCAGACGTGACCTGGTCTCCCAGATGGTGCGGCTGCGCACCGAGTCGCTCTGGGAACGCGTGCTGGTCCCCGCCTTCGTCTACTTCTTCGCCCAGCTGTACCCGTTCGCCCGGGTCAACCGCCCCGGACGCACCGCCGCCGCGGCGGGTGGCTGCATGCTCGTGCGCCGCGAGGCGCTGGAGCGCGCCGGGGGCCTGGCCGGGATCCGCTCCGCGCGCATCGATGACGTGGCACTGGCCAAGCTGCTCAAGGCACGAGGGGCGGTCTGGCTCGGAGTGGCCCAGGACACGGTGAGCGTGCGCCCGTATCCGCGGCTGGCGGACCTGTGGCAGATGGTGGCGCGCAGCGCCTACATCCAGCTGCGCCACAATCCAGCGCTGCTGCTCGGCACGGTCGTCGGAATGCTGCTGATGTACGTCGTACCACCGGCTGCTGCGGTGGCGGGCCTGCTGATGCGGGACGCCCTGCTGGCCGCGCTGGGCCTGGTGACCTGGACCGTCATCACCGCGACCTACGTGCCCCTGTTGCGCTTCCAGCAGGTGGCCCCCTGGTCGGCAGCGATCCTGCCCGCCGTGGCCATCTTGTACCTGGGCATGACGATCGACAGCGCGAGAAGGCACTACACCGGCCGCGGTGGGCTGTGGAAGGGACGCGTCGAGTAGCACCCGGGCGAGCGCGGGTCGAGTGACGCGGCTTGCTGTGTTCAAGCAGGCCGCAGTGTCACGGAGCAGGCGGAAGCGTGGTCAGCGGGGTCGACAGGGACGAGGAGATGCTCGGCGGCGGAATCGACGGAGGCGTGAGGCTCGGTGTTGGCGGCGTCGGCGTCTCCGTCGGCGGGGGCGGCTCGGTCGGCGGAGGGAGCGACGGCGAGGGCTCGGTCGGCGGAGGCGTCGGCGGGGGCGGCTCGGTCGGCGGAGGTGTCACCTGCGGGGGCGGCGTCACCGTCGGTGGGGGCGACGTCGTGGGCGGAGGCGGCGGACTCTGCTGCGGCGGGGGCGGCGGACTCTGCTGCGGCGGAGGTGAGCTCACCCTCGGCACGGGCGGCGGCGGTTGCCGGGGAGGTGGCGAGCTGGACCGCGCCGGGCTTGGTGGTGCGATTGCGGTCGATGCCGGCGGACCCGGCAACGGGCCTCCTGCTCCCGTGGGCGTCTGCCCCGAGGTGGCCGTGCCCGGCGCCGGGAAGATCGCGGCCGGCGTACCGGCTCCCTGGAGCTGCGTCAGCCCGACCGTGGGAGGCAGCCCCGTGCCGCCGCTCAGCCCGGCCGCGGAGCCTTGGCTGGCTGACTGCGGGAACGCCCCCGCGGCCCTACCCGTGGTCGTGGCGGTCGGCCGCGCGCCCGAGAGGGTCGCCGCCGGAGCCGGCGACGAGGGCAGCTGGCCAACGCCGCCCGCTGCGCGGGCGGGTTGCCCCGCTGCCAGAGGTGCGGGCGGCTGCGTTCCCCAGACCAGGAGGACGACGCCGGCCGCTGCCGCCAGCACCATGCTCGCGCCGATGAGCACGAGGCCGACACGTGGTCGCCCCTGCGTGTGGATTCCTCGCGCCATATTCCCCCCAAGATGGGCACAAGCCGGGTAGCCGCTCAGGCTAGACAAGCTCCGAGAGAAGTAAAAGGTTGTCTAGGCGAGCGTCTGGCAGAGTGCCGTCATGGACCTCGACCTCAGCAGAGCGCTCACCTTCGGCTCGATGGCGGAGGCGTACGACCAGTGGCGGCCGACGTACCCGGACGTGGCGGTGGACTGGCTGGCGCCGACTGCGCCCGGGTATGTCGCGGATGTGGGTGCGGGGACCGGACAGCTCACCGGGGCGCTGCTCGCGCGTGGCCTCTCCGTGGCTGCCGTCGAACCGGATCCGATGATGCTGGCGGTCCTCTCACGCAACTTCCCCGAGGCCGAGGCGCACCAAGCCACGTCAACCTCGCTTCCGTTCGACGACGGAGCGCTGGACGCAGTGCTGGTCGCGACCGCGTTCCACTGGCTGCCCTTCGAGGGGACGGTCGCCGAGGTGCAGCGCGTGCTCAAGCCCGGCGGTTGGCTCGGCCTGGTCTACAACGTCGTCCTTCCGGTGACCGAGTGGGAGCGGGAGCTCGTCGCGACCGACCCGGACCGCAAGGGCGAGGGTGGCGAACGGCCAGACCTGGTGTGGCCGTTCCCCGGTGGAACGGTGGAGACCTCATGGCATCCATGGGACTGGCAGGTCACGCCGGAGCACTATCGCAACAACCTTGCGACGAACTCCGCCGTGATGCGGCTGCCGGAGGTGGAACGGCGCGCTCGGTTGGATGCGGCCGAGAACATACTGCGTCGCGTGTGCGACGAGCTGCACAGTCCGACGGCTGCTGTCCATCACGAGGCCTTCTGCCTACGGTGGACTTGCGCCTAGCGCCCCACGCACCCTGCCGCCGCAGCGACGGGCGGGAAACCTACCCGATCTTGTGTCCGAGGGGGGACTTGAACCCCCACCCTCTATACGAGGACTAGCACCTCAAGCTAGCGCGTCTACCTATTCCGCCACCCGGACAGGGTGTGCACGACCACTCTAGGTGAGCGGCCAGGCCGGCGGTAACTGTAGCAAAGCGGCTGGGCCCCCTGGAGGGCGGGCCAAATCGTGTCGGCCCTGTCAGGATGGGCGGCATGAGCACTGCCCCACAACGCCCTCAGGAGTACGACCCGGCCGCGGAGGTCGTCGAGATCTGCCGGGACCTGATCCGGATCGACACCACGAACTTCGGTGACGGCTCCGGCCCCGGGGAGCGGAAGGCGGCGGAGCACGTGGCCGGGCTGCTGGACGAGGTCGGCATCGAGGCCACCTTGGTCGAGTCCGACCCCGGGCGCACCAGCCTGGTCGCCCGCTGGGGCGGCTCCGGGAGTACGACGGGGGAGCCGCTGCTGCTGCACGGACACCTCGACGTGGTGCCCGCCGACGCCCGGGACTGGCAGGTCGACCCGTTCTCCGGTGAGATCCGGGACGGCTACCTGTGGGGTCGCGGTGCGGTCGACATGAAGGACTTCGACGCGATGCTGCTGTCCGTCGTGCGCGCCCGCGCGCGGACCGGCGCGGTGCCGGAGCGGCCGCTGGTGCTCTGCTTCACCGCCGACGAGGAGGCCGGCGGCCACCGCGGCGCCCAGCACGTGGTGGAAAACCACGCGGACCTCCTGGAGGGCTGCACCGAGGCGATCGGCGAGGTGGGCGGGTTCAGCACCACCGTGCGGGACCGGCGGATGTACCTCATCGAGTCCGCCGAGAAGGGCATGGCCTGGATGCGGCTCACGGCCAAGGGCAACGCCGGGCACGGCTCGATGCGGCACCCCGACAACGCGGTCACCGAGCTCGCCGCCGCGGTGGCCCGGCTCGGCCGGCACGAGTGGCCGGTGCGGCTGACCCCCGCGATGCGCGAGCTGCTCGGCGCGGTGGCCGAGCTGACCGGCACCGAAGTGACCCCCGAGAACGCCGAGGCGCTGGCGGCCGAGTTCGGCCCGGCGGGGCGGATCATCGGCGCGGTGATCCGGCACACCATCAACCCGACGATGCTGTCCGCCGGCTACAAGGTGAACGTGGTCCCGGGCGAGGCCACCGCCCAGGTGGACGGCCGGGTACTGCCCGGCTACGAGGACGAGTTCTTCGACACCCTGGCCGAGCTCCTGGGAGACCGGATCAGCGTCGACTACGTGAGCAAGCAGCAGGGGCTCGAGACCACGTTCGACGGCCCGCTGGTCGAGGCGATCCGCGCCTCGCTGCTGGCCGAGGACCCGGACGCCCTCGTGGCGCCGTACCTGATGTTCGGCGGCACCGACGCGAAGCACTGGAGCAAGCTGGGGATCCGGTGCTTCGGGTTCGCGCCGCTGCGACTGCCCGCGGACCTGGACTTCACCGCGCTGTTCCACGGCGTCGACGAGCGGGTGCCCGTGGACGCCCTGGAGTTCGGGGCGCGCGTCTTCGACCGGTTCCTGGGCAGCGTCTGACTCAGACCAGCAGCGTGGCCCGCTGTCGGATGATCTTGCGGCGCAGCACCACCTTGCGGGTCCCGTCCGGGAACAGCCGGAGCCGGTCCAGCTCCCAGCCGCCGTGCTCGGCGCGGTCGACCAGCAGCCGGGTCACGAAGTTGCGGGAGAAGTCCCGGGACAGGGTCAGGCGCTCGAACTCATACTCCACTCGGGGGCCCAGCACGGCGCGCTTCGCGCCGTACGGGGCTGGTGCGCGAGACATGACGCCATGGTGACACGCCGACCCCGTCGACGTCTCACGTCCCGGCCGCAGTCTGGACCCCGCGGCTAGGCGTCCGCCGGCTCCCGGTCCCGGCCGGACGACACGTCGTCGAGCGCCGCCACGATCTCTGCGGGCAGGGTGCACTCCTCGGCGGTCAGCGACCCCCGCAGCTGCGCGGCGGTCCGAGCGCCGACGATCGGCGCGGTCACCCCCGGTCGGTCCCGGACCCAGGCGAGCGCCACCTCCAGCGGCGACCAGCTCAGCCCCTCGGCCGCGCGGACCACTGCCTCCACGATCCGGGCGTTCTGCTCGGTCAGGTAGCCGCCCACGAAGCTGGCGAAGTGCGGCGACGCCGCCCGCGAGTCCGCGGGCGTTCCGGTGCGGTACTTCCCGGTGAGCACCCCGCGACCCAGCGGCGACCAGGGCAGCACGCCCAGCCCCAGGGCCTGCGCGGCGGGGATCGTCTCGGCCTCGGCGCGCCGGTTCACCAGGGAGTACTCCACCTGGTTGGACGCCAACCGGGCCCGGCCCGGCACGGCCGCCTGCCAGGTGGCGGCCTGGGCGCTCTGCCAGCCGCTGTAGTTCGAGATGCCGACGTACGCCGCGCGGCCGGTCGTGACCGCGAAGTCCAACGCGCTGAGGGTCTCCTCGAGGGGGATCTCGTCCACCCAGGTGTGCACCTGCCACAGGTCGACGTGGTCCACGCCCAGCCGGCGCAACGACGCGTCCAGCGTCGTGATCAGGTAGCCGCGGGACGTGTTGGTCTCCCGCGACCCGCGCGCCCGGCTGATCCCCGCCTTGGTGGCGATGACCAGCTCGTCGCGAGGCACCACGTCACCGAGGAAGGTGCCGATCAGCTCCTCCGAGGCGCCGTCGCCGTAGCCGGCCGCGGTGTCGACCAGCGTGCCGCCGGCCTCCACGAACGCGACCAGCTGGTCGCGGGCCTCGTGCTCGTCGGTGTCCCGGCCCCAGGTCAGGGTGCCCAGGCCCAGACGGGACACCTTGAGTCCGGTGCGGCCCACGAAGCGCTGTTGCATGGGCACACGCTATCGAGACCGGTCACCGCCGCCGTCCGCGCCTCGCCGCCGGACACCCTGCGGAGTTACCGCGCGGGGCGCCGTGGGTTGCGTACGCTTTTGCCGGCCGTCGCGGCCTCCGGTCAGCACAAGGAATGAGCTCATGGACTACCTGCAGGCAGTGATCCTCGGCATCGTCGAAGGGCTCACCGAGTTCCTCCCGGTCTCCAGCACCGGCCATCTCACCATCGCCGAGAAGCTGATGGGGCTGAACATCGACGACACGCAGGTCACCGCGTTCACGGCGGTCATCCAGATGGGCGCGATCGCGGCGGTGGTGCTCTACTTCTGGCGCGACATCTGGCGGATCGCCCGGGCCTGGGTGGTCGGCCTGGTCAAGCCGGAGTACCGCGGCAGGTTCGACCACCGGATGGGCTGGTTCGTGATCATCGGCACCATCCCGATCGGCGTGGTGGGCTACCTCGCCAAGGACCTCATCACCGGGCCGCTGCGTTCCCTGTGGGTGGTGGCGTTCGCCCTGATCGGCTGGAGCGTGGTGATGCTGGTGGCGGAGCGCATCGCCTCCCAGGACCGCGGCGAGAACCGGCTCGACGTGAAGGACGTGGTCGTGATCGGCCTGGTGCAGTGCCTGGCGCTGATCCCCGGCGTCTCCCGGTCCGGAGCGACGATCTCCGCCGGGCTGTTCCGCGGCCTCGACCGGGTGGCGGCCACCCGGATCTCCTTCTTCCTGTCCATCCCGGCGCTCGTGGGTGCCGGCGCCTACGAGATGAAGGACGCCTTCGGTCCCGGGATCAGCGTGGGGGAGACCGCGGTCGGCACCGCCGTCAGCTTCGTGGTCGCCTACGCCTCCATCGCCTGGCTGCTGCAGTTCGTGGCTCACCACAGCATCGGGCGGTTCGTGCCCTACCGGGTGGCCCTCGGGATCGCGGTCATCGTGATGCTGGTCACCGGCGTGGTCACCGCGACCTGAGCCGTCACAGCCAGCCGGACTTCTTGAACACCCGGTACAACGTCACCGAGGCGAGCGCCATCACCCCGAGCGCGTAGAAGTAGCCGAACTGCCAGTGCAGCTCGGGCATGTGGTCGAAGTTCATGCCGTAGATGCCCGCCACCAGCGTGATCACCGCCGCGATCGCCACCCACGCAGAGATCTTCCGCATGTCTTCGTTCTGCTGGACGCTGATCCGCGCCAGGTGTGCGTCGAAAGCGGTGGACAGCAGCGCATCGAGCGAGTCGATCTGCTCCGCCACCCGGATCACGTGGTCGGCGACGTCCCGGAAGAACGGCGCCGCCTCCTTGCTGATCACGGGCACCGAGTCCGACCCCATCGCGAACCGCTCCATCGGCGCCCGCAGCGGGTTGACCGCCCGTCGTACCTCTGCCATCTCGCGCTTGAGGATGTAGATGCGCTGCTCGTCCTGGGTGCGGGTCGGGGAGAACACCGAGGTCTCCACCTCGTCCACGTCCACCTCGAGTGACGCCGCGACCGACGTGTAGCCGTCGACGACCTTGTCGCAGATCGCGTACACCACCGCGGACGGCCCGTGTCCCAGCACGGCGGTGTGGTTCTCCAGGTCCAGCCGCGCGCTGTGCAGCTCGGCCCCGGCTCCGTGGCGCACGCTGACCACGTAGTCGGGGCCCACGAACAGGTTGATCTCACCGGTCTCCACGGCGTCGTACTCGTCGACGTACCACAGTGTCTTCAGCACCAGGAACAGGTTGTCGTCGTAGCGCTCCAGCTTGGGCCGCTGGTGCGCGTGCACGGCGTCCTCGACGGCCAGCGGGTGCAAGGAGAGCGCACTGCTGACCCGGTCCATCTCCGCCTGCTCCGGGTCGTGCAGCCCGACCCAGACGAAGTCGCCGTTGCCCTTGCGAGCCGCCAGCACCGAGTCCAGGTGGTCCTCGCCGGACTCGACGGAGATCCGGACCCCGTTGCGGTAAAGGGCGCTGTCTACGATCATGCGCCTCAGGCTACGTGCCCTACCCTCTGATCCATGGCAACGGTCATCCTGGCCCGACACGGCCGCAGCACGGCGAACGCGGCCGGGACGCTCGCCGGACGCACCAAGGGCGTGCACCTTGACGACACCGGCATCGCGCAGGCCCATGGCATCGCCGAGCGGGTCGCCGAGCTGCCCCTGAGCGCCCTGGTGTCCAGTCCTCTCGAACGTTGCCGCGAGACCGCCCGCGAGATCGCCCGCGGCCGCGACGACGGGCTCACCGTGGTCACCGAGCGGGCTCTGCTCGAGTGTGACTACGGCGCCTGGACCGGCCGCCCGCTCAAGGAGCTGGCCAAGCAGCCGCTGTGGAAGACCGTCCAGCAGCACCCGTCGGCGGCGCGGTTCCCCGAGGGCGAGTCGATGACGCAGATGATGGCGCGCGGGGTGGAGGCGGTACGACGCTGGGACGCCCGGGTCGAGGAGGAGCACGGACCGGACGCCGTGTGGGTGGCGGTCAGCCACGGAGACGTGATCAAGTCCGTGCTCGCCGACGCCTTGGGCATGCACCTCGACCAGTTCCAGCGCATCGTGGTCGACCCCGCGTCCCTGTCCATCGTCAGGTACACCCCGCTGCGCCCCTTCGTGGTATCCACGAACTCCACCGCCGGTGACCTGAGCTACCTCAAGCCGCCCAAGCGGCGCCGCCGCCGGGTCAGCAGCGACGCGGCCGTCGGCGGGGGAGCCGGGGACGGCGGGTCGGCCCGCACCGGGCGAGGGCGGACCGCCTAGGCTCGGAGGATGGCACGCGTCGTCCACAGCTTCGACCCGCCCGAACGCTTCGTCGCCGGGACGGTCGGCCCGCCTGGGCAGCGCACCTTCTTCCTGCAGGCGCGCAGCGGTGCCCGGGTGACCAGCGTGGCACTGGAGAAGCAGCAGGTGGCGGTGCTCGCCGAGCGGATCGACGAGCTGCTCGACGAGGTGATGCGCGCCAGCGGCGGCGACGCCGCCGTGCCGGCGGTGACTCCCGTCGGCCTGGCCGACACCGAGCCGCTCGACCAGCCCATCGTCGAGGAGTTCCGCGCGGGAACCATGACGCTCTCCTGGGACGCGGACGACGAACGGGTGGTCGTCGAGGTCTACCCGTACACCGAGGAGGCGGTCGCCGCCCCCGGTGAGCCGGAGGAGGAGATCGACGAGCCGGAGCCGGAGGAGATCTTCCTGGTCCGGCTGCCCGCGCCGGCGGCGCGAGCCTTCAGCCAGCGCGCCCAGTCGGTGGTGGCCGCCGGCCGGCCACCCTGCCCGTTCTGCGGCGGACCCGTCGATCCCTCCGGGCACCTGTGCCCCCGAGCCAACGGGTACCGCCGCTCCTCATGAGCCGCTCCCACGACACCCAGCGCGCGCCGACCGCCGCGGAGGAGGCCGCGCTGCTGGCGCGCGGGGACCTCGAGCTCACCGGCCGGGTGGTGCCCGCGTCCAACCTGACCTTCCAGGGCCGGCTCACCCTCGACGGGCTGGCGATGCGGTGCATCTACAAGCCGGTGCAGGGCGAGCGGCCGCTGTGGGACTTCCCGGACGGAACGCTGGCCGACCGGGAGGTGTCGGCGTTCCTGGTCTCGGAGGCACTCGGCTGGTCGGTGGTGCCGCCGACCCTGTTGCGCGACGGACCCGCGGGCGCCGGCATGGTGCAGGCCTGGCGGGAACCGGACCCGGCCCAGGCACCCGTCGACATCGTCCCGCTCGGCGACGTGCAACCGGGGTACCTGCACGTCCTAGACGCGGTGGACGGTGACGAGCGACCCGTCACGCTGGTGCACGAGGACACCCCTGCGCTGCGCCGGATGGCGGTGCTCGACGTGGTGATCAACAACGCCGACCGGAAGGGCGGGCACGTGCTGGCCATGCCCGACGGCCACCGGCACGGCGTCGACCACGGTGTGTGCTTCCACACCGACGACAAGCTCCGCACCGTCCTGTGGGGCTGGGCCGACGAGCCGGTGCACGCCGACGACATCCCCGACCTGGCCGCGCTGGCGGCCACTTTGGAGGACCCGGACAGCGGCCTGTGCCGGCGGCTCGGCGAGCTGCTGTCCCTCCGGGAGGTGGAGGCGACCCGCCAGCGCTGCCGCGACCTGCTCGCCGAGCTGCGGATGCCGGTCCCCACCGGACGCTGGCCCGCAATCCCGTGGCCGGCGTTCTGAGCCGATTCGTTAGGCTGCCGTCATGCGTGCGTGGTCCAGCCCCGAGGTGCCCGAGCTCCAGGGTTTTGGTCCCGCACCCGAGGTGAGTGTCTTCGACACCGCGTCCGGCAAGACGGTTCCGCTCCGCTTGGACGGGGACGCCCGGATGTACGTCTGCGGCATCACGCCGTACGACGCGACCCATCTCGGGCACGCCGCCACCTACGTCGCCTTCGACCTGCTCAACCGCGCCTGGCGGGACGCCGGGCATCCGGTGCACTACGTGCAGAACGTCACCGACGTGGACGACCCGTTGCTGGAGCGGGCCACCGCGACCGGTGAGGACTGGCGGGAGCTCGCCGACCGGGAGACCGCGCTGTTCCGCGACGACATGACCGCGCTGCGGGTGCTGGCGCCGGACGAGTACGTCGGCGCGGTCGAGGCGATCCCGATGGTGGTGGAGCTCGTCGAGCAGCTGCGCGAGAAGGGCTACGTCTACGAGGTCGAGGGCGACCTCTACTTCTCGGTGCACTCCGACCCGCGGTTCGGGTCGGTCTCCGGACTGTCGGAAGAGGCGATGCTGGCGATCCTGCCCGAGCGCGGCGGCGACCCGGAGCGGCCCGGCAAGAAGCACCCGCTGGACTGTCTGCTGTGGCAGGCCGAGCGCCCGGGCGAACCCGCCTGGGACAGCTCGCTGGGCCGCGGCCGGCCCGGGTGGCACGTGGAGTGCGCGGCGATCGCGCTGCGCTACCTGGGTGAGTCGTTCGACGTGCAGGGCGGCGGCAGCGACCTGGTGTTCCCGCACCACGAGATGAGCGCCTCGGAGGCGCAGGCGGCCTTCGAGGGGCTGACCTTCGCGCGGGCGTACGTGCACTCCGGGATGGTCGGCTACCAGGGCGAGAAGATGTCGAAGTCCAGGGGCAACCTGGTCCTGGTCTCCCGGCTCCGCGAGGCGGGCGTGGACCCGATGGCGGTGCGGGTGGCGCTGCTCGGGCACCACTACCGGGACGACTGGGAGTGGACCGACGGCGACCTGGACCGCGCCCGGCGCCGGCTGGCGGCCTGGCGCGAGGCTCTCACGCACACCACGCACCGCCAGGCCGAGCACCTGGTGCGGGTGGTCCGACGCTGCCTGGCCGATGACCTGAACGCGCCGGCCGCGCTGGACGCGCTGGACGCCTGGACGGCCGGGTGGCACCGCGGCGACGGCGACGGCGGCGACGTGGTCAGGGCGCTGGTCGACAGCCGCCTCGGCGTTGCGCTCTAGTCCTCGTCGGTCTCGCGGCGCTTGAGGTAGCGCTCGAACTCCCGGGCGATCGCCTCGCCGCTCGCCTCGGGCAGGTCAGCGGTGTCCCGGGTCTCCTCGAGGGCACGGACGTAGTCGCCGATCTCCTCGTCCTCCTCGGCCAGCTCGTCGACGCCGCGCTCCCAGGCCTTCGCCTCCTCGGGCAGGTCGCCGAGCGGGATGCTGATGTCGAGCAGGTCCTCGAGCTGGCCGAGCAGGGCCAGCGTGGCCTTCGGGCACGGCGGTTGAGCGACATAGTGCGGCACCGCCGCCCAGAACGACACTGAGGGCAGGTCCGCCCGGCTGCACGCGTCGCCGAACACGCCGACGATCCCGGTGGGGCCCTCGTAGCTGGACTGCTCCAGCTTTAGCCGGTCCTCGTGCTCCGGGTCGCTGGCGGTCCCGGTCACCGGGATGGGGCGGGTGTGCGGGGTGTCGGCCAGCAGGGCGCCCAGGGTGACCACCAGCGAGGTGCCCATCTCCTGGGAAGCGGCGATCAGCTCGGCACAGAACTGGCGCCAGCGCATGTTCGGCTCGATGCCGCGCAGCAGCACGACGTCCCGGTCGGCGCCCGGAGGAGAGGCGACCGAGAGCTGCGTGGACGGCCAGGTGATCCGGCGCATTCCGGCGGCGTCGCTGCCGACGACCGGCCGGTTCATCTGGAAGTCGTAGAAGTCCTCCGGGTCGATGGCGGCCACCACGCGGGCGTCCCAGACCCGGATCAGGTGATCCAACACCGACGAGGCCGCATCCGCCGCGTCGTTCCACCCCTCGAAGGCGGCGATCAGCACGGGCGATCTGAGCTCTGGGACTTCCTCGATCTCGATCACTCTCCAAGCCTAGACCGGACCGGCAGCGGGCACCGGGTGGCGGCACCGCCTGCGGCGTTCGCCCGGATCATGAGACAGTTGTCCGCGAACCGAGATGGAAGTGCGGGTTCAGGGTCCGCACCGCCTAGCCTCATAGGCTGCTCGATGCCCGCCTCTCGGGCGGGCACCGTCCAGCCAGACAGGAGCCCTTGTTGCCCGAGCCGTCCGACGTCCGTCCCGACCTCACCGACGAGCTGGGTGCGGCCCTGCGGGAGCGCATCCTGGTGCTCGACGGCGCGACCGGGACGATGGTGCAGCGGCACGGGCTGGCCGAGGCCGACTACCGCGGCGAGCGGTTCGCCGACCACCCCCACGACCTGCGCGGCAACGCCGACGTGCTCACGCTGACCCGGCCGGACGTGGTGCGGTCCATCCACCGCGCCTACCTCGAGGCGGGTGCGGACGTGGTGGAGACCAACACGTTCAGCGCGCAGGCGATCTCCCAGGCGGACTACGGCCTCGAGGCGCTGGCCTACGAGATGAACCTGGAGGCGGCCCGCCTGGCTCGCGCCGCGTGCGACGAGATGACCGCGCTGACCCCGGACCGGCCGCGCTACGTGGCAGGGTCCATGGGCCCGACGAACACCACCGCGTCGATCTCACCCGACGTCAACGATCCCGGCGCCCGCAACATCGACTTCGACAGGCTGGTCGCGGCGTACGGCGAGCAGGCCCGCGGACTCGTCGACGGCGGCGCGGACCTGCTGCTGGTGGAGACCATCTTCGACACGCTCAACGCGAAGGCCGCCATCTTCGCCCTCGAGACGCTGTTCGAGGAGCGCGGTCGTCGGTGGCCGGTGGTGATCTCCGGCACCATCACCGACGCGTCCGGGCGGACGCTGTCCGGGCAGGTCACCGAGGCGTTCTGGCACTCCGTGCGGCACGCCCGTCCCCTGGCGGTGGGACTCAACTGCGCGCTCGGCGCCCAGCAGATGCGGCCCTACCTGGCGGAGCTGGCCCGCATCGCCGACTGCTTCGTGTCCTGCTACCCGAACGCCGGGCTCCCCAACGCGTTCGGGGAGTACGACGAGGCGGCCGGCGCGACCGCGGCGGTCCTGGAGGAGTTCGCCGCCAGCGGCCTGGTCAACCTGGTCGGCGGATGCTGCGGCACCACCCCGGAGCACGTCCGGGCGATCGCGGACGGGGTGCGCGACAAGGCTCCGCGGGTCCCGGCCCCGGCCAAGCCGGCCTGCCGGCTGGCCGGCCTCGAGCCGCTGACGATCACCGACGAGTCGCTGTTCGTGAACGTGGGGGAGCGGACCAACATCACCGGCTCCTCGCGGTTCCGCAAGCTGATCAAGACCGGCGACTACCCGACCGCGCTCTCCGTGGCCCGCCAGCAGGTGGAGGCCGGCGCCCAGGTCATCGACGTCAACATGGACGAAGGCATGATCGACGGCGTCGAGGCGATGGACCGGTTCATGAAGCTGGTCGCCTCCGAGCCGGACATCTGCCGGGTGCCGACCATGATCGACTCCTCGAAGTGGGAGGTCATCGAG
>Ga0207664_10001997_pt1 | contig 13433 bp, 12 predicted proteins | sample LARL83metaG_FD_184349 | JGI IMG/M metagenome (GOLD analysis project Ga0207664, IMG submission 184349) | Corn, switchgrass and miscanthus rhizosphere microbial communities from Kellogg Biological Station, Michigan, USA - LAR L8-3 metaG... | ecosystem: Host-associated > Plants > Roots >...
CCAGCAGCGCGGATTGCGTCTTCGGAGTTGCGCGATTGATCTCATCCGCCAGCAGGAAATTCGTGAACACCGGCCCCTGCTTAAATTCGAATTCCTGGGTATGCGCGTTGTAAATGGTCACACCCAAGACATCACTCGGCAGCATGTCGCTGGTGCATTGCAGCCGGTGAAAATCGCAGTCGACCGACCTCGCCATAGCCTGCGCCAGTGTCGTCTTGCCGACCCCCGGCACGTCCTCAATCAAAAGATGCCCGCGGGCCAAGAGACAGACCGCCGTCAGACGCACTACGTCCGGCTTTCCACGAATAGTGGAATTGAGCGACATCTCCAGCTCATTCAGTTTTGATAGCGCCACCGGCGCAGCCAGCATTACTGTCATTGTATCGTGTCGAGCGAGCTTTTCCTTGCGATCCCCAACGCACTAACCGTTGGCCTACTCACACCGGTGAACTTTTTCAACATCGGCCTTAAGCCTATCAATCGGCAAGGCATAAAACCGTTTCCAGACGCCCAAAAACTCCTTCCGGGTTTAGGAGACCAACCGTTCGGCAACGGTTGTTATCTCTTCTAAGCTATTGATTCTCAAAAAGAACGCCGCTACTATCAGGCTGTCTTTCGAATCTAAATCGAAAAGGAGAAATACTCGTGACAAAGGCAATCGCAGTGATGTTGGCAATCGGAATCAGCTCCGCTTACGCTGGCTCCAGCTACCAGTTCACCCTCTACAAACCCACCACCATTAATGGCACACAATTAAAGCCGGGCCAGGTGAAGCTCGACCTGCAGGGCGACAAGGTCGTGATCAAACAAGGAAAGACCAGCGCCGAATCCAATGTGACCGTGCAAAATGGCGACCGTAAGTTCGACGCATCTTCGGTTACATATAACGCCGCAGCGACCGACCAGGTGCAAGAGATCCGGCTCGGTGGCACAGCAACCAAGCTGGTGTTCGACTCCGGCGCCAAGACCGCGGCAGCAGACGGTGGACGCTAAGCGCTTAGCCGCCGCTGGACCTCAGTCGATCGACGAAGGCGTTGGGGTCAAAGCATTCCGTTCCAATTTGCAGCGGGAAGGTGGCGAGCGCGGAAAACACGATCTCGCGGAGCATCGCCTTCCCGCCAGGGATTCAGCTGCCCAACCGGTCGTCTGCCGGATTCGGGCCGAGACTCTTGATATCATCTGGATTCACAGGGGGCAGGGGCGTGCCCAGTGTTAGTGACTCAAAATTGGTCATTGCCGAGACCTTTAATCACGATAGTGCCTCTTGTGTCAGACTGAAACTTGGACCAGTGGGAATCCATCGCGGAGCGCAAAATCCGGGAGGCGATCGAGGCCGGCGCGTTCGATAACCTCCCGTCTAGAGGCAAGCCCATCGAGCTCGATACCGATCCCGATCCAAGCCTCTGGATGGCGCATCATCTGCTCCGCGTGAATGGTTTTGCTCCCGCCTGGATCGAGGAATCCAAGGACATCGATGCCGCAGTCAATCGCCTCCGCGCTGATCTTCGTAATGCGCGTGGGCGTTGGTCACTGATCGACGAATTGCGAAGTCGCGCAGCCGAGCTCAACCACCGGATTCTTACGTACAACTTGAAGAGTCCTTCAACCCAGGTTCACAAGTTTCCGCTGGACATCGAAGCGGAAATTCGGGCCGCCGCAAATTGCCCTCGCGACAGCTCATTCACCCGCCGCTAACAAACCTCTTATCCTGCAGGTCCGCTTCTTCCTCAGCTTCCAAGTGATCCACACCACGCACCGTGATTGAATAGTCCCCGTTTTTTGAAACGTCGATGAACGCGCTCTGATCCAGATACCACAGGCTGAAATCCAGTTGTTCGCGCGGGCAACTCAACAGCTCCTCCAACTCGTGAAGATTCACCGTTACCTGGCCGGGTTGGCTCCGGCGAGCGGTGTACAGCAGTTCCAAAATTTCGCGCCGCTTTGATTTCTCCGACTCCTTCGCGGCAGCCTCGCTGCGATCCAAGATTCGCAAACGAACGTTCCGGTTCTCGGTCAGAGTCAGCATCTCGTAACGACTCATCCCCGGCGCCTCCCGCCGTTCTGACTGGCCGCTGCTCCTCTCAAACGTGAGCCCTACCGTGTAGCCGCTTCCGGGAAGAGCCCGGCAATCCACCACACGCGCATGCGCTCTGCCGTTGGGGACTACGCCGGCCGCTTGGCCCTTGATAAGCACTACATGGTTGGCCTGAAGCAGAAGGCTCAAATGTATACGAAGGCCGGTTTCATTGAAGTCCACGACCTTGGCCCGGATATCGGCACGCGCTCCCGGCACATTCTCCAGCATCACCCACGTGGGCCCCGTGACATGAATCGCTTTACGCCGCGGTCTTCTTCGTCGCTCTAATGGTTTTGGCATCGAAATAGCAGCCACTATATAGCAGTGATTATTAGATCGGCGGCTTTGAGGCAGAATGTTAGATGCCATGCACATACCCGGCTCCCCCCATTTGCGCTCTGACTTACCCACCGACTTACCCCAGGACCAGATCGAACGCGTCCAAAAGATACTGGATCAGGTCCTGACTTACTTACGCAGCCAGTCCCGAAACCTTCCGCCCGAAGCGGATTTGGCGCTCACTTACGAGTTACACAGCGAGGTCGACCGGTGACCATCCTCGAAGCCGGCCGAGCTCTCCGTTCACGCCAGATCTCCTGCCTGGAGCTGACCAACCGGTGTCTCGACCAGATCGCCAAGCTCAATCCAAGGCTGAATGCATTCATAACGATCACTGAACAGAGCGCCCGCCAGCGCGCCGAAGAGCTGGATCGCGAACTGGCGAGTGGCCACGACCGCGGGCCTCTGCACGGCATTCCAATCGCGCATAAGGACTTGATCGCCACCAAGGGCGTGCGAACCACTTCCGGGTCGAGGCTCTTTGCCGACAATGTCCCGAAAGCCGACGCTCACGTAGCTGAAAAGCTCCACGCCGCCGGCGCCGTGATGTTGGGCAAAACCGGACTGCACGAGCTCGCCTACGGTATCACCTCCGACAACCCGCACTTCGGCACCATTCGAAATCCGCGCAATCCGGAGCACATCCCCGGCGGATCGAGCGGCGGCTCGGGCGTCGCAGTCGCCACCGGCATGGCGCTGATGGCCACCGGCACCGACACCGGCGGATCTATTCGCATCCCCGCGTCCTATTGCGGCGTGGTCGGGATCAAGCCCACTTACGGTTTAGTGAGCGTGGCGGGAGTCCAGCCGCTGGGGTTTAGTCTGGATCACATTGGCCCGCTAACCGCGTCAGTTGCCGACGCGCGCGTATCGCTCGATGCCATGGCCGATGGCTCGAAACGAAAGCAGGCGCCCTCGATTGTCCGAGACATCCGCGTCGGGGTTCCTCAGAATTACTACTTCGATCAAGTTGCGCCCGAGGTGCGCGAGGCTGTCCATAACGCCGCGAAGGCCGCCGAAGGAGCGGGCGCGCGAGTCATACCCGTGCACGTTCCTGACATCGACGCGATCAGCGCTGCCAGTCTCGTCATTCTGCTTTCGGAAGCGGCCGCCCTCTACGAGCCGTATCTCGACCGGCAGAGCGAGATCGGCGTCGACGTCCGAGCGCTCCTTTATCAAGGTCGCCTCGTTCCCGCCACCGACTATGTCAACGCCCAGCGTCTCCGTAAAGTGCTGGCCAACGAGTTCCGAGCCCTGTTCCGCACTATCGACTGCCTGTTTACGCCCGCGACTCCCATCACCGCCCCACGCATCGGCCAGCGGGAAATCGTGATCGATGGCGAAACGCTGGACACGCGGCTGGTCACCACGCGGTTCGCGCGCGGGTTCAACGCCCTGGGCTTCCCCGCCCTGGTGATGCCTTGCGGTGATTCGCCGGAAGGGATGCCCATCGGCCTCCAAATGGTCGGCCGGCCGTTTGAAGAGAACCTGCTCTTCAAACTCGGTGAAGCCCTTGAATAACGTCGTGGCGCACCTCTCAGCGTGCCGTGTCGAGACTCATCTCGACACCATAAGAAAGGCCTCCTCGGAGAAATCTTAGGGTCACCGATACGCTAACGTCAAATACGCCAAATTCCGAGTGGCGCGTAAGAGGCGACCGTGGTGACTAGACACTTGGGTATCTCTATTCAGAGAGTCCGCAGAAATGCGATCAGCTGGTGACGCTCCTCGGCGGTGAGCTTGAGGCCGAACTCATGGCCTTTGATGGCGCGTTGCCGCTTGTCCGGAGGGGTAAACCCACCCGGCATGTGAGTCTCGCGCAGTCGGTCGGGGTCGAACATCTCCTCTAGGCTGGCGACCGAGCCGTCATGGAGATAGTGACCGCGATACCACAGACCTTTTAGCGATGGGACCTTATAGTAGCCCGTGCCCTTCCGCGTTTTCAGCGCCAACCCCGGATCTGTTCCGACCGTCACTGCAAGGATGTCCAGGGTTGGAGGAACGTCTTTCGATGGCGTGAAGTCTTCTGCCAGGGTGAGCTTGTTATTTGTGTACAAGGGCGGAACATGGCATCCGGGGCATCCCTCTCTGCGAAAGACGGCCTCACCACGACGCGCATTGTCGTCGAGAGGATTCGGATTCGCCGGTGGCTTCAAGAATTGAATGTAGAGCGCGAGCGCGTACAAACCTTCATCGGGCAACCGCCCCTCGATCTTCCTCTGCTCCGCGGTAACCATACGATGCGGTCCGAACTCGGACGACTCCGCATAGCTTATGAGGGCAGCGTAACGCATCAGGTCGCCGATGCCGCGGTTCAGATGCGTGCCGGTGTGGTCGATATACCTGCGGTCCGCGACGCCGATCAGATCCGGAACCTTGGCCGGGTAGAAGACGCTCCCACTCCACCGGAAGATGACGCCTTTGGACAGGTCGAGGCTTGCATTCAGGGCCGCCAGTTCGTTTTCGGGCATTTGCTTCAGCCGCTCGTGAATATCGTCTTTCACCCATGGCACACCGTATGCGCGATACATCTTCTGTCCCAGGCTTTCGCGGATGCGGAAAGGTGCGATCGCGATATTCTCCCGTATGACCAGAGGGCGGACCGGATCGGCCGCCTCACCCCTTGCCGGCGCGCCATTCACGCGCGTCCCGTCGTTTTCCTCCCGGATGTGGCAGCTCCCGCAGTTGAGATGTCCGATGGCTATCCCGCGTTCGGTGGGCACCCAGCGAACCAGCCGCAGCGTCCCGTCCGGAGAGACGTAGGGCAATCTCTTCGAAAGCTCCGGCGACCGGATCGCCGCAATCACTTTCGGGTCGTAGCTTCGTAGCGTCAGTTCGTCGAGCTGTTCGAAGACCTCGCGGCCAGCCGCCACCCAATCGGACTCGGTCCGCAGACTCGCGCGGTCGATCAACGGCTTGGGACCGACCTTCTGAAGCATTTCCCAGTATCCCTGGGGCTCCCTTCCCGGAGCGTAGACAGGGTAAGAACGATAGTTGTCGATCGGAGCCTGGTAGTACTCGGTTTCAGAAACGTGCCCGGGCCGCGCATTCAGGCCCGCCAGCGGAGTCGCCCAAGTCTCCAGCGCTTCCGCATCCCAGGTCTTCGGAATCCTCGGCTCGAACGCCGCATTCGATTGTCCGAGAAGGGGGTACCAGCCGGTCAGGCCGGCCAGGAGAACCAATCCAACAAGCGACCTGTGGAGTGTCATGGGATACAAGTTCGCACGACGTCGGCGGGTTTCTCAATGCTTTCCACCTCATCCTTTGGTTCATTTCGACCTCAACGGCAAACCTATTGCAAAACAGAGGAGTTCTCCAGTCGGCCTCATCGCTCCGCTGTGGTAGACTCGATCCCAAGGTTCGGTCCAGATGCTGTCGCCATCGCGATCCGGCGTGATTTCGTTTGGCTCCTTTCAACTCGATCCCGAAACAGTATCGCTGGATAAACACGGCGTACGGGTGCGTCTTCCGCGCCAGCCCGCGCGGATCCTGAAGATTCTGGCCCAACGAGCGGGCGAGGTGGTTACCCGCGAAGAACTCCGCGACGAACTGTGGGGGAGTGATACATTTGTCGATTTCGAACACGGGCTGAACGCCGCGATCAACAAGTTGCGACAGGTGCTCGACGATTCGGCCGAAAAGCCGAGGTTCATCGAGACTCTGCCCGGGCAGGGGTACCGGTTCGTCGCCGCGGTGCGGATCGAGGCGCCGGCGCCTGCCCGCGATCTGACGCTGCCGGCGATTCAGGCAACTCCGCCGCCCCCGAAAGTGCAACGCAGACCGCTGCTGCTGACGTGCGCCGGTCTGAGCCTCGGGTTCTTGGCGGCGAGTCTGTTCCTAGGACGTCGCGAACCGCCGCCACACCCGCCGCTTCCGGCGTCGTTCGTGATCTCTCCGCCGAATGGCTCTGTCTTCCAGTATGCCGGCGAACGCCAGACATTTGCCGTATCTCCGGATGGATCGCGTCTCGCGTTCGCGACGATTGGTGACGATGGCCTGTCCCGTCTTTGGATTCGCCCTTTGACTAGTCTCGACGCCCAGGAGGCGCCGGCCGCTCGCGGAGCGCAGACCTTGTTCTGGTCGCCGGCAGGCGACGCCCTGTACTTCAGCGTGGACCGTAGTCTGCGGCGCATCACGGACTCGGCTTCGTCTTACCAGATCATCAGCGATTTTCCCCGGCGCGTTCCGCCCCTGGGCGCGTGGATCGGTCCGGATCAGATTCTCCTCTCGTATCGCCAGTTGACCGCGGTCGTTCCGGCCGGAGGCGGACGACCAACGGAGCTCCGAGACTCCTATCTCTGGCCGCAGGTACTTCCCGACGGCAAGCGTCTTCTCTATCTTGCCTACGACAAACGGATTGAACGATTCCGGCTACGCGCCGGCCGCTTCGGGGAGCCCCAAGCGGCAAAGGACATCCTCGAGACGGACTCGCGCGTAACCTGGGTTGCGTCCACGCAGACACCCGGAACAAGCTACCTTTTGTACGTGAGAGGAGGGAGCCTGTTGGCGCAGCCGTTCGACGTCAAACGGCTCCAGGTGACGGGCGATGCCGTGCCGCTTGCCTCTAATCTTCATGTATTTCAGCCTACGGCGGCAGCCGACTTCTCGGTTTCGACTAATGGAGTGCTCGTCTACGAGCCGCTGCGGAACAACACCCGAGTGGCCTGGGTGGACCGCGCCGGCCGCGAATTGGAGCGGGTCAGCCCAGACGCTCAGTCTGTTGTATACGTCCGCGCCTCGCCGGATGGGCGCAAAGTCGCGGCTTCCGTTCACAACCCCGAAAAGGGCGCCGCGGAGATCTGGGTGTACGACACACGGTCAAAGGTCAACCGCGTCGTGGCGCCTGGACCGGGCATCGCAGACAAGCCGGTCTGGTCGCCCGATGGAACCCGTCTCCTGTATTCCCGCGCCCTGGGAGCGGGCCCCAGGCTGTACCTCCGGGGGCTCTGGGACGGCGATCGCGAAGAAGCACTGCCTGCGGCAGGCGATCTCCAGTTGCCTAGTGACTGGTCGCGCGACGGCCGCTTTGCGCTGTTTCACAGTGAGAACGTCACCGACGGAGACGTCGGAGTCCTCGATTTTCAGACGCGCAAGACAACGTGGATTCTGGACAGCCCTGCCAACGAAACCGGCGCCGTGTTTTCACCTGAAGGCGACCGGGTCGCGTTCGTCTCGAACGAATCCGGACGGCCCGAAGTGTACGTTCAGACGTTTGACACGCGAGAGCGGCCGCATTTGACCGGGAACCGCGAACGAATCTCGACGGATGGTGCTGTCCTCGTGCGGTGGAGAGCGGACGGTAGGGAGATCTGCTATATGGGCGCCGACGGCGTTCTCTACGGAGTGCCCGTGAGTACCCGTCCGCAGTTTCGAGCGGGCACACCGGCCCCTCTGTTTCGTATTCCAATTGCCGCCAGAGCGGCGCTAGCGACGGCTTTCGGCTTTGACGTTTCAGCCGACGGAAAGAAATTCCTTCTGCCGGTTGTCCAGGAGCTGACGATGTCGCACCTTGTTGTGATGCTCGGTTGGGAGTCGTTGCTGAAGCGCACGGGAACGGACTCTGCGCGGCACTGAGGCCGGGCCAACAGCATCGCTCAGGCGAACCGTGCCACATGAGGCAACTACTAGTCTCTTGTCCCAATGGTTCGTGCCGTAAGTCAGTGGGGTGGGCCCCCTTGGACCGCCCCACCCTGGGGTTCTAGCTGGCAATCCACATGAGCGGGCAGTTGCCAGCAAGACTGCTTGGGCGAGAAAACATGCACCCGCAAACACAAAACAGACAGCAAAGAGCAAAGGCTTGATCACAATTCCCATAGCATAATGTCAGTGCCGGAAATCGCTAGTTAGGCCAAGGAGTCCCGCGAATCCGACCTACTTCATCCGATGTAGCGCCACCTACCCCTGCTAAACTGACACTTGGCCGCCTCCACCAAATCGGCTGCCCCCGGTGAGTCTGCTTCGCTCGCCAAGCTGATCACCGAATTCGCCAATTCTCCCCTCCGCGACGCCCTGCAGTGGTTCTCCCGGGAAAAAGCCTGGATTAACGAACAACATCTGCAAGTCTGCCGCATTCCGGCTCCCACATTCTTCGAGCAGCGCCGCGCCGAATGGATGCTGGGTCAATTTCGCGCGCTGGGGTGCATCGCCCGCATCGACCGGGCCGGCAACGTGATCGCTCATCCGTCAGAGAATCGCGAAGGACCATACGTCGCGCTGACCGCGCACCTCGACACCGTCCTCGCGCCGCGCAACAACGAAGAAGTCTTCCCCGCCCCCGACAATCGCTTGCACGGCCCGGGCGTCTCCGATAACGGTGCGGGACTGACGGCTCTACTCGCCGTAGCGCGCGTGCTTTCGTTCTTCCCCGAACTCGCGGATGTATGCCGCGGCGTCGTGTTCATCGCCAACGTGGGCGAAGAGGGAGAGGGCAACTTGAGCGGCATGCGCTATCTCTGCCGTCAGTCCACCACCGGCAGTCGCATTCAGTCGTTCTTGATTCTGGACGGCCCCAACACCGACCACATCACTTCCCAAGCGCTCGCCAGCCGCCGTTTCGATGTCACCATCAACGGCCCCGGCGGCCACAGTTGGAGCGATTATGGCATCGCCAACCCGGTGCACGCCCTGGCGCGGGCCATTGCTTACTTCACCGAGCATCGCCTTCCCGGAAACGGAAGCCCGCGGTCATCCTATAACTTCGGAATCATCGAAGGCGGCTCCAGTATCAACTCCATCCCCAGTCAGGCCCGCACCAAGATTGACATCCGCTCGGAAAGTTCGGTCAAGATCGATGAGATTGCCGCCCTGCTGACCGCCGCCGTCGAGCGAGCGCTGGAATCGGAGAACGATCGTGCCACTGGAGGCAAGGTCACCGCCAAGATCAAAGAAATCGGATCGCGGCCCGGCGGCCGGTTACCCGACGACGCACCCATGCTGCAGTACATCCGCGCCGTGGATGCGCATATGGGCATCCGGTCACATCTCGATTGTGCTTCCACCGACGCCAACATCCCACTGTCGCTTGGACTGCCCGCTATTTCCATCGGCGCCGGAGGACAAGGCGGCGGCGCACACACTTCCCAGGAATGGTTCCATCCCGAAGGCCGCGAACTGGGTCTTAAGCGGATTCTGCTGACGCTTCTCCTGCTGCTTCGCGCCTTGGACCAGTCCCGCTCCGAATTCCCCGCGCCCGCCGGGAACGGCTCCCGGAACGGGGGATGACCCTCGAAAAACCTCCCGGCTGGCTGGTAGATTTCAGCCTGGTCGTCGTCTGCCTCATCTGGGGCGCCACCTTTATTCTGGTCAAGCGCGCCTTGGCCGACATTTCGACGCTCCTGTTCCTGACCCTTCGATTCACGATCGCCGCGTTGGTGCTGGCGGTGATCTTCCGTAAGGAATTTCGCTCTCCCAAACTACGGATGAGCCTTCGCGCCGGGCTGCTCGCCGGTCTCTGCCTGTTCAGCGGCTATGTGCTTCAGACCTTCGGCCTGAAATATACATCGGCGTCCAAGACCGGATTCATCACCGGACTGTACATCCCTCTGGTGCCCCTGTTCAGCGGGCTCGTCTATAGGAAGCTTCCTCAGCTGCGCGAACTATGCGGTGTGGCGATAGCCTTCGCAGGCATGGCCCTGATGACCATCCAGACCGATCTGATGGACATCAACAAAGGCGACCTGCTGGTGGCCGGCTGCGCGGTCGTATACGCCTTTCATATTCTCCTGCTCGGACGATTCGCGGGCTCGGCAAATTTAGGAGTACTGATCGTTACTCAGATCGCGACTGGCATGGGAGTGGGCGCTGGAACGTTCTGGTGGGCCGAGCCAGTACGCCTCCAGTGGACCACCAGCGTCTGGGTGGCCCTGTTGGTCACCAGCCTGCTTGCCACCGCGTTCGCGTTCTCGGTTCAAACCTGGGCCCAGCGCTTCAGCAGTCCGACCCGCACGGCACTGATCTTTTCGATGGAACCGGTCTTCGCTTGGGCGACATCCTATGTACTGGCGGGCGAGCTGCTGTCCCGGCGGGCGACGCTGGGCGCGGTTCTGATCCTGGCTGGTATTCTACTGGTCGAGGTCAAACCGCGGCGCGCTTAGTTATTTGGAAACTAAAGAAGAATCCAAAGAAGGTCGTAGTATATTGGTAAGTAGCTGATTCGGGGTAATCGGAAAGGCGAGAAACAAGATGCGGTGGTTCAAGATGATGCGGCAGCAGAAACTGCTGTCTTTGAGTCTCCTGCTGGTCACTCTCTCGATCGGGATTGTGATCGGTACCCTCCTGAATACGGGCGTGCACGCGGCCAGAGGACAGGCAACAGGAGCTTCCGATGCGGCTCCGCTGGTTGTTCCCAACGCGGTTCAGCTCGGCAACGAATTCACCAAGCTCGCCAAGAAACTGGAGCCTTCCGTCGTTTACATCACCGCGGACTTTACGCCGAAAGTAGCCGACAACCCGCATAAGCGCGAAAAATCCGAGGAGCCCGGCGACAGCAACGACGACGGCATGGACCTGTTCCGCCGCTTCTTCAAGAATGGGCCTTTGAGCGGTGACAATCCTCCCCGCGCGTTCAAAGAGGAGCAGTCCGGCGCCGGTTTCATCGTCGACAAGAACGGATACATCATCACCAATAATCACGTGGTATCAAAGGTTGACCACATCAAAGTGCGGTTACACACCGACGACTCCACCGATTACCGCGCCCGCGTCGTTGGCTACGACCCCGAGACCGATCTGGCCGTGCTCAAGATCGATCCCAAGACCCCGCTCACCCCCGTGACCATCGGCAATTCGGACGCGGTTCAGGTAGGCGACTGGGCGGTCGCCATCGGCTCGCCATTCGGTTTGGAAGCTTCAGTGACTGCCGGCATCGTCAGCGCCCTGGGCCGGAACATCGGCACTCTGCAGTTGCAGCGCTTCATCCAAACCGACGCTGCGATCAATCCCGGTAACAGCGGCGGCCCGCTGCTCAACATCCGCGGCGAAGTGATCGGCGTCAACACCATGATCGCTACCCGCAGCGGCGGCTATCAAGGAATCGGCTTCGCGCTGCCCATGAACATGGTGGCGCGCGTCTATAACGACATCATCCGCACCGGTCGTGTATCGCGCGGCTCCATTGGAGTGGAATGGCTGCCCGGCGACAAACCGGACCTTTTCAAAGCACTCGGTACCAACCAGGGCGTAATGGTCAGCCGGATCCAGTCCGGTGGCCCGGCCGACAAAGCCGGCCTCAAAGTGGAAGACATCATCGTTGCTATGAACGGCAAGCCGGTGAAGGATGGCGACGATCTGGTTTCGCGCGTATCCGAGACGCCGGTTGGATCGCCCGTCACTCTCACCGTCGACCGTGAAGGAAAGCACATGGACTTCAAGGTCACCATCCTGGATCGCGCCGAGGTCTTCAAAGATAAGCCCCAGTTCGCCGAAATGCAAATGCAGCAGAATGGCGGCGACGACACCGCCAAGCCCGAAGAAGGCCAATATAAGTTCGGTATCAAGCTCCACGCCCTCACCGACGCCGAGCGCACTACCATGGCCATCGAAGGCAAGGGCGGCTTGGTCGTCCGCAGCGTCGATACCGGCTCTTTTGCGGAGGACATCGGCCTGTTTGAGCAGGACGTCATCATGTCCATCAACCGCCAGCCGGTCACCTCGGTCGAGGACGTGATCAAGATCCAGTCGAAGCTGAAGCCCGGCGATGCCGTGGCCTTCCGTGTCATGCGCCCCAGCCCCGGCGGCCGCGGCCACGCGCCGCAGTGGACGAGTTTCTTCGTTTCCGGCACGCTTCCGGCTCATTAAATCTCGCATCTCTTTGATTGCAAAGCGGCTTCTGACCCAGGAGCCGCTCAAAAAACCCTCCAAAAACCGACAGTAGTAGGTGATTTCTAAGCGAAATCTGGTACTTTTCATCGATCGGTTCTATCGTTTGGCTCCCGCATACTTGGATAGAACCGAGGATGCCTATGGCCTATACGGAAGAACGACGACGCCGAGCCCGGCAGCGCGGGAATGCGATGCTCGAAGGAGCGCTGGCATTACCGCCGCTATTGATGCTGCTGTTTGCCACCATCGACTTCAGCATCGCGATCCTGGTAAAGAACACGGTGCAATCGGCGGTACGCGAGGGTGTCCGGTATGCGGTGACCGGGCAAACGGCCGGCGGGCTCGGGCAGGATGAATCGATCCGAACCGTGGTCGAAAACAATTCCCTGGGCTTCCTGAATAGCTCGAACGGGGACAGCCTGATCTCCATCACCTATTACAATCCCAGCACGCTGGCCGTGGCCACCGGGATTGGGAGCAATGCTCCGGGAAATATCGTCCAGGTCCAAGTGACTGGCCTTTCGTGGGCTTGGATGGTTCCCTACGCGCGCAGTTCCACTCCGCTGCAGATTTCCGCTACATCCATGGACATTGTCGAACCGAATGCCACGGGTGTACCGCCGCCCAGATAGTGAGGTAAATCAAATGACACGACTGAACGGAAAGCGAAACCGGAATGAGAAAGGCAACGGGCTGCTGGAGTTCGCGGCCGTCTCCATTGTCGTCATCCCTCTGTTTTTCGGGATGGTCGGCGCCGGCATTCAGCTCGGCCGGATGGATGAGGCGGTGCAAATCTGCCGCGATGCCGCACACATGTACGCACGCGGGGTCGACTTCTCTCAAACTGCCAACCAGAATATTCTGGTCAGCCTCGCAACCGGATCGGGGATGACCACAAGCGGCGGCAATGGAGTCATGATCATGTCCCAGATCATCCAGGTTTATCAAGCTGATTGCACAGCGGCCGGGCTTACTGCTGGGCAATGCTCCAATCTCAATCAACTGGTATTCGTGAGCCGGCTGGTAACAGGAAACTCCGGATTGCGATCGAGCAACTATGGCACACCGCCCTCGGCGCTGGTCAATGCGCAAGGTAATATCGCAGCCAGCGACTATTTGACCAAACCCAGCCTGGTGTTGACTGGTGGTATGACGACCGAACTCACCAATTCCGGCCTCGTATTGAACGATGGAGACA
>Ga0207664_10001998_pt1 | contig 13430 bp, 13 predicted proteins | sample LARL83metaG_FD_184349 | JGI IMG/M metagenome (GOLD analysis project Ga0207664, IMG submission 184349) | Corn, switchgrass and miscanthus rhizosphere microbial communities from Kellogg Biological Station, Michigan, USA - LAR L8-3 metaG... | ecosystem: Host-associated > Plants > Roots >...
CCCGGATGGGAGACACGCACCAGCTACAAGCGGTGGACGCTCCGCTCGGGCCGCCGCTGGACTCCTGTACCTCAGTTGTCGTCATGTGCTGCCGCGGCGTCGCGAGCCGCCGAACACGACATCCGGGCTGTCTTTTCTCTCTTCGTGCGCTGGATGCTTATCCTGGCGCGGCCAGACAGCTGACGAGATTTCACCCCTGGCGGTTAGGCCCCCGATCGTGACCCTGGCCGCGCTGGTCCGCCCCTCGTATGTGGTTCGTTTCTCTCCGCGGTTCCTTCATCCCCGTGTTCGCCGTGGCTCCCTCCCGCCCGAAGACCGGACTCCGGCAAGGTACCCGCGCTCACCGGAACAAACCTGCAAGGCGCTCACTGGGCCCCGGCCGCGGCCTTCGGGTTCCTTCCCGCACGCCTTCAGACTGGGGATAGCGGCGGCCCACACTGGGAGTTCTCCCGATGCGCAGCCCGGCCACGGCCCCTAGCCTGAGCCGCACGCTCGTCCGGTGACCTGACGAGCTCGGCCCAGAGGGTGGCGTCCATGATCTACCTACGGAGAGTCCTGCCGCTGGCGCTGGCGGTGTCGCCGCTGGCGGCAGGGACGTTGATCGCGGCCCCAGCAGGCCAGGCGCTGACAGTCCCGGCCACCGCCGCAGTCTCGGCGGCCCCGGCGAGTGGGGCCCTTTACGGCGTCGCGGCGGAGTCTGCCACCAACGCGTGGGCGGTGGGCTACCGCTTCAACGGCACGGCCAGGCAGACGCTGATCGAGCACTGGAACGGAACGTCCTGGACGCAGGAGACGAGCCCGAATCCCGGCGGCAACGCCAACGACAACTGGCTGTTTGGGGTCTCCGCCCTGTCCGCGCAGAACGCCTGGGCGGTCGGTTTCTACTCTGACGGGACGCTCGATCACACGCTGATCGAGCATTGGAACGGCATCTCATGGACGCAGGTCCCGAGCCCTGATCCGGCCTGTATCCCGGGCGACGCCCTCAACTCGGTGACCGCGATCTCGCCGACCAACGTCTGGGCCGTAGGTTCGGTCACGGACTGCTTCACGCTCAATGGCACCCCTGCCGTCTTCCACTGGAACGGCACGTCCTGGAGCGAGAAGCTCATCAACACCCCGAATGGGCTGCTCGGTGGCGAGTTGCGCGGCGTCGCCGCGACATCGGCGAACAACGTATGGGCCGTCGGCGACTACCCCACCGGCCAGGCCGGGGACGCGAACACGCTCATCGAGCACTGGAACGGCACCAACTGGAAGCTGATTCCGAGCCCGGACGCCACTGGCGTACTCAATCTGCTCAACGGCGTCGCCGCCACGTCCGGGTCGAACGCGTGGGCCGTCGGCGGCTCGGTCAGGAATTTCCCGCACTCGCCGGTCACCGTGATCCTGCGCTGGAACGGGCACGCCTGGAGCCGGGTGCCTAGCCCACATCCCGGCAAGTTCAACGGCGACGAGCTGCTCGGCGTGTCCGCGGTATCCGCGGGCGACGCGGTCGCGGTCGGCGACTACCTGGACCCGGTCAGCGCCACAGCCAAGAACCTCGCCGTGCGTTGGAACGGCACGTCGTGGAGCCTGACGTCGGCGCCGACACCACCCCCGCCCGCCAAAGACAGCGGCCTGGAAGGGGTGGCCGCCACGTCGGCGCGGAACGCCTGGGCGGTCGGGTTCTACGTGCCCGGCAACCTGGCCCGGGCGCTGATCCTGCACTGGAACGGCACGGCTTGGCGCCGACAGCAATAAAGAGAACATCGAGCCCCGTTCCATGATCCTGTTGCGAATGAGCCTGTCAACGGGCGGTCCCAGGGTCGTCGGCCCCGAGGACGGCGCCGGATCAGGATCAGGCCTAGGAAGGCGTCAACCGTCACCTGAAGCCGCCACGTCAGCGATCGCCGAAGGAGGGGCGGCACGGTGCGTCGGGCTCGTCCGCCGGGAGTCTTGACGGCAGGGACCTGACGGCGTGGCAGATACCGAGTCTCGGGAACTGGAGCGCATCGGGAGACTTGCCGGGTTTGGCTTGGCGCCATTCCTAGCTGTGCCCGGATGGCCGATAATGTCGCCGTGAGCGGGTTGGTGGCCGCTCGGTGGTTCGTGGGCCGCGCCGATGAACTCCGGCGGCTCGAGGAGGGTCTGACCTCAGCGCTGGCGGGGCAGGCGGCGGCCTTTTTGCTGGTCGGCGACGCGGGGGTGGGAAAGACCCGCTTGGTCGCGGAACTCGTGTCGCGCGCCGGGCGCCAAGGGGCGGCCGCGCTAGTGGGGGGCTGCCTGGACGTTGAAGAGGGGCGGCTGCCGTTTGGCCCATTTGTCGAGGCACTGCGCGGCTATGTGCGCACGCTGGACGCGACCACCCGGGCGGCACTGGGCGGAGACGAACTCGCTCTACTGGTGCCTGAGCTGAGGCTGGTGGGGCACGAGGCGAACGCGGACCGGATGCTGATGCAGGGCCAGCTATTCGAGTTCCTGCTTGGATTGATCGGGCGGCTGGCGTCAGTGACACCCCTGGTCCTAGTCATCGAGGACCTGCACTGGGCGGATCGCTCCACGCGCGACCTGCTCCTGTTCCTGATCCGTAACCTGCGCTCGGAACGCGTGCTGCTCATCGCCACCTACCGTGCCGATGAGCTGTGCCGTGGGCATCCGCTGCGGGCATTCATCGCTGAACTCGACCGCATGAGACGGGTTGAGCGGCTCGGCCTGCGGCCCTTCACCCGTAACGAGGTCGCTGAGATGGTTGCGCGGATCACCGGCGCCCCGGCTGACCGTGGACTGGCCGATTCGGTGTTTGCGCGATCCGGGGGAAATCCATTCTTCGCCGAGGAATTGGTGGCGTCCGCTGGTGACGGAGGCATCCCCCGGACGCTGAATGAGATCCTGCTTGCGCGCGTGGACCAACTCTCTTCATCGGCGCAGGAACTGTTGCAGGTCGTTGTGGCCGCTGGACGCGAGGTCTCGGATCAGCTGCTAGCCGCGGTGTGGGGTGTGCCGGAAGACATCCAGTTGGCGGCGCTTCGTGAGGCGGTGACCCATCACCTGCTGGTGACCTCGGCTGGGGGTGGCTATGCCTTCCGTCACGAGCTCTTGCGGGAGGCGGTCTACGGTGAGCTGCTTCCAGGGGAGCGGCGGCGGCTGCATGCCGCCTACGGCACCGTGCTGAGCGCCCGGCCTGAGCTTGGCGGCGACCTCAGCGTTGTGGCTGGCGATCTCGCCCGTCACTGGTTCGCCGCTTTCGATTGGCCGCGGGCGCTGGCCGCGGCCGTGGACGCCGGGCGGATGTCCGAGGGTCGCTGCGGGTTCGCGGAGGCGCAGAGACACTACGAACGCGCCCTGGAGTTGTGGGACCAGGTACCCGATGCCCCGGAACGGGTGGGGCTGGACAGGACGGGGCTGCTGCGGCGAGCCGCCGAGGTGGCCAACCTCGCTGGCGAGCATGGGCGCGCGGCGGCGCTGATCCGCCAGGCGATCGGCCAGGTGGAATGGCACGATGAGCCGGTGCCGGCGGGCGTGCTGTGGGAGCGGCTCGGCCGGTTCCTGTGGGCCGCCGGCGACAGCAAGACGGCCCTGCAAGCCTACGAGCAGGCCGTCGCCCTCGTCCCGGCCGCTCCGCCATCCACGGCGCGCGCCCGGGTGCTCGCGGCGCGCGGCCAGGCGCTGATGCTGCTCGCGCGGCATGAGGAGTCCCGCCGGTGCTGCGAGGAGGCGATCGCAATTGCCCGCGCGGTGGGAGCATGCGCCGAGGAGGGACACGCGCTGAACACCCTCGGCTGTGACATGGCATACCTGGGCAGGGGCGGTACGGCGGTCGCTAACCTGCGCAAGGCCCGCCAGATTGCGGCGGAGGCCGGCGACCTCGATGATCTGTTCCGCGCCTACCTGAACCTGTCCGACCTTCTGGTGGGCCCGCTCAACAGGCTGGAAGAAGGGCTGGCGGTGGCGCTCGATGGCGCGGAGCAATCCACGCGGATGGGGATGGCGGGCGACTACGGGGTCTCACTGCAGAGCAATGCGGCGACGGCCCTGATCGAGCTTGGCCGTCTCGCCGAGGCCGGCGAGATCCTCGTCGCGGCGGAGCGGCGCAATGCGAGCGAGATGGCCGCGATCGACCTGCACCGGTGCTGGGCCCGGCTCGACGTCTGCCGTGGCAGGTTCGAGAACGCCGCCGCGCACGCCCGGGCTGCCCGGGACCTCATGGCCCGGACCGTCGATCCCCCGTATCAGGCACCGTTGTGCGCGACCGAAGCCGAACTCGCACTGTGGCAGGGTCGGCCAGCCGAGGCCCAGGACGCGCTGGCGGAGGGGTTTCGCCAGCTTGACGGCCTCGCCGATCCCTGGCTGGCCGCTCCGCTGCTGTGGCTGGCAGCTTGGGCCGAGGCGGACCTGGCGTCGGCCGCGCCAGCCCGGGACAGGCCGGGGCGGCAGGCACGTACCGAGGCGAAAATGGCAGAGTTGCTCACTCAGGCAAGGGGGCTGCTGTCCGGCCCGGTGTTCGTGCCGGAAGCCACGCGCGGGTACCTGCGCCTGTGCGAGGCCGAAACGGCCCGTCTCACGGGCGAGGATGCGGGCGAGGCATGGCAGAGCGCGGCGTGCCTGTGGGAATCGCTCGGCCGTCCTCTCTTCGAGGCCTACGCGCGCTGGCGCCAGGCGGAGGTGCTGCTTGCCCGGCGCCGGGCACGCGCGGGAGCCGCGGCCCTCGCGCAGGCCCACGAGCTTGCCGCACAGGCCGGTGCCGAACCGCTCGTGCGCGAGGCGGTGGCACTGGCCCGCCGCGCCCGGATCGGCGAGGTGCTCGCGGTGCCTGCTGAGGCCCACGGCCCAGGCCCGGACAGCACGGGCGGCACCGGGCTCACGCCGCGCCAGCTTGAGGTCCTCGCCCTGATCACGGAGGGCATGACCAACCGCGAGATCGCGCAGCGGCTGTTCATCACCGAGAAGACCGCTGGCGCGCACGTGTCGGGCATCCTCGCCACGCTCGGTGTGCGCAGCAGGGTGGAAGCCGCGACCACCGCCCACCGGCTCGGGCTCGGCCGGGCCGAACCGGCGGGCGGGAGCGCATAGGCCAGCTCGCCCGGCTGCCGCTCCCCCGCGGCTGGGAGCGCGGCGGCCGCAAGATTGGGAGTTCTCCCAATGCGCCTGGTGCGACAGGCCCCTAGTCTCCTGTCCGCCCATGCACTTTCCGGGAGGACCCCATGCCAGCTAAACCAGCCGTGGCCAGCATCGCCGCAGCGGCCGGGCGGCGGATGCGCCGCGCCGGTACCGCCATGCGCGCTTTCCGCCCGTCCCCCGTCATCACGCTCACGCTCGCCTTAGTCCTCGGCGGCGCCGGCGGGGCCGGGGCCGCCACCGGCGGGAACTTCATCCTCGGCAAGGCCAACAGTGAAACCAGCACCGCCACCTTGTCCAACCCCAAGGGCACCCCACTCAAACTCGTCGCCCCCTTCGGCACGCCTCCCCTCAGGGTCAACAAGACAGACGCCGAGATCCCGAACCTCGACGCGCAATTCGCCGGCGGCTTCACCGGAGACCAGATGGTGAACATCGGCGGCGACGGCCTCGCCAAGAACTCACCCATCGGCTTCGACGCCAAGATGATTGCCAGCACCGGGCCGCTGCCCGCTGGCATCTACTATGTGAGCGCATCCGCGCAGCTGTTCATCAACACCGGCGGAGGCGGCACAGGCCCCACGTCGTTCTGCCGCATTTCCACGGGCTCAAGCCCGGGCAGCGCTTTCGGCTTCGGTGCCGTGGACCAGCCGTCGGGCAACGTCCAGATCGCGATGACCACGGCCGTGGCCATCACCCTCAATGACACGATCCAAGAATGGTGCGCCACCGACGTCGGTGTAGGCGGCACAGCGGTGCAGGCCGGGATCACCGCGATCCGCATGGCCTTCTCCGAAGGCGACCCGCCCGCCCGTGCCGACTCTCCCGTCAAGCAAACCCTTCCGGGCCACGGCCGCGGGACGAGTGGGTCTCGTCGTCATCCGGCCGTTGACCTGAGTGAACGCCACTGACCTGAATGACCCTGGAGGGCCTCTGGTACCGAGCAGCGGAACCAGATTGCCGGAACCGATCTGCCATGGGTTTCATGGGTGCCAACTGCGGGAGCCAACCGACTCAGATTCGTCCCGACCCACCGCGACGCCCGCAGAACGTTAGCGCAGATGAGCGGCTCTCAGATTCTTCGTTTGCGCCATGATCAAATCGATCCCTCTCTGCTTGTCGAGGAAGGGATGGCCCCGCTGGGCAGCCGGGCGATGTCGCACAGCCGCACCCGGGTCGCGAGCGGTGGCCAGCAGTACCCGGGCGTGGTTGTTCAAGACACTTCTGTAGTTCAGCGCGAAATGTTACTAACAGAAGCTAGAAATAGATTGCTAGTTTTCTATTGCCTATATAGACTGATGGGCAGGCACCGGGGAGCAGACGCCGTCGGCGGGCAGCTACCCCGGGGTCACCGAAGGGAGCAGGCCATGATCCTCATCGGCCTGGTCATCATCATTGGCGTGCTCATGGTGCTCGCGGTGCCGCGCATCCGGGGAATGCTGTCGGAGCCGGACGCGAGCCGCAAGGCCAGATCACCGGCGCCCCGGACACAGGAACGGTGACGCCATGAACGCTTTCACTCTGCGCGACGTCCAGGCCGCCGACACGCTCGCCCTGGCACGCTTCGACGACGACGGAGCGCCAGCGGCGGTGACGTCCGTGATCCCGCAGCGCAGCGCCACGGCCGCCGGCATCCCGGCGCCCGCCGCCGATGCACCTGCTGCGATCCCCGCCGGGCTGCCACCGCTGCGGGTCAGCTTTGGTCCCGCGCTCACCGGGCATGGTGCGGTGGACGGAGGATGGTGGCCACACACCCGCAACGCGCTTACCGAACTGCCTGGCCTGATCGCGGCGCTGGACGCCCGGCCGGGCGTGCGGGTGCAACGGCTAGCCGTTCATCGCGACGAATGGGACGAAATCCCGCGCCGGCTCACCGCCGACAACGGCCACTTTGTCCGAGTCGACTGGTTCACTACCATCCCCCGCCACACAGTCAGCGTGACCACAGCCGGCGGGCGGGAACCGATCGCGCTGCTGGTGGTCCCCCCCAGTACTCCCGCGGGAGCCGCCCTGGCCGCCATGGACACCGCGGCCACCGGCCCAGGCACCGCCCAGGCCGCCGACATCCTTGTCGCTGAAGAGGCTTCTGGGGCGGCGGCTCGGTGATCAGCGACTCCTACGTCTGACCCAGAGTTCCAGGAGCCCCGGCCACCGGGCCGTCGACGGTGGTGGCCGTGCGGATGGTGCCGTGGTGGGGCGTTCATCCCGACTTGGTCTTTGACCGGTCGCGTCGCATGATCAGGCGAAGCTGGGTGATCCGCGCGGTTCCTGCCGCGGCCATTACCAGTGCGCCGGCGATGGCGGCCAGGAACAAGGCCACGGCCAGGGACAGCCGGAGGTGAGCGCCCAGGAAGCTGATGTTCACGGCATGCGCGTTCTGGATGATGAAGATCAGCATCACGGTGAGGGCGATGACGCCGACGATCAGCCAGGTGCGCATGCCGCTGATCCGGGTGGAAAGCCGCTCGCGCTTGGGTGCTGTCGCCGGCGGCTTGGCCGGAGCGGATCCGTTGGCTGAAGGGGGCGGCAGGGTACCGGTTGCCGGTGATTCGGTCATGACGTTGCTTCCTTCCAGGAGCGGGGACTGGGCCTATGAGAACGATCGCCGGTCCCTGGTGACCCGGGTAGCTGGCCGCGGGATGCGGCTGATTCTCGGTGCCCAGTTTCAAGTTACATATGAAAACAAAAACTAGCAATACTTTTCTAGAAATCTATGGTAAATTCGCAGGATGGAGAGCTGGAGCCTCTTGACCAACCACGCCCGGGTGCTGCTGTGCATCGCGCACGACCCGGGGGTGCGGCTGCGCGACATCGCGGCCAGCGTGGGCATTACCGAGCGCAGCACCTATGGCATCGTCACCGACCTGACGGCGGCCGGCTACATCAGCAAGCAGAAGGACGGCCGCCGCAACCGCTACCAAATCCAGCCGGATATGCCACTGCTCGGGCCCGCCAGCCAGGGGCCCGCCATCGGCGAAGTCCTGGCTCTCCTCGCCGGCGTGGACAGGGAGGGCCACAAACTGACCGGGACAGGACCATCCTGAGTCTGCTGGACCGCGCGCCGCAGGCGAGCTGGAGCGCCCTGTCGGCGGTTTCTCAGCGGTGCGCGAGGCGGTCGGACGACCCCACGGTGGCCAAGTGGTAGGCCAGTAGCAGGACGGTCGCACCGGCGAGGGCGGTGAGCCAGGTGGACAGGTTGACGAACCCGTGCAGGGTGCCGGCGTGGAACAGCCCGGTGGCCGCCCACCCGCCGCCCAGCGCCCCCGCAACGCCGATCAGACAGGCAATGAGCACGCCCCGCGGCCTCTTGCCGGGGATCACAATATTGGCGAGCAGGCCTGCGCCCAAGCCCAGGACGATCCATACGATAACGCCCATAACCGACTCCTTAGTCCGCGACCAGGTGACGTATCCGGTTGCCGACCATGCTGGGAAAAGATCCGCAGTGGGACACCGGTGGCCTCAGTCGGTGCGTGGCACCATCGTGGCCATGTGCAGGGCCGATCATGGCGACCAGGCCATGCACATGAGCACCTTCGGTAACCCCGGGTAGCTGGCCGCCGCCTCGGCTGAGGGCCGATGCCTTGCCTCCGACGCTACGTTAGTTGTATAACACTAGCAAATTACTTCCAGAATTGGATCGGATAGTTGACTGCCCCAAGCTGGACCTTCCTGACCAACCACGCCCGGGTCCTGCTGTGCATCTCACACGACCCGGGAGTCCGCCTGCGCGACATCGCGGCCAGGCTCGACATCACCGAGCGCAGCGCCTACGGCATCGTCACCGATCTGGCCCGTGCCGGCTACATCGTCAAGCAAAAAGACGGCCGCCGCAACCGCTACCAGATCCAGGCACACCTCCCGCTGCCAGAACCCACCAGCCAGGAGCGCACTTTGGGCGAGATGCTGACCCTGCTCGCCGGCGACTACGCACCCCCGTGACGGCCCCGGCTGCACCTTCGCCGATTCCCACTGCGGCACCACCGGTTTGGATCATCACCTTCCGGAGGCCCAGGGCGGGAGCCTGATCTTTGAACTCTCCCGCCGCTGCCGTGGCTTGTGGGGTCTGCCCCCCTGTCAGGTTGGGGTAAGCCGGGGTGCGGGATTGAGGACCCGCCGCAGGCGGGTTGCGGTTGCCGCCACTGCCGGGGAGGGGGTGAGGGGATGGCGGGCGAGGGCCGACAGCACGGATTGTGCCGCCGTGTTAAGGGCGGTGTCGTCGGTGCCATCGCGGGCGCGGTCTATCGCGCCCAAGGCCGGGGTGAACCGGCGTCTGGGATCGGCGTCATGCCACGCGTCGGCGCAGGCCAGCAGGGCGGCGACCGCCCCGCGCAGTTCACCGGCGTCGGCCGGGACCGGGGTTGGCCCCGTGCGCCTGTTCGCGGGCATGGGCTGTGTCCTGGCAGCCCGCCCGCGTGCGGCTGCGCCTGATTCGCGGTGCCGGGCGGCCTGCGCTCCGGTTGCGGCAGCCTGGACAGTGGGGAAGTTCGCGAGGTGCCGGTGGAGCCCGGTGATGTTCAGCACCAGGCCGACCTGCGGCGAAACGGCGGCCAAACGCAGGAAACCGCCGAGCAGCCTGGCGCGGCGCGCGGTGTTGACCAGCACCGCGAGCCCGCTGGCGTCACAAAAGCTCACCCTGGACAGGTCGATAACAAGCCGGTTGGAGCCGGGCCCGAGCAAGCTGAGAAGCTGTTCGCGCAGGGCCGGAGCGCTGGCAATGTCGAGTTCGCCGGTCAGCTCGGCGATGGTGATGCCGCCCGCAGTCTGGGCGGCAAGGCCCAGGCCGGGATCGGCCGTGGTTCCGGGGTTCATGATGGGTCTCCGATCTGATTGAGACAGAACGCCTGCCTGACGGCTGCCGCCACCCGCGCCCGCAGTCCGTGCGCTGGGGCCCGGGTGGGCTCAGTGGCGTCTGTGCTGGCGACTGGCCGCGCCTGTGCGGATGACCGCGAGCAGGGCAAAGGCCTCTCAGACGGTCCGCCTGAGGCTGCGCTCCAGCCTGGCAGCGGTCGCGGCACCGTCCTTGACACGGCGCTGCCGCATCCCGCGCGCCGTGCGCAAAACGCAGCAGCTCACGACCATGGGCCTGCCGGGGAAGCTGCAGCCGCTCATGCCCGAAAGACTAGCAGAATTTCTGGAAAAAAATTACTAGTATTTCGCATCGCTAGCCCGCGATGCTGCGGATCCTGGCGTGCCGCCCAGGACGTGCGCCCGCGGGAGAGGGTCCGCGCGCTCCAGCCGAATCTGTGCCCGGGGGCATACACTGGGTCTGCTACTCAGGCAGCCTGAACGCGTTTTCGATCAGGTCTAGACCACACGCCGGTCTCGAGATTCGTTTCGCTGCGTTGTCCTATCTCGCGATGCGGAGTGATGATCGTGACCGCAAGTACTACAAGCGCACCCTACGACGGCACCGGCCCCTTTCCGGCTGCCAGCGCCCCTGCCCGGACCCGTGCTCAGCGGACCGGGCAGGTGACGGTGACCGGCCTGATCGTGGTCGTCCCGTTCGCCGGGCTGATCGCCGCGATATGGCTGCTGTGGGGCCACGGTGTCGGTGCCGCCGACTTGGGCCTGGCGGTGCTGTTCTACCTGGTGACCGGCTTCGGGGTCACGGTCGGCTTCCACCGGTGCCTGACCCACCGCAGCTTTACCGCCCGGCCAGCACTGCGGGTTGCCCTGGCGATCGCCGGGTCGATGGCCTTCGAGGGCGACGTAATCGGCTGGGTCGCCATCCACCGGCGCCACCACGCGTTCACCGACCGGCCGGGCGACCCGCACTCGCCCTACCGGTATGGCACCGGGCTGGGCGGGCAGTTGCGGGGCCTGCTGCACGCCCATGTGGGGTGGCTGTTCGGCAACGATCCGACGCCGCAGGAGCGGTATGCACCCGACATGCTGGCGTGCCGGTCGATGCGGCGGGTGTCGCGGGCTTTCCCCGCGTTGTGCGTTGTGTCGCTGGCGCTGCCGTTCGCCGCGGGGTGGGCGCTCGGCGGCACCTGGCTGGCTGCGCTGCTGGCGCTGGTGTGGGCCGGGCTCGTTCGCATCTTCCTGCTGCAGCACGTCACGTGGAGTGTGAACTCCCTGTGCCATCTGCTCGGCAACCGCCCTTTCACCACCCGCCGCCACGACCGGGCCACCAATTTGTGGCCGCTGGCGGTGCTGTCGTTGGGTGAGAGCTGGCACAACATGCACCACTCCGATCCGGCGTGCGCCCGGCACGGCGTCGACCGCGGCCAGATCGACCTGTCAGCCGGCTTGATCCGCGGGTTCGAGCGCCTCGGCTGGGTCAGCGGCGTCCGGTGGCCGACCCCGGCCCGGCTTGACCAGCGCAGGCGGGCACTGGCGCTACCCGCCGCGTATGTGCTCGCTGGCGGCGGTGTCCCCACGCCGACCGAAGAACGGCCCGCAAGTCTGCTGGCCCCGGTGAGCCGGCGATCGCCCGACGCTGGCTGATGACCTCCTCAGTTGCGAGGATTTCCGGCCCGCGGGACCCGATGAGGAACATCGGCGAACTGCCGGGCCAGCTCCCGCACCCTGAGGCCAGCCCTGGCCGCAGTCATGGGCAGCGGCCGGAACCAGGGACCGCCATCGCGCCGCCGCGCCGCGCCCGTAAGGTTCTCCGCACCGTGGTATCGGTGGCCCTGGTCGCGGCCATATTCGGGTTCGCCCTGCCGCGGTTCGCGTCCTATCGCAGCGTGTGGGCCAGCCTGGACGCGATGACCTGGCCGCAGGCGCTGCTCGTCGGCGCCACGGCCGCCGCCAGCATGGCCTCGTACTGGTTCATGATCTGTGCGGTGCTGCCGGCGCTACGGCTGCGCCAGGCGGCGGTGGTCAACCTTGGCTCCAACGCGGTGGCGAACACCCTGCCGGCCGGCGGTGCCCTCGGCATGGGGGTTAGCTGGGCGATGATGTCGAGCTGGGGCGTCAGCACGGCGGATTACGTGCTCTACACCCTGGTGTCGGGAACCTGGAATGTGCTGGCCCGCCTGGGCCTCCCGGCCATCGCGCTGCTGGTCTTGCTGACCGTTACCCGGCCCGATGCCCTCCTGATCGCCGCCGCGGCCGTGGGGCTGGCGGTGCTCGCCACCGCGGCGGCCGGGCTGGGGCTGCTTGTGCGCAGCGAAGCCTTCGCGCTTCGGGCGGGGGGCGCGCTGCAACGCGTGCTCGCGATCATGTGCCGGCTGGTGCGCCGGCAACCGCCCTGCGACATCCCCGGATCGCTGCTCGGGTTTCGCCACCGGGCCGCTGCCCTGATCGCCGCCCGGGGCTGGTGGATCACTGCGACCACCGTGGCGAGCCACCTGATCTTGTGGCTGGTCCTGCTCGCGTGCCTGCGCGGCGTCGGCCTGTCCCAGGCGCAGGTGCCCTGGCAGACCTCCCTCGCGGCGTTCGCGTTCGTCCGGCTGCTGACCGCCCTGCCCCTGACCCCGGGTGGGCTCGGCATCACCGAACTCGGCCTCGTCGGCACCCTGGCCGCCGGCCTCGGCCCGGGTGCCGGCGCGCAGGTGACCGCCGCCGTGCTGCTGTACCGGGCCGTGACCTACCTGCCTCCTATCCCCCTCGGCGCCGCCGCCTACCTCGTGTGGCAGCACGCACCCGCACTCCTGCGACCGCCTGGGCAACGACGGCGCGACGATTCGTGCCAGCAAGCACGGTCAGCCGGCAACGCCGGAGAAACTCAGCCGGACAGACCAAGGGCGAGCCGGCGGCCATCGGCATGCCCTACGAATGGGGACCAGATGTTGCCTCGGGCCCCGGCGAGTTCTCCGGCTCGTCATGCGGTGCGGGCCCCGTGGCCTGGCCGCCGCCGGGGCTGATGTCTGCGGTCCCGTGGATGACGTCCCCGGCCAGCGCGGTCAGCGGGCGGTTGTGGTTGCGCGCGTACCGCCGCAGTATGAGGAACGCCTGGTCAGGGGTCACGTGATGCCGTTCGGCCAGGACTCCCTTGGCTTGCTCGATCATGACGCGGCTGTGCAGCGCGGCCTGCAACTGCGCGGCGACAAGCTCCTGCTGGCGTATCGCTCGTTCCTGCAGTATCCCGATGGTGGCCACATCTACCAGCGCCCTGGCCGCCCGCGCCACCCGCGGGTCCAGGCGGTAAGGCGCGCGGCGGAACAGGTTGAGGGTGCCGATGACCTGATCGCGCAGCCGCATCGGGATGGCATGCACTCCGGAAAATCCCATCTGGAGCGCAGCGGGGCCGAACCGTGGCCACCGCGTGGCAGCGTCGCCGACGCTGATATCGCCAATGATGACGGCCTGCCCGCTGCGGAAGCAGTCCACGCAGGGGCCTTCATCGTTTTGAATCTGAAAGAGCTCCGCCACCCGGGCCT
>Ga0207664_10002001_pt1 | contig 13423 bp, 12 predicted proteins | sample LARL83metaG_FD_184349 | JGI IMG/M metagenome (GOLD analysis project Ga0207664, IMG submission 184349) | Corn, switchgrass and miscanthus rhizosphere microbial communities from Kellogg Biological Station, Michigan, USA - LAR L8-3 metaG... | ecosystem: Host-associated > Plants > Roots >...
ACATGTCGCGGCCGCCTGTGGCGTCCCGATGATCAGCATCTTCGCCGGGTTCGCTTCCGAACGGATGTTCGAGCGCTGGCGTCCGACTGGCCCTGGTCCGATTCATGTTATTCGGCCGAGCGCCGACGTCGAGGCGCTGGTCACTCAGATCGCAAAGCTTGCACGGGATCTACGCGCATAGCCTTCAGCGCCGGCACGTAAGAAGCTACCAACGCCGCGCCGGCCAGGACCGCCGCCACTGCAAGAAAGGTCACGGGGTCCATAGGCGATTCGGCGAACAGCAGCGATTGCAAGAACCGCGTTAAAATCAGCGCTCCCAGCAAGCCGCCGCCCAAGCCCCAGAGAGTGGTTGTCATGCCTTCGCTCAAGACCAGGTTCAGCACGTCACGCCGCTGCGCGCCCAACGCCAGCCGAATCCCAATTTCCTGCGAGCGCCGGCTCACGGCGAACGCGGTGACTCCATAGATGCCGATACAGGCGAGAAGCAGCGCGACCAAGGCAAACCCTCCCACCATTTCCAGCGCGAACCGGCGTTGTGCGATCGAGCGCGCCATCACCTGCTCCATGGTTTGGGTTCCGAATACCGGAAGATCGTGGTCTACATTTTGGATCTCGCGACGCAAAGCTTCGCCGAGGTTCGCCGGATTGGACGAGGTCTTGAGAAACACCGTCATCGAGGAACTAGACTGCTGATAAATCGGAAAATACAAGTGTGGAACGGCGGCTCTATCCAAACCTTCGGTCTTGATGTCGCCCACCACGCCAACCACAGTCCGCCATGGGGCTTCGCGATTCTGCCCGAACTTCAGCCGCTTGTTCAGAGGATCTGCATTCGGCCAAAAGCGGCGGGCCGCCGTTTCGTCGACCACGACTACGCCGGGGGGCCGGTCGTCCGAGTCGGTGAAAGCACGCCCACGGACCAGCGGAATCTCCAGCGTTTGAAAGAACTCGGGGCTTACGTTTACCGCCTGCGCGATGGACGTTTCATCGGTCTGCCGGTCTTCGAGCCGCAACTGCGCCGTGTTCCAGCCGACCAGCGGAATGCTGTTGCCGCCACCCATGGCCGCTACTTTGACGCCAGAGAGCGATCGTGCCCGGCGCAACACTTCGTGGACGAATGCGTTTCGCGCGGGCTGGGTAAAGTAAGGTCCGGACTTGGGATCATTGGGGGAGGGCATCCAGAGGCTCGTTACCAGTACGTTTTTCAAACCAAAGCCGGGATTCACTTGCACCAAATTCCAGAAGCTTCGCAGCAGCAATCCGGCGCCGGTCATTAGCATCAGTGAGAGTGCGATTTCACACGCTACCAATGCTCTGCGGAAGCGATGTTGCGCGCGCCCTCCACTCGATCCGCGGGAACCCTCTTTCAGACTGCCAACCAGATTACTGCTCGAAAGCTGGATGGCGGGCGCCAGTCCAAAGGCAATTCCAGTCAGCAGCGAAATTGCGAGGCAGAACAGCAATACACCCCAGTTAAAATCGACTTCGTTGAGCCGCGGCAGGTTTCCAGGAGCGATGCCGAGCAGCAGCGGACGCAGCCACAGGACCATCAATAGCCCTGCCGCGCCGCCGAGCAGCGAAAGCAAAACACTTTCGCTCATTAGTAGCCGGATCAGTTGAAGGCGCGAGGCTCCCAGCGCCAGTCGCACGGCCGTTTCTCGTTCGCGGGCGGAGGATCGCGCCAGCACCAGGTTGGCCAGGCTCACCGAACAGATCAGCAGCACGAAACCAACGGCTCCGAGGATGACTAAGAGCGTCGCCCGCGCTTTTCCAACCAGGTCTTCCTGCAAAGGCATGAGACGCGGGGTCCATTTCGACGCGGCTGGATATTCATTCGGAAACTGGCTGCCGAGCTGGGCCGAAAATGTTTCTAGCTTTGCTTGGGCCTGTTCGACATCCAAGCCCGCCTTCAAGCGCCCGATCGCTCCGGGAAGCAAACGCACGTTTCGCAGCACTGGTTTCGGAAAAGGCGCTTCTGAAAATCCGGCGGTAATCCAAATTTGAACGTCACCCTCTAACGTGTGTCCCGGATGACGGAATCCGGCGGGCATCACGCCGATGACGGTGTAGAGGTCATTGTCGATGCGTAGCTTTCTGCCTAGAATCTGCGGGTCGCCACCAAATAGCAGTCGCCAACAACTCTCGCTCAATATGGCGCCTTCAGCGAAGCCGCGAGTATCTTCCTGGCGATCGAACACGCGGCCCATTTGGGGGCGGGCGCCCAAGAGGTGGAAGTAATTCCAGCTCACGGCCACGGCCTCTACACGCTCAGGGCGATCGCCACCGGTCAAGTTGGCGCTGATGGGCCACATGACCGAGATTTCATCGAAGACGCTGGAGCGGTCGCGAAAATCCCAGAACTCGGGTACGGACATGCCGACGTCGGGAATATTCAAGCCGCGCAGATCATCCTTCACGCTGACTAAAGCGGCTGGATCACGATACGGAAGCGCGCGGAGGAGGACTGAGTCCACGACATTGAAAATCGCGGTGTTGGCGCCAATACCCAAAGCAAGAATGATCCCGCCGGTGATGCTGAATCCAGGGCTCTTGGCCAGCATTCGCATCGCATAGCGTGAGTCTCGCCAAAGGGTTCCCATAGCCAGTTCTATTTAGACGCATGGGTGGCCGAGGGGTGAGGAAGTCCTTGACAGGCCGGGCTTAATTCGATTATTATAGAAATATGGAAACGGACATCAAAGAAGTGGTTAAAGAACGGTACGGGCGCGCCGCCCGCGGCGTATCCTCAGGCACTAGCTCCAGCGGCACGAGTTCCTGCTGCGGAGGCTCCTGCGACCCGATCACCAGCAATCTGTACGATTCGGCTCAGACGGCAGTGTTGCCCGAAGAAGCCGTCAAGGCGTCGCTGGGGTGTGGGAATCCGACTGCGCTGGCTAGCCTGAATCCTGGTGAAACAGTGCTCGATTTGGGATCGGGCGGCGGTATCGATGTTCTTCTTTCGGCGCGGCGGGTGGGGCCAACGGGCAAAGCCTATGGCCTGGATATGACGGACGACATGCTGGCGCTGGCTGAGGAAAATAAGCGAAAAGCCGGTGTCCAGAATGTCGAATTCCTGAAGGGCGAGATCGAAAGTATCCCGCTGCCCGACAATTCAGTGGACGTTATCATCTCCAACTGCGTCATTAACCTCTCTGCCAACAAAGACCGGGTGTTGCGAGAGGCCTTCCGTGTACTGAAGCCGGGCGGGCGCTTCGCCGTCTCCGACGTAGTCACGCGTGGGGAGATCTTGCCTGAGATCCGCAAGAGCGTTCTGCTCTGGGTTGGCTGCGTGGCGGGTGCACTGGACGAGGTCGAGTATCAAAGTAAGTTGAAGGCCGCAGGCTTCGAACAGATCGACCTGGAGCCCACGCGAATCTATCACGCCGAAGACGCCCGCGATTTCTTAGCTGGGGAAGGCATCGACACCGACGCGATCGCGCCCCAGGTGGATGGAAAATTCTTGAGCGCCTTTATCCGTGCAGTAAAACCGGCTGGTGAGCGGAGTTGCTGCGGCCCGACCTGCTGTTCCTGAGCAAGAGAGACACGCTCCATCCGAAACGTGGGGCGGAAACCCGCGGGACTTGCCATCACACTCTTCATCAACTGGCTGGTGAAGCCATTCTCGATGGCTCTCCTGGCTTGGTTCTTCTTCCGCTTCTTGTTTGCAGCATTCATCACCGGCGGGGAAGCCGATCAATACATCGCCGGATGGATTCTCCTGGCGGCGGCTCCGTGCACTGCGATGGTCTTGGTTGGCAACGCTCGTTTTGATTTTCGCCTTTCAATCCGACAACATCACGAATCGATTCCTGCATGTGCTCCTCATCGCTGTTCCTGTCACACTGCACGTGTATTTCAATGCGTCGCTCACCTATGGTTTGATGAAGGCCTTCAAGGTGGAACTTTCGGTGGCCGCCCCGGGCGGACTGATCGGCGCGAGCAACTTCTTTGAGCTGGCTGCCGCAACGGCCATTGCATTGTTCGGGCCAGAGTTGGGAGCCGCGCTGGGGACGGTTGTCCTGTTTTAGTCGAGGTTGCCTTTGAGACGGCGACGACCTAGTGTCCCGAGTCAGAAGTTCATTGAACAATCCGGGATGTGGGGCGGACCCCCGGTCCGCAGCCGATGCCCCGTCGGCCCTCGTTTCTCGTGTAATGGAAAAGGCCGGACCAGGGGTCCAGCGCGGACGAGGGCGTCCGCCCCACCGCGAGTTTTGTGACGAACTTCTGATTCAACCGCACAAGATCGGCCGTTACTGTTTCTTCTGAGACTTATCTTCCGGCGGCTTCTCTTTCGTTTTGTCGTCAGACAGAGGCTCGGGGGTGGTCTCGAACTTGATGGTGCTGCCGGTTTCGAACTTGCGATACAGGCGGAACTCGATATCGTTCTTGGTCGCGTAGCGTCCCCGGCTCACTTCCAATACTGATTTCAATGGCAGCAGATACTCACCGTCCGCGATCTTCTCGAAATCATAGTCAAGCGACTGGTGAGACTCACGGACCGGGAAAGTATCCGGAATGTTGTAAGGATTCAGCGTGACCTTGGTAACCATCTTAGTGTCCTGATCGACATAAACCAAGCCGCGATAGGCCGGCACAATATTCAGCGAATCCTCAGCCAGAATGTGATATCGCGAGTATTGTTGTTCGACGTCGTAGGCGAACACATATGTGCGGCGGCCACGTAGAGTCGCCCATCGCTCCCAGGCAAAACGCGTGTGGCTCTCCGGCTCGAAGATCTCCTTCATCATGGTGCCGAATTCACCAGCCGAAGTTGTACCGCCAAATGCTTCCATGGATTTGTTGGTCACGGGCTGGTCGTTATGCAGGACGACCTGATAGTCTTCCTTCTGCCCGTCGTAGGTCAGGCGCGCGGTGATGGTGTCGGCATGGTACCAGCTGTCTCCGCCTTTGGGATCGAAACTGCGGCGTGTAACCTGTACGCAGATGAAGTTCGGCAGATTCTTGCTGTAATTCATTACGTAGTCACGCGCTTGATCGATGATTTTAGCCTGCTCAATCGAGCTCGGTGGAGCGGGTGGCACATAGACAGGCTTGGGCGGGGGTGGTGCGGCTATGGGCAGCGTTGAAGACGCATTGCTTAACTCGCGCAAAGCCGCGACAGTTTTCGGTCCGGCTCCCATGCCTTGTAAGTCTTCAACCACGCGGTCATCCAGTTTCTCGACCATCTTCACGTGGTGCAGGTATTCGGCCACTTGCCGATCAGGTTGCTTGAGCTGGATCGCGGACCGGATGAAGGCCGTCAGTTTATCGACGGTCAAGCTCATATCCGCGGCGGCGAGCCCGACTGCGGCGGCAAGAATTAAGACGTACCGCATCCTATTACTATTGTGCCTCAGCTTCACTCGGATAGCAGACGCACCAGGGCCGGTCTCAGTTCCGGATATTCGAACTGGAACCCGGCGGATCGGGCAGCCTGGGGAATCACCCGTTGGCTGCCAAGAATGACTTCGGCCATTTCACCGAACAGAAGCTTCAAGGCCAAGCGGGGAACGGGCAAAATGGCGGGGCGATGGAGTGCGGCGGCGAGCTCTCGGGTGAACTCCGCGTTGGTGGCCGGTTGTGGTGCGGTGGCATTCATCGGACCGCGAACGGTCGAATTCTCCAGTGCGAACCGGATCAGGCCGATTACGTCGTCGACGTGTATCCAGGACATCCACTGTTGGCCGGATGCCAGGCGTCCGCCGAGCCCGAGCCGGAAGGGAGGCAGCATTTTTGGAAGCGCGCCGCCGTCTTTACCGAGGACCACGCCAAATCGGAGCGGGACCACTCGGATTCCGAGCGCTTCGGCTTCTCGCGCGGATTGTTCCCAGTCGACCACAACCTGCGCGAGGAAGTCGCGGCCCGGGTCTGATTTTTCTGTGAGGATCTCGTCACCACGCGAGCCGTAGTAACCGATCGCGGAGGCACAGACCAGGACCTGGGGGCGTTGCGATTGTTTGGACAAGGCGCTCACAAGGTTCCGCGTTCCATCCACGCGGCTGCTGCGAATGCGCTGCTTCGCCTCGGGAGTCCAGCGCTGTGCAACCGGTTCGCCGGCCAGGTGAATGATCGCATCCGCGGCGGCTAAGCTCTCGGCGGCCGGCTCGGCTTCTGTCGAGTTCCATTCGGAGAAACGGACTGCCGGCGGAAGGGTGCGGCTTCGCTTTCGTCCGAGAGCGTGGACGCTGTGACCAGCCTCGAGCAAATTCCGGACAAGCCGCTCGCCGATAAAGCCGGTGGCGCCGGTGACCGTGATGTTCATGCCTCAATCTGCCACAATCTCATGGCTGACTGTTCTTCCTCGCGGCTACAATGGGGTTTGTCATGCGAGCCTGGAACCGGGCCAAATTACTCTGGGGCTACTTGCGGCGCAAATCGACGCTGAATGCGCTGCCGGTGGAGTACATCGTCGAAACGACGGCGAAGTGCAATCTGTATTGTCCGATGTGCCCGCGCGAGACCTACAAGCAGCCCAAAGAGGACATGCGGGAGGAGATCTTCGCGCGACTTGTCCAGGAGTCCGGGCGTAGCGCTGAGCACATGATGCTGATCGGTCTGGGCGAGCCTTTCATGGACCGGCAGATTTTCGATCGCATCGAGTATTGCGCGCGCCACAATATCTCGACCTTGCTATCGACGAATGGCACTTTCTTCGACGAGAAGACTTGCGCGCGGCTGCTCGACACTCCGCTGGAGCACATCACGCTGAGTTTCGACGGAGCGACGAAAGAATCGTACGAGTATTACCGGAAGGGTGCAAAGTTCGAGAAGGTGCGGGACAATTTCGTGCGTTTTGCCCGCATGAAGAACGAGCGCCGTGCAAAAGTGCAGGTGGTGGTCCAGATGGTGCGGATGGAGCGCAACGCCAGCGAAGTGGACGATTTCATCCGGTTCTGGAGAGGGGTGCCGGGCGTCGATCAGGTTCGCATCAAGGAAGACGAGACCAACCTATTGCAGCCGGATGCGGCACACGCTGCACAGGACTGGAAGCATCCCTGCCATTACTTGTGGCGCGGGCCGATGTACGTCAAGCATAACGGTGACGTGTATCCCTGTTGCCAGAGCTACATGCTGGACGGACGGCCGGTCGGGAATATTGGCGCGCAGCCTCTCGGTGAGATCTGGAATTCGGAAGAGATGCAGCGCATGCGTAGGCTGCACGTGGGGGGCCGGGCGGGTGAGATCGCGATCTGCTCGCACTGCTGCACTAACATTCCACATCCGTTATTGGTGGCTGGGAGCCTGCTGTTGCATGGACGCACGGTGCGTCGAATGTTGCCATGGGTGGAACGGATGGTCTATTCTTCAAAACTGCCGCGGTCGCTGTTGACGCCGGTGAAGAAGAGCGCGCCGGCGCGGGAGCTGGTGCAGATCGATACGGAGCGCAAGTAATCGATGTCGCAATGATAGAATAGCGGGTCATGAGACGCTTACCCGTCACTGGAATGGCCGCCGCCACTTTGCTCGCGGCCGGGGCTGCCCTCGCATTTCAGACACCCGCGAAACCGAATCTGCCTTACGCCGCGATCGAGCATGCGGAGTTCATCCCGGCATCTCAAGTCACTTTCATGACGGATCGCGATCGCTTGATCGGCGTGACCGACGGCAAGATGGCCAAGGCTTATCCGGCGGGAATCCTGGCGCAACATGGCCTGGTGCAGGATAAGCTATCGGGCGGACCGATCGCCGTCACGTGGTGAAGCTACTGCAACACGGCCCTCGTGTTTAGGGCCGAAGCGCAAGGCAAGGAACTCCATTTTGAAAATGCAGGGGTGATCGGCGGCAATGAAGTCTTCCGCGATCGCGAGAGCGGCAGCCGCTGGCAGCAGTCGAGTCTGGAGGCGATTTCCGGGCCGATGAAGGGCGAGCACGTAAAGCTGTATCCGTTCCTGCTCACGAACTGGGGCGAGTGGCGCAAGCTGCATCCTGACACGCTGGTGCTGAAGCCTCTACCGGGTTACGCCGAGCGCGTTCCGGAAACGAATCGGCGGGTGCTGGAGGGTCTGTCGCAGCTTGGGTCAGCACCCGATGGAGTGTTGCGCACCGATAAGCGGCTTACGCCGAAGACCATGATCCTCGGTCTCGATGCCGGCGGAGCGAACAAGGCTTTCCCGTTGAATGCGCTCCGGCAGACGCGCGTGATCAACGATACGCTGGGCGGGGAACCACTTCTGGTGGTGCATCAACCGGGCTCGGATACAACCACTGCATTTTCGTCGCGCGTGAACGGGAAGACGCTAAAGTTCACGGCTGTCAATCCGGATGCGACGGAACTAACGGACACCGAAACGCATTCGCGATGGGATCCTTACGGGCGCTGCACGTCGGGCCGTCTGGCGGGAACTCAGCTACAGTCGCTCATTCTCGAGCCGGAGTACTGGTTCGCGTGGTCGGAATTCCATCCGGATACAGCGATCTACGAGTCCGCGCATTAGTGCGCGCCAGTCGCTGGACCAGGCATCGTTAAGGTCGCGCCCTTCTTGGCGAAGATCAGCGCCAGAAGTTTGGCCGGTTCGGTACTGCTGGCGTTCTTCGAAACCTCGTGCGTAGCGCCGGGCGCTTCGTAGAACATCTCTCCGGTTTTATAAACCCTCTCGGGCTGGCCCGAGATCTTGGTGACGACGGAGCCTTCCAGCACGTACGCCAGAACGAACCCTGCATGATGGTGCGTTTGCCCCACACGTCCGGGCGGGTACGGAACATGGCTGACCGTCACCTGCCAGTCATCCATGGTTAAATTGGGAAGATCGTGTACAAAAACTGCATTGGTATCAGCGCCTTTTTGAGTTTGGGCGCTGGCAGCAGCTTCGGTAAGCAGAGCGAGAGCGGCGGCGAGAGCATCGCGACGAGTAGTCATGACATATGATATTAGCTGACCTCAGACCACTATGAAGCGCCGTCATAACATTCTGCTCTGGGCCGGCTTTGTCGTGGTGCTGTTGGCGGTGGGCACCTACCTTCCGATCTTCGCTGTTTATGCCGCTACGAGAGATGTCCCCTGGGTGAACTATTTGCTCTTCGCGGCGGGCGGGGTGTTGCTTGTACTCGGCCTGCGACGAGCCTTCGGTCACCCGGAACTGTATCGCGGGAAGGTGCTGGGGTCGATCCTGGCAAGTCTCAGCTTCTTGTTGTTTGCCTTTTTTTGCGCGGGGATCTTGTACTTTTCGAAGGCCATTCCGGCCTCCGAAACAGCGGTGCGCGTAGGGCAGTCCGCTCCCGATTTCACTCTCGCGAACTGGGACGGCAAACAGGTCAGCTTATCCGACGCGGTGAAGAATAATCGCGCCGTGGTTCTGATCTTCTATCGAGGCTATTGGTGACCGTTCTGCAACTCCGAGTTACGGAGTTTCGAGCAACACCTGAGCGACTTCAACCAGCGGCACATCGCGATCGCAGCCATCAGCGTCGATTCCACCGACGACTCGCGGAAACTCACCCGGGCCAAGGGCTACACATTTCCGGTGCTTTCCGATCCGAAGGCGGAAGTGATTCGGCGCTATGGACTGTTGCATCCCAAGGGCGGCGAGGACGGTCAGGATATTGCGCGCCCGGCTGAAATACTAGTCGATGCGAGTGGAACAATTCGGTGGGAGAATCTCACCGACGATCTGCGAGTTCGCGCGCGTCCGGGCCAGGTGCTGGAAGCTTTCGACACAACGATCGGTAAATGAAAACCTACCAGTTCTGAGCCAGGCGCACGAACGTCCGGACTCCCACGCCCGTCGCTCCCTTAGCCAGGTAGGGCTTCGATTCCTCCAGCCAGGCGGTTCCGGCGATGTCGAGATGCACCCAGGGAAAATCGTTCACGAAATCCTTGAGGAACATGGCCGCCGTCACCGATCCACCGGGGCGTCCGCCGATGTTGTGGAGGTCAGCGAAATCGCTCTTCAACGCTTCTTTGTATTCCTCATCAATGGGCATTTGCCACATTTTTTCGCCCTCGGCCTTGGCCGCTGCCATGAGCTTGTCTAGGAACGGTTGATTATTGGTGAAGGCGCCGATATTGACGTGGCCGAGCGCGACCACGATGGAGCCCGTGAGGGTGGCGGAATCCACCAGGTGCGTACAGCCGAGCCGTTGAGCATAAGTCAGCGCATCGATCAGGATTAGGCGGCCCTCGGCATCGGTATTCAACACCTCGACGGTCTTGCCGTTAAGCGAGGTCACGATGTCGCCGGGCCGCTGTGCGCGGCTGCCGGGCATGTTTTCGACGGCGGGGATGACGCCTGTTACCGGGATTTTCGGCTTGAGCTGAGCAATTGCGCGCATGGCGCCTAATGTGGCCGCGCCGCCGGACATGTCGAAGCGCATGTGTTCCATGCCTTCGGCGGGCTTGATGGAGATGCCGCCGGTGTCGAACGTGACGCCTTTGCCGATCAACCCGAGATGATCTTTGGTCGAGGGCGTGGCCGACGGCTTATAGTGCAGGATGATCATCGCGGGAGGCTCGGCGCTGCCCTGCGCGACGCCCAATAATGCGCCCATGCCAAGCTGGCGCATGCGGTCCTGATCGAGAATCTCGCATTCCAGGCTGTAGGCCGCCGCCAGTTCACGCGCGCTTTCTGCGAGACGAGTTGGAGTGAGCACATTGGCGGGCTCGTTGGCGAGGTTGCGCGAAAAGTTCTGGGCGTCAGCGAGGATACGGCCGCGATCGACGGCCGCCTGCGAGCCTCCCAGCACGGAGAACGACGTTACCTGCTTTTCATTCTTCTTCGGATCGGTCTTGTAGCGATTCGCTTCCAGATCGCCCAAGAGAGCTCCCTCGACGGCGGCGGCGGCAAAGTCGTCGGAACGAAACGGCTCATCCAGCGCCATAACGATATTGCGAACGCCCTTCGACTTCAGCGCGCGCAGCATGGCGCCCGAAAGTTTACGCAGCTCGGCCGGATTGAACTCAGCGCGCTTCCCTCCGCCGGCCAGCACCAGGCGCTTGGCCTTCAGCCCGGCAGGCCGGTGCAGAATCGCGATCTCGAGCGACTTACCGGAGAATTCACCTGCGTCGTAAAGCTCCTTGCTCAGTGCGCTGGTTGATCCTTCCGGAGCCGCGCCTTCAAACCCGAGCATGATCAACGCATCCGTATCCACTTCTGCAATGGGTTTCCCCTCAACCTTTATGTCCATGTCCCCTTACTCGATGTCCCCGTTGTCAATCGGCAGTTACTGCCGCCTTCGATTCATCCCCGCGCGCGCCTCGGCTTCCATCTCGCGCTCTCGCTCGCTCTCACGTTTATCGTGCAGTTTCTTTCCCTTGGCTACGGCCAACTCCAACTTGATGCGCCCATTCTTCAAATACATTTTGGTTGGAACCAGTGTAAGACCTTTTTCGCGCGTCTTGCCGAGCAGTTTGTCGATTTCCGCGCGATGCAGCAGCAGTTTACGACGTCGCATGGGTTCATGATTCTCCCGATTGCCATGCGAATACTGGCCGATGTGGGCGTTCAACAGCCACGCTTCGTTGCCAGCGACTTCGGCAAAGGCGTCCTTCAACTGGACCCGGCCGTCCTTGGCGGACTTGACCTCGGTTCCGGTGAGCGCAAGTCCGGCTTCGAACCGCTCCAGCAAGTGATAGTTGTGGGCGGCATGACGGTTATCGCTCAATAGTTTGATTTTAGGCTCCAACTGGCCCAGCTTTTGTACTCCACGCTCGGAAAGCACGCTGCGTCAACCGTTTATGTGGTGGTTTTTGGCCCAGCGCAGCATCATTCTACCATAAGGCGCCGATTGAAAAAAGATGATTGCTTACAATAAGTTACGTAGTTTGGCGGTACTTGCGGCGGTCCTGATCCTGCTGCCAGTCGGGGGTGCCGATGCACGCACCAGGAAGGGTGACAAACTCTTAAAACTGGCTCAGGCGGCCGAAGCTCGCAAAGATTATGACATGGCCTTGGAATACTATACGCAGGCTTTGAGCCAGGATCCGCAGGACACCAGCTATCAATTGGGCGCGCGGCGTATCCGGTTTCAGGCCAGCCAGGTGCACGTCGAAGCGGGCGTAAAACTGCGGCAGGCCGGCAAACTGCAGGAAGCGCTGGTCGAATTTCAGAAGGCGTTCAGCATCGATCCGGGGTCAGCCATCGCGCTGCAGGATATGCGACAGACTACCGAGGCGCTCGACCAACTAAGGCGAGGCAATGTCCCGCCAGGTGAGATTCCGTTAACTCCGGCCGAACAGTCTCGCAAGGAAAGCTTGCGGATGATCGAATCCATGTTGCCGGTCCCGGAGCTGCGACCGATCACCAGTCAGATCTCCTCGCTGAAGATGAATAATCAGCCGCCCAAGGTGCTGTATGAGACGGTGGGCAAGCTAGCCGGGATCAATGTGCTGTTCGACCCGCAGATGCAGCCGGGCCGGCCGTCGAATCTGGATTTGAACAACACCACGCTGGATGAGGCGCTGGATTATATCGCGCTGCTGACCAAGACATTTTGGAAGCCGGTCAGTGCGAACGCCATCTTCGTCACCGAAGACAATGTCACCAAGCGCCGGGATTACGAAGACGAAGTAGTGAAGGTCTTCTATTTGAGAAACCCCACGTCAGTGCAGGAGTTTCAGGAGATCGTGACGGCTGTGCGATCGGTCACCGATGTTCGCCGCATGTTCACTTTCAACGCGCAGAACGCTGTGATGGTGCGCGATACGGTGGACAAAGTGTCGCTGGTGGAGAAGCTTTTCCACGACATGGATAAGCCGAAGTCGGAAGTGGTGGTGGACGTGATCGTGATGGAAGCGAACAGTGATCGTTCGCGGAGCATCGCAGCTTCGCTGGTATCTGGCACTACAACAGGATTGGCGTTGCCGTTCTCGTTCACGCCGCGAAACGCAATTACACAGCCGAGCAGCGGAACCGGAACAGGAACGGGGACTGGGACTGGGATTGGAACTGGAACTGGGACAGGGACCGGCACAGGGACAGGAACCGGGACAGGCACTACCAGCGGGGTCTCGCTGTCGCAACTTGGACACCTGAGTACGGCCGATTGGTCGACCACTCTGCCGGGCGCTTTCCTGCAGGCGGTGATGTCGGACACGTCGACGAAGGTAATGCAGTCGCCGGAAGTTCGCGCCTCGGACGGGCAGAAAGTTTCCTTGAAGATCGGCGACAAAGTGCCGTATGCCACGGGAAGCTTCCAGCCAGGAATCGGCACGGTTGGTGTGAGCCCACTGGTGAGCACGCAGTTTCAGTTCGCCGAGACGGGCGTCAACCTGGAGCTGACGCCGCATGTGCACGGAACTGATGAACTGACGATGCACATCCTGGTGGACATCTCCAACGTGAGCCGCACGGTGACCATCGGCGGATTGGATCAGCCCGTAATTTCGCAACGCAAGAACGAGGCGGACATCCGGCTGCGGGACGGCGAGGTCAGTTTACTGGGAGGCCTGATCCAGACTCAAGACACCAACACGCTGAACGGAATTCCG
>Ga0207664_10002004_pt1 | contig 13414 bp, 5 predicted proteins | sample LARL83metaG_FD_184349 | JGI IMG/M metagenome (GOLD analysis project Ga0207664, IMG submission 184349) | Corn, switchgrass and miscanthus rhizosphere microbial communities from Kellogg Biological Station, Michigan, USA - LAR L8-3 metaG... | ecosystem: Host-associated > Plants > Roots >...
CGCACCGGGCCGTCCGGCGTGGCCACCGTGACCTGCTCGTCGAAGTCGCAGCGGGCGGTCATCCCGGCCAGCTCGACCACCCGGCGCAGCTGGAGCTCGCCCCAGCGGCCCCGCGCCTCCGGCCGGCGCAGCGCGGTGACCAGGGCCTGCGTCTGCGTCCGGAGCTGCTCCGAGCTGCGCTGCACGAAGTGGACCTGCTCGGCCAGCGCGGCGTGCGACTGGGCCCTGGCCTTGTCGGACTCCCTGAGCTGCTCCTCGACCCGCGCCAGGGTTTCCCGCAGCGGCTCGACCAGGTGCTCGACGGCGGCCCGGCGGACCTCGAGCTCGCCGGCCGCGGTCGCGTTGGCCGCCTGGAGCCGCCCCTCGGCGACCTCGAGGAAGCGCGCGGTGCTGGCGTCGAGCACCTGCGCGGACAGCGCCTGGAAACGCTCCGCCAACTGGCTTTCCACCAGCTTCGATCTCTCGTCGGCGGACCGCGCTCGCTCGTCCGCCGCCGCGGCCGCGGCGGCCAGCCGCCCGCGCGCGAACAGGTATCCGATCGCTGCCCCGATGACGATCCCGAGCAGCAGTCCGACCAGCAGCAAGACCGCACCCATATGCAGCGATGATCTCACCGTAGGTGGCGAAGGCGGTGCAGACACGCCCGGCCGCACCCCGTTCATAACGAACGGCGCTGGTCCACGCCCCGGCCCCCTGCGTCACAATGGGGCGATGACCTAGGACCCGCCCCCTGATCGTCGAGGCCCGCATCGACCCCGCCCAGTACGAAGCCCAGTTCTAGCCGCCGTTTGACTCCGCGGCAGAACGGCTCTCTGGCATACTGCGACCAGCAAGGCCCCAGACTGTCGATGGGGGGGATTCGGTGGCGATCGTCTCAGCCTGCCCTCCTGCCTCTGTCCGGGACGCGCCGTGATCGGGTTCCGGCACGGCGTCGCGACCTCCGTCGGCCGGGTCCGCCGGGTCAACGAGGACAGCTACCTGGCCCAGCCGCCGCTGTACGCCATCGCCGACGGCATGGGCGGCCACGGCGCCGGCGACCTGGCCAGCGCGCTGGCCATCGAGACCCTCACCGGATGCGCTCGCCTCGGCGTCCTGTCGGTGCCGGGCGTGCTGGCCACGCTGGACGCCGCCAACCAGGCCATCGCCGGGCACGAGCCCGCGGGCATGGGTACCACGGTCACTGGCCTGGCTTCGCTCGAGACCGCCGGCGGTGACCACCTGATGGTGTTCAACGTCGGCGACTCGCGCGTCTACCGGGTCGTGGGCGGCCGCCTCGACCAGGTCACCGTGGACCACTCCGTGGTCCAGGAACTGGTCCTGGCGGGCACGCTCACCCCCGACCAGGCGCGCACGCACCCGCGCCGGAACGTGATCACCCGGGCCCTCGGCAGCGACCGGGTCCTGCGGGTGGATCACTGGCTGCTGCCCGCCCTGGCCGGCGACCGCTACCTGCTCTGCTCCGACGGCCTGTTCAGCGAGCTGGCCGAGGACCAGATCCTGCCGCTGCTCACCGGTGGTGACCCGCAGCGGGCCGCCACCGCACTGGTCGACGCGGCCAACGACGCGGGTGGCCACGACAACATCACGGTCATCGTCGTGGACATCGACGGCGATGACGAGCAGGCAGCCGACGGCGACCGGGTGGCCGACGGCGACACCAGGCCGCGTGACCAGCTGCCGGGCAGCCATGACTGACGTTAGCTACGTGCCCGGTGACCAGACCGCGATCGTCGGCGACCGCTGCTGGGTCCTGATCGACGCGGCCCCCGACTCCGCTGTCGTCGCCGAGATCTGGCCCGTGATGCAGGGGGAGCCCGAACTGGACGCGCTGGTCGCCAGCCTGCTCCGGCTGGGTCTCGGCCACGCGCCCGACTTCGCCCTGCTGGTCGCGACGGACGGGCGCCATCGCCTGATCTGCCGGGGCCGGTCCGGTGCCACCCTGACCGGCGGCGGGTCACCCGGGCGGGTCGACGGGACCGGCCTGTCCACCTGGCGGGAGTGCCAGGTGGATGAGGCCGTGGAGCAGGTCGTGCTGGGCGCGCCGCCCGCCGGATCGGATCTGCGGCTGCCGGCCTCAGCCGGGGTGTTCCTCGCCCGCGGCATCGTCGTCGACCTGGCACCCCCGCTCACCGAGGCCTCCGGCCCGGCGTCCCCGGTCGTGTCCTCCCCAGCGTCACTCCAGCCGGCCGTGCTCCCGCCGGCTATGCCAGCCCCGGCTATGCCAGCCCCGGCTATGCCAGCCCCGGCTATGCCAGCCCCGGCCATGCCAGCCCCGGCCAGGCCAGCCCCGGCCAGGCCAGCCCCGGCCAGGCCGCCGCTGGCCACGGCGGCACCGGTCCCGCCCCCCGGCGTCATGCGGACCGGGCCGGACGGCGATTCCGGTACCACCCGCTACGACTACCTGTTCGGTGCGACGCAATCGCGGACGGTGGAGGAAGCCGCGGTCCGTCCCGCCGACGAGAGCGACTCCGGCCTTCCGTTCCCCGGTCCGCCCGCCCAGGAACCCTCCCCGCGGCACGCCAGGCCCCCCGAGCCCCTGGGACCACCCGCGTCGCCGGGGCCGCCAAGACTCCCCGAGCCACCGGGACCGCCCAGGTCGTACCGGGCGCCAGAGCCCTCCAGCCAGCCTGAGTCGTACCGGCCGCCCGGAACCCCCGGCCCGCCTGACCCGTATCGCCCGCCTGACCTGTATGGCCCGTCTGACTCGTACGGCCCGTCTGACTCGTACGGCCCGCCGGGCCTGCGCGGGCCGGCTCCCGGCGGGCTGATCGACGCCGTGCCGTGGGGGCCGGATCCCGACGACCCGCCGTCCGGCCCCACCCGGGTCGCCCGGATCGGGCCGCGCCTGGAGCGGCGGCCCCCAGGGCCCCCGCGACCCCCGGCGCCGCCGAGGCCTCCGGAGGGCCCGGACGCCGCCGACGGGACCACGGTCATGCGGGGCGACCCGCTCAGGATCGCGTCCGGGCCGGTGTCCCCGGATCGCATCGGCCCCACCGTCCACGCCCTGCTGTGCCCGAGCTCGCACGTGAACCCGCCGAACAGCTCGGCTTGCCGGCTGTGCGGCGTGCCGTTGCCTCCGCAAGACCCGGTGACCGTGCTGCGGCCGGTGCTCGGCGTGCTGCTGCTGTCGACCGGCGACGTCATCACCCTGGACCGCGGCGTGGTCATGGGCCGCTCGCCGCGGACCGAGTTCAGCGGCGGGGAGCGCCCGCACGTCGTCAAGCTGCCCAGCGGGGACGGCGAGGTCTCCCGGACCCACCTGGAGGTCAGCCTGGACGGCTGGCACGTTCTGGTCACCGACCTGCACTCCACCAACGGAACCATCGTGGTGCTGCCCGGCCGCGACCCCGAGCGGCTGCGCCCGGGTGAGCCGACGCCGATCCAGCCAGGCACGCTGGTCATCGTGGCCGCCGACGTCGACTTCCGCTACGAGGCGGCCGAGTGAGGGCGCCGTCGGCCGCTGGCCAGCGGCCACCCGAACTGCCCGGCTACCGCTACCTCGAGCACGTCGGCTCGGGCGGGAACGCGCAGGTGTACCTGTACGAGCAGGACATGCCCCGCCGGAAGGTCGCGGTCAAGGTCCTCAACCAGGCGGGCCTGACCGAAGACGCCCGCCGCCAGTTCACCGGCGAGGCCAACGCCATGGCCGGCCTGGCCGACCATCCCCACATCGTCCAGGTGTTCACCGCGACGGTCACCCGTGACGGGCGTCCCTGCCTGGTCATGCAGTACTACCCCCGGCCCAACCTCGCCGTCCGGGCCCGCCGTGAGCACTTCTCGGTCGCGAATGTCCTCCGGATCGGCATCCAGATCGGCAGCGCGGTGGAGACCAGTCACCGGGCCGGCATCCTGCACCGCGACATCAAGCCGCACAACATCCTCACCGGCCAGTACGAGACGCCCGCGCTGACCGACTTCGGGATCGCCACGCCGAAGGGGGCCGGGGGAGCCGAGGGAATGTCGGTGCCCTGGTCTCCGCCGGAGGTGCTGTTCGCGACCGCGGACGGGGACGAGCGCTCCGACGTGTACTCGCTGGGAGCCACGCTCTGGCACCTGCTGGCCGGACGCTCTCCGTTCGAGCAGCCCGGCGGCGACAACGGCAACCTCGCGCTGATGAGCCGTATCCAGGCCGGCCCGCCGCCGCGCACCGGGCGCACGGACGTCCCGGACAGCCTCGAGCGCCTGCTGCGCCAGGCCATGGCCAGGGATCCGGGCCTGCGGCCGGCCACGGCGCTTGACCTCATCCGCGCCCTGCAGGCCATCGAGCAGGAGCTGCGGCTGCCGCTCACCCAGATCATCCTGGCCGACGAGCCAGGCGCGTCCGGCGCCCCCGCGAGCCGCGACGGCGACGCCACCCTGGCCCGGGGCCTGCGCCGCGTCGACCCCGGACCGCCCGGCCGTCCCCCGGCGGCCGCCACCGACACGACCCGCGCCCGCGGTGCCGTCCGCGCCGACCCGCGCTGGGAGCCGGACACCACCCGCGCCCGCGGTGCCGTCCGCGCCGACCCGCGCTGGGAGCCAGGTACTTCCCGCCCCGGCGGCTCCGCGCACGCCGACCCGCGCTGGGAGCCGGCCGCGGCGCGGTCCGGGCGGCACCGCCAGCTCCCGCCCGACACGCCCGAGACGGCGACCAGCGTCCGGGCCGCGGTCGCCCGGCCAGGTGCGTCCGCACCCGGCCCGGATGCCGCAAGCGCCGATGCCGCCGGCCCGGCCCCGGGCCGGCGGGCCCGCGTCCTCGGCTTCGCGGTGGCCGGGGGCCTCGTCTGCGCCGCCGTCGCCACCGTGATCCTGCTGTCCGGGTCGCCCCGCCCGCCGACCCCGGCGCCGACCACCAGCTCGAGCGGCCCGAACGGGAGCGCGCTCGGTCCGGGTGCCATCGAACTGGGGAAGCCCCATATCGACGTGACCCGCGTCGGCGCCAGCGAACTGCGGTTTCACTGGACGTATGCCGGCCGCGCCCAGAGCGACGTCTTCCGCTGGCACCGGGTCAGCGGCGGTACCGGCCGTGCTACCGGTATCACCGCCAAGCCCGAGCTCCTGGTCGCCGCGCCCGGCGGCCAGACCGTGTGCATCACCGTCCAGGTCGTGCGGAAGGACGGCGAGCCCTCACCCATGTCCGCGGTCAAGTGCGGACCAGGATCGTGACCGGCACTCTGCGCAAAATCCAGACAATGGTGCCGAAACACGCCTAAGTAATGAGTGAGAGGCATTTCTCTACAGGATTCCGGCCATAGCGTCCGGGTTAGAGCGCTTCTGCGAAAGCTCATTAGCGCGTCTCGGCGAGGGTGTAACGCCTGAGATTACTGATACTCGGGAGATGCGTGAGACATGGTAATCGCGGTCTCTCGCTCCGCTTGCTCATATAGCGGAAACCTCGGCCGGCGGGGCCGCGGTTAGGCCTGAATATTTCCGTTCTGCCGTCCGGCGGGACGGAAATCTCTATTATGCGATTCGTGCCTGCCCGCAGGGCAGGCCGCGTTACCGGCGGGATGTCGATCATGACGTTCCCGCAGGGGGGGATAGGTCTTGCGTCGCATCTTCGTGCGCCCGCGGCGGCTGGGTACGCCTGTCGTGCTGTGCGCCGCCATCGCCACCTTTGCCGCGTTCGCCGTCAATTCCCAGGGTTTCCCGGTCCAGCACGTCAGCCTCAACGACGGCAGCATCTGGGTCACCAACAACGCGATAGGGGCGGTCGGGCGATTCGACAAGCCGATCGCGCAACTTGACGGGCAAGTCAACGCGACAAGCGCGGTTCCCGAACTCGACGTGGTGCAAAATGGCGCGCTCGCCGCCACGTGGGATAAGAGTGCCGGCGGCCGGCTGTATTCCGTAGACGTTTATAAGCCCGCATTCGCCGACGGCGGTACCGCCGTGACCGCTGCGGACGTGGCCCTCGGCGGCAGCACCCTGGCCGTGCTCGGCACCGACCGCACCCTGCGCACGACCACCCTGGACGCCGCGGGAGGAAGCCTGGCCGCGGTGGGCGGCTCGGCCCCGGCCCGCGCCTCGCACCTGCCGGCCGACGCCGCCCTCGCCGTCGCCGCGGACGGCACGGTTTACGTGGCCGGCGGCGGGAAGCTCCGCCGGTTCCCCGCCGCCGGCGGGCCGGCCGTGGCCACCGCCCTCCCGCTGGCCGCCACCGACACGCTCGGGGCCACGACGGTCGGGGACACCCCGGTCGTCGCCGACCTGACGACCAGCACGCTCTACCTCCCGGCCACCGGCCGTACGGTGACGCTGCCAGGCCCCGGCACCGCAGCCGAAGCCGGCCTGCGGCTGCAGCAGTCCTCCGCGCCCAGCGGCGTGGTGGTCGCCGCCACGTCCCAGGCGCTGTACCGCGTGGACCTGGCCAGCGGCCGGCTCACCACGCTCAGTTCCGGCCACAGCGGGAACGTAGCCGCCCCGGTCCAGGTAGCCGGGTGCATCCACGCCGCCTGGAACAACGGGGACGAAGGGACCTACGTCCGCAGCTGCGGCGGCCAGCCGCCGGTCCCCGCCGCGGGCCAGGCGTTCACGCTCTCCTCGGCGCACCCGTCGCTGGTGTTCCGGGTCAACCGGGACGCGGTCGTGCTCAACGACACCGCCGACGGCGGGGTATTCCTGCTCGACACGAAGATCACCGACGCGCACCCGAAGTGGCAGCAGCTGACGCGGCCGCAGCAGAACCACGACACGAACCAGAACGACCTCACCGAGCAGACCCAGACGCCGCTGATCGCCAAGCCGGACACGCAGGGCGTGCGACCGGGGCGGACCACCGTGGTCCACGTCCTCGACAACGACAGCGGCCCCAGCGGCCGGCCGCTGGCGGTGACCGCGGTCGGCCAGCCCGACCAGGCGGGCGTCACCGTGACGATCGCGCCCGACGCGCAGACCGTACTGGCCACCGTCGGCGACTCGCTGGCCGCGCCCGCGCACTTCCAGTACACGATCGACGACGGGCGCGGGCGCACCGCCCAGGCCACCGTCACCTTGGTGCCCCGCGGGGCCGGGCTGAACAGTGCCCCGGCCCTGCGTCCTGGCTACCATCCGCCGAGCCTGACCGTCGCCTCCGGCGGCAGCCTGACCATCCCGGTCATCGGCGACTGGCGCGACTTCGACGGCGATCCGCTGTTCGCGGACAGCGGCCACCTCACCGCCTCCGCGGGCACGGTCAGCGTCACCAGCGGCGGGTCCATCGCCTACACCGCGCCGTCCACCCCGTCGGCGCGGACCGTGGCCATCCACTACGCGGTCAGCGACGGCACCGTCCCGGCGCCGACCCCGGCCACCCTCACCGTCAGCGTCCTGGGCGCCGCGGGCACCCAGCTGCGGGCACCGCAGGCCGAACCGGACGTCGCCCAGGCCGTCGTCGGCATGCCGATGACGCTGCAGCCGCTGGCCAACGACCTGCCCGGGGCCGATCCCACCAACCCGCAGGCCCACCTGACCCTAGCCGCGCCGGTCACCGCCGTTCCGGCCGCGGCCGTCAGCACCGACCTGCGGACCGGGACGGTGACGTTCACCGCGCAGCGGCCGGGCCCGTTCTTCCTGACCTACCAGGCGGCCTACGGCGCCGCGCCGACCGCCCGCGGGACCATCAGGATCCAGGCCAGTCCCGCCGCCGGACGGCCTAAGCCGCCGGTCACCACCCCGGCCGCCGCCGTCATCCACGGCCAGCAGCCCGCCCTCGCCGACGTCCTGGCCCACGACTACGACCCGCAGGGCTGGGTCCTCGGCGTCACCGCCGCCTCCTCGCCCGACACCGGGATCCACGTCACCATCGTGGACCAGCGCTGGCTGCGGATCAGCTCGGAAGACCCGCAGCCGGGTCACACCGCCACGGTCAGCTACACCGTCAGCGACGGCTCGGGCAGTGCGACCGGCTCGGTCAGCGTGACCGCCGAGCCCGCCGGCACGAGCGCCGACCAGATCACCACTACCGATTCCGCCATCACCATCCGGGCGGGCGACAGCGCCGCGGTCCCGGTGCTGGCCGGCGACACCAGTTCGACCGGACTGCCGCTCACCCTCGCCGGGATCGAGCCGACCGCCAACCCGCCCGTCCCCGGTCTGCTGGCCGGCAACCAGGGCGGCGCCGTCCGGGTCGCCGCGCCGGCCGCGGCCCCGGCCGAGGAGGAGACCACCGTCAGCTACGTCGCGACCGACGCCAGCGGCGCCGCCGCGACCGGCCACCTCAACGTCACCATCGAGCCGCCGCCGTCGGCGGCCCACCCCAACCAGGCACCCGCGCCGGAAGAGGTCGACACCAGGGAGACCGCCGGAGACATCCTGACCATCCACATCCCGGCCTACGGGATCGACCCGGACGGCGACTCCACCGCCGTCACCGGCGTCACGGTCCCGCCCGCCCTCGGCCGCATCGTCGCCACCGGTCCTGACACCATCACCTACCAGTCGTATCCCACCTCGAGCGGTACCGATGCGTTCACCTACCAGGTCACCGACCCGTACGGTGCCACCGGCACCGCGCAGGTGCGGGTCGGCGTCCTGCCGCCCGGGCCGCCGCAGCCGCCGGTCGCCGCCGGCGTCACGGTCAGCGCGCCGCCCGGGGCCGCCGTCGCCGTCGACGTGCTCGCCAACGCCTTCGTCGCCCCCGGCGACCATGCCACCGTCATCCCCCTGACCCGGACCAACCGGCGGCTGCCGGCCGGGGCGCGGCAGGACGGCGCCATGGTGTACCTCCACGCGCCCGCCCGCGCCGCCGACCCCCCGCTGCAGGTCACCTACGGGATTACCGACGGGTCCGCGGCGCCGTCGCTCGCGCAGGTCACCGTGCGCGCCGTGCCCGGTGCGAAGCTGCCGCCGGTCGCCAACGACGACGTCGCCTCGGCGCCCGCGGCCGGGGCGGGCACCGTCACGGTCGACGTGCTGCGCAACGACTACGACCCGGCCGGGGCGCCCGGCGACCTCCGGGTCAGCGCCGCGCCGGCCGGCGTGACGGTCCGCGGCGGGTCGCTGACCATACCCCTGCGGCCTGCTCCTCGCGAGGTGCCGTACCAGGTCAAGGCGCCAGACGGGCTGACCGCGACCGCCGTGGTGGACGTGCCGGGCACCGCCACCTCGAGAATCAGGGTCAAGCCGGGTGCGCGCATCGTCGTCAAGCCGGGCGGCTCGGTCAGCGTCCCGCTCAGCTCGGTCCTCATCGACAGCCTGGGCCGGGCGCTGAAGATCACCACGCTCGACCGGCTCTTCGCCTCGCCGCACGGCGACGTCAGCGTCGACGCGCACCAGACCACGGCCTTCACCGTGCACGCGCTGGGCCGTTACACCGGCCCGGGCGCCGTCACCGTGCAGGTCTACGACGGCGCCAGCCTGCAGGACAAGGACGGCCTGACCACCACCGTGACCATCCCGGTCCAGGTCGGTCCCGACGTGCCGCTGCTGCGCTGCCCGGCGGCCGCGCTGCCGGTCATCGAGGGCGGCCGCCCGCAGGCCTACGACATCGGGCTGCTCTGCCACGTCTGGGTGGACACCACCGGCGCCGCCTGGAAGCCGGATTACACGGTCACCTGGACCAGGCCGGCCGGCGGAGTCAGCGCCACCGCGGACGGCGGCACCCTGAGCCTGAGCGCCGGCGGCAGTGCCCGGCCGGGCACCACCGGGAGCCTGCGCATCACCCCGGCCGGCCCGGGAGCCGGCGGGGCCGCCGGCGGGACGGTGACCGTCGACGTCACCGGCGCCCCGCCGCCCGCCGGCCGGGCCGTTACGGTCAGCGCCCTGGCCGGCCACCCCGTCACGGTCGACCTCAGCCAGTACGTCAGCAGCCCGCTGCCGCAGCCAGCTATCGAGGTCCTGCACGTCACCCGCCCGGGCGGCGCCACCGTCACCAGCAGCGGGCCCGACGTCACCGTGACGCCCGCGGCCGGCAGCCACGGCACGGTCACCCTGACCGCGTCGGTGACCGACGCCCGGGGCCGCGCCGACCGGCAGATCAGCGTGGCCATCACGGTCGACGTCATCGGGCCGCCCGGCGCCCCGGGCCCGCCGACGGCGAGCGCCGCCAACCACACCCTGGTGGTGTCGTTCGGCCCGGCCGCGTCCAACGGCGCGCCGATCGACCACTACACCGTGTACACCAACGGCACCGCGCATGCCTGCCCGGCCGCCCCGTGCACGATCACCGGCCTGCAGAACGTCTCGTACGAGCTCTACGTCACCGCGCACAACAGCGCCGGCGACGGCCCGCGCAGCAGCCAGATCAAGGCCACCCCCGACCAGGTGCCCGACCAGGTGAGCGGCCTCAAGACCGGCCCCGGCGACGGTCAGGTCACGCTGAGCTGGCAGCCGGCCGTGGTGGACGGCAGCCCGGTGCGCAGCTACCAGGTGGAGACCAGCCCGGCGCCGGCCGGCGGGGCGGCGCTCAGCACGCTGAGCGGATCGGCCCGGTCCACCACGATAACCGGCCTGACGAACGGCACCAGCTACTCGTTCCGCGTCCAGGCGGCCAACACCGTGGGGGCGGGACCGTGGAGCGTGGGCGTGACTGCTACCCCGTTCGGTAAACCGCTTGTCATGCCGGCGCCGACCGCCGCTGGTGCCGCGGTCCCCGACCCGGCCGCCACCCGCGCCATCACCGTCAGCTGGGCCGCCGCCAATGACAACGGCCGGGCGATCAGTGCCTACACGGTCACCGAGTACCGGTCGTCGAGTTCGGGCGGCCCGTGGGCGCAGGCCAGCACGGCCACCGTGTCACCCGGTTCGTCCGGCGGCGCGGGCGGCAGTTACCAGCAGTCGTTCACGGTCAACAACGACGGCACCTGGTACGAGTACGCGGTCACCGCCACCAACCCGGCCGGCGACTCGCCGAAGAGCCCCCAGTCGTCCCCGGCCGTCCAGGGCGCCGCCCCGCCTGACGCCCCGGGCAGTCTCAGCGCGAAGGACCACGACGCCGGGTCCGCCGCCGGGTACGGCGGCACCATCCACGTCGACTTCACCGTGCCGCGGCCCAACTCGGCCCAGCTGAGCCGGGTGGATTACGGGATCAACGGGACCTCGGTCTCCGGCTCATGGAACAGTCCGGGCAGCCCCGGCAGCAGCGTCGACGAGGCCATCGGCGGCCTGACCGTCGGCACCAGCTACGTCGTCTACGTGCGCGGCTGCAACGACGCCGGGCTGTGCGGGCCCTGGGCCGGGCCGTCCAACCAGGTCACCCCCTACGGTCCGCCCAACCCGCCGAGCGTCAGCGCGACGGCGTCCGGCACCTCCATCAACTACAGCTGGGGCGGTGGCGGCGGTAACGGCCGGCCGGTCAGCAGCTACCACGTGTGCTTCGACGGCTCGTGCAGCGACAAGGCGGCCGGCAGCACGTCCATCTCCTACGGCTACAACCAGACCCACACGATCACCGCCTACGCGGTCGACAGCGCCGGGCAGCAGAGCCAGACCGCCAGCGCCTCCGCCACCACCGTGAACCAGCCGGCGGCCGTGTCCGTCGCGCGCGGCAACAACGAGGCGGGCGCGGCCAGCGCCGGCGGCGCCTGCGCCGGCAATCCGGCCTGCTTCAACTTCCTGGTCACGGTCAGCGCCTTCCCGGCCAACACCAACCTGTCCTACACCTGCTCCGACAACGGCGGGCAGTGGTGGAGCGACACCAGGGGCTGGAACGGCGGCCAGGTCCGCACCGACGGCAGCGGCAACACCTCCTTCTACACCATGTGCCTCCACGCCGCCGACGGCGAAACCGTCACCATCCACGTCAGCGGGGGCGGGGCGAGCCAGTCCGGCAGCTACCGCACCTAACCCCCGAGAAAGCCGAGGGAATCGTGACTACTACCACCACCAGGGGCGCCGCCATGACGTCCGACCAGGCCGGCTGGTTCGCCGGCGCCTTCGCCAAGCTGGTGGGCAACGTGGAGCAGGCCGTGCTCGGCAAGCAGCACATCGTCCGGCTGGCCCTCACCTGCCTGCTCTCCGAGGGGCACCTGCTCCTCGAGGACTACCCCGGCACCGGGAAGACCTCGCTGGCCAAGGCCATCGCCAACTCGGTCCAGGGCACCCACAGCCGGATCCAGTTCACGCCCGACCTGCTGCCCAGCGACGTCACCGGGGTCACGATCTTCGACCAGCGCGGGGGGAACTTCAACTTCCACGGCGGCCCGGTCTTCGCCACCATCGTGCTGGCCGACGAGATCAACCGGGCGTCCCCCAAGACCCAGTCGGCGCTGCTCGAGGTCATGGAGGAAGGCCACGTCACGGTGGACGGGACCACCCATCGCGTCGGCCGTCCGTTCATGGTCATCGCCACCCAGAACCCCATCGAGCAGGCCGGCACCTACCGGCTGCCCGAGGCGCAGCTCGACCGGTTCCTGATGAAGACCAGCCTCGGCTACCCGGACCACGCCTCGACGGTCGCGCTGCTCGCCGCCGCGGCGACGCGCGACCGGGCCGCCGCCATCCAGAACGTCATCACCGCGAGCGCGGTCGGCCAGATGTCCCAGCTCGCGGACCAGGTGCACGTGGACCCGGCCATCCTCAGCTACGTCAGCCAGCTCGCTCACGAGTCCCGTTCGCTGCGCCACGTCCGGCTCGGGCTCAGCGTCCGGGGCTGCCTGGCGTACGTCCGCGCCGCCAAGACCTGGGCCGCCGCGGACGGCCGCGGCTACGTCGTTCCCGACGACATCAAGGAACTCGCCATGCCCATCATGAGCCACCGGCTCCTGCTCGACGCCGAGGCGGAGTTCTCCGGCGTCACGGTCGCCGATGTCATCGGCCAGTTGCTACGCCAGGTCCGGCCGCCGACCGAGCGCGTCGCGTAGCCGTGCCCGCCTTCCCTCACCAGCCCTGGCTCGAGCCGGCCAGGCGCGCGGCCAGGACCGCCTGGCAGACCACCACGCCGACCGGCCGCGGCGCCATCGCGGTGGCCGCCGGGGCCTGGCTGCTCGGCCTGCGCCTCGGCTGGCAGGAACTGTTCCTCGTCAGCGCCTGCTGCGCGATCGCGCTGCTCGTCGCGGTCGGCTTCGTGCTCGGCCGCACCGGCCTGGACATCAGCATCGAGCTCGACCCGGCCCGGGTCAGCGTGGGGTCGCCGGCGGCCGGGCGCCTCATCGCGACCAACCGGTCCCGGGCCCGGCTCCACCAGCTCAGCGTGGAGGTGCCGGTGGGCGCGGGCGCCGCGGTCTTCCAGCTCCCCTCGCTGGGCCGGGACGCCAGCCACGAGGAGCTGTTCATCGTGCCGACCGGCCGCCGGGCCGTGATCCCGGTCGGGCCGCCCCGCGCGGTCCGCACCGACCCGCTCGGACTGCTCCGCCGGGACGCCGTCGAGCAGACGGTCGTCGAGCTATTCGTCTACCCGCAGATCATCGGCCTGGACATGCTCAGCGCGGGCCTGCAGCGTGACCTTGAGGGCCAGGCCACCCGCGACCTGTCCACCAGCGACCTCGCCTTTCACGCCCTGCGCGACTACGTGGCCGGC
>Ga0207664_10002005_pt1 | contig 13412 bp, 13 predicted proteins | sample LARL83metaG_FD_184349 | JGI IMG/M metagenome (GOLD analysis project Ga0207664, IMG submission 184349) | Corn, switchgrass and miscanthus rhizosphere microbial communities from Kellogg Biological Station, Michigan, USA - LAR L8-3 metaG... | ecosystem: Host-associated > Plants > Roots >...
CAGCTCGTCACGGACGGCCGCCCAGATCACCCCGACCAGCGCATCGACGGCGCGGGCGACCGCCGCGGGCGCGGCGGCACCGGCCAGCTCGCCCACCCGGGCGGCCAGCGGGACGAGCGCTCCGCCTGGCTCCAGTCGGCGCAGATCGGCGTCGTCGGCAACTGCGCGCAGCACTGCGTCGCACATCCGAGGCCCGTCGCGGGTGAGCTCGGTGGCGAGGATGGCGGGGGCGTCGTCGAGCGGCGCCTGCTCCAGCAACGCGAGTAGCCACCCCTTGGCCAGATCCTCTGACCGCGGAAGCAGCGCATCTATGGGAGCGTCGGCAACCGGCCGTGCCCGCCGCCGCCGTGGAGGCATGGGCGGCATCGGCCGTCTTGTATCACGCGCCCCTGTCGGCTCCACTCTCGTTCACCGCAATATGCTGGAAATCCGGTCCCTTCCCACCCACCGTCCTCATGCCCAGATCACTGATTTCCATAACCGAGGCGCGGCAACGAGTGCTCAACGCGACCACGCCGCTTGGCGCCGAGACGGTGGCGCTCGACGACGCTCTGGGCTCTGTCCTGGCCCAGGAGGTCGCCGCCGCCGGCGACGTGCCGCCATTTCCCTGCTCGGCCATGGACGGCTACGCCGTCATCGCCGGAGACGCCGGCCGGACGCTGCGGATCGTCGGCGAGTCGCGCGCCGGCACGCCCTCGGGTCACCAGCTGGCCGACGGTGAGGCGATCCGCATCTCCACCGGCGCCGCCATCCCGCCCGGCGCCACGGCCGTGATCCCCCAGGAGAACGTCGAGCTCAACGGCGACGGCGCCATCCACACCAACTCGCCGGCCGCCCCCGGAGATCACATCCGCGGCGCAGGCGACGACATGCGCGCGCAGACGGTGGTGCTCACCGCCGGGACCCGTCTGGGCCCGGTGGAGCTCGGCGCGGCGGCCGCCGCCGGCGTGGGTTCGGTCATCGCCTCCCGGCGGCCTCGGGTCACGGTGCTGTGCACCGGAGACGAGCTGCGAGCGCCCGGCGAGCCGCTCGGCCCCGGCGAGATCCACAACTCCAACGCCCCCATGCTCACCGGCCTCGCGCGGCGGGCGGGCGCGGTCACCACCCCCGCGCTCCGGCTCCCCGACACCCGCGATGCCACCACCGAAGGAATCGGTCAGGCGCTCGCCCGGTCAGACGTCGTCATCATCTCCGGCGGCGTCTCGGTCGGCCCGCACGACCACGTCAAGCCCGCCCTGGACGCGCTGGGCGTGCAGGAGCTGTTCTGGAGCGTGTCCCTGCAGCCCGGCAAGCCGACCTGGTTCGGCGTTCCGGCCGCCGGGCATCCGCTCGTCTTCGGGCTTCCCGGCAATCCGGTGTCGGCCGTCGTCACCTTCAGCCTGTTCGTCGCGCCCGCGCTGGCCGCGCTCCAGGGTGCCCCGGCGCCCGCGCCCCCGCGCGCCACCGCCCTGCTGGGCGTCGACGTGCCGCGCAATCCGCGCCGCGAGCAGATGATCCGCGTGCGGCTCACCGACGAGGACGACGTCGTGCGGGCCTACCCCAACGGAGGTCAGGGGTCGCACATTCTGACCTCGCTGCTCGGCGCCGACGCGCTCGCACTGATCCCCTCCGGCGAGGGCGAACTGCCCGCCGGTACCGCCGTCACGCTGCACGCGCTCGCGGGTTGAGACCGGGTCGCCGTCACGGCGCCGGCGCGCCGGCGCCGACGCCGCGCGAACGAACCCTTAGCGCGACAAAAGCGTGCGGTGCCTCCAAAACGGGCACAATCTGCGCAGTGATCGCTCCACTGGCCCTGGTGGCGTTCGTCCTGTCCGCGGCGGCCGCGATCTTCCGCAAGCAGCGCCGGCGCCGCCTTCCCGCGCGATCGGTGATCGTCTCGCCGCGCAAGTCGACGGTGATCCAGCGAGACGGCGCGGTCCGCTCGGTGCAGTCGGCGGTGCTGACGATGACGTCCAGCGACCTCGAGCGCATCTGGACGCCGGCCAACCTGGAGAACCTCGCCCGGACCTACTGGCGTTTTCTCTCGCGGGTGACCCTGGGGTTCATCCGCGTCAAGTACACCGCCGACAGCCGCTGCGTCGTCCTGCTGGGCCGCCCGCTCACCCTGCTGCGCTTCGGTGCGCCCGAGTACACGATCGAGGATGACCACGGCGCCGTGCGCTGGCCGATCCGCGATGGGCTGCTCGTCGCCCGCACCGGCCGCGGCTGCGGCTTCCTGGCGCTCGACCTGCGCCGCGAGCAGTCGGGACGGACGGGGACGGACTCCCAGGAGGACCTCCTCATCGAGGTCGAGGTCGCCAACTTCTATCCGTCGATCTCCGTCGGGTTCTCCCAGCCCGTCTACGAGATGACGCAGTCAGCCGTGCACGTGCTGGTGACCCACGCCTTCCTGCGCTCCCTGGCCAAGCTGGACCTGGCCCGCTCCAAGGTGGGGCAGCTGGCCGACCAGCTCGACGTCGCCGACTGGGACGCCGCCGCGGAGCGCACGCGCGATCGCGCGCCGGCTCAGCCGTAGGACGTGATGCCCATCGCGCGCATCTTGGCGCGATCGTGGCGGGCGTGGATGCGGCGCACCGTGCCCGACCGCGAGCGCATCACCAGCGACTCGGTCGTCGCGCCTCGATCGCCCTGATAGCGGACGCCCTGGAGGACGTCGCCGTCGGTGACACCCGTGGCCGAGAAGAAGGCGTTCTCGCCCTGGACCAGGTCATCGCAGGTGAGGATCTGGTCGAGGTTGTAGCCGGCGTCGACCGCGGCGGTGCGCTCCTCGTCGCTGCGCGGCCACAGCCGCCCCAGCAGCTGGCCGCCGATGCACTTGATCGCCGCCGCGGAGATCACGCCCTCGGGGGTGCCGCCGATCCCCCACAGCAGGTCGACGGGGGAGTTCTCGCTGACCGCCAGCAGGGAGGCGGAGACGTCGCCGTCGGTGATGAGGCGCACGCGCGCGCCCGCCTCGCGGACCTGGCGCATCGCGTCCTGATGGCGCTCGCGGTCCAGCATGACCACCATGACGTCGCGGATGTCGCGGTGGCGGCGCTCGGCGACGAGCGCCAGCGTCTCGGCCAGCGGCCGGTCGAGGTCGAGCAGGTCGGCGATGTCGGGACCGCCGGCGATCTTCTCCATGTACACGCACGGCCCGGGGTCGAACATCGACCCGCGCTCGGACAGGGCGATCACCGCCAGCGCGCTCGGCATGCCCAGCGCGGCGAGGCGCGTCCCCTCCAGCGGGTCGACGGCGATGTCCACCTTGGGGGGCGTGCCGTCGCCGATCTGCTCGCCGTTGTAGAGCATCGGCGCCTCGTCCTTCTCGCCCTCGCCGATGACGACGACGCCGTCCATGGACACCGAGTCCAGCACGAGTCGCATGGCATCCACGGCTGCCTGGTCGGCGCCCTCCTTGTCGCCGCGGCCGATCATCCGTGCGGCGGCCAGCGCCGCTGCCTCGGTGACGCGCACCAGCTCCAGCGCGAGGTTGCGATCGGGCTTCTGGCTCGGCGGCGTGTTCATAGGACTCCTGGGGGTTTGCGGCCGGCGCCGCTCTCCTTGGAGCGCCATACCGAGCCGGTGAGGATGAGCAGGCAGGCCACCACCGCGACCCACCAGCCGCCGGCGACGCTGATCTCGCCCGGCGGAGAGCCGGGATGGTCGATGACCCCGACGAACAGGGTCATGATCAGCGCCACCATGGCGGTGACGGCGGTCAGCTCGCCACGCGGCCACGACAGCGCGTGACCCCGGACGATGATCCACGCGAGGATCACGGGGGCGACGGCGGCGATGAGGAAGACGAAGCGGAGCGCTGACAGGGCGGCCCAGCCGCTGCAGGAGGTGTTGGGGCCATGGCAGCCTCCCAGCACGGCATTGCGGTTGCCCAGCGAGTACCAGCTCAAGAAGAGGGACACCCCCAACAGGATTCCTCCCGCGACGGCCACCAGCTCACCGCGGTCGAGCTCCTTGATGTTCATCGTCGGAGCAGCCTAACCGGTTTGCCCGGTTCTCAAGCGCGCCCAAACGCGCCGCGCGGACGGCCCCACGCTCCCCGTGAGACGGCGGATCACAAACTTGACGTCGAGGTCAGATTCGCGGCCTGTCACACTTAGAGGATGGACGGCTTCCAGGCAGCCGTCGCGCCCAGCGACGCCCAAGACGCGATCGATCGGCTGCAGGAGGCCCGCGAGCGCACGCTCGAGCTGGTGGCTCCGTTCTCGGACGCGACGCTCGAGCGCGTCCACTCCCCCCTGATGAGCCCGCTGGTGTGGGACCTGGGCCATATCGCCGCCTTCGAGGATCTCTGGATCGTGCACCGGTTCGGCTCACAGCCGCTGCTGCACGAGGAGCTGGCCGACGTCTACGACGCCTTCGAGACCCCGCGCGCCGGGCGGGGAAACCTGCCGTTGCTGCGTCCGCACGAGGCCCGGGAGTACCTGGAGGAGGTGCGTGAGCGCGCGGTCGCGGTGATCGAGCGCCAGGGCGTGGGCGACGGCGTCATCGCCGAGCTGATCGTGCGTCACGAGCAGCAGCACAACGAGACGATGCTTCAGACGATCCAGCTTGCCCAGCTCGGAGGGCTGTCGGAGTTTGCCGCGGCGGGCGCGGCGGGGCTGGGCGGCGTGGGCACGGGCGCGACGCCGGGCAGCGCCGCAACCCGCTCGTTGACCGGGCTCGAGCTCGTCGAGATCCCGGCCGGCCCCTGCACCATCGGCGCGGGTAGCTGGGCCGAGCAGGGCTTTGCCTATGACAACGAGCGGCCGCGGCATCGCACCGACGTCCGCGGGTACCTGATCGGCCGCACGCCGATCACCAACGCGACGTATCTGACGTTTGTGGAAGGGGGTGGGTACGAGCGGCGGGAATGGTGGTCCGACGAGGGATGGTCGTGGAAGGAGGACTACGACATCACCCGACCACAGGGCTGGACGGCCGACCTCCGGTCCGAGTGGCGCCTCACGGGCCTTGAGCCACTGCATCCGGACCGCCCGGTCGTCCACATCTCCTGGTTCGAGGCCGACGCCTTCGCTCGAGCGCACGCCGGCCGCCTTCCCACCGAGATCGAGTGGGAGAAGGCGGCGACCTGGGACCAGGAGCAGCAGACCTCCCTTCTGTACCCATGGGGCGACGCCCCCATCGTCCCCGGGCTCCAGGCCAACGTCGACCAGCGCAGCGGCGGAACCGTTCCCGCCGGATCGCTGCCCGACGGCGCCTCCCCCTATGGCGTGCTGGGCATGATCGGCGACGTCTGGGAGTGGACGTCGAGCAACTTCACCGGCTATCCGGGCTTTGAGCCCTTCCCCTATCGCGAGTACTCCGAGGTCTTCTTCGGAGACGAGTACAAGGTGCTGCGCGGCGGCGCCTGGGCCACACGGCCCAGGGTCGTCACCCCGACGTTCCGCAACTGGGACTTCCCCCAGCGGCGGCAGATCTTCTCTGGCCTGCGAATCGCAAAGGACCTCTGACATGGAGCCGCTGTCGCAACCCCTCGTCCAGGTCGACTCATGGCTGTCCGAGGACGATGAACGGTCGCTGGCCAACGACGTGCTCGACGGCCTCACCAAGCCGTTCAAGGAGCTGGCCCCCAAGCACTTCTACGACGCCCGCGGGTCCGAGCTGTTCGAGCACATCACCGAGCAGCCCGAGTACTACCCCACCCGCACCGAGATGGCCATCCTGCGCGAGCGCGCCGACGAGATCGTCGAGCTCACGGGGGCCGGCGAGCTGGTGGAGCTGGGCGCCGGCGCCTCCGACAAGGCGCGCCTGCTCCTCGATGCCATGCGCGACGCCGGCACTCTGCGCCGCTACATCCCGCTCGACGTCTCCGAGAGCGTGGTGGAGGACGCCGCGAGCACGCTGATCGAGGACTATGACGGCCTGCAGGTCTACGGCGTGGTCGGCGACTTCGAGCGCCATCTCGAGCACGTCCCCGACGATGGCCGGGTGGGCGGGAACCGTCTCGTCGCGCTGCTGGGCGGGACGATCGGCAACTTCCCGCCGGGGACGCGGCGCAACGTGCTCGGAAAGATCGCCAGCCTGCTGGGCCCCGAGGACCGCCTCCTGCTCGGCACCGACCTGGTCAAGGACCCCCACATCATCGAGGCCGCCTACAACGACGCCGCCGGGATCACCGCCGAGTTCAACCGCAACCTGCTCTACGTGCTCAACCGCGAGCTCCACGCGGACTTCCAGCCCGAGAGCTTTGAGCACATCGCCTTCTATGACCGACGCAACGAGTGGGTGGAGATGCGCCTGCGTGCCACCCGCGCCCAGTCGGTCTACATCGCCGACCTCGACCTGCGCGTCGAGTTCGCCGCCGGCGAGGAGCTGAGGACCGAGATCAGCGCCAAGTTCACGCGCGAGCACGTCGAGGCCGACCTCGAAGCGGCCGGCCTGGCGCTTCAGCGCTGGTTGACCGACGAGGAGGAGCTCTTCGCCGTGACGATGGCGCGGCCTCGGGACGACGACCCCCAGTAGGGTTCGCCGGCATGCGAATCGATGGCAGCGCGGCGCTGGTCGCGGGCGGAGCCTCCGGCCTCGGCGAGGCGACGGTGCGCCACCTGCACCTGGCCGGGGCCCACGTGGTCATCGCCGATCTCAACGGCGAGCGGGGCGAGGCGCTGGCCGGCGAGTTCGGTGAGCGGGCGTCGTTCGCGCTCGCCGACGTCACCCGGCCTGACACCGTGGAGGCTGCCGTCGCCCAGGCGGCGTCCCAGACCAGCGACGGCCTGCGGATCTGCGTCTGCTGCGCGGGCATCGGCCATGGTGAGCGAATCGCCGGGCGGCGCGGGGCCCACGCGCCAGAGCCGTTCGAGAAGGTCATCGCGGTCAATCTGATCGGCACCTTCAACGTGCTGCGTCTCGCCAGCGCCGCCATGCTCGGCAACGAGCCGCTGGAGTCCGGGGAGCGCGGCGTGTGCATCAACACGGCATCGATCGCCGCCTTCGACGGCCAGATCGGCCAGGTCGCCTACTCGGCCTCCAAGGGGGGGATCGTGGGGATGACGCTGCCGGCAGCACGCGACCTCGCCGTCGGCGGGGTGCGCGTGTGCACGATCGCGCCGGGCACCTTCGAGACCCCGCTGCTCGGCGAGCTCTCCGAGGAGACCCAGCGTGCGCTCGGCGAAGCGGTGCCGTTCCCCTCGCGGCTGGGGCAGCCGTCGGAGTACGCGGCGCTCGCGGCTCACATCGTCTCCAACCAGATGCTCAACGGCGAGGTCATCCGGCTCGACGGCGCGCTGCGGATGCCCCCGCGGTAGACGCCGGGCCGGTGGCCGGGTACGCTGCCGCGCCACCATGAAGCGGCTGACGCTGACAGCGCTGCCGGCGGCCGCGGCGATCGGCGCGATCGCGGCGGCGGTGGCGCTCGCCGCCCCGGTGGCGAGTAAGCCGCCGGCGATCAGCGGCAAGCCCGCCTATCAGCAGACGCTCACCTGCGACAAGGGCACGTGGTCGCCAGACGCGGTCTCCTTCTCCTACGCGTGGGCGATCTCCGGCGGATCGACCATCGCCACCGGCCAGACGCTGAAGGTTCCCGCGTCGGCCATCGGCTATGACCTCGTATGCATCGTCACCGCCCGTGACGCGCAGGGTCAGCAGACGCCGGCCAGCTCGACCGAGGTGCTCGTCGCGCCGGGCATCGCGTCGGTGAAGATCACCAGGGCCAGCGTGACGAACGCCGTGGTGACGATCTCGGGCATCGTCGGCCCCGCCGCGGCGCGTGCGAAGGGCCCCAGCGGATGGTCCACGGTCGTCCTGGACCGAGAGCTCACCTCCAAGATCAACGTCCAGCAGATCGCGGCCCCCAAGACCGTCAAGAGCAAGAACGGCTCGTTCACGATCTCCGGCCGCGACGTCACAGGCCACCACACCTACGTCATCAACTTCGAGCCCTCAGAGGGTTCGGACTATGCGCCCGCCGGCGCGACCCGAAAGCTCACCGTCGGCTAGGACCCGCCGCGCCCCGGGCCGGCCACGTGTCGCGACGCTGATGACAAATCGGGTCATAATGACCCACATTGTCATCAGGGTCATTTCGATCGAATTAGTGGGAAGGGGGTTGAGAGCCGCGCCTTGGCGCTGGCGAGGCCCCCGGGTGAGGGCGCGTGGCGGCCCCGGAGGCGAACGTGTTACAGCAGCTCGATGAGCATCGCCTGGCCCATCCCGCCGGCGACGCACATCGACTCGATGCCGTAGCGGCCGTTGACGGTGCGAAGCCCGTTGATGAGCGTGGTCATGATGCGCGCACCGGTCATCCCGAACGGGTGGCCGAGCGCGATGGCGCCCCCGAACGGGTTGAGCTTCTCGTCCGGGATGCCCAGCTCGTCCTTGCACGGGACGATCTGGGCGGCGAAGGCCTCGTTGATCTCGACGATGTCGATGTCGTCGATGCTCATGCCGGTCTGCTTGAGCAGCGCCTGGATCGCGGGAATCGGCCCCAGGCCCATGATCTCGGGACGAATGGCGGCCACGGTGGAGGCGATGATGCGCGCCAGCGGCTTGACGCCGGTCCGCTCGGCCTTCTCGTCTGACATCACGAGGACCGCCGCGGCGCCGTCGTTCAAAGGACACGCGTTCCCAGCGGTGACGGTGCCGTCGGGCTTGAAGGCGGGCTTGAGCTTGCCCAGGACCTCCATCGTCGTCCCGGGGCGCGGGCCGTCGTCGCGCGAGACCACGGTCTCGGGCACCTCCACCTGGTCGCCCTCGGCGTCGGTCTCGGTGTGCGCGGGGACGGTCACCGGGACGATCTCGCCGTCGAAGTGGCCCGAGTCGCGCGCCTCGACGGCGCGGTTCTGCGAGGTCACCGCCCACTCGTCCTGCTGCTCGCGGGTGACGTTGCAGCGCTCGGCGACGTTCTCGGCCGTCATCCCCATCGGGATGTAGACGTCGTAGAGCGAGCCCTCGGAGCCGTTGAGCTTGGCGTTCTTGGTCTCCTCCATCATCCCGGCACCCAGCCCCGCCCGCGACACGGCCTCGACGCCGGCGGCGATGTACTGGTCGCCCTCCCCGGCCCGGATGGCGTGGGACGCCATCCGGATCGTCATCAGCGAGGAGGCGCAGAAGCGGTTGACGGTGCAGCCGGGCACGTGGTGGTCCAGGCCGGCCAGCAGCGCGGCGTTGCGCCCGACGTTGTAGCCCTGCTCCCCCACCCCGGAGGCGGCGCCCATGAGCACGTCGTTGGTCTGGCCGAAGTCGACATCCGGGTTGCGCTCGATCAGGGTGCGGATCGGGAGCGCGGCCAGCTCATCGGCGCGCACCGACTTCAGAGACCCCTTGCCCGCGCGCCCGATGGGCGTGCGGATGGCATCGACGATCACGGCTTCAGGCATAGCGGGTCTCTCCTTGGCGGTGTCGGGGTCGGGTTGCCGGGGTCAGCCGGCAGACGGGGTCAGAGGCCGAGGCCCCGAACGCCCTTCTCGCCCCACCCGAGATGGTGGGCGAGCTCGTGACGCACGGTCCGTCTCACCTGAGCCTTGAGCAGCTCGGGGTCGTGGCCGAAGTCGCGCATCAGGGTGTCGCGGAAGATGATGATGCGGTCGTGGAAGAAGTCGCGGGCCACGGTGTCGCCCTGGTAGAGGCCGTAGGCGTGGCGGGCGCGGCCTCCGTCGGACACCACCACCGCGACGTGCTCAAGCGCGCGGTGGAAGTCCAGCGGCAGCTCGTCGAGGGCCGAGCGCACGAGCGCCTTGAAGTCCTCGTCGCTGCTGAGCGCGTACTCGTCATCGTCGTCGTCGGCATCGCCGTCGTCGTCGGGATGGGCGAGGTCGTATCCCCGCGCCGCCAGCTCCTCGGCACGCCGGACGATGGCCTCGAACTCCTCCTCTGACGCCGGCTCGCGCCAGTCGGCCATGCGGGTCATGGCCAGCACCACCACGCTGCCGAGGATCGCCGCGCCGGCGCCGAAGATGGCGATGCCCTGGAGCAGCCGGATCGCCGGCGTGTCGCTGAAGCCGGCCACCACGCTCACCGCGCCCAGTCCGATCGTCAGGGCCGCGACGGCGGCGAAGAGGATGCGGCGCAGAGTTGGCGGCTGGCCTGGCATCTCGAGTTACCTCAGCGTCCGGGCGATCACGAGGCGCTGGATCTCGTTGGTCCCCTCGTAGATCTGGGTGATCTTGGCGTCGCGCAGCATGCGCTCCACCGGATACTCCTTGACGTAGCCGTACCCGCCCAGGACCTGGACGGCCTCGACGGTGACCTTCATCGCCACGTCGGAGCAGAAGAGCTTGGCCATCGCCGAGTACTTGCCGATGTCGGCATCGCCGCGGTCGATCTTGGCGCACGCCTGGTAGAGCAGCTCGCGCGCGGCCGCGCATTGGGTCTCCATGTCGGCGAGCTTGAACTGGATGGCCTGAAAGGCGTTGATCGGCTTGCCGAACTGCCGGCGCTCCCGGGCGTAGGCGGCGGCGTAGTCGGTCGCGCCCTGCGCGATGCCGAGCGCCTGCGCGGCGACGCCGAGGCGCGAGCGGTCCAGCGTACCCATCGCCACCTTGAAGCCCTCGTTGACATCGCCGATGACGTTCTCCTGCGGCACGCGCACGCCGTCGAAGATCGGCTGGCCGGTGGGTGAGCCGCGGATACCCAGCTTGTGCTCGAGCTTGCCGACGCTGAAGCCGGGGCGGTCGGCCTCCACGACGAAGGCGGTGATGCCGTGGGAGTGGCCGGCCTCGCGATCGGTGACGGCGAAGCAGACGTAGAAGTCCGCGATCCCCAGGTTGGTGATCCAGTTCTTGGTCCCGTCGATCACCCATTCGTCGCCGTCCTTCACGGCGCGCGTGATCATGCCGCCGGGATCTGAGCCGGCCTCGGGCTCCGACAGGGCAAAGGCGGGGGACCACTCGCCGCTGGCGCAGCGGGGCAGGAAGCGGTCCTTGAGCTCCTCGGAGCCGAACAGCTTGATCGGCAGCGTGCCCAGCTCCTGGATCATCAGGATCAGCGCGGTCGACGCGCACGCCTTGGCGATCTCCTCCACCGCCATGTTGAGCATCAGCGTCCCGGTGCCGGTGCCGCCGTGCTCGACCTCGAACGGGAGGCCCAGGATGTCCTGCTCGGCCAGCAGCTTGCGCAGGTCGTGCGGATAGGCGGCCTCCTCGTCGATCTGCGCCGCGCGCGGCGCGATCCGCTCCTGCGCGATCTCGCGGATCGTGTCCCGGAAGTCCAGGTGCTCCTGCGGGATCGTGTACAGCTCAGACAGCGCGGACATGGTGCGCTGTGGATGCTAGATGGTCAGCGTCGTCAGCCGCGCGGGCGCGGGCGCGCGCGGGGGCGAGGCGCCCACCCGCGCGACCGCGGGCGACCGACGCGGGCGCTTACAGACCCGACGGGTGCCGGACGATGTAGTTGCCGCCGTCCTGCAGGTTGGCGGTGACGTTGGCCGGGGTGAGCCAGCGCGGCCCGGAGCCGCCCGGCGTCGTCGGGCCGTAGTGCGCGGTGTCGAAGGCCAGGCCGGCGATCACGATGAACGTGTGCGCCGCATCGGCGTAGATGGTCATCCACTGGCCGGGGCCGGCGCTGCCGTAGGACTCGAGCTGGGTGGAGTCCTCGGGGGCCGACAGCAGGTTGGCGCCGTGCAGGGCGAAGCTCACCGCGCCCGAGCAGTCATAGGCGCTGTCGTTCCACCTGCCGTGGCCGCCGCCGACCGCGTAGGGCTTGTCGATGATCGAGTTGGCGGCGTTGATCGCGTCCACGACGGCCTGCGGCGCGCCCGCCGGGGGCGTGACCGTGCCGTCGGAGTTCAGCGTCGCCTTGCCCACCGGGCCGGACGCCGTCATCGCCTTGGCCACGAGCTGGCGCAGGGCCTGGGACTGGGCGTAGGTGACCACTCCGTTGTCGGTGAGGCCGTTGGCGTCCTCGAACTTGACCACGTTGGCCTTGGTGCCGGGCCCGAAGTCGCCGTCGACGGCGGTGGGGAAGCCCGCGAGGGTCAGGTAGCCCTGGAGGACGCGGACGTCGTGGCCCTTCATCCCCTGGTGCAGGGTGCGCTCACCGAGGTGCTGCGAGCCGCCGTCCTGCGTGACGGGGGCGAGCACCGGGTTGTTGGAGATCACGCTGGTGGGGTCGTCGGCGGCCGCGGCCTGCTTGGAGTGGTGCTTGCCGCCGGCCGGGCCGCCCTGGCCCAGCGCAGTGCCGCCGCTGCCGGGCGTGCTGTCGGCGTTGGCCGCGCCCGCGATCACCAGCTGGAGCCTGCGCACGAAGGCGCCGCTGACCACGCCGTCGACGGACATGTGGAACTTGCGCTCGAACGCCTTGACGTTGCGCTCGGTGGTCGCGCCGAAGATCCCGACGGCGGGCGTCTTGAAGCCCGCCTTGGTCAGGTCGGCCTGGAGGGTCCGCACATCGCTTCCGGTCATTCCCTGGCGCAGCGTCCGGCTGCCAAGCCGATGTTTAGAGCTCGCCTGGGCGGACGAGATGGGAAGTACGAAGGCAGTGAGCGCCAACACCCCCGCAATACGGGGAACGGCACGGATGCGGACTTGGAACAAACGGAACCCTTCTCTTTCGGACGCCTACGGGGTTAGCTGACGGGCTCGCGCTGAAAGAGATGCGCTACGCCGGACATCCGGCGATTCGCCCCAGGGACCCAAGTGGGTCCCAGCGGGTTCCCCGATCGCCTCGGCAACGGCCTTGACGATTCGGCTGGGTACTTATCGGCTGGGCAGCCTACACGACCTGCAAGATGTCTGTCACACGCTTCGTTGCACTGTCCTCATGGGAGGAGATTCGGTGTCGATGGCGGGGTCCCTACCCCTCAGGCTAATCTGCTGAAACATGGGCGATGACTACACCCCGCAAGAGGTTTCCAAGCTCCAGGCCGACGGCCAGATCCAGCTCATCGACGTGCGCGAGCCCCACGAGCACGAGGCCGGCCGCATCGCCGGCGACCGCCTGATCGTGCTCGGCGACCTCAGCGCCCAGGCGCACACGATCGACCAGGGCCGCCCCGTGGTCTTCTACTGCCGCAGCGGCGCCCGCTCGGCGATGGCCACCCAGGCGTTCTCAGAGGCCGGCTTCGATGCCCACAACATGGCGGGCGGGCTGCTGGCCTGGGACGCCGCGGGGCTGCCGCTGGAGCCCGACGGCGGCTACGTCGACTAAGAGACGCAGCGCGCGCGATCGGCGCGCGACCGCTACTGCTTCCACTTGATCGAGCAGCCCACCGGGGTCGTCTCCGCCCGCTCGGGCTCCGCCCCGGCCAGCACCGCGTCCACCGCGTCGCGCAGCCACACCGCGCGCTGGGCGGGATCGTCGTGGTCGGAGTCCGGCGCGCCGCGGTAGCGCAGGGTCCCTGACGCGTCGACCACGAACACATCCGGGGTGGTCTTGGCCCCGTAGGCGCGCGCCACCTCCTGGGTGGGGTCGTGCAGATACGGCATCGGCCAGTTCTCGCGAGCGACGCGGCTCTGCATGGCCTCGTAGGAGTCGCG
>Ga0207664_10002009_pt1 | contig 13400 bp, 12 predicted proteins | sample LARL83metaG_FD_184349 | JGI IMG/M metagenome (GOLD analysis project Ga0207664, IMG submission 184349) | Corn, switchgrass and miscanthus rhizosphere microbial communities from Kellogg Biological Station, Michigan, USA - LAR L8-3 metaG... | ecosystem: Host-associated > Plants > Roots >...
CGAGCTGGAGCACAACCTGCGCTCGATCGCCAACCGGGTCGGCTCGGCGATCATCATCTCCGCGCTCCTGATCGGCTCGTCCCTCATCTTCATGTCCCACCGGGCGGAGTGGCTCGCGATCACCGGCTTCTCCCTCGCTGCCCTCCTCGGCGCCTACATGGTCTGGCGCATCGCCCGGACACCCGGCGAGCTGTAAGCTACGACCGGCATTACTTCAAAAGGGATAGTGAAGGAAGGAGTCGCAGATGGGACTGCAGATCGGTGACACCGCACCCGATTTCGAGGCCGACACGACCGAGGGGCGCATCAGCTTCCACGACTGGATCGGCGACTCGTGGGCCGTGCTCTTCTCGCACCCGAAGGACTTCACGCCGGTGTGCACGACCGAGCTCGGCTACATGGCGAAGATCAAGCCGGAGTTCGACCGGCGCGGCGTGAAGGTGGTCGGCCTGTCCGTCGACCCGGTCGACCGGCACGGCGACTGGGCGAAGGACATCGAGGAGACGCAGGGCTACGCGCCCAACTATCCGATCATCAGCGACGCCGACTTCGGCATCTCCAAGGCGTACGGGATGCTGCCGGCGAGCACCTCGGGCGATCCGCTCCAGCGCACTCCCGCCGACAACCAGACGGTGCGCAACGTCTTCGTGATCGGGCCGGACAAGAAGGTGAAGCTGATCCTCGTCTACCCGATGACCACGGGTCGCAACTTCGACGAGGTGCTGCGCGTGATCGACTCGCTGCAGCTGACCGCGAACCACAAGGTGGCGACGCCGGCGCAGTGGCAGCAGGGCGACGACGTCATCATCGCGGGCTCGGTCTCGAACGACGACGCGAAGGAGATCTTCGGCGAGTGGGAAGAGCCGAAGCCGTACATTCGCATCGTTCCTCAGCCGGGAGTGAAGACGCCGGCCTGAGGTGTCGCTTGCGATGCCGCATTCAGGGCGCGCGGGTCTCCCGCGCGCCCGTCTGCGATACCGGGCTCCAACGTCCGAACCTAGAAGATCGCGCTGTAGGCGTTGAGGGCGGGTTGACCGCCCAGGTGCGCATACAGCACGCGTGAGCCCGGCCCGATGCGGCCGTCGCGGACGAGGTCGATGAGCGCCGCCATCGACTTGCCCTCGTAGACGGGATCCGTGAGGACGCCCTCGAGCCGGGAGCACAACTCGATCGCCTCGATCGTCTTCGCGTCCGGGATGCCGTACGTCCCGGCGTGCCAATCGTCGAGGAGGACGACGTCGAGCTCGCGATCGGCGCCGATCGCTTCGGCTGTGCGTTGCGCGATGCGCGTGATCTGGTCGCGGGTCTGCTCGACGGTCGCCGAGCCGTCGATGCCGACGATGCGCCGCTCGCGTTCCTGCAACGCGAACCCGGCCACCATTCCCGCCTGCGTCGAACCGGTGACCGAGCAGACGACGACCGTGTCGAAGAAGACGCCGAGCTCGGCCTCCTGGTCGGCTACCTCCTCGGCCCAGCGCGCGAACCCGAGCCCGCCGAGCGCATGGTCGGACGCGCCGGCCGGGATCGCGTACGGCTTGCCGCCGGCCGCGACCACCGAGTCGAGCGCGTCCTGCCAGCTGGGCCGGAACGCGATGTCGAAGCCCGCGTCGACGAGCCGCACGTCGGCGCCCAAGATCCGCGAGAGCAGGATGTTCCCGACCGTCTCGTAGTTGGGGTCGTCCCACTCGACCCAGTGCTCCTGCACGAGCACGCACTTCAGCCCGAGTCGCGCGGCGACGGCCGCGACCTGCCGCGTGTGGTTCGACTGCACGCCGCCGATCGACACCAGGGTGTCGCAGCCCTGTGCGAGCGCGTCGGCCGCCAGGTATTCGAGCTTCCGCACCTTGTTGCCGCCGTACGCGAGCCCGGAGTTGCAGTCCTCGCGCTTCGCCCAGATCTCCACGCGCCCGCCGAGATGCTCGGAGAGGCGCGGGAGCGGGTGCACGGGCGAGGGGCCGAACAGGAGATCGACGCGCGGAAAGTCGTCGAGCATCGGATCTACGGCACGTCGCCGTTGCTCGAGCCGACTCGCTCGATGACGACCTGCGGAACGCGAGCGTGCGGGCTGAGCCGCAGGCACATGCGAACGATCTCGGCGCAGTCTTCGGGACGGATCATCTCGTCCGGCTCGATGCCGGACCATTGCGCCATGGGCGTGTCGACGAATCCGGGACAGATCGCGATCGCGCGCACTCCGTCCGCGTCGAGCTCGCTGTTGAGCGACCGGGTGAGCGAGATGACCGCCGCCTTCGTCGCGCCGTAGGTGGCGAGGCCGGGCGTCGGAAGCGTCCCGGCGATCGACGCGAGGTTGACGATCCAGCCATGCGATTCGCGCAGCAGCGGGATGGCCGCCTGCGTGACGAGGAAGAGCCCGCGCAGGTTGACGCCGAGCTGCAGGTCGAGATGCTTGGCGGGAAGATCCTCCACCCGGCCGCCGATGCCGAGGCCTGCGGAGTTGACGAGCACGTCGAGGCGGCCGAAGCGCTCGCGATGCTCTGCGACGAGCCGGGCGCAGTCGTTCTCGTCGGCGACATCCGCGGCGACGGCGGTCGCGCCGAGCTCGGCGGCTGCCGCCTGGACCTTCTCCGGCCGGCGGGAGGCGAGCGTCAGTCCGAAGCCCTCGTCGCGCAGCATGCGCGCGATCGCAAGGCCGATTCCCGACGAGCCGCCGGTGACGAGCGCCGCCCTCTCCACCGTGCGTACAGTAGACCGGGTGGAAGCTCCCGCGCTCACCGGCCTCACGGTGGGCGGCGGCTGCGCCGCGAAGTACTCGGCGTCCCGGCTCGAGGAGCTCCTGCGCGGATTCGTCCCCGCCGAGGCGGAGAACCTGCTCGTCGGCCTCGATCCCGCCGACGACGCGGCCGTCTACAAGCTCGACGACGAGCGCGCACTCGTCTTCACCGTCGACTTCTTCCCGCCGCTCGTCGACGACCCGGCGACGTTCGGCCGCATCGCGGCGACGAACGCCCTCAACGACGTCTTCGCGATGGGCGGCACCCCGTTGCTCGCGCTTTCCATCGCCGCGTTCCCGGAGGAGCTCCCGAACGACGTTCCGGCGCGTGTCTTCGCCGCCGCAGCCGAGACCGTGCTCGCTGCGGGCGCGGTGCTCGCGGGCGGGCACACGATCCGCGACGCAGAGCCGAAGTACGGGCTCGCGGTCGTCGGCACGGTGCATCCGAACGGCATCTGGCCGAAGGCGGGGTCGCGTCCCGGCGACGCGCTCTTCTTGACGAAGCCGCTGGGCACCGGCCTCGTGCTCGCTGCGAAGGGCGACATCGCCGAGGCCGTGCGCTGGATGACGACGCTGAACGCCGGTGCCGCCGCTGCGCTGAGGCCGTTCGAGCCGAACGCGGTCACGGACGTCACGGGCTTCGGGCTCTTCGGTCACGCGCACGAGATGGCGACGCGGAGCGGCGTGCGCATCCGGCTCGACGCGTCCGCGATTCCTGCGCTCGAGGGCGCCCTCGAGGCGGCGCGCGCGGGCGTGCGCACCGGCGGCGATCCGCGCAACCGCGAATACGCGCCGGTCGAGGCGAACGGCGTCGACGAGGCGCTGCTCGCGCTCGGCTACGACGCCCAGACGGCGGGAGGCCTGCTCATCTCGCTTCCGGCGGACAAGGCGCTCTCGCTCGAGAGCGAGTTCCGCGCCCGCGACCTGTTCATCCGCCGCGTCGGCGTCGTCGACGAAGGCGTCGGCGTAGCGGTCAGCTGAGGCGTCGCTCGCGATGCCGCTAAAGCAGCTCGCGCTTGCGCGCGAGGATCGACTTGCGCTTCTCGACGAGCTCGGCCTCGAGCCGCTTCAGCTCGTCCATCCGGTGCCGGACGAGTCCCAGCTGTGTCTCGACGTGCGGTAGCGCTGCGTCGAGCAGCTGCAGCCGCTCGGAATCGGAGTCGCTCTCGCGGAACTGCCTGCGGATCGCCGCGCGTGCCTCCTCCGCCTCGACGAGCTGCTTCAGCTCCTCGAGCGAGAGGTTGAGCAGGTCGCGCAGCCGCGTCAGCTCGCTCAGCCGCTCGACGTCGTTGTCGTCGTAGGCGCGGTGCTCGCCCTTGCGGCGCGCCGCCGGCCCGGGGAGCAGTCCGATCTCCTCGTAGTAGCGGATCGTGCGCGGCGTGAGCCCGGTCCGCTCCGCGACTTCGCCGATGCGGATCATGCCGCCTCCGCCTCGAGGATCTCGTCGAGCGTGACGTCGTCGCCGCCCACATGGGTGGGACGCATCAGGGACACGGCTGCGCCGACCAGCGAGACGCCGGTCAGCACCCAGAGCGCCATGTGCATGTTGGCGATGAAGGGATCGAGCTGCTTCGCCGAGAGGCCGGAGGTGATGCCGGAGAAGATCTTGAACAGGACCGTGGTCGGAATCGCAGAGGTCACGACCGCCATGACGAATGCGATCGAGATCACGGCACCGGTGTTCTGCAGCATCACGCGTGCACCGGCGGCGATGCCGCGCCGGTGCACGGGAACGACGCCCATCATCGCCGACGTGTTCGGGCTGTTGAACATGCCCGAGCCGACCCCGACGAGCAGGAGCCACAGCGCGCTCCACACGTATGCGGTGTGCGCCTGCAAGGTCGTCATTCCTGCGAGCCCGGCCGCGGAGACGAGCATGCCGATCGCCGCGAGGCCGCGAGAGCCGCGCCGGTCGGCCGCCATCCCCGCGAGCGGCGAGGAGATGAGCATGCCGATCGCCATCGGCGCGAGCTCGAGGCCGGCCACGATCGGCGACTTGCCCTGCGGTCCCTGGAAGTAGAAGACGAACAGGAACATCAGCGCGAAGCGGGAGAGCCCGTTGATGAAGGCCGCGCCCGACGCGGCGGCGAAGAGCTTGTTCCCGAAGAGCGAGAGGTCGAGCATCGGCGCGCGCCCGTGCCGCTCGATGAGCACGAAGATCGGGAGGAACACGATCGCGGACGCGAAGCCGGCGATGACGAGCCGGTCGTTCCAGCCCGTCAGGCCTCCCTTCGAGAGCGCGAGCACGAGACCGGTCAAGCCGACGACGTACGTCGTCGTCCCGACGAGGTCGAGCCCGCGTTCCTTGTCGCGGCCGGAGATCTCGTGCAGCACGAGATACGCCCACGCAGACCCGATCAGCCCCAGCGGGACGTTGAACCAGAACACCCACGGCCACGCGATCGCGACGAGTGCGCCGCCGAGCACCGGACCGATGACGAGGCCGACCGCCGCCACCATCGTGTTCGTGCCCATCGCCAGCCCGAGCTCCTCCTTCGGGAACGCGTCGGTGACGAGCGCGGCCGCGTTCGCGAAGAGGAATGCGCCGCCGACGCCCTGCAGCACGCGCCAGAGGATGAGCACGGTGCCGCTGCCGGCAAAGCCGGCGCCGAGCGACGCGGCGGAGAAGACGAGGAAGCCGAGCACGTACGCGTGCTTGCGGCCGAAGAGATCCGACAACCGGCCCGCCGTCAGCACGAGGACCGTGGAGACGATCATGTAGACGAGGATGACCCAGACGAGCTGGAGCAGAGTCGTGTGCAGGCTGCGCTCCAGGTCCGGGAGCGCAATGATGAGCGTGCCGGAGTTGACCGTGGCGAGGAGCATCCCCAGGCTCGTGCAGGAGAGCACCCACCATTTGTAGTGCCGACTATGTCTGCGACTGCGAAGAAACCTCATTCTTACGTCAACGTCAGTTTAGCACCGACCCCCGGGGTCTTGCGGGCCGTCGCCTGGTCGGCCGTCGGCTGCCTCGTCCTCATCGTCGCCACGGGCGCGACCGTGCGCCTCACCGGGTCGGGGCTCGGCTGCCCGCATTGGCCCACCTGCACGAGCACGCACGCACTGCCGAAGGGCTACCACTCCGACATCGAGTTCGCGAACCGCGTCGTCTCGGCGCTCACCGTGCTCTCGACGCTCGCCCTCGCGGTCGCCGCCTGGCGTACGCCGGGGTTCGGCCGCCGCGGTCGGTGGCTCGCGACCGCGGTGTTCGCCGGAACGCTCGCGCAGGCGCCGCTCGGCGCGATCACGGTCTACTACGACCTGAACCCGTACCTCGTCATCTCGCACCTGTTGCTCTCGCTGACCGTGCTCGGCCTCGGCGTCCTCACGTTGCTCGCCGCGTACGACGGCGGGCCGGCGCTCCCGGCGATCGCACGTGCCGGCGGCGGCGCACTCCTCCTCGCGGTGGGGGTGCTCATCGTCACCGGGACGCTCTCGACCGCCGCCGGCCGCTTCCCCGGAAGCAACGGGACTCAGGTGGTCGAGCGGATCGGGAACTTCCACGACGCCGTGTGGCTGCACGTTCGCGCCGTCGCCGCGTTCGGGATCGTCTTCCTCGTGCTCGCCGCGTGGGCGTGGACGAAGCGCGCCCGCTGGCCGTGGCTCATCCGCGCGTGCGCCGGCCTGCTCGCGATCCTCCTCGTCCAGATGGGGATCGGCGAGTGGCAGTACCGTCGCTACGGGGTCATTCCGTGGTGGGCGGTCGTCGCGCACGTCGCGATCGCCGCGCTCTTGTTCGCGTGGACGGTCGGCCTGGTGGCCAGGCTCTGGCGGCCCGTGCGTCACTAGACTCCGAGAATGTCCGAGCTGAACGTCTCGTTCACGCCGACGCTCAAGCGGCCGGTGTTGATCGCCGCGTTCCGCGGCTGGAACGACGGCGGCCAGGGTGCGTCGCTCGGAGCCGCGTATCTCGCCAAGCAATGGGGCGCCGCGCGCTTCGCGGAGATCGAGCCGGAATCGTTCTTCGACTTTCAGGCCGTGCGGCCACACGTGTCGCTCGTCGACGGCGAGACGCGCCGGGTGGAATGGCCGGACAACGGCTTCTTCCACGCATCCATCCCTGGTGCGGACCGCGACGCGGTCCTCCTGCTCGGCATCGAGCCGAACCTTCGCTGGCGCACGTTCTCCGGTCTCGTGCTCGAGTTCGCGCACGACCTCGGCGTCGAGATTGTGGTCACGTTCGGGTCGCTGCTCGCCGACGTGCCGCACACGCGGCCGGCGCCGGTGACCGCGGCCGCGACGGATCCCGCGCTCGTCGCCGAGCTCGGCCTCGAGGCATCTCGCTACGAGGGGCCGACGGGGATCGTCGGGATCGTGCACGACGGATGCCGCGAGGCGGGCATCGCCTCGGTCAGCCTGTGGGCCGCCGTGCCGCATTACGTGTCGCTCGCGCCGAGCCCGCGCGCCGCCTTGTCGCTCGTGCGCCGGTTCGGCGACCTGATGCACGTGGACGTCGACCTGAGCGAGCTCGAGACTGCAGCCGAGGAGTACGCCGAGCAGGTGAGCGAGGCTGTCTCGACCGATGCGGAGACGCAGGCGTACGTCGAGGAGCTCGAGCAACGCGTCGACGCGCTCGCGCCTGAGGGCGACCTGCCGTCCGGCGAGTCGCTCGCGGCGGAGCTCTCCCGCTTCCTGCGCGAACGCGAGGAGCAGGACGAGGGCCCGGAAGGGCCCGCCGTCTAGAAGTGGTCATCCGCGGCTTCGCGGGCGCCGCCGGTCTCGTGCTCGTCCTTGCCGGAGGCGTGTTCCTCTTTCAAGGCATCGGCGTGCTCGGCGGGTCCTTCATGAGCGGCAGCACGAAGTGGGCGGTCATCGGCGCGCTGCTCGTCGCTGCCGGGTTCGGGCTGCTCGCCGCCGCGCGCTTCCGGAGCCGATGAAGGCGCTACTCGAGGCCGTCGCGTTCGGGCTCGAGCTCGCCGCTCTTGCCGCGTTTGCGCTCTGGGGTGACGACGTCGGCGGCCTTGCGCTCGCCGTCGCGCTGCCCGTTCTCGTCGCCGCCGTCTGGGGTTACGCGCTCTCGCCGCGGGCGCGGCTGCGCATTCCTCGCCGGCCCAAGCTCGCGGCTCGCGTCGGCGTGCTGCTGCTCTCCGCCGTCGCGCTCTGGGCTGCCGGCCACCGCGGATGGGCCGTCGCTCTCGGGCTCGCGATTCTGATCGACAACGCCCTGCTCACCGTTCTCGGCTGACGCCTTGCGCCGGCGTCGCCGACGCTTCGGTGCGGTCGACGGTGCCTCTTGCGTTTCCTGCGCCGACGGCGTGGCGGTCACGGGCGCCTCGCCCGCGACTTTCTTCTTGCGCCGGCGTTTGCGGCGACGGTTGCCCGAGGGCTGCTTCGGCGCGGGAAGATTCTCGGACAGGGCGAGCGCGACTTCCTGGACGGCGCCGAGCTGTTCGCGCGCCTCGTCGAGGAGCTTCGTGGCCCGCGGCGTGTAGCCCTCCGCGGAGGCGAGGAGCGCGGCGCCGACCTGGATGGGCTGCTCGAGCGCGGTCTTGACGAGCCGTCCTGCATTCTCTTCGTGGCGGTGGCCACGCGAGTTCGCGAGCGCGCCCAGGAGGCGCTTCGCCTCCGGATACTCCGTCGAGGCGCGCCGGTCCTGCACCTTGCGGGTCGCGCGTGCAAGGCGCCACGTCCAGCGCTCGAGGATCTGGTCGGGCGCGTCCGGCTTGCCGTCGGCGATCGCACGCAGGAGCACGCGGATTCCCGCGAGACGCTCCTTCTCCCACGTCGGCGCTTGCGTCACGAGCGTCACGAGATCGTCGAAGTCGGCGCGCTCGACGCGCATCGACACGCGATCTTGCAGCGCCATCAGCCGCAGTCGCCGGTTCGGGTTCTCCGCGGCGGCGGTGGAGAGGAACTGCTCCATCGCGCCCTTGCTCGCGCGGCCCTCGGTCAGCTTCTGCACGAAGGACGAACGCTCGTCGAAGCGGATCTGCCTGCCTGCGATCGTCGCCCAGTAGCGCTGCTCGTCCTCGTCGAGGAAGCGCGGGTCGACACGCTGCCACTCCCGCAGGATGACCGCAATGCGGCGCCGCACGTCGGGCGTCACCGGAACGAGCCACGGCGCCGGCGTCAGGCGGCGGCGCGCTCTCCGTTGTGCGCGGCGGCGCGGCGCAGGGGTGACACGGGCGCCCTCGCGATAGAAGTCCGCGTCGAGCAGCGAGTGCAGCGAGACGACGCGTTCGTTGTGCGTCGCGCCCTTCGGGACGAAATCGACGACGATGCCGGCTTCCTTGCGCGGATGCATGCGCATGATCCGGCCGATGCGCTGCTGGTAGACGCGCTTCGACGCGGTCGGCGCGAGATGCATGCACACCGTCGCGCGCGGCGAGTTCCAACCCTCGGCGAGCAGCTGCGCATTGATCAGGACGTTGATCTCGCCGCGTTCGTAGGCCGCGAGCGTCTCCGCCAGCCGGACGGGCGGCGTGCGTCCCGAGACGGCCTCCGCCTTGATCCCGGCGGCACGAAACTCCTGCGCGAGGTTGTACGCATGGTCGACGCCGGCTGCGTAGACGATTCCCGGCGTGTTGTCGAAGCGGTCGCGGTACAGGCTCGCGGCGGCCTGGTTCAGAGCCTGGTGGTCGAGCGTCTTGGCAAGGATCTCCTGATCGAAGTCGCCGCCGACGATCGGCACCGAGTTGATCGCCGCCACCGGCGGAACGCGCAGGCACCGGAGCGGCGCAATAAGCCCGCGCCGCGCGGCGTCCTGGAGCGGCAGGTCGTCGACCGAGGCGGGGAAGACGTCGGAGACCTGCTTCGCGATGAGCTGCTCGGTCGCCGTCATGCCGATGTAGATGGGCTCCGGGAACGAGCGGATCGCAGCGGATGTCTTTTCCCCGAGCGCGGTGTGCGCCTCGTCGCAGATGACGAGCTGGTACGCGTCGCGGCTGATCGTGTCGACGTGCCGTGCGAACCACGCGTACGTCTGGATCGTGAGCGGATTCGTATGGGCCGGCTCCTTGCCGCTCTCGATCGCGTCGGTGAAGCGATCGCCGTAGCCCTCGTCGGTCAGGTCGCGCGTGAATTGCGAGACGAGCAGCCGCCGGTGCGTGAGGATGAGGACGCCGAGCGTGCGCGCCGCCTCGACGAAGCCCGCCGCGGCGATCGTCTTGCCGGACGCCGTCGGGTGACGGAAGCGGTACCGCCGGATCGCACCCGGATCCTGCTCGGGCGTCAGCTCCTCCTCGACCTCTTCCTCGACCTCGACGAGCGGCTCGTCCTCTTCGGCTTCCTCTTCCTCGACCTGCGCCAGCTCGGCGACGGTCAGCACGTGGCCGTTTCCGTTCTCCTTCTCCTCCTCGCGCTGCGCGGCAGCGATCAGCTCCGTGAGCATCCCGGCGAGCGCGTCGACCTGGTGGCGGCGCAGCGCCGTGCCGCTCTTCGTTCGCGGCTCGGGCTCCGCCAGGATGCGCTCGAGGCCGAGCATGAGGCCGAAGCGGACCTTCCAGTGCGTGCTCGGGACGGTCTTCCCCTCCTCGATCTCGGCGACCGCCTCGTCCAGCGCGCGTCGCCGGGCGGTGCCGAGAGCAAGGACCTGTGCCGGGTCTTCTCCCTCGCGCAGGAACGGCTCACCGGCCCACGCCTCCGCGCGGTATGCCGCGGCGGCGAGCGGGTCGTTCGCCTCCGCAAAGGTCGTCGTCTGCTGAATGGCTTCTTGCATATGCGCAGCACGAGCGGTGCTGCAGGCCTTCCAAAGGTGGCGCCGCTCGACGAGTCCCCTGGGCGAGCCGCGCTCCGGAAAGCATACCCCGCGTTGGCGGAGCGTCAACCCACGGAGGGCCCTCGGTGGGTTACGACCCCAGGCCTCCGAAGACCGCGAAGGGGTTCTGGGGAGCCGTTTCCCAGACGAGCTCGCCCCCCGGCTCCGCCTGTCCGTGCAGGCGCGCCGCCAGCGCCTCGGCGTCCTCCTTGGAGGCCGTGCCCACGATGAGGTAGTGGAATCGGCGCACGGGGTTGTACCCCTCGTCCTCGAGCGTCCCCGCGAGCGACCTCGCCTCGTCGCGTGAGCCGCACTCGACCCGCACCTCCCACGGCGCGTAGCCGCGGTCGAGCTCCTCCTCTTCCCATGTCTCCCCGGCCGGCTCGTCGTCCCAGCGTTCCTCTTCCTCGAGCCAGTGCTCGACCCGGGTCGCGTGCGCCGCACCGCCGAGGCTGCGCAGCTGGGCCTCGATCACGCCGTGGGCCCGCTCGGCCTCCGGGCGCGAGGAGGCGTACACGAAGATCTCGTCGCCGTCGCGCGACACGGCCAGCCGGCGCTTCTCGAGCTCCCGGGCGAGCTCGCGCGCCTCCTCGTCGAGATCGGCGCCGAGCCGGTCGAGCAGGCCGCCGACGTGCGTCTCCTCGACCTCGATGCGGATGCGCCAGTCGTCTGCCACGGGCGGCGAGCTTATCTAGTGCAGGGAGATGCGGTCCGGGGGCCAGTACGTGAGCAGCACGGGGCCGATGAGGCTGTGCCGCGGCACCGAGCCCCAGACGCGCGAGTCGCACGAGTGGATGCGGTCGTCGCCGAGGAAGAAGTAGTGCCCGGCCGGGACGTGCCACGTGCCGGATTCGGCGTCGCGGAGCGCGGGCTCCACGTACGGCTCGGCGAGCGGCTTGCCGTTGACCGAGACGATCCCCTTCCGTTCCGTGACGGTGTCCCCGGGAAGCCCGATCAGTCGCTTGACGAACGTGGAGCCGCCGTCGCCTGCGCCGCATCTCGCCGTGGCAGGCGGTGCGGTGAAGACGACGATCTGTCCGCGCTTCGGGCTCTCGAAGTCGTATGCGAGGCGGTTGACGAGCACGCGGTCGTTCGTTCCGGCGAGACAAAAGTCGCCCGGCCGGGCGCAGTGCAGCGTCGGCTCCATCGACGAGGACGGGATCCGGTACGGCTTGGCGACCTCGGCTTCGAACACGAGGACGAAGCCGATGGCGAGGACGATCGTCACGAGCCAGTCGACGATCCGGCGCCACGGCTGCGGGAAGCGCATGCCTCCTACGATAGAGCCGCGGTCGCCGTTCCGCGTGTCACCGCGCCGCCGAGGAAGAGCGGCCAGCCTGCACCGAGGATCAGGCACGCGTCGACGTCGGCAGGATCGGCGACGACTCCTTCGGCGAGCAGGTGCTCGACCTCGTCCGCGACTGCGTCGAGCGCCCGCCGGCGGATCTCCTCGAGCGTCCTCGGCCCGCCGCCCGTGGCCGCCGCGAGCGGGAAGCGGTCCGGCCAGGCGGCGTGCATCGTCTCGAGCACGTGCTGAGCGACCGCGGGGCCGACCATCTCCCGCAGCACCGAGGGCGCCATCGGCATGCCGAGGGAAAGGATGGCCTCGTCCGCCTCCTCGACGGTGTTGCCGTTCTCGATCGCGTCCATCAGCACTGTCGTCATGCGCGTGAGGAGCCGGTTGACGACGAAGCCGGGTGCGTCGCCGACGAGCACGCCGCGCTTCTTCAGCCTCTTGACGACGTCCCATGCGGTCGCGAGCTGCTCGTCCGTCGTGTGCGTCGTGCGGGCGATCTCGACGAGCGGCATCACCGCCACGGGGTTGAAGAAGTGCAGGCCGACGTCCGCGCCCATCGCCTCCACGGACAGCGACGACGTGTTCGTCGCGAGGATCGCATCCGGCGCGACCTTCTTCACCTCGGCGAAGACCTCGCGTTTCACGTCGAGCTCCTCGAACACCGCTTCGAGCACGAGGTCGCAGCCCTCGAACTGCTCCCAGCCAGTGCCTCCGTCGACGATCGTCGCGAGGAAGGGCTTCACGTCGCTGCGAATCGACGCGAGCGCGTCGTCGACGCGGGACTGCTCGAGATCGCGTAGGACGACCGGGACCTCGAGCCTGCGCAGGAAGAGCGTGGCCAGCTGCGTCGCCATCAGGCCCGCGCCCACGATGCCGACCTTCCGGATCGCCCGCGGCTTCGCGTCCGGCAGGTTCGGTGGTCGCTTCGACCGGCGTTCGACGACGGTGAACGCATAGGCAGCCGCCCGCGCCTGCGGGCTGACGAGCAGGTCCGCCATCGCCTGCTCCTCGGCGGCGTAGCCCTCCTCGACCGTCCAGTCGCGCGCACCCGCGATGAGCTCGAGCGCGACGTACGGCGCCCGTGTCGCTCCGTGCACCGCATCGTCTACGCGCGCGCGCGTCTTGCGCACGACCGTCTCGAGCTCCGACCATTCCGGCTCTTCGCGCTCGATCGACAGCGATGCCGCGAAGGCGAGCGACTCGTCCACGAACTCGACGGGCTCGAGCAGAAGGTCGGCGATACCGAGCTCGACCGCCTCCTCGGCTTTGAGCAGCCTGTTCTGTCGCAAGGGGTTGAGGACGACCACCCGCGCCGCCGCCTCCGGCCCGACGAGCCGCGGCAGGAGCTGCGTGCCGCCCCAGCCCGGGATGATCGATAGGGCGACCTCGGGGAAGCCCACGTGCCGGACGTTCGCGGCGATCGTGCGCGCGTCGCAATGCAACGCGAGCTCGAGCCCGCCGCCGAGGCACGCGCCGTTGATCGCTGCCACCGTCGGGAACGGCAGCGCGCGAATGCGCGCGAACAGCGCATGACCTGCGCGAATGCCCTCTCGTGGATCCTCGATGCCTTCGAGCTCGTCGATGTCGGCGCCGACGCAGAAGACGAACGGCTTGCCCGTGAACACCGCGGCGCTCCAGTCGCCACGCTCCAGCTCGTCGAGGACGGCGACCGCGGA
>Ga0207664_10002012_pt1 | contig 13393 bp, 14 predicted proteins | sample LARL83metaG_FD_184349 | JGI IMG/M metagenome (GOLD analysis project Ga0207664, IMG submission 184349) | Corn, switchgrass and miscanthus rhizosphere microbial communities from Kellogg Biological Station, Michigan, USA - LAR L8-3 metaG... | ecosystem: Host-associated > Plants > Roots >...
GGCTTCGAATCTAACGCAACCACCGTTCTCTTAGGAAGGGGGGGCACTGACCCGCCCGGCGCGGGCCGTGCGGCCCCGGAACCGCTGGCCGGCGTGTATCAGAGCCGGGTTGTGCCTCCCCTGTATCAGTGGGGAGGAAAGTCCTCCCGGTGCCGCCGCTGACAACCGGCGATCGGCACAGCTGCCCATCCGGGCCCGGATGGCCAGGCGGGGCGGCGGTCACGGCCAGTTCTGGCCGCACGGGGGTTCACGATGATTGCTTCGGCTGCCTATTTCACGGCCAAGGCCCTGATCGGGCCGGTGGCCGGCCGCGACGCGCCGCCTGTGGCCGGGATGCGTCCCGGGCCCACGGATGATCATCAGGCGCGCACCGGTATCCGGACCCGCCCGTCCACCTGGCGGCGGATCCGCGCCGCGGTGACCCGCGGCCGGGTGGTGTCCCGGACCACACTGACCAGAGCCACTGGGGACTGAGCTTGCCGGTGACGCACTAGCCCGCGCGCCCGGCCGTCAGCCCTCCGGACCCCCAGGCGACAGCCGGCGGGGCACTCAGACGGCCGCTGAACCCGACGGGTAGCGTGTGCATTCTCGGCAGGCGGGACGGGTTTTGCAGAGGAGCGGCTCGATGAGCCAGACCCAGCTGGCGGCGCTTTCCGGCGGGGATACCGCCACGCTCCGCCGCCAGCTGTCGGCCCTGCACGATGAACTGCGCGCCCGGGGCTGCAACCCCATCCAGGCGGTCAGGGAACTGGCCGATCTCCTGGCCGCGGGCTCCCCGCTGACCGGGCCCAGTGATGTCTCGTCACTGGCCTGGACCGCCTTCCAGGAATTTCTCACCACTGACCTGCGCTCCGCGTTCGGCCAGTACCTGACGCCACCGGCCGTCGCCCGGCACGCCGCCGATCTGCTGGGTGACCTCCGCCCGGGAGCGAGGGTGGCTGATCCGTTCCTCGGGTCGGGCATCCTGCTGGACGCAGTCGCCACCCGGAGCCCGCAGCTCAGCCTGTCCGGCTACGAGATCAACGACTCGGTCGCCCGGGTCGCCGAGACCGCCCTGCGGCTGGCCGGGCACCAGGTGCGGATCGACGTTGACGACGTCTTCAAACTCTGGGCGGCGGGACGTCTCCCGGCCGTCGACGCCATCGTCACCAACCCGCCCTTTGGGGCGAACCTCGTCACGGCCGGCCATGCCGAGCTTCGCCAGCTGATCTCGCCCGCGCTCGCCAGGCCGGCCCGCACGCCGGTGGAAGTGCTGGCCATGGAACTGTGCATGGACCGGCTGGCACCCGGCGGCCTGCTGGTGATCGTGCTGCCGAACAGCGTGCTGACCAACGGGCGGCTGGCAGCGTTCCGGGAGGACTTCTTCGGCCGGTACACGCTGGACCACGTGACCCAGCTCGCCCCGGCCACCTTTGGCCCGTTCCGGGGTGTCTCCCGCGCGTCGGTACTGGTTATCCGCAACAGCCGCCCCCGTGCCGTTCCGCATCGCTTCACCTACGACGTGTCGTTGGCGGCCGGATATGACCTGACCGGGCGCCCAGCCGGGTCTCCGGATCTGGATGCCGTCGTCTCCCGGCGAAATAGCGGTCATGGCCCGCCCGCCGCCCTCCTCAACGGCCAGGTCAGGATCGGTGCTAACGACACGCCCCGCGACGGGTTCCGGCTCGGGGACATAGCCGACGTTTTCCGCGGCAAGAATCCCGGCCGGGCCGAGTACACCAAGGACGGTCCTTTCCTGCTGAAAGTGGGGAGCCTTTCTGGGAGCTTCATCTCATGGCGTGACCGCGCGCGCTCACGGGTCGACACCAGGTTCTTTGACTCGAGCCCGGGCAAACAGCTGCACCGCGGAGACATTTGCTTCACCGGAACGGCCCACGCTCCGCGGTACATCTGCCAGAAGGTCGATCTGGTCAGCGACCTGCCACCGGCCGGTGCCATGCCCTCGGGCGAAGTTATCGTGATCCGCCTGCACGGTGATTCCCCGGTCAGCCCGCTTGCCCTGCTCTATTACCTGCGCGGCCGCCGCGGCCGCCAGCAGGTGCAGGACCTGATCAAAGGCAGCACGGCTCACGTCTATCCGAAAGACGTTGCCGAGCTGACCATACCCAGCTGCACGGCCACGGCGGATATGGCAATCATTGAAAAGCTGCATACCGAGGCGGAAACGTCTTTCCGCAGGTACCTCGCGGTAGAAGACGAGATATCTGCTATCCTCGGGGTGGATTCAATCGGTGAAGATGACGAGTGACTCAGCACGGAAGTCCTATTAAGAGACCCCCACGCCTGGCCACGGTCGAGCGGCTGCCCCTCTACCTCAGGGCCACCGATCAGCTCGTGCGATCAGGCGAGGAGACGGTCTCTTCCAGCCAACTCGCCCTGCTGACCGGCTACTCCAGTGCGACCGTCCGGCGCGATCTCTGGGACTTGTCCATCTCCGGGCGCCGCGGTTCCGGCTATGACGTCAGCGCGATCAGGGAGCGGCTGGGCGATATTATTGGCGCATCCTCATCCTGGCGGCTGGCCATCGCGGGCGCTGGGAATCTCGGCCGGGCGCTGGCCCATTACTCCAATCTGTCCCGCCGCGGCCTGGAGGTAATAGCCCTCTTCGATATCGACGAACGGAAGATAGGGTCGGTCGATTCGGGGGTGGAGATTTTCTCCGCCAAAGAGATCACCGGGAAGTGCCGGGAACTGGGCATCCAGATCGGCGTCATCGCGACGCCGGCCTCGGCGGCCCAGGACTGTGCCAGCGCCTTCATCGCGGGCGACGTGCGGGCCATCCTCAACTTCGCCCCGAGCAGCCTGGAGGTACCCCGGGGGGTGGAGGTGCGCAAGCTGGACGTCCTGCTGGAGCTTCAGCTTCTCGCCTATCACCTGACGTCGGCCGGGCCAGGGTCCTGACCGGGTCAGCCCGCTGGGCTCACCCGGTCCGCAGCCTCGGCGCTGGCCGGGTGCGCGTGCTGCGGGCTGGTGGCGGGCAGGGTGAGCGTGACCCGCAGGCCGTGCGGCTCGTTCAGCGCAGCCGCAATGTGCCCATCGTGCGCGGCGGCGACCGCGGCGGCGATGGCCAGCCCCAGGCCGGAACCGGGCCGCCGCGACGGGACCCCGGCCCGGTAGAAGCGGTCGAAGATCCGGGCCAGCTGGTCTGGTGGCACGCCGGGACCGTCGTCACTGACCGTCACGGCCACTGAGCCGTCGCGCTCAGTGGCGGCCAGGATGGCGGTGCTGCCCTCCGGGGTATGCGCGACCACGTTGCCGAGGATGTTGTCGATGGCCCGGCGCAGCAGTTCCTCGTCCCCGGTGACTTCGAGGCCACCGGTGATGTCGCACTGCCAGGTCCGCTCCGGGCTGGCCGTCCGGGCGCGCTGCGCGCATTCGGCCACCAGGGCGCTGAGGTCGACGGGTTCCCGCTGCCGGCCGGGGTGCTGGTCGAGCCGGGCCAGCCGGAGCATGTCGTCCACCAGCCCGCCCATCCGCTGGGCCTCCAGCGTGATCCGCCGCATCGCCTCATCCACCTGGTCGCGGCGGGGCAGCGCGCCCTGCTGGTAGAGCTCGGCGTTGACGCGCAGCGAGGCCAGCGGGGTGCGCAGCTCGTGGCTGGCGTCGGCGAAGAACCGGCGGGTGGCCTCCTGGCTGGCCTCCCGCTCGGCCACGAAGTCCCCGATGCGGGCCAGCATCCCGTTCAGCGCCGCCCCGAGCCGGCCCATCTCGGTCCGCGGGTCGTGCGGGCTCACCCGGTCGGTCAGGTCACCGGCGTTGATCCGGTCGGCCTGGCCCGCCATCACCTCGATAGGCCGCAGCCCGCGGCGCATCACCCAGGCGGCACCCCCGGCGGCGATCAGCCCGGCGGCGGCCGACCCGATGATCAGGATGAGCTCGAGCTGGCCGACGGTACGCTGCAGCCCAGACAGGCTGGTGCTGGCGTACGCCAGGCCTTGCCCGGGAAAGGCCACCGCCATCAGCCGGATCTGAGTGGTCCCGTCCCGGCCGGTCAGGGTCACCGCCGTATGGCTTCTGGCCAGTTTCGTCAGGTTCGGGAGGGGCGTCTGGGGCAGCAGCTGAGGACCACCCATGATCGAGAGCAGCGGCCTGCTGCGGTTCACGGTCACCACGTCGAACTGCCCAAGCGCTCCCGGCAGGATGGCCCGCGGGCCGGTGATTTCCTTCCTGAGCTTGCTCCTGACTTCCCGCGGCGGCATGACGCTGCCGGACTGCGCCGGCCGGAACGGGTTGTGTACCGGCAGCACCCGGTACAGGCTCAGCACTTCCTGGAGCTGCTGGTCGGTCTGGCCCATCAGGTAGCCGCGCAGCGCGGTGACCGCGGCGACGTCGAACGCCACCAGCGCGATCAGAGTGACGGCCAGGACCCCGAGCAGCACCCGGGTGCGCAGTTTGGCGCCGCGGGGCAGGTGGACTCTCATCGTGGCTCGCGGGGCAGCCGGAGGCGGTAGCCGACACCGCGCTGGGTGTGGATCACGTCGGGGCCGCGCTCAGCCAGCTTGCGCCGCAGGTAGGCGATGTAGGTGGCGACCACCGTGCTGGACCCGCCGAAGTCGTAGTCCCACACGTGGTCCAGCAGCTGCGCCCGGGTCAGCACCCGGCCCGGGTTGAGCATGAGGTAGCGCAGCAGCCGGAACTCGGTCGGCGACAGGTCGATCGGCTGGCCGGACCGGAGGACCTCATAGGAGTCCTGGTCCAGTTCGATATCGGCGAACGTCAGCACCGGGCCGCCCGCGTCGTCACGGCGGGTGCGGCGCAGCACGGTGCGGATCCGGGCGGCCAGTTCCTCCAGCCCGAACGGCTTGGTCAGATAGTCGTCGCCGCCCAGCGTCAGCCCGGTCACCTTGTCGTCCTGGGTGTCCCGCGCGGTCAGGAAGATCACCGGAAGGCGGCTGCCGTCCCGGCGCAGCCGCCGGACCACTTCGAAGCCGTCGGTGTCGGGCAGCATCACATCCAGCACCGCCAGGTCGAACGGCCGTTCCCGGGCCAGTCGCAGCGCCTCGGTGCCGGTGTCCGCGGTGGTCACCTGGAATCCCAGGAAGGTCAGCGACGCGGCCACCGCGTCGCGCAGGAACGGCTCGTCGTCGACCACCAGCAGACGGCCGTGATCGGCGGCCGCGCCCGCTGCCGGCTGCGCCATGTCGCCTCCTGTCCTCCCGGTCATCTGATCACCGGAACGCTAACCCCGGCTGTGACCCGCGTGTGAATTTCATGTCAGCCGGCCGGGTGGCAACTCACACCGAACTCACACGCGATCCGCGCGGTTGTCCGATGCCCGGGACCCAGGCTGGTCCCCCGAAGGATCGTTCGTTCCACAGTAAGGGCGGATTCGCTGATGAACGGGGACACCGACGGCGGGCAGCGGCCGGGTGGGCGGCAGTGGGCCGGCCGGCTGGCCGCCGCACTGGTCCCGGCAGCGCTGGCCGCGACCATCCTGCTGGCCGCCTGCGGCGGATCGCCGTCGGCCGTACCAGCGGCCAGCCGCGGCCAGCCGACCGTGCAGATGCTGGATTCCTTCGCGACGTGCATGCGCAGCCGCGGCGTGCCGAACTTCTACTTCTCCCGCTCCACGACCAGCGCCGCCGACACACCCGACGACGTGCTGAAGCTCGGGCCGTGGGTCGCCCCGGCCAATCCCAGTTCGCCGCAGTTCCAGTCCGCGATGCAGGCCTGCCGCCACCTGCTGCCGCTGCGCCACCCGAGCGCGGCCCAGCATCAGGCGATGCTGCGCCACCTGGTCAAGGAGGCCGCGTGCATGCGCTCGCACGGCTACCCGGATTACCCGGACCCCAGCGCACAGGGGCAAGGCATTGTCCAGCCGCCGCTGCCCGCCGACATCGACACCAGCTCGCCACAGTTCCTGTCCGCGCAGCAAGCGTGCAGTAGCGGCTGATCATCGACCAGGCCAGGTACTGCCAGCCGGTAATGGCGTTCAGGGAAAAGAAAGGAGCTGAGATGGACGGGAAGACCTGCGCCCGCCCCCCGCGCCGCGCGGGGTGGCGGCCGGCGGTCAGCCTGGCCGCCCTGGCCACGGCGGCCCTGCTGGTGGTGGCGTGCGGTGGCGGCGCCTCGCCTCCGGCCGGGTCAGGTGCCAGCCCGGCCCAGGGCCGGGTGCAGCAGCTCGACGTGTTCGCGAAATGCATGCGCAGTCACGGGGAACAGGATTTCTACTTCAGCTCGGCGAAGAATTCGGGCGCCAGCCCGGCCGGGGAGGAACTGTCCATCATGGGGTACTTCGTCCCCGGCGTTAACCCCCAGCAGCCTCCCTTCCCGGCCGCGATGAAGGCCTGCAAACACCTGCTGCCGGGGGGCTTGGGGCGGCGCATGACCCGGCAGCAGATCGACCAGCTGGTCAAGTTCGCGGCGTGCATGCGGGCGCACGGCTACCCGGGCTACCCGGACCCAGAGATGCAGAACGGCCAGCCCATCGAGCAGCCGCTGCCCGCCAGCATCGACACCAGCTCACCGCAGTTCGAGGCGGCGCAGCAGACATGCAACTCAGCCTCGTAACCCGAACCCAGCCCCCGGGCCGCGGCGGCCAGGGCGTGCGGGGTGTCGCTGCCACCCGGCTGACCGGGCTCCGGCCGTTCCAGACCGAGATAAGCAGGGCCAGGCGTACCGCCCGGCCACAGGAAAGGTGGTAACCGCGATGAGCGGCACCGAAGCTGATGAGCAGGCGGCCGCGCGGGCCGGGGAAGCCGGTGTGGCTGAGGCCGGGCCTGCCGCAGGGGCGGGCGGGCCTGCAGTGGGGACCGGTGGCCCGGCGGCGCAGGCGGACGGCGGTCCCGGCCGGCCAGCGGGGGCGGGCCGCGGCGCGGCGGCGGCGGACCGGGCGGCGGGCGGGCACCGGCGCGGGCGGGGCCGCTGGGTGGCGGCCGGGGTGGTGGCCGTACTGGCCGTGGCGGCCGCCGGGGGCGCGCTGGCCGCCGGTGCCTTCCGCGGTACCAGCCGGCCGGCCGCCGGGGCCAGCAGCGGGTACCGGACCGGGACCGCGGCGGTGACCCGCCAGTCGCTGACCAGCCAGACCCAGGAAAATGCCACGCTGGGCGACGCAGGCACCTGGAGCGTGACCGTCCCGTCCGGCGGATCGTCCTCGTCCGCCGCGTCCTCGTCCGCCTCCGCGTCGTCGACCGGCTCGGGGACGTTCACCTGGCTGCCGCAGATCGGGCAGGTGATCCGCCAGGGCCAGCGGATCTACGCCCTGTCCGGCAGCCCGGTGGTGCTGCTGTACGGCTCGGTGCCCGCCTACCGGGACCTGTCGGAGGGGGTGACCGGGGCGGATGTGACCGAGCTGAACCGCGCCCTGGTCGCGCTCGGGTACGCGACCCGGGCGGCGCTTGGGCCCCGCTCGGGCTGGGACTACTACAGCGCCGGGACCGCCTACGCGGTGGAACTGCTGCAGGCCAGGCTCGGCCTGACCGTGACCGGGACCCTGCCGCTGGGCCAGGCAGTGTTCCTGCCCGGCCGGGCGCTGATCACCGGGCTGGGCACCAGCACGGTGCTCGGTGGGCCGGCCACCGCGGGCGCGGTAGTGCTGACCGCCACCTCGATCACCCCGGTGGTGACCATCCAGCTGGACCCGGCCATGCAGTCCGAGGTGAAGAACGGCGACCCGGTCAGTATCACGCTGCCCGACGGCCGCACGACCCCCGGGGTGGTGACCCAGGTGGGCCGGGTCGCCACCTCGTCCTCGTCGTCCCCGGCGTCGGGGAGTTCGGGCGGTTCCGCGGGTTCGCCGGGCGGTTCGTCGAACAGCTCGGCGGGGGGCTCGGGCGCCACGATCACCGTGCTGGCCTCGCTGACCCACCCAGCAGCGGCCGGGAAGCTGAACCAGGCTGCGGTGACCGTGACGATCACCACCGGGAGCGCACCGAACGCGCTGACCGTGCCGGTGAGCGCGCTGCTGGCGCAGCCGGGTGGAGGGTACGCGGTGGAGGTGACCGGGCCGGGTGGGCATCACCTGGTCAAGGTGACCCCGGGCATGTTCGACGACGCTGCCGGGCTGGTCCAGGTCAGTGGGAACCTGACCCCCGGCCAGCACGTCGTGGTGCCGGGCCTGTGAGCGCCCTGGCGCACGCCCCGGCCGCCGGCGGGCGGCGGGCGGACGGGCCGCTGGTGCTGGAACTGGCTGGGGTGAGCAAGGTGTACCCGGGCTCGCCACCAGTGCGGGCGCTGCGGGGGGTGAGCCTGAGCGTGGCGGCCGGGGAGCTGGCCGCCGTGCTCGGCCCGTCCGGGTCCGGCAAGAGCACCCTGCTGCACCTGGCCGGCACGCTGGACCGGCCGACCAGCGGCCGCGTCCGGATCACTGGGCTGGACGTGGCCACCCTGGGCGACCGGGCACTGGCCGGGCTCCGGGCGTCGGACATCGGCTTCGTGTTCCAGCAGTTCTTCCTGGCCGAGCACGCCAGCGTGCTGGACAACGTGGCCGACGCGCTGCTGTACGCCGGGGTGGGCATAGTGGCGCGGCGGGAGGCCGCCGCCGTGGCGCTGGACCGGGTCGGGCTGGGCCACAAGCTGCGCGCCCGGCCGACGCAGCTGTCCGGCGGGGAACGGCAGCGGGTGGCCATCGCCCGCGCGGTGGCCGGCACGCCCGCGATCGTGCTGGCCGACGAGCCCACTGGCAACCTGGACCAGGCCACCGGCGCGGCCATCCTCGACCTGCTCGCCGAGCTGAACAGCGCCGGGACCACGATCATCGTGGTCACCCACGACGAGGCGGTGGCGGCCCGGATGCACCGGCAGGTGCGGATGCTGGACGGCCGGATCGTCTCCGACACGGCGGGAGGTGCCTGATGACCGCGGCCACACACCGCCCGGCCCCGGCGGCGGCCCGGCTGCGGCTCACCGACCTGGCCCGGCTGGCCGGCGTGGGCCTGCGGACCCGGAGGCTGCGCGCGGCGTTGTCCGCGCTGGGCATCGCGATCGGCGTGGCCGCGATCGTCGCCGTGCTGGGCCTGTCGTCCTCATCAGCGGCCGGGCTGAACGCGGAGATCGCCGCGCTGGGCACCAACCTGCTCACCGTGCAGCCCGGGAACAGCTTCTCCGGCGGCACCGAAGAACTGCCGCTCGCGGCACCGGGGATGATCAGCCGCCTGCCCGGTGTGTTCGCCGTGCAGACCACCGGCAGCATCGACGGCGTCAGCGCCTACCGGAGCCCGCTGATCCCCCCGGCCAACACCAACGCGCTGACCGTGGACGCCACCACGCTGGGCCTGCCTGGCACCGCCGGGACGGCCATCGCCCAGGGGAAGTTCCTCAATGCCGCCACCGCGCACGAGCCGGTGTGCGTACTGGGCGCGGCCGCGGCGCAGTTGCTCGGCATCGACCATGTCTTCCCGGGCGAGCGGGTCTGGGCCGGGAACATGTGGCTGTACGTGGCCGGCATCCTCAAGCCCGACGTGCTGTCCACGGACGTGGACTCCAGCGTGCTGGTCGGCTACCCGTTCGCCGAGCACAGCTTCGGCTTCGACGGGCACCCCACGACCATCTACGTCAAGGCGGCCGACTCCCGGGTGACCGCGGTGGACAGGCTGCTCGGCGCACAGACCAACCCGGAGGACCCGGGCGGCCCGGACGTGTCGGTGCCGTCCTCGGCCCTGGTCGCCCAGGCCGAGGCCAAGGAGGCGTTCAGCACCCTGTTCCTCGGGCTGGGCGCGGTCGCGCTGCTGGTCGGCGCCATCGGGGTGGCCAACATCATGGTCATCGCGGTGCTGGAACGCCGCTCGGAGATCGGGCTGCGCCGTGCGCTCGGCGCGACCCGGGGGCACATCCGGGTCCAGTTCCTGTCCGAAGCGGTCGCCCTGGCCCTGGCCGGCGGCGCGGCGGGGGTAGCGGCCGGGGCGGCCGCCACCGCCAGCTATGCGCACGCCAAGGGCTGGGCGGTGGTCATCCCGGCCCAGGCCTGGGCGGGCGGGCTGGCTGCCGCGCTGCTCATCGGCGCGTTCGCCGGCCTGCTCCCGGCGCTCAAGGCGGCCCGGCTGCCACCCACCGAGGCACTGTGGACGCTGTGACCGGACCGACACCCCGATCTGGGACACGATCGCAGGACAGGCCAAGTCCACCCGGCTGGCGGCCATGGCCGCGCGCCTTCCGGCGGGGCGGGTGGGGACAGCAGGTGACGTCGCGCAGGCAGTGCTCGCGCTGATCGGCAACCCGTTCATCACCGGGACGGTCCTCCACGTGGACGGCGGCCAGCGGCTCGTGTGAGCTGCTGACCGCCGCCCGGGTGGCCCGCTACCGTACGTACTTCCGTCAGGCAGCGAGGATCTTGGCCTTCTCGCGGTCGAACTCCTCGCTGGTGATCACTCCGCGGTCGCGCAGGTCCGCCAGCTTCGTCAGCTGGTCCGCCGTGCTGGCTGGGCTGTCCGACGCGGCCTGCTGGACGTACTGGCGGAACTCCTGATCTTGCTGGCGGGCGTCCTGCGCGGCCCGCTCATGCATCGAGCCGCCGCGGACGATCAGGTAGACCAGCACGCCGATGAGCGGGATGAACAAGACGAACAGGAACCACAGGGCCTTGGCCCAGCCGGACAGATCACGGCTGCGGAAAATGTCTATGAAGATCCAGATCAGGATCCAGATCCAGATGATCCATAGGAACAGCTCGAATATCGTCCAGAAGATATTCAGCAGCGGGTAGGACGAACTGGCCAGGGACATAGCTTGCTCCTTCGCGCGGGAAAGGTCACCGGCATCGGTGGCTGTCAGGTGCTTGTCGCCGGCGCGGAACAAGCATTCGGCTGGGAGTTGATCACGGCATCACCCGGCACGGGTGAGACAGGTGAGCCTGCTGCTGCGATCCCACCAGCCTGGCCAGCATCACCGATCAAGGCCTCGCCCGGGCCGGGTGACGGATTCATCCGCCGGGGATGATGGCGCCGGCCGGTACCAGTGATCGACTGTTGCCCCGCCGGGCTGTAACCGCAGCCTCCAGCCAACCGGCCTGCCGGGAAGGAGCTCGGGATGACGACAAAGGCCGCCTTCTCACCAGAAGAGTGGAAAACGGTCCTCCAGGGCCCGCCCACGGCCGGCATGATCGTAGTCACGGCAGCTCGGGGCGGGACGATCCGCGAGACGATCGCGCTGGCCAAGGCCTACTCAGAAGCACACGCCCAGCCCGGCGAAAGCGAACTGCTCGACGAGATCGTGGCGGCCAGGCCGGAAGTAGACCACAGCCGGTTCCACTCGGCGGAGGAGCTCAAAGAGCACGGGCTCGCCGAGCTCCGCACCGCCGTGGCGCTGCTCGAGAGCAAGGCGACCGCCGGTGAGCTCGACGACTACCGGCAGTTTGTGCTGGCCCTCGCCAGCAAGGTCGCGGCCGCGCACCGCGAGCACGGTCAGCCGGTGAGTCCGGCCGAGGCAGCGGCCATCCAGGAGATCCGGGCAACGATCGGCGCCTCCACCGCCTGACCTCGCCGTCCTACCCCGCCGACCGCGGGACGCCGGCCCGGCCTAGGCGCGGCTGCAGCACGCCCGCTGAACCCGCTGACCACCATTGGGGTGAGCAGGGCTGCAGCTCTTCCCCGCCGCCGAGGTCCAGGGCGGCCCTTGCCCGCCCCCGACCCAGGAGGGTGCTCGACAGCACGCACGCACCCTGGGTCTCAGCCACCCCGCCATGGCTCGTATCGCGGACGTCCCACACGGCGAGGGTGGTGGACGCGTACGGCGAGGACACCGTGGCGGAGAAGGCGATCTGCGTCGATGGGGCGGCGCTGCCTGCGCCCAGGCTCACCTGGAGCGTGCCCGACCCGTTGACGCCGAGGTCCCCGCTGATGGAGTCCGCGAGATCGCCGAATACGGGCGCGCTGCGCTGGGCCACCGGGATGGCGATCTGGCGGTGTTCCTCATCGAGAAACCGCGAGACCGTGGTGAGCACCTGCATCCGGTAGAGACCACGGGCCGCGGTCCTGTGGTCAGCGGCATGCTCGATGCTTAACCCGAGGATGAACGCCGCGCCTACCGCCAGCACGCTTACCAGCCACCACAAGCGCCGGCTCTGGCTGGCCACCGGCGGTACCGGGCCGTGAGATCCCGGCGAGCTGGACTCGGTGCCCGGGGCTGGGCTGGCGATCTCACTCTCCACCCCGACCATTGTGCTCCCCGTTCACCAGCGGCGAAACGGTCATGTGGGTAGGGCCGGCCCCAAAGCCGCCCGGCCAGGCCCGGGCTGCGCCAGGTAAAGCTGGAACCTTCAGCGCAAGGTCACGCGGGCACGACGAAGGGGAAGTCGGTGGCGCGCTGCTCCGCGGCGACGGACGGCTGCAGCCCGGAGGGCACCGCCATGCCGGCGACCAGGGACAGCATCGCCTCAGGGGCGTTATCGGCCTGCGTCCGGCCGTTGAACCCGGCGAAGCTGTACGACGCCGGAGTACCGATCACGTAGGGCAGCACGTCGGGGAACAGTTCCCTGGCCACCGCCTGGCCGTAGCCCCCGGGGTCGCCGATCGTCCCGCCCGCCGCTACCACAGCGGCGACCTGCTCACCGACGTACCCGGCCGCGGCGCTGACGTCTTCTGCTGGGTGCCGGGTGTTGGCTGGGTCGGTGAAATCGGTGTCAGTGGGCCAGAAGATCGGCCACATCATGGGGTGCCCGGCCCGGTTGATCTGCCGCCAGCCGCCCGCGTCAGTGGCCAGCCTGGTGGCGGCCCACACCCCGATGCGGGTGCCCGGCCGCAGCTGCGGATGGGTGTGCGGGATTTCGAGCACGATCGAGTCGACCGTGCTGCCGGCGAAGCTGTTTTCCGCCTCCTCCGGCCGCCAGCCGGACAGGTCCACCGCGGTCCCGCTGGCCACCGCCCCGTTGACGATGGCCAGCAGGGACAGGTCGATGTAGAACGAATCAGCGATCCGCCCGGCCCACACACGGGTACCCCGCACGCTGGTCACATCCCCGGTCCAGCCCTCCAGCAGGAGTTCGCCGGCGGCGGAGTCGTCGCGTGCCTGGCGGCCAGCCAGGGCGTGCAGTTGCAGCGGCTGCCGGCCATCCGGATCCGGCCCGCCGAAGGACACCCGGTAAGTCAGGTCCTCGAAATCGGCGCCATCGAAGTGCACCTTGAACTCGTAGCGCGCCTCCGGGTGGAACCCCGGCTCGGAGCGCAGGCCGTTGACGTTCGAGTTCACGTCCATCACAAAGACCGTGCTCCCGTTGCCCGGGAAGACATACAGGTCGTCGAGATAGAGCTGGCCGGTCTGGGCCGCCAGCGGGGTGTCCAGATGATGGGACACGGAATTTCCTCTCGTCCGCTGCGCCGGGCGACAGCGCAGCTCCGCCAGGCCGCTGGCCGGCTTGACGGCTAGCGCGGCGCTAGCGCGCCCCCATAGACCCAGGTGCTGGCGGATTAGGGATGGGCGCGTCGTTCAGCTGCTGGTCAATGTCTACGAAGATCGCGTCGTC
>Ga0207664_10002014_pt1 | contig 13390 bp, 13 predicted proteins | sample LARL83metaG_FD_184349 | JGI IMG/M metagenome (GOLD analysis project Ga0207664, IMG submission 184349) | Corn, switchgrass and miscanthus rhizosphere microbial communities from Kellogg Biological Station, Michigan, USA - LAR L8-3 metaG... | ecosystem: Host-associated > Plants > Roots >...
CCTGGCTGTCGCCGACGAGCAGAACCTCACCTACGTGCCGCCCTACGACCACCCGCTGGTCATGGCCGGCCAGGGCACGGTCGGGCTGGAGATCGCCGAGGACATGCCCGAGGTGCGCTGCGTCGTCGTCCCCGTGGGCGGCGGCGGCCTCATCTCCGGCGTGGCCACGGCGATCCGCGGGCGCCTCGGTGAGGCGGTGCGCATCGTCGGCGTCGAGCCCCTCGACGGCAACGACACCGTGCTCTCCCGCGCCGCCGGCCAGCGCGTCGAGGTGCCGCTGCCGCGCACCATCTGCGACGGCGCGCGGGTGCAGACGCCCGGTGCGCTCACCTTCCCGGTGGTGCAGCGCCGCGTCGACGACGTCGTCGCCGTCGACGACCGCAAGGTGGTGGCGGCGATGCGGCTGCTCGCCCTGGGCGGGATCTACGCGGAGCCGACCGGGGCGCTGGCCGTGGCCGGTGCCGTGCAGCTCGGCCTCGGCGAGGGCACGGTTTGTGTCGTCAGCGGCCGCAACATGGAGCCGCGCGAATGGGCGCGGCTGCTCGGCTGAGGCGCCGCCTCCGCTAGCTGAGCCGCACCGGCCCCCCGGCGCCGGCGAGCTGCCAGTTGTCGCCCGGGTTCTTGAGCTGCATCAGCCAGTTCTTGACGTCGCCGTCGTGCTGGGTGGGGGAGTAGTTCTCCACTGCGCCGAGGCCGGTGTCCCAGTTGTGGATGGCGTTGAGGGTGTCGATGAGGTTCTGCTTGGTGACGTTGCCGCCCATCATCTGCACGGCGTGCTCGAAGAGCAGGCAGTAGGACCAGGAGGTCTGCGCGTAGAGGTCGACCTTGTCGTCGGGGTAGTAGGTCTGCAGGGTCTGGGTGAGCCGCTGCATGCCCGGCGTGCCGGTCTGGTCGAGCGGCGTCCAGGGGGTGCCGATCATCATGCCGGCGGCGTTGCCGTAGTGGGCGACGCCGTCGTCGATGACCAGGTTCTGGAAGGTGGGCGGATTCCAGGGTTTGCCGTTGCTGCAGGTCTGGTTCTGCGCCGCGTACAGGTAGCGCTGCGTGCTGCCCGGCTCGAGGACGAGGTGCACGCTGGTCACGTTCTGCGAGCACCACTCGGTGATGAGCTGCTGGTAGTTGTTGTCGGTGATGGCCTCTTCCTGGGGGCCGCCCTGCCACAGGTTGCCGCTCCCGTAGAGGTGGGCCGCGCCGTCGCACACCTTCTGCGTGCTGGGGTCGTTGAGGCAGACCAGGGCGACCTTGCCGCCGCTCAGTGGCCAGTGCTGCAGGGCGACCATCAGCTTGGCGCCCAGCTCGCCGTTCTCGTACGGGTTGGGGCCGGTGAGCCACATGTAGGGGCTGGTGTACATGTCCGGCGGCGCCTGGCACTCGCCGACCATGATCATGTGGTTCTGGTTGATGAAGCCGGCCATCTGCTCGTCGGTGGGCGGCGCGCACTCGGCGACCATGGCGAACACGGCGTTGCTCCCCGCGGCGAAGTCGTGGTAGTCGGCGGCGCCGGTGTCGGCGTTGCCGCCGTCGTCGCGCAGGTCGAGGCTGATCTTGTAGCCGTTGATGCCGCCGTGCGAGTCGGTCCACTTGGCCCAGGCGGTCAGCGCGTGGGCCATGGTGATCGAGCGGCCCGGGCCGGTCTGGGTGATGATCGAGCCGATCCGGATGACGCCGCCCTGCACGCCCATGTTGGGCACCCCGCCGGCGCTGCCCTTGACGCCCGGGTTGGTGTTGCCGGCCGCGCCGGGCTGCTGGCTGCTGTGCACCACGCTCGAGCCCTGGGCGCCGGGCGCGGCGGTGGGCGTCGCGCCTCCCGCGGCTGCGCCACCGCCGTCCCCGCTCTGCGTGCCGCCGGTGAGCGCCGTGGTCACCGTCTTGTGCGCGTTCTGCAGGTCGGCGAGGACCAGGCCGCCGAAGACCAGGGTGAGCAGCACCGTGACCACCAGCATCAGGGTGAAGAGCTTGTCGCGGGTGAGGGACATGTCTAGATGAGGTCCATGCGGGTGGTCGGAGAGTCGCCGCCGTCGGCGCGGCGGCGGGCGCCGCGGGCGGCGAGCCAGCTCGACCACAGCGTGCCCAGCAGGGCGATCTCGGCGAGGACGGCGACGGCGACCACGGTGGGCTTGTCGAGGATGCCGCCGGAGAGCACGGCGTCGAGCACCCTGCCCGGCGCGGCCTGCGACGGCGGTCCGCTCGGCGCCCCGCCGGGCGACACGCCGCCCGGGGTGGTGACGGTGGTGCTGGTGTCGACGCCCGCCGCGGCGCCCAGCGCGCCGTTCCCCGTATCGGTCAGAGTTGGCGAGAACGAGGAGCCCCCCGCGTCGAACGGGAAGGAGACGCCGTAGGCGTTGCTGCTCAGGCTGCCCAGCGTGATCGCGTACACGGTGGGCGTCGCGGCGAAGCCGTTGCTCCCCGGGACGGGCGCCGAGGTTGCGATGCACAGCGTCGGCCCGTTGACCTCGACGGTGTCCTCGTTGCCGCCGTGGCCGAGCTGCTCGCGCACCGCCGGCGGATCGAGGTGGAGGCTGGGCTGCGAGGTGAACGAGCCCAGGCCGGGCAGGTTGATCGGCGGCTGCACCACGCAGCCGTTCGGCGAGGCGCCGTTGAGCGCGGCGACGAGCTGCTCGGCCACCGCGTTGAGCGGCGAGGGCGAGCCGTTGACGCTGAGCCCGTTCTGGTCGAGCCGGGCGCCCTGGCCGGCGACGGTGACCCCGGTGGCCTCGAAGCTCGACGTCGACGTGGCGTGGGCCGCGGCCGCGCTGCGCTGCGTCGTCGCCTGCACCACCAGCGCGCCGATGTGCAGCAGCGACGTGCCCGCGGGCGTCTGCGGCAGCGACACGCCGGGCAGCGAGGGCTGGCCGAGGTCGACGTCGTGCAGGGTGACGCTGACGTTGCTCACCGTGCCGGTGGCGTCGCCGTGCACGTCGACGTGCGAGCTGATCCGTCCGACGCGCAGGCCGAGCGCGGGCACCGACACGGCGCTGCCCGCACCGGCGTCGGCGACGCCCTGGCCGGGGCCGGCGCTGACCTTGCCCAGCGAGCTCTGCGCGCTGAGCAGGCCGAGCAGGTCGGTGAAGTCGGGTGGCGCGCCGTCGTTGCTGCCCACCGGGAACCCGGCCTGCTGCGCACCCGGCTTCTGCGGGTTGGGATAGGTCACCTGGGCGTGCTCGTAGGTGGCGGTGAGCTGCGGGTTCCACGGGGCGACGTAGGTGGTGATGAGCGGGTTGACGGCCTGGCCGAACTGCGGCGGCGGCGAGGGCAGGGGCAGCGCGGGGAGGGGCGCCGGGCAGCAGCCGTTGACCGTGCTGTACTCGACGTCGCCCTCGGCGGTGGGCACGCCGAGACCGGGCAGGGCGTCGACGGAGTCGCCGGGGTCGAGCGGGCTGGCCAGCGCCTGCACGGTGTCGGCCGCGATCGACGCGGCGGCGCGGGGCAGCATGGCGTCGGGCTCGACGACGAAGGAGTAGCCGGTGCGCACGGTGACGCGCACGCCGGCGCCGCTGCCGGCGACGGAGAAGGCGTCGAGCTGCGCGGCGCGCGCCGGGCTGGGCAGTCCCAGGGCCAGGGCGGGCGCGGCGGCGGCGACGGCGGCCATGGCCGCGAGCAGGCGGCGGCTGCGGCGGGTCACGCGCTCGCCTCCCGCTTGGCGTCGCGCTCGGCGGCGACGTGCTCGGCGATCAACCGTCCCACCAGCGCGCCGACGGGCTCCCCGCGGCGGTCGGCGGCCACCTGCAGGGCGCGCTTGTCGCGCAGCGAGAGGGGCACGGTCAGCGTCTCCAGCTCCACGATGTCGAGACGTTCGTCGTCGCCGCGGCGTTGCGCGGTGCGCGCCTCGCGGGCCGCATGGGCACCGTTCCTGCCATCGCCCAGGTAGGCCGCGGAGAGCGCGGCCGCGTCGGCGCCCACCGCGGCGCTGGTCCCGCTCAGCACCACGCGCCCGCGCTGCAGCACGTAGACGCGATCGGCGAGGGCCAGCGCCTGCTGCACCTGCTGCTCGACGAGCAGCACCGCGGTGCCGTCCTCGTGGATGCGGCGCAGGATGGCGAAGAGCTCGGCGATCACCCGCGGGGCCAGGCCGAGGGACAGCTCGTCGAGCATGAGCAGGCGCGGCTGCGACATCAGCGCCCGGCCGATGGCGAGCTGCTGCTGCTCGCCGCCGCTCAGCGAGCCCGCCTGCTGGCGCCGCCGGTCCTGCAGCACGGGGAAGTACTCGACGACGCGGGCGACGCGCTCCTCGTACTCGTCGCCCGCCCAGTAGCCGCCCATGCGCAGGTTGTCCTCGACCGACAGCGCCGGGAAGATGCCCCGCCCCTCGGGGACCAGCGAGATGCCGCGCCGGGCGACCAGGTCGCCGCGGATGCGGGTGATGTCGCGACCGTCGAAGGTCACCGTGCCCGACGACGGCCGCATCAGGCCGCCGATGGTGTTGAGCAGCGTGGTCTTGCCGGCGCCGTTGGGACCGAGCAGGGCGACGATCTCGCCCTCGCCGACCTCCATGCTGACGTCGGCGACCGCGGGGATCTGGCCGTACTCGACCCGAACTCGCTCAGCCTGCAGCAGCGGCACTGCTCGCCTCCTCTCCGAGATACGCGGCGACGACGGCGGGGTCGGTGCGCACCACGTCGGGCGTGCCCCGGGCGATCAGCCGGCCGAAGTCGAGCACGTAGACGTAGTCGCACAGGGAGAGCACGAAGTCGACGTCGTGCTCGACGACGAGCATGGAGAGGTCGTGCTCGCGGCGGATGCGGCTGAACAGCTCGGCGAGCTGCCACGACTCCTCGCGGCCGATGCCCGACGCCGCCTCGTCGAGGAGGAGCAGCTTGGGCCGCGTGCACAGCGCTCTGGCGATCTCCACCAGGCGCCGCACGCCGAGCGGCAGCTCGCCGACGCCGCGGTGCACGTGCTCGCCGAGGCCGAGCGCGGCAACGACGTCGTCGACCTCGCGGTGGGCGAGCACCTCGTTGCGGTAGGACGCGGGCAGGCGCAGGCCGTCGGCGAACAGCCCGTTGCGCATGCGCGCCTGGCAGCCGAGCAGGATGTTGTCGTAGGCGCTGAGCCGGGAGATGAGCTGCGGCGTCTGGAAGGTGCGGCCGATGCCGGCGCGGGCGCGGCGGTCGGCGGAGTGCGCCGTGACGTCGCGGCCGTCGAAGCTCACGCTGCCGGTGTCGGCGTGCTGCAGGCCGGTGATGGTGTTGAACAGAGTCGTTTTGCCCGCGCCGTTGGGCCCGATCAGGCCCACCACCTCGCCGCGCGAGACGCTCAGCGAGACGCCGTCCAGCGCGGTCAGGCCGTGGAAGCGCACGGCCACGTCGCGGACTTCGAGCAGGGCCATCAGCCGGGCACCTCCAGCGTCCCCGCCGCCGCGGCGCGCCGGTGGGCGACGGCGACGCGCACGCGCGCGGCGATGCGCTGCTCGGCGCGGAGAAGCTGCGAGGCGATGCCCAGCGGCGCGGTGACCATCTGCACGATCAGCCCGACGCCGAAGACGACGCCGACCAGGTCGCCCGCCGCGGCGACGCCGGGCAGCTTGGCGATGAGCACCGGCGCCATGGTCTTGAGCACTCCCGCGATCACCGCGCCCGCGGCGCTGCCCAGGCCGCCGATGACGCCGACCGCCATGAGGCCGATGGAGTCGAAGGAGGTGAACGCCGCGCCCGAGGCCACCTCGTTGAGCCCCGCGTAGAGCACGCCCGCGACCCCGGCGATGAACGCCGACAGCGCGAAAGCGCCAACCTTGGCCCAAACCACGCTGATCCCCACCGACAGCGCCGCGGCCTCGGACTCGCGCACCGCGGCGAGGTTGCGCCCGGCGCGGCGGGTGCGGAACATGCAGACGAAGGCGATCATCCCCAGCATGACGGCGAGCTCGAACCAGTAGTACTGCATGGCGCCGCCGAGCCCGGCGGGGCGGGGGAGGGGCACGCCGCCACCGGCGCTGCCGCCGTTGACCGCGGTCTGGAAGAACAGCGACTGCAGCGCCTGGCCGAAGGCCAGCGTGGCCACCGCGAGGTAGACGCCGCGCACGCGCAGCGCGGGGATGGCCGCGCACATGCCCACGGGCACCGCGGCCAGCCCGCCCAGCGGCACGGCGAGCAGGAAGGGGACGTGCGCGTCGTTGACGAGATGCGCCGCGGTCAGGGCGCCGACTCCCATGAACGCCGCCTGGGCCAGCGAGAACTGTCCCACCAGCCCGACGAGCACGACCAGCGAGAGCACCGCCACCGCATAGGCGATGCCCGCCGACAGCAGGAACAGGTTGGAGGCGCTGAGCATGGTGGGAACCACCAGCGCCGCAAGCACGAAGAGCCCGATCAGCGCCGCGCGCACGGCGCGGTCCACGGAGTCGCGCGGCTGCGTGCTCACAGCGACGAGCCCTCGGCGCGCGCCAGCGTTGTCGCCGGGCGGCGCCAGGCGAGCAGCAGCGCGATGATCCAGAGGAAGGCGATGCCGTTGCCGATGTTGCCGATGTTGATCCACGACAGCGGGTGCGAGGCCAGCCACTGCGACAGGTAGGTCGAGACGATCGAGGTCACCACGCCGAGGCCGACGCCGCCGGCAAGCGCCAAGGCCAGCGACTCCAGCCGCCCGGTGAGCGCCGCGGCGAAGGCCTGGATGACCAGCAGGGTGAGGATGTACGAGTTCAGGCCAAGTGAGGGCGCAACCAGCACGCCCGCCACCGCGCCCGTGGCCCCGCCCAGCGCCCACGACGCCGCGGTCACCCACTTGACCCGGATGCCCACCAGCGTCGCCGCGTCGCGCGAGCTGGCCACTGCGCGGATGGCGGTGCCGAAGCGGGTGCGGTGGTAGAAGAGGGTGAGCAGCACGGCGAGCAGCACGGCCACGACGAGGATGCCGATCTCGTTGTCGCTGATGTCGACGGGTCCGATGGCGTGCGCGCCGGTGGGGAAGATCTGCTGCACGCTGCGCGTCGCGCCGCCCCAGGCGATGATGGCCAGGGATTGCAGCACGTAGAGGACGCCGAGCGTGGCGATGATGCGCACCAGCGCCGACTGCCGCGCCAGCGGGCGCATCACCAGCACGTCGACGGCGACGCCCAGGGCGATGCCGGCGAGCACGGCGACGACCAGGGCCAGCGGGATGCCGAGGAACGACGGCGCGCCGTGGTCGACCAGGCTGGCGAACACGTAGGTGGACACCATCGCCATCGCCCCGTGCGCGAAGTTGATCACCCCCGTGCCCCGGTAGACCGCCACGATCCCCGCGCCCAGAAGCGCGTTGACCGCCCCCTGGACGATCCCCAGAACGAGGGTGGCGAGCAGGAGCTCCAACGTGATCTCCCTATCTCCCGTCATCTCCGAGGACGAGAGCGCTGCCCACCGGCTTGCGGTGGCCGATCACGGCTTTGTCTAGAATCGGCTCATGCGGCTGCACCGCGAGGTGAGAGGAACGCTGGGCGAACCCGTCGAGCGAGGACTCCCCGTCATCCCCGAACGCTGGCGGCTTCCTGCCCTGGTGGTGACCACCGCCGTGTGCATCGCAATCCTTGTCCTGGCGATCGTATACGGGCTGTCCCGTGGCTGAGCATCCCGCTCGGGATGCGTTCTGACGTGCGCGCCGCGGTGATGCGCGCCGTCGGCGCGCCGCTGGAGGTCGTCGACCTGCGGCTCGACCCGCCGCGCGCCGGAGAGGTGCAGGTGAAGCTGCACGCCGCCGGCGTCTGCCATTCCGACCTCTCCATCCTCGAAGGCGGCATCGCCACGCCGGTGCCGGTGGTGCTCGGCCACGAGGGCGCGGGCGTGGTCGAGGTGGTGGGGGAGGGCGTGACCCGCGTCGCCGCCGGCGACCACGTGGTCCTCAACTGGGTTCCCATGTGCGGACGCTGCTTCTTCTGCCTGCACGGCCAGCCGCAGCTCTGCACCAGCGGCGCCTACACCCCGGGCCTGATGGACGACGGCACCACGCGGCTGCACGACGGCGACCAGCCGGTGCACCACGGGCTGCACGCGGCGACCTTCGCCGAGCGCACCGTGGTCCGCGAGGGCAGCGTGGTCAAGGTCGACGCGGACATCCCCTTCGCGGTGGCCGCGGTGGTGGGCTGCGCGGTGACCACCGGCGTGGGCGCGGCCCTGCGCACGGCCGAGGTGCGCGCCGGCGAGCGCGTCGCGGTGATCGGCTGCGGCGGCGTCGGGCTCAGCGTCATCCAGGGCTGCCGGCTGGCCGGCGCGGAGCGGATCATCGCCGTCGACCGGGTGCCCTCACGGCTCGACGCGGCACGGAGATTCGGCGCCACCGACGCGGTCGAGGGCGGCGACAAGGCGGCCTCGGCGGTGCGCGCGCTGACCGACAAGCTGGGCGTCGACGTCGCCTTCGAGGTGGCGGGGATCCCCGCGCTGCAGCGCCAGGCCTGGGACATGACCCGGCGCGGCGGCCGCACCATCCTCGTCGGCGTGCCGCGCCAGGACGGGGAGACGACCTTCCCGTCGCTGCTGCTCAGCGTCAGCGAGAAGACGCTCAAGGGCTGCTATTACGGCAGCGCCTACCCGCCGCGCGACTTCCCCGAGCTGCTCCGCCTCTACCGCGCCGGTCTGCTCGACCTCGACTCGCTGATCACCCAGCGGGTCGGCCTCGACGGGGTCAACGACGCCTTCGACGCGATGCGCCGCGGCGAGCAGCTCCGGACGGTGGTCGAGCTCTAGCTCAGCTAGGCGGCGCCGGCGATCTCGCCGGGCACGCCCCTGGAGGCCGAGCGGCGCGCGTTGCGCAGCGCGGCGGCGGCGTCGTGGTCGACCAGCGCCATGCCCACGCGCAGCCGGCTCTCCAGGCCCATGCGCGCCGCCTGGGAGACGATGCGCCGGCAGGCGGCGGAGCCGGCGGCCAGGCCACCGTCGCGGATGAGCAGGGCGGTGCAGCCGTCGTCGAGGATGGTCACCGGCTCCTCGAAGCGCGAGTAGGCGATGACCAGCGCGGCGTAGCCACGGCGGTCCTGCGGTTCGACGCTGTCGTCGGGGGCGAAGATGCACACGGCGGCGTCGTCGGCGGCCTCGGCGGCGGCGGCCAGGAAGTCGCGGAGCGGGACGGCGGACGGGAGTTGGGCGACCCAGGGCTGGCTCATGGCCCGCCCATGCTCGCAGCCGTTCGCTCCCGTACGAACCGCGCCGCTGCGACGCCAGTGTCGCGAGACGACGACATCCGCCGTCCGGATCAGGGTCCGACGAGGAAGCCGGCCTCCAGCTTGCGCAATGCGGCGCGTCGCTCCTCCAGGGTGCTGCCGCCGCCGTCGCGCCAGGCCACCAGGGAGCGGAGCTGCTCGGTGAGGTGGGCGGGCTTCACCGGCTTGCTCAGGCAGCCGATGCCGGCCCGGGTGGGCACCCGGCTGGGCACTGCGCCGCTGAGGAAGCAGATCGGCATGGTCGCCGTCTCCGGCGCGTCGAGGATGCGGGTGGCCAGCTCGATGCCGTGCATGTCGGGGAGCAGGCCGTCGGCGAGCACCGCGTCGAACGCGCCGGCGGCGAGAAGCTCCAGGGCGTCGACGCCGTCCTCGGCCTCGGTCGTCTCCATGCCGTCCCGCGACAGCGCGAAGCTGATGAAGGTGCGCACCAGCTGGTCGTCCTCGACCACCAGCACCCGCAGCGGCACGACGGACGAGGCCATGCCGGGGATGGTACCGGCCACCGCAGGTTCGTGCCCGGGGGCGTCGTTCCCACGGACGTACCCCCATGCGATGCCGGACCTCTGATCTGCGCCCCTTCTCGGTCGTCGTCTTCGGTGACGGCGAGCTCCCCGAGCTGCTGCTGACCTGCATGCAGTTCCGGCTGGTCGCCGACCTGGCCTCCGACGGCCGGGCCCGCACCAGCCACGTCATGCAGCTCCGCCGCCATCTCCGCATGGGACGCTGCAGCGGCTGCCGCGGCTACCTGATGGGGCGGCTGTCGGAGAAGCGCGCCTCCTCCCGCCACGGGGACCTCTAGGCGGCCGGCTCGCTTTGACAGGTGCGGCCCGGGCGACGCATCATCCCTCCCGCCGCATCGACGGCGGCAAGGAAGGGAGGTTTGAGATGGTTGGGATTGCTGCGCGTACGGCTGCCACGCTGGCGACGGTGGCCGCTCTGGTCATGCCGGCGGTGACCACGGTGCATGCGGCGAACGGGCAGGTCGACAGCGCCACCTTCGCGGGCGGCGTCTGCGTCTTCGCGGGGGCCTTCCCGGACGCCACCGGACCGTGTCTCGCCAACATCAGCTTCCCGTTCACCGCGACCAACGCCTCGGTCTCCACCTTCTCCGGGGGCGGCACGATCATCGAGCCCGCCGGAGACACCGTGACCCTGTCCTACACGGGCAATGCGGCGCAGGTGACCCCCAACTGCATGGGCTGTCCCGGCGTCGGCACCGCCGTGCTCGTCGGCCAGGCCACCGACGAAGGCGTGAGCTGCCCGCTGACGGGAACGATCGACGTCGTGATCGTCGGCTCGGTCGCCTCGGCGATCGGCGGCAACCTGACCTGGGAGGGCTGCTGACCGGCGATACCGCCTAGGCCGCCGGCTCCCGGTGGGGGCAGTCGGGCTCGTCGTGGTGGCAGCCGCAGGCCTCGCGGGTCTCGACGAGCTGCAGCGCGCCGTCCGCCCAGGTGAGGCCCCTGCCCTCGGGACAGGCGTCGACGCGGCGGGCGGCGAGGACGTAGAGGCAGCGGCCGTCGCTGTCAACGTAGGCAGGCATGTTGGGCAGCCCGGCGCGGACCATGCGCTCGGCCTCGGCGGCGGACACGGCGCCGCGCAGGTTGCGGTGGCCGACTGAGGGCCGGTACGTCGCCTGCTCCATGTCGAGGGGGGTGCCGGGGTCGTCGCGGAGCAGCTTGCCGAGCGCCTCGGGGAGGGCCTCGACGCCCGCCTGGCTCAGCTTGCGGGTGAGCGTGCCCGCGGTGTCGTCGGGTGCCACGGGCAGGACGCGCTGGGCGAGGATGGGCCCGGCGTCGAAGCGCGGCGCGGCGCGGTGCAGGGTGATGCCGGCCTCGGCGGCGCCGTCGGCGATGGTCCAGTAGACGGGCTCGGGGCCGCGGTACAGGGGCAGCTTGCTGGGGTGGATGTTCAGCCACCCGTGCCGGGGGATGGCCAGCGCTTTGGCGCCGATGATCTGGTCGAAGCTGGCCATGACCACGGCGTCGGCGTCGAACGAGGCCAGCTCCCTGCGCGGGTGCTCGTCGTTGATCCGCCACTCGCGGAGGATGGGGATGCCCAGGTGGTCGGCGATGCGGCTCAGCGCGTTGTGGCCAAGGATGGCCGGATGTGCGCCGGGGCTGGTGACGATGGCGCAGAGCTCGACGTCGAGGTCGAGCAGGCCGAGCAGGAAGGCCAGGCTGTAGTCGCTGGGGAAGCCGGCGAAGAGCAGCCTAGGCGCGCCGGGGCTGGTGGTGCGCTGCGGCGTGCCGGTGGGCTCGGGGAGCTGGCGGTCGGGGATGAAGCTGAAGGCGTCGCGCGCCCAGAGCTGCTGGCGGACGTCGTCGAGGTAGGCGGAGGTGACCGGCATCGTCGCTGATGATGCTACGCGCCGAGGGTGAGGCTGCCGAGGAGGCCGTCGTGGTGCAGGCCGTGGAGGGCCTCCTCGACGGCGCCCTCGCGGGCGGCGGCGGGGGTGTGGGCGACGCGGGCCTTCAGGTCGTCCAGGGTGTGCGGCGGGTCGGCGACGAGCATGGCGCGGAGGACGGCGCCGCGGAGCTGGCGCATGCTGCCGGCGTAGGCGGGCTGGCGGCGCGGGGGCTTCTTCTCGGTGTGCGCATTCGCGCCGACCGGTGGGATCCGCGCTGGCGATGCGGCCTGAAGATCCTCGTCGACCGCGCGCAGCCGGGCGCGCGACGCACACGCGGCGAGAGGGCACTCGACGCACCGTGGCTGGCGTGCGGTGCAGACCGTGGCGCCGAGGTCGAACAGCGCGAAGGCGTGCTCGCGGGCGCTGACGTGCGGGGGGCGCGAGGCTGCCAGCGCCTCGTCGAGCTGCCGCGCCTTGGCCTCGTGCAGCTCCACCCCGAGCGCCGCGCGCGCCGCGACGCGACCCAGGTTGACGTCGCGCGGGGGCGGCACGTCGGCGTCGAACGCGAAGGCGAGCAGGGCGCGCGCGGTGTAGGCGCCGATGCCGGGGAGCTGCCGCAGCCCGGCCTCGGTCGCCGGCCAGCCGTCGCGGGCGACCGCCTGCGCGACGCGATGCAGGGCCAGGGCGCGCCGCGGGTAGCCGAGCCCCTGCCACTCGCGGAGCACGTCCTCCTGGGTGGCTGCGGCGCAGTCCTGCGGCGCCGGCCAGCGGTCGAGGAAGGCGCGCCAGCGGGGCAGCACGCGGGCCACCGAGGTCTGCTGCAGCATCACCTCGCTGACCAGCACCGCCCAGGGGTCGCGGGTCTGCCGCCAGGGTAGGTCGTGGCGGCCCCGTTCCTCGTACCAGGCGGCCAGCGCGTCGGTCCACACGGCCCGACAGTGTGCTCGCGAGCCGCGCGGCCGCGGTGGTACCGTGCCTCGTCGCTCGCCCGCATCCAGCTCCGGAGGTCTCCTGCACGCCATGGCCCGACACACCATCACGCTCATCCCCGGCGACGGCGTCGGTCCAGAGGTCAGCGAGGCGGCCCGCCGCGCCATCGACGCCACCGGCGTCGACATCGAGTGGGAGGTGCACGACGCGGGCCTGGACGTGATGGAGCAGTACGGCCAGCCGATGCCCGACCACGTCCTCGACTCCATCCGCAAGAACAAGGTGGCCATCAAGGGGCCGCTGACCACCCCGATCGGCAAGGGCATCCGCAGCGTCAACGTCGCGCTGCGCAAGGAGCTCGACCTCTACGCGCTGGTGCGCCCGTGCAAGTCGTACCCGGGCGTGCGCTCGCTCTACGACTCCATCGATTTGGTCATCGTCCGCGAGAACACCGAGGATCTCTATGCAGGGATCGAGTTCGCCGAGGGCGAGAACGACACCCTGGAGCTGATCGACACGGTGAACCGCCTGGCGGGCAAGGACATCCGCCGCGACAGCGGCATCTCCATCAAGCCCATCTCCATCTTCGGCACCCAGCGCGTCTTCCGCTTCGCCTTCAACTGGGCCCGTGCCAACCAGCGCACCAAGGTCACCGCGGTGCACAAGGCGAACATCATGAAGCACACCGACGGCCTCTGGCTGCGGGTGGCTGAGGAGGTCGCCGGCGAGTTCCCCGACATCGAGTTCGAGGACCGCATCGTCGACAACATGGCCATGCAGCTCGTGCAGAAGCCCGAGCTGTACGACGTGATGGTGATGCCCAACCTGTACGGCGACATCCTCTCCGACCTGTGCGCCGGCTTGATCGGCGGACTCGGATTGGCTCCCGGCGCAAACATGGGCGACGACATCGCCGTCTTCGAGGCCACCCACGGCTCGGCGCCCAAGTACGCCGGTCTCAACAAGACCAACCCCATGGCGATGAT
>Ga0207664_10002018_pt1 | contig 13367 bp, 15 predicted proteins | sample LARL83metaG_FD_184349 | JGI IMG/M metagenome (GOLD analysis project Ga0207664, IMG submission 184349) | Corn, switchgrass and miscanthus rhizosphere microbial communities from Kellogg Biological Station, Michigan, USA - LAR L8-3 metaG... | ecosystem: Host-associated > Plants > Roots >...
CCGGTCGGCCGACACGATTGTGATCCGGTAATAGCCGTCGGAATCGGCGCCCTCGATCGTCTTGTTGTCGGCAGACAGCGCCCAGGCGAAGGGTTCCTTGCTGTCGTTGTTGGCGGACGATGTCGTGCCCCAGATCAGCCGGCCATCTTGGCCCGTGACCGTGTGGGTCACCTCGAGATCGCGCACGACCGCGTTCTGCGGCGATCCGGAGAGATGCTCCGTGGTCCCGAACAGGAGAATTTTGCCGGTTCCCCGCCACGTGCCCTTGAGAGCTGGAATCGCGTCCTGGGCCCCAGCGGCAACCGGCATCATGAACAGGATTGCTGCGGCTGCCAAACGCTTCATCTCGTCCTCCTGCTTTGGATTCCGCCGTCGGATTGTCGCCCCAACTGTTCAATGTCACACAGTTTACGTCCTGACAACGGCGTCAGCGAATCCGTTGCAATGGCAATCTTGCATTCCCGCTTGGGATGTGAGGGGCATGTCCCAGGTGGCGATCGAATCTCGCGGCCCGCAGGCCGCAATCGGCATGAAGGTGGAGGGCGGGCTCCAGTTCAGCATGCGGCCGCGTTCTTGCCCAGCCAGCCGACGATCCAATCGGCGCGCGCGAAATGGTGGCGCGTCCTCCTCGCGCGGAGGTCATTGCGACCTCTCAGGCTTCGGCGCCGCGCTCGCACCCCCGCGCTGCCGGCATGGGTGCTGCTTAACCACGCGCGCTCGGCAGGGATGACCATGCAAGGCGGGAGTACTATCTTTAAGCCATTCCAGCGCCGTTGCCGGCGCGGGAGGATGATCCGTGGCTGGAATGGATGTGGTTCGACGCGAGTTGCGCGGCAGCGTCATAGCGCTGGCGATGGTGGCTGTGACCACGGTCGTGGTCTACGGACTGACGCAGTCGCTTGAGGTCCGCCGTGGCTCGGTCATCTACCTCCTCCCGGTGCTGCTCGCGGGCTGGCATCTCGGGCTCGTTCCGGCGCTGGTCGCGGCGGTCGCCGGCGTGCTCTGGTCGGGATATTTTTTCTTTTCGCCGTACTACAGCTTCTATCTCTCGCGGCCGAACGAGATTCTCAATCTCCTGTTGTTCATGGTGGTGGCGGGGGTGACGAGCCACCTCGCAAATTCGATGAAGATACAGACCGAGATCGCCAAAAAACGCGAGAAGGAAATGGGCGATCTCTACGCCTTCTCGCGCCGGGTGGCGGGGGCGTCATCGGCCGCGGATATCTACCTCGCGATCGAGGAGCATCTTGCGAGTCTCGTCCAGCGCAAGGTGGTGCTCTTCGGGGCCGGCTCCGATCGCGACGCCAAGCCCGAGCAGGCTGCGCTGTCGCAGCGCGTGCATGCCGCTATTGCGGAGGTGCAAGCGGGCCGCACGCCCGCCACCACGGTCGACGACGGCGGCGGCGATATCTGGCTGGTCCGCCGCGTGTCGCAAAAGAACGCCGACTTCGGCGTCATTGCCATCGATCTCGGTAGCGTTCCGCCGGGCGCAATCGATGAAGTCCGCAAGCGTGTCGACGACGTGCTGTCGGACGCTGCCGCGACCCTCGAGCGCCTCGACGTCGCCCGCGCGCTCAATGATGCAAAAATGCGTTCCGAGACCGAGTTACTGCGCGAGGCGCTGATCGGCTCGGTTTCGCACGAATTGCGCACGCCGCTGGCTTCGATTCTGGGCGCCGCCACGGTGCTGAGCAAATCCGCGGCGATCAGCAAGGATGAGCGGCTGACCTCGCTCGCGGGCGTGGTGCGCGACGAGGCGGAACGCCTCAACAACGACATCCAGAACCTGCTCGATGCGACCCGCATCAGCCGCGAACAGATCAGGCCGCGGCAGGAATGGATCGAGCCGCAGGACATCGTCAATGCCGCGCTTGAGCGCCGGCGGCGTCGGCTTTCCGGCCATCAAGTCTCCCTCGACATGGATTCCAACCTGCCCTTCATCTATGTGGATGCCGTGTTGGTCGAGCAGGCGTTCGGACAGATCGTCGACAACGCCGCGAAGTATTCACCCCCGGGCTCGCCGATCACGGTGGCCGCCAAGCGCAACAGCCATGACGTCGTGCTGTCGGTTCATGATGAGGGCGCGGGGCTCACGGCGCAGGAGAACGCGCATGTCGGCGAGCGGTTTTTTCGCGGCGCCCGCCTTGCGACGACAACGTCGGGCTCCGGTCTCGGGTTGTGGATCGCAAAGGCCTTCGTCAGCGCTAACGGCGGCAAGATCGAGGCCGCGAGCGCGGGCGCAGATCGAGGCACCACGGTCTCCATTCACCTGCCCTTTGCAACACCTGCAAGCCAGCCCGAGGTCGGCCCCGATGACTGAAAACAATCCCGTTGTCCTCGTCGTCGACGACGAAGTGCAGATTCGCCGCTTCCTGCGCGCAGGACTCGAGCTCGACGGCTTCTCCGTGCAGGACGCCGAGACTGGCGCCGATGCGCTGCGTTGGGCGACGCTCAAGCCGCCTGATCTCGTCATTCTCGATCTGGGATTGCCCGACATGGACGGCTCCGAGGTGCTCGAACGCCTGCGGGCGTGGTCGAGCGTTCCACTCATCGTGCTATCGGTGCGGTCGAACGAGGCGGAGAAGGTGCGCCTGTTGGAGAGCGGGGCCGACGATTACGTGGTCAAGCCGTTCGGCATGGCGGAACTCTTGGCGCGCGCGCACGCCGCGATGCGGCGCCACGTGCGCGACTCCTCCGGTGAACCGGTGGTCAGGGTTGGGCCGCTCACGATCGATCTCGCCGCGCGAATTGTGACCATCAATGGCGGCCGCGTCATGCTCACGCCGAAGGAATATCGGCTGCTGCAGCTCTTGGCCCAGCACGCAGGCAACGTCGTCACCCACCAGTTCCTGCTCAAGGAGGTCTGGGGATCGCCGCACCTGCACGACACACATTATCTGCGGATCTTCGTGCGCAAGTTGCGGCAGAAGATCGAGGTCGACCCGACCCAGCCGCGGATCCTGTTGACCGAGCTCGGCGTCGGATATCGGCTCGTGGCCCCGGAGGGGGCAGTCGCGACGGCGAAATAAGGCGTGTACTCGTTACGGATGTCCGCTTTTGGGGTGAGGCGGGTTGCATCGGAGTCAGCACGGGACAGACTGTTATCGATCATAGCCCCGGTCGCAATGCGCAGGTTTCGAAGTGAGATTTCGGATTCAGCGAACCCAGGCTCCCCGAGTCGACCTCGCAAGCGGACCGCAGCAGGAATTCTTTTTCGTGGGCTGCTGCATGGGTTTGTCGTCGCGTCAGCGTCCTTGACTCCCGGGCGTCGCATCCATAGGTTCCGCGCGCTCTCGCCAAAGAGCCAAAACGACGTCCGCCGACCGGTCCAGGAGGCCGGAGGCCACCGCCCGACAGCGCGATGCGCCCTCGGGCGCTCTTGGTGTTGGGCACTGAATCGGGACCGTGGAACGAGATGTTCGATTCGCTTTCCGAAAGGCTCGGCGGCATCCTCGATCGCCTCACCCGGCGCGGCGCGCTGACCGAGGCCGACGTGGATGCCGCGCTACGCGAAGTGCGGCGGGCGCTGCTCGAGGCCGATGTGGCGCTCGATGTAGCGCGCGCCTTCATCGACCAGGTCAAGAGCCACGCCGTCGGGGTCGAGGTCATCAAATCGGTGACCCCCGGCCAAATGGTGGTGAAGGTCGTGCACGACCAGTTGATCAACACCCTCGGCGCCCGTGGCGAACCGGTCGATCTCAATGCTCCGCCGCCAGTGCCGATCATGATGGTCGGCCTGCAGGGCTCCGGCAAAACCACCACTACCGCCAAGCTGGCTAAGCGGCTCTCCGAGCAGGCGCGGCGCAAAGTACTCATGGCATCGCTCGACGTGCGCCGTCCCGCGGCAATGGAGCAGCTTGCCGTGCTCGGGCGGCAGGTCAACGTTGAGACGTTACCGGTCGTGGATGGCCAGCCGCCGGCGCAGATTGCCCAGCGCGCGCTCCAGGCCGGACGGCTCGGCGGTTATGACGTCATCCTCCTCGATACCGCCGGCCGCACCACGCTCGATGAAGCGATGATGGCGGAAGCCGCCGACGTGAAGCGTGCCGCCAATCCGCACGAGGTGCTGCTCGTCGCCGATGCCCTCACCGGCCAGGATGCGGTCAACCTCGCGCGCGCCTTCAACGATCGGGTCGGGCTAACCGGGATCGTGCTCACGCGCGTCGACGGCGACGGCCGCGGCGGTGCCGCCCTATCCATGCGTGCGGTGACGGGCAAGCCGATCAAGCTCATCGGCACCGGCGAGAGAATGGATGCGCTCGAAGAGTTCCACCCCGCGCGTATTGCCGACCGCATCCTCGGCATGGGCGACATCATCACCCTGGTCGAAAAGGCGGCGGCGACCATCGATGCGGAGAAGGCGGCGCGCGTCGCCGAGAGGATGCGCAAGGGCGCGTTCGATCTCGTGGACTTGCGCGAGCAGCTCCTGCAGATGCAGCAGATGGGCGGCATGACCGGGCTGATGGGCATGCTGCCCGGTATTGCGAAAATGAAGAATCAACTCACGGCGGCGAATCTCGACGAACGCGTGCTCAAGCGACAGGTGGCAATCATCGATTCGATGACGCCGCAGGAGCGCAAACACCCTGACCTGCTCAAGGCAAGCCGCAAGAAGCGCATCGCCGCAGGCTCCGGCACCAGGGTCGAGGACGTCAACCGGATGCTGAAAATGCACCGCGGCATGGCCGACGTGATGAAGGCGATGGGATCGGGCAAGCGCGGGCCGATGGCTGGTCTTGCCAATATGCTGGGCCTCGGCGGCGGCATGCCGAGCGCGCAAGAGCTGCAAAATCTGGCGCAGAAAATGCCGGGCGGATTGCCGGGACTGCCGCCCGGCGCGCCCGACGCGCCGGGGCTGCCCCCCACCATGCCAGGGTTTCCGCCGCAATTTCCTGGCGGGCCGCTGCTGCCCGGGCTCGGCGGCAAGCCGCCGGGGTTCGCCGGATTCCCGGGATTGGGCAAAAAGAAGAAGTGAACGTCAGATAGTTTCCACCGATTGAGAGTCATCGACCAGAAAGGAACCAGATGTCCCTGAAGATCCGTCTCGCTCGTGCTGGCACGAAGAAGCGTCCGTTCTATCACATCGTGATTGCCGACAGCCGCTCGCCGCGCGATGGCCGCTTCATCGAGCGGCTCGGCTATTTCAATCCGCTGTTGCCCAAGGACAAGGCCGAGCGCCTCAAGCTCGATCTTGACAAGGCCAAGGCGTGGCTCGCCAAGGGCGCGCTGCCGACCGACCGGGTCTTGCGCTTTCTCGATCAGGCGGGCGTGATGCAACGCGACAAGCGCAACAACCCCACCCGCGCCATCCCTCGCAAGCAGCGCAAAGCGCAGGCAGAGGAAGCGGTCAAGGCTGCGGCTGCGGCCAAAGCCTCGGCTGCTGCCGGCGGCGCGCCGGCAAGCTGACGCGCTTAAGCCGGGTCGTCCGCCGTGTCGGAACGCATCTGCGTTGCCCAGATCGGCGGAGCGCACGGCCTTCGCGGCGAGGTAAGGCTCAAATCGTTCACCGCCGATCCGATGGCAGTCGGCAATTACGGGCCGCTAACGACCGAAGACGGCTCGGCGACCTTCGAGATCGAGGCAGTGCGTCCCGGGAAAGGGCATCTCATCGCGCGGTTTCGCGGGGTTGGCGACCGAAACACGGCCGAGCGGCTCGTCAATGTCCGGCTGTTCGTGCCGCGCGAGCGCTTGCCGATGCCCGCGCCCGACGAGTTCTACCACGCCGACCTGATTGGGCTTGCCGCAGTTACCTCCGATGGCATCGAGATCGGCACCGTGGTGGCGATTCATGATTTCGGTGCTGGCGATATCCTCGAGTTGCAGCCAAACGCCGGCGGCACGACCGTCATGGTGCCGTTCACGGCTGCCTTCGTGCCCAGCGTCGACATTGCGAGTGGGCGCATCGTGGTGGCGCCACCCAAAGACGTAACTGAACACCGCGGCACCGCTACCGAATAGTGCCCAGCATCCGCTACATTGGACCTCATGTGGCGCGCGACCGTTCTCACCATCTTTCCTGAGATGTTTCCGGGACCGCTCGGTTTGAGCCTGGCGGGCAAGGCGCTTGCGACCGGTGTGTGGACGCTCGAGGCCGTCGATATCCGCGCGCACGCAAACGATAAGCATCGCTCGGTCGACGACACGCCTGCCGGCGGGGGCCCCGGCATGGTGATGCGTGCTGACGTGCTGGCCCGCGCAGTCGACGCGGCGGCGGGGGGCCGCGACGCACGCCCGCGCCTGGCGATGAGCCCACGCGGGCTTCCTCTCACGCAAAGCCGCGTCGCGGCGCTGGCGAAAAGCGCGGGCGCGATCATCCTCTGTGGCCGCTTCGAGGGCGTCGATGAGCGGCTCATCGAAGGGCGCGGCTTCGAGGAGGTTTCCATCGGGGATTACGTGCTTTCGGGCGGGGAGATCGCCGCTTTCGTCGTGCTCGACGCTTGCGTCCGACTGCTCCCTGGCGTCATGGGCAAAGAGGCCTCGGGCGCGGAGGAAAGCTTTAGCCAAGGGCTCCTCGAATATCCGCAATATACCAGGCCGCAGCTATGGGAAGGCCGTTCCATCCCCGCCGTCCTCACTTCCGGCGATCATGCCAAGGTCGACGCCTGGCGGCGCGCGGAAGCCGAGCGGCTCACCCGCGCCCGCCGACCCGACCTGTGGGCCGCCCATCTGGCCGCCGCCGGAAAGCGCGAAAAGGCCCGCACGCGGCGGGGCAGCAAGCCCCGCCGGGACGGGTGACAAAGCGGCGCCGGTGTCGTAGAAGCTCGCCGATCCGCACAACCGAAAGAATGCGCGCGTTATGAGATTGGCGCTGCCGAAGGAGAATTCCCATGAATTTAATTCAAGAGCTCGAGAAAGAGCAGGTCGCCAAGCTCTCCGCCGGCAAGGAGATCCCGGATTTCGCGCCCGGCGACACCATTCTCGTGAACGTCAAGGTGGTCGAGGGCGAGCGCACGCGCATCCAGGCCTATGAGGGCGTTTGCATTGGGCGCTCCGGCGCTGGCCTCAACGAGAGTTTCACGGTGCGCAAGATCTCCTACGGGGAAGGCGTGGAGCGCGTGTTTCCGCTCTATTCGCCGATGATCGACTCCATCAAGCTCGTGCGCCGCGGGAGGGTGCGTCGCGCCAAGCTTTATTACCTGCGCGGTCGGCGCGGCAAAGCCGCGCGCATCGGCGAGAAGCAGGATCACCGTGGCGCCGAGGCGAGCGCCGAGGAGGCGGCCAAGGCCGCCGAGTGAAAAGCTCGGTTCGAACTGATCGGCTTCGCTCCCGGACGCGGCTTTCGCGCTGCAGGTCGCGCCAGCCTGTGCAGCATCATTGCTGGCGTGACTGCACCGACGCCTTCTCGAGTTCCACCGTCGCGAAATCCGCGGGCAGAATGACCTCGAGCACTTCGCAATCGTCTGAGTAGTCGAGCACCACGTGCTCGATGCGCGGCGGCTGGATCCAAGTGCTTCCCGCCCGCATCACGATCGCCCCCTGGCCCTCGAGCTCGGTCTTGATCCAGCCTTTGAGCACGTAGATCATCTGGAACTCGACGTCGTGATAGTGGCGCTTCGACACCTCCTCCGGCCGGCAGGGCGGAATGAAGCGAATGACGTGCGCGCGCACCAGGCCGTTGGTGGCTTGCGCGACGCCGAGATCGCGATATTTCGCGTAAGCGCGCAGCCCGCCCTCGAAGTCCTCCTCCCGGTGATGGCTGACGACGAAGCGCTGCGACGGCCGGGCGGCCCTCCTCCGCATCCGCGCGCTGCTGCCCGTCTTGCGAGCCGCCGGCCGTTTCGCCGCGGTCCGCGGCGACGTTCGTCGCGCTGAAGCCTTCGCCTTGATTCTGGCCATGAGGTCCTCCCAAGTTCGGGGCATGCTAGCCGCTGAGCGGGTGGAAGCACAATCAAGCCCCGGAAAGCCACTCTTTTCCTTGCCGCGGTAAGACGCTAAAGGACACCTATATATCCTCAGGCCGACGGCGGTTCCGGAGCATCCAAGGCATGCCGCGCACGTTCTACGACAAGATCTGGGAAGATCATCTGGTGGATGAGCAGCCGGACGGCACCTGCCTCATCTACATCGACCGCCATCTCGTGCATGAGGTCACGAGCCCGCAGGCGTTCGAGGGTCTCCGCCTCTCCGGCCGCAAGGTGCGCGCACCGGAGAAGACACTGTGCGTCGTCGACCACAACGTTCCGACCACCGATCGCAAGGCCCCCAATCCCGATCCCGAAAGCGCGGCGCAGATTGCCTATCTCGCGGAAAACGCCAAGCTGTTTGGGCTCGAATACTTCGACGAATTCGACAAGCGCCAGGGCATCGTGCACATCATCGGGCCGGAGCAGGGATTTACGCTGCCCGGAACCACGCTCGTTTGCGGCGACAGCCACACCGCGACGCACGGCGCCTTCGGCGCGCTCGCCTATGGCATCGGCACGTCGGAAGTCGAGCACGTGCTGGCGACGCAGACGCTGATCCTCACCAAATCAAAGAACATGCGCGCCGTGGTCGACGGCAAGCTGCCCCCCGGCGTCACCGCGAAGGACATCATCCTCGCCATCATCGGCGAGATCGGCACCGCCGGTGCCACCGGCCATGCGCTCGAATATGCCGGGGAAGCGATCCGGTCGCTCTCCATGGAAGGCCGCATGACGGTCTGCAACATGTCGGTCGAGGCCGGCGCAAGGGCAGGTTTCATCGCCCCGGACGAAAAGGCGTTCGCCTATGTCAAGGATCGGCCGCGCTCGCCCAAAGGCAAGCTTTGGGATGAGGCCATGCGCCATTGGGAGACACTGCACTCGGAGGAGGGCGCGCAGTTCGACCGTGAGATCAGGCTGGATGCGGCCAAGCTCCCGCCGCTCGTGACCTGGGGCACGAGCCCCGAGCAAGTCGTCTCGGTGACCGGCCGCGTCCCGCTCCCGCAAGACATCGCCGACGAGAACAAGCGTCGTGCTGCCGTGACCTCGCTCGATTACATGGGCCTAAAGGGCGGCGAGAAGATCACCGACATCGCGCTCGACCGGGTTTTCATCGGCTCCTGCACCAATGCGCGCATCGAGGATTTGCGCGAGGTCGCGCGGGTGGTCGGCGGCAAGACGGTCAGGCCGAGCGTGAAAGCGATGATCGTTCCGGGCTCCGGCTTGGTGAAGGAGCAGGCCGAGGCGGAAGGTCTAGACAAGGTGTTCGTCAAAGCGGGGTTCGAATGGCGCGAGCCCGGCTGCTCCATGTGCCTCGCGATGAATCCCGACAAACTCGCCCCTGGCGAGCGCTGTGCCTCGACCTCGAACCGCAATTTCGAGGGCCGCCAAGGCTACAAGGGCCGTACCCATCTGGTGTCGCCCGCGATGGCAGCCGCGGCTGCGATCGCCGGGCATTTCGTCGACGTGCGGCAGTGGCGCTGAGCGCGCGTTAAGGACCGAGATCGCGGCCCGGCTGCCACCAGCAGCGCATCCTCGGAACGATGACCGCGCCACTCGGGCGATTTTCCGCCGCGAGCCAAGAGGAGCATTGGCGCACATGCCCCAGGCCGGGGGACTCGTAGGTGTAAGGTACCGGAAAGGTGGTGGAATAGGTCCGGTAGGGATAGGCGCGCCGCCCGGAGGGATAGGCGGGCGTCACCGTAATTCGCGTGCGCGCGCGCGCCGGCCGCGGATTCGATGCGGAAACCTCGGGGCCGCGGCTCGTGTCGGATGGGAATTGCGCGAAGGCCACGTCAGCTGAGCCGAGCGCGGCCGCGCTTGCGACGATGATGAGCGCTGCTGCCCTGGTCATTTGCCGGCCCCCGTGACGCGCCTTACGCTCGCCCATTGCGGCGCGGCCGTCAACGCCCACCCCTCGCGCTGCGGCGCGCCGTCGCCTAAAACTGCCGCCATGGCCGATCCGACGACTGCCGATCCGCTCGCCTGGCACAGCGTGAAGGCGCCGTCGCTGGGCGAACTCGAAACGCTCGCCGAGGCGGCGTTTCGTCGGCTGCCGCAGAAATTCCGTGCGCTCTGCGAAGATCTCGTGATTCGGGTAGAGGACTTCCCGACCGACGAGGCGTTGGATGAACTGGACGCGGCGTCCGAATTCGATCTGCTCGGCCTGTTCCAGGGCGTCGGCTTGCCGTTTCGATCGGAAAGCGCGACTGGGCAGATGCCCAACATGGTGTGGCTCTACCGCCGGCCGATCCTCGACTACTGGGCCGAGCACGACGAGGCATTGGGCGCGATCATCACCCATGTGCTGGTGCACGAGATCGGCCACCATTTCGGTCTCTCCGATGACGACATGGCGGCGATCGAGGCGAGCGTCGCTTAAGCGATCAGCACTGCGGCAGGTCGGCGGCCCCGCGACGGCACTTGACAAAATGCCCCCGGCATCATGAAACGGGGCGGTACCAACGCCTGCGAGCCACGCTCATGGAAAAATTCACCACCTTGGAAGGCGTCGCCGCGCCGCTCAAGATGATCAATGTCGATACCGACATGATCATCCCCAAACAGTACCTCAAGACCATCAAGCGCACCGGACTTGGCGAGGGCCTGTTCGCGGAGAAACGCTATCGCGACGACGGCAGCGAAAACCCCGACTTCGTTCTCAACAAGGCCGCCTATCGCAAGGCGAAGATTCTGGTCGCCGGCGATAATTTCGGTTGCGGCTCCTCGCGCGAGCACGCGCCGTGGGCGCTGATGGACTTCGGCATCCGTTGCGTGATCTCGACCTCGTTCGGAGACATTTTCTACAACAACTGCTTCAAGAACGGGGTGCTGCCGATTAAGGTCAAGGCGCAGGACTTGGAAAAATTATTTGACGACGCCGAGCGCGGCGCGAATGCGACGTTGTCGATCGATCTCGAGAAGCAGGAGATCAGGGGCCCCGACGGAGGCATGGTCAAGTTCGAGATCGACCCGCACCGCAAGCACTGCCTGCTCAACGGTCTCGACGATATCGGATTGACCATGGTCAAGCAGGACAAGATCCAACGCTTCGAGGAAAAGGCCAAGGCCGCGCGCGCCTGGGTGTGATCCGGCAAGCGGCTTGGATCGGGCTGGATTGGCCCGTGCGCCTCTAAGCCACTTCGACGTGGGTCACTTGATAGAGGCAGGGCTCCGCCTCATTGACGAGTTCGCCGAAGCGCGGCCATTTCTTGCGGAACTCCGGTGAATGGTGCGCGGCCTTGAGCCTCTCGCGGTCTCGCCATTCACGTAATTCACGAGGTGGCTGCCGTCCTCGCTTTTGTGCAGGCTTACCGACACGAAGCCCGGCTGGGTCGCCATGAAGCGGGCGCGCTCCTCCATCAGCTGCAGCACCTCGGCTTGATTATTCGGCGGCACCTTGACGGTCGTGATTTGGGTAACGACGTCGTTGGTTTCGCGGATTTCGGGCATGGGGTCCTCCCGGGTTGCGCTTGAGACAACGCGCATGCCCGGATGAGGTTTCCCGTCAGACCCGCTCGTTCTCGTGCCTGCGCGGCTCGATGGCTTGCGCAATCGCGACCATTCGGCGCGCCATGTCGGCGTGCAACCGCTCGACCATGCGGCCGTCGAGCTGCACGACGCCCTTGTCCTTGTTCTCCGGCAGGTTGAATGCCGCGATGATCTTCTTTGCTTGCGCGACCTCTTCCGCGCTCGGCGAGAACGCCGCGTTGCACGGGCCGATCTGGTTCGGGTGGATGAGCGTCTTGCCGTCGAAGCCCATATCTCGGCCCTCGGCGCATTCGCGCGCGAACCCTTCCGTGTCGGAAAGGTCGTTGTAGACGCCGTCGAGGATGTCGAGGCCGAAAGCGCGCGCCGCCGCCACGCAATTCATCAGCCATGGCAACATCGCCGCGCGCCCCGGTGCTATTTTCGCGCGTGTCTCTTTGGCGAGATCGTTGGTCCCCATCACGAACGCCGCGAGGCGGGTTTCAACGTCGCTTGCCGCAGCCGCGATGTCGCGCGCATTGAGCATGGCGAGCGGCGTTTCCATCATCGCCCACACGCGGATCTTCTGGTCGGCGCTGATGTCGACCAGGCGCTCGGCGACATCCTCGAGGTGGTTAGGGCTCGATACCTTCGGCACCAACACCGCATCGGGCTTGGCTTTGCCAACCGCGTTGAGATCGTCGAGCCACCATTGGGTGTCGAGACCGTTGATGCGCACGATCACCTCCCGTGTGCCGAAGGCGCCGGCGCTCACCGCATCCGTGACCTGGCGGCGGGCGGCGACCTTCGCATCGGGCGCAACCGAATCCTCGAGGTCGAGGATGACGACGTCGGCCGGCAAGGTGCGTGCCTTCTCGATGGCGCGGGCATTGGAACCGGGCATGTACAGCACGCTCCGGCGCGGGCGGATGCTCATGTCGATGGGGCCCTCCGATCGCTTCTAAACTATCGAGGGAATGCCTGCATTGCTACTCTCGAACCGTGAGCGGAGCTTCAGATACATTGCTGGCCGGCGTCGACGGCTGCGCCGGCGGATGGGTCGTTGCCCTCGCCGATCAGAACTTCACCACCATCGCGCTCCGCCAGATCAAGTCATTCGCCGAGTTGTTCTCCGACGGCGAAGGACCCAGCGTTGCCGCGGTCGACATGCCGATCGGCTTGCCCGAGCAAACGGGCCCCAAGGGTCGAACGCCCGAGCGGTTGGTGCGACCGCTGCTTGGCGCACGCCAATCGAGCGTGTTTTCCATCCCCTCACGGGCCGCCGTCTACGCCGGAGCCGACGCCGACGAACCGGACGAGCGCACGCGCTTCCTTCGTGCTTGCGACATTGCGCGTGCAACTTCAGCGCAAGGGCGGGCCGTGGCCAAGCAGGGATTCCACATCTTTCCCAAGATCGTGGATATCGATCGCTTCCTGCAGCGACGCCCGGACTTGCTGCATCGGGTGTTCGAGGTGCATCCAGAGGTCGCGTTTTGGCGAATGAACGGCTCAAAGCCGTTATCGGAGCCGAAGAAGATAAAGGGCAAGGTCAGTCAGGTCGGCATTGAACTGCGCGCCCGGCTGCTCGTCGCTACCGGCGTGCCGGCGACGATCATTGACATAACCTTGCCGAGGCCGGTTGCACGAGACGACTGGATCGACGCACTCGCGTCATTGGTGGTGGCGCGGCGGTTGGCGCGCTGCGAGGCGATTTCATTTCCCTCGCCTCCGGAGACGGACCGGCTTGGGATTCCGATTGCGATCTGGGCGTGACAGTGGCGTCGCTTGTGGTCCGACGAACGGTTCGGCCGCCTTGCGCTTGGCTCCATAATTGGCCCGGTGCCTAGACCAGTACAGTTTTGTTGACTGACGCGATGATTGTCCATGTCTGGCTTCTCAAGTGTCAGGCACTCTCCGGCGTGTGCCAAGCGAGCAGTGACAGGAGAAATCAAAATGCCGCTCATTCAGGTTCGAGTCATCAAGGACGTTTTCAGCAAG
>Ga0207664_10002019_pt1 | contig 13366 bp, 12 predicted proteins | sample LARL83metaG_FD_184349 | JGI IMG/M metagenome (GOLD analysis project Ga0207664, IMG submission 184349) | Corn, switchgrass and miscanthus rhizosphere microbial communities from Kellogg Biological Station, Michigan, USA - LAR L8-3 metaG... | ecosystem: Host-associated > Plants > Roots >...
TGCTGGCTCAGTGCTGCGGGCTCAGTGCTGCGGGCCCAGTGCTGCTGGCCCAGTGCTGCGGGCTAGGTGCCGCGGGTCAGGTGCTGGGCCAGGAAGCTCAGCGACGGCGGCTCCTGCGCGGTGAAGAAGGGCCCGGTGTGGCAGCCCCGGGAGATGTCCACGACAGCCCTCGCGGGCAGCGCCTTGGCCAGTGCCTCGACACCGGGGTGGAACGGGTCGCTGGTGCCGCCGGCCACCCGGACCGCCACCCCGGCCAGCGCGCTCGCGTGGGTGATCACGTCGTTCGCGGCAAAGGCGGCGGCCGACGCGTACGCGTGCCCGCTGACCGCGCGGGCCTGCGCGTAGCTGGTCCACACGGCGGGGCCGATGGCGGCGGCCGCCCTGATCAGCCGGGGAAATTTTTCCGCGAACAGGATGGCCCCGTAGCCGCCCATCGAGATACCCAGGGTGCCGATCCGGTGCGGCGGCCGGCCCAGGCCGAGCCGCTGGCACATCGGGATCAGCTCGCCGATGACCATGCCCATCGGATCATCGCCGGGATGGGGATTCCAGTAGCCGAGCCCGCCGTCGGCCGCCACCATCGCCATCGGCGCCAGCCTGCGCTGACCGCCTCCCGGCGTGGTCAGGTGCAGCGCCAGCGCCTGCGGCAGGGTCATTCCGGACAGGACGTGATCATGATCCCGGCCCTCGCCGTGCAGCGCGACCACCAGCGGGAGCCTGCTCCCTGGCCGGTGCCCGGGCGGGTAGGCGATCGTGTAGCCGACCTGCCGCTGCCGGGCGCGGGAGTGGAACCGGCCGGAGATGGCCGGGCCCGGCGGCCCGAACGACAGCGGTGGCTGGGCCACTGAGCAGGCACCGTCCAGCTGGGCCAGTACCTGCTGGCCAGGCAGGACCCCGCGGGCGACCAGGTCGAGCCCGGTGACCCCGGCCACGACGGCGGCCGCGGCCCCGGCCCCGATGGCGAGTACCTGGCGGCGTCTCATTGCTGGACCGCCCAGGCCCGGTGCAGGGCCTGCCAGCCGGCCGCCAGGGCCAGCGCCATCATGATCAGCGCGAGCACATCGATGGCCCCGGGCCGGAACAGGTTCCGCGGGCCCGGGCCGCCGGCCAGCACCCAGCACGCCGCCCCGGTGAGGAAGACGGCCATGACGCCGCCGGCCGCGGCGCCCAGCCGCGCCTGGTAGCGCAGCACCCGGACGGGCAGCCCGAGCCTGCGAACGGTCATGCTCAGCCCGGCGGCCAGGCCGGCCAGCGCGGCTGGGCTGACCGCCATCCAGGCGATCTGGCCCGCCGGGAAGGCCGCAAGCGCGGCCGGGTGAGCCCAGTACGAGCTGACCGACAGGGTGGTGGCCCAGCCGAACGCGGCCACGCCGCCCGGTACCAGGCCCTGGTGCGGCCAGGCCGGGCCGCCCGTGCCAGGCCAGCCGTTCTGCACGTGCCGGCCGCCGATGATCAGCGCGGCCGCGCTGAGCGTGGCCAGCCCAACCGGCCAGGCCAGCCCGCGGGCCAGCTGACCGGCCGGGCGGCGGGTGAGCATGCGGGCCAGGCACCAGCCGACCGGGACGGCGGCCAGCAGCGCAAGCACCAGGAACAGGGCCATGGCCGCGGACATCACCAGCACGGCCACGGTGGTGGCCCGGTTGCCCGGCGGTGCCCACTGCCAGCCAATGACCAGCTGGGACCACATCATCGTGCCGAACGTGAGGAACACCGCCACCGCGCCACCCAGGGTGATCAGGCTGGCCGTGACCTGGTCCACGGGGCCGAGCAGCTGGCCGCCCAGGCCTGCGTGGCTGAGCCGGGCCAGCAGGCCCGCCCTGGCCACGTCGGCGGTGCGCCGCCAGGAGCGCGGCTGCTCGGCCAGGTCGGCCATCAGCAGCTCGGTGAACTCGGCGCCATAGCGGTCCCGCCAGCCGCGCGGGTACCAGCGCAGCAGCCGGGCGGCGCGGGCCTGGGCGGTCATGCCGGGCCCCAGCGGGTGGCCAGGCGGCGCAGCCCCACGTCGGCGACCTGGCGCTGGGCCCGCAGGTGGGCCCGGAGCGCAGTGGCGCCCGCCGCGGTCAGCTGATACGGACGGCGCCGGTCCTGGCTCGGCAGCGGCTCGATGAGCCCCTGGGCCTCCAGCCGGGTCAGCGCCTCGTACAGCGTGCCCGGGGCCAGCCGTACCCCGGCGAACGACAGGATGTCCTTGGTCAGCGCGTACCCGTGCTTAGCCCCGTCCGCCAGGCTGGACAGGATCAGGGTGGCTGGGCCGGCATACCGGCCGAACGTGCCCAGTGCGCCCGCCGGGGCGCCCGATCGGTCTGCCACGGCGGCAGGCTATATCGGCCAGCGATGTATCGTCAACCGAAGTAGCAGAGGTGACGGGTGACCGGCTGCTGGGTAGCCAGGCGATTACGATCCACCCTGGGCGGGTACGCAGGGCAGGGGTACGTGGGTACCCGGGGGGCGTCGGCTGTGCTCGCCGGTCACCCCTGGCCGTCCTGGGGTCACCGGGGGTGGGGTATGGGCAAGATTTCACCGGGCGTGCTGTCCGAGCCGCGCGAGATCCTGACTCCAGGGGAATGGCGGCGGCTGGGCCGCGAGCAGCGCAGGCTCGCGCCCCGGTCCAGCCACGCTGAGTGGTCGCCACCCCCTGGCCGGCCCGACCCGGTCAGCATCCTGGAAGACCAGGCCAAGCAGCGGGTACCCGAGCTGGTGCCGATCCGGCACGGCCGGATGGCGGCGTCCCCGTTCGCCTACTACCGGGGTGCGGCCGCGCCGATGGCCTGGGACCTGGCGCACCTGCCCACGACCGAGATCCGGGTCCAGGCCTGCGGCGATGCCCACCTGCTCAACTTCGGCATGTACGCGGCGCGTGACCGGCGCCTGGTCTTTGATGTCAACGACTTCGACGAGACGCTGCCGGCCCCCTTCGACTGGGATGTGAAACGCCTGGCCGCCAGCCTGGCCGTGGCCGCCCGGGATAACGGCTTCCCCATCCGGGGGATGCGGACCGCGGCCCGCCGGTGCGTGCACATGTACCGCACCGAGATGGAGAACTTCGCCCAGATGCATTTCCTGGACATCTGGTACTCCAGGATCGATGTGGACCAGGTGTCCCAGCTGTTCGACGCGGTCCAGTCACAGAAGGCCGTGCGCCGCCGCCACGCCGACGTGCGCCGGGCCTACCGGCACACCAGCGTGCAGGCGCTGGGCAAGCTGTGCCACATGGTGGACGGCCAGTACCGGATCAAGGCGATGCCACCGGTGGTGGTCAGGTTCGGCATCGAGCAGGAACCCGGCATCATCGAGGAGCTGCGCAACGCGGTCGCCCAGTACCTGGAGACCCTGCCGGCCGACCGCCGTGAGGTGCTGCACCGCTTCTACTTCGGCGACTTCGCCCGCAAGGTGGTCGGGGTGGGCTCGGTCGGCACCGAGGCGTTTGTCTTCCTGCTGCTCGGCGACACCCCGGACGAGCCGCTGTTCCTGCAGCTCAAGGAGGCGCAGGAATCGGTGCTGGCCCCGTTCGCCGGGCCGAGCGAGTTCAAGCACCAGGGTGAGCGGGTGGTGCACGGCGAGCGGCTGATGCAGGCCGCGGCCGACCCGTTCCTCGGCTGGACCAGCGGCCTGCGGGTGGATGGCGCGGTGGCGAAGCAGTACTACGTCCGGCAGCTGCGCGACATGAAGGGCGCGATGAACGTCCCGGCCATGGACCCGGCCCAGCTGACCTACTACGCCGGGCTGTGCGGCTGGGCGCTGGCCCGGGCGCACGCCCGGACCGGCCGGGCCCCGATGATCTCGGGCTACCTGGGTTCGAGCGACCGTTTCGACCGCGCCGTCGAGGAGTTCGCGGTCGGCTACGCCGAGCAGAACGAGCTCGACTACCAGCGGCTGCTGAGCGCGATAGAAAGCCGGCGGCTGCCCGCCATCCTGGGGCTGTGACGGCCCCTAGCCGGGCGGCTCACCGGGGAATGCCCACCCGGTCAGGGCACCTGCTCCCGCTACCCGGGCCGCGGGCGGGTATCCGCCGCCCCGGCTGGCCCGTGGCGGGGTGCTCCGGTCAGCCGTCCGCCACGGAACCGGACCAGATGGCGCGGACTGCGTCGATGGTGTCCGCCTCCGCGGCCTGCTTGTCCGGGCGGTAGCGGATCACCCGGGCGAACCGGAGCGCCAGCTTGCCCGGATACCGGGGGCTCGTCTGCACCCCGTCGAAGGCGATCTCCACCACCAGTTCCGGGCGCACCCGCACCACGCCGTAGGCGTCACCGGCGCCGCCCGGTGGCCGGCCCACCGCCGGGTCGGCCAGCGCGAGCAGCCGCTCCGTCTGCCAGCCCAGCAGCTGGTCGGTGAGTCCCTTGAACGTCTTGCCCAGCATGACGAACCCGCCGGTGGCCGGGTCCCGCGCGCCCAGGTGCAGGTTGGACAGCCAGCCGCGGCGCCGGCCGTGCCCCCACTCGGCCGCCAGCACCACGAGATCCAGGGTGTGCCGCGGCTTGACCTTGACCCACTCGCTGCCCCGCCGCCCCGCGGCGTACGGGGCGTCCAGGGACTTGATCACCACTCCCTCGTGACCGCGGGCGACCGCGTCGGTGAAGAACCGCTGGGCCTCGCCAGGGTCGGCGGTGACGATCCGCGGCACCCGCAGGCCGGTGGGCAGTACCGCGGCCAGCTGGGCCTGCCGCTCAGCGGCCGGCTCGTCGATCAGGTCCCGCCCGTCCAGGTGCAGCAGGTCGAAGAAGAACGGGGTCAGCGGGATGTCCTGGCGCTGCTGGTCCGCCGCGCCCTGGGTGCCGGCCCGGCTGGCTGTGACCTGGAATGGCCGGGCCCGGCCAGCCGCATCCAGGGCGATGGCTTCCCCGTCCAGTACCAGGGACCGGGCCGGGCAGCCGAGCACCGCGGTGGTGATCTCGGGCAGCCGGCCGGTGATGTCATCCAGGCTGCGGGTGAACACCGCCACCTCGCCGCCCTGCCGGTGCACCTGGATCCGGATACCGTCGATCTTCCACTCCACCGCGGCGGGCGACAGCTTCTCGAACGCCGCCGCCACGGTGGGGGCCGACCCGGCCAGCATCGGCCGCAGCGGCCGGCCGACCTGTAGCCGGAACGCGTGCAGTGCGGCTGACGCGGCCGCTGGCCCGCCGTCGCGGGCGGCGGTCAGCGCGGCCTCGGCGACCGCGGGCAGCGACCCGCCGAGCAGGTGAGCCCGGCGGACCTGGCCGGCGCTCACCCCTGCGGCCCGCGCTACCGCCTCGGCCATCACTCCCTCCAGCGCGCCCTGGTGCAGTTCGCCCGCGAGCAGCCGGGTCAGGAACGACCGCTCGGCCTCGCTGGCCCGCGCGAACACCTCGCCGAGCAGCCGCCGCCGCTCGGCCTGGGCCCCCGGGCCGGCCACCGCGCCGATGGCTGCGAAGGCCGCGTCCGCGCCGGCCAGGGTGAGCGCCGGCCCGGCCCCTGGGCTGGCGGCCCGGGCGGCCTCGGCGACCGTGCCCGGCGCCGTCCCGAGCAGGCCGCCGACCGCTGCATAGCCCACCCCGATCTGCCGCTGGCGGAGCTCACCGGACAGGAACGCCACGGCCACCGGCACCTCGTCCGGTGCGGCCCGGCGCAGCAGGCCAGCCAGCTCATCGATCTTGACGCGGCGGCCGGGTGCCCCGGCCACCGCCTCTGACGTGCGCACCAGTTCGCTCAACAGCACAACTGGCATTCTGCCTGACCCGGCGGACACTCCTGAGGTGAGTAATTGGCGGGCAGTTGACCAGCGTGAGCACGCAGCAGCCCTACATCTCAGCGCACTCGCTGCAGATCCCCGGGCTCCAGATCACAACTCCGGCGGCTGACGCCCGGGCTGGCTGGCAGCCAGCTCAGGGCGTGCGGACCTGGCCGTTGACGTCGGCCTGCGCCGTGTCCGTCTTCTCCTGGCCGTCCGTCGCAGACCCGGCCGGCGGCGCCGGGGTGGGCGGCGGGGTGCCGTCATCTGACTTGTTCATCGCCGCGGCGCGCTGGCTGCGCAGCAGCCCACCGGCGGCGGCTGCCGCGGCGAGCATCACGATTCCGGCTAGCACGGCAGGCCACCGGCGGCGGCTCCGGGCCTGGACGGGCTCCATCCGGCGGGCCGTAGCCACCATCATCGACGAAACCCTGGGCGCGAGGCGTTCCTGGACGGCTACCCCGGTCCGCTCGACCCGCGGCGCCGCCCATACCCGCGCGTTGTACACGCCGCGGCTGGCGGTCAGCTGAGCGTTCCTGGCCAAGGGCGTGAGCTGAGCCGAGGCCACCTCGCGGGCGCGCCCGCTGTACTGGCGAGCCTGGAGCGCGGCGAGCTTAGCCTCTGCTTTGGCTCGCATGATGGCGTCCTGGCTGCTGGTCTTAGAGAACACTTTGAACCTCCTCGAGCAGTTCCCCGCACCACTCGTTAACTTGCTGGCAACCCTCAACCCTGCGTTCCCCCGCCAGCGGCCCTCAACCCTGATTCGCTGCTTCATCCACCGCGCCGTAAGGTACGAGGGGTGACCGGGTGGCAAAGGCTGCCGGCCGGGAACGGCTAACGCCCGGGCACACCATGCGAGGATTCCACTCATGACAAACACGCCGACCGCGACCCTGCGGACAAATCAGGGAACCATCGTGATCCGCCTTTTCCCAGATCAGGCGCCGAAGACCGTCCGGAATTTCGTGGAGCTCGCGCAGGGCGGCCGGGACTGGACGGATCCGCGGACCGGCCAGCCCAGCCGGGAGAGCCTGTACAACGGGACGATCTTCCACCGGGTGATCCCGGACTTCATGATCCAGGGCGGTGACCCGCTCGGCACCGGGACCGGCGGCCCCGGCTACCAGTTCGGTGACGAGATTCACCCGGACCTGACGTTCAACCGCCCGTACCTGCTCGGCATGGCCAACGCGGGCCCGGGTACCAACGGCTCCCAGTTCTTCATCACGACCGTGCCCACGCCGTGGCTGACCGGCAAGCACACGATTTTCGGTGAGGTCATCGAGGGCGCCGACGTGGTGGACGCGATCAGCCACCTGGACCGGGACCGCCGGGACCGCCCGGCCAAGGACGTGGTCCTGGAGTCGGTCGAGATCACGGGCGGGGACGCGCCGGGATCCGCTGGCTGAGAGCAAAGGCGGGGTTAGCAGTGGCCGACGAGCCCACGGCGCCCGGAACCGAACCGCCCGGGACGGAGCCACCCGCGCAGGTTCCGACCTGCGTCCGGCACCCGCGCCGGGAGACGTACCTGTCGTGCGTCCGGTGCGGGCGGCCCGCCTGCCCGGACTGCCTGCGGGATGCCGCGGTGGGCCGGCAGTGCGTGGACTGTGTGCGCGAGGGCAACCGGGGGGTCCGCCAGCCGGCCGGCGTGTTCGGCGGGCGGGTCACGTCCGGGGCCACCGTCACCTGGGTGCTGGTCGGGCTCAACGTCCTGGGTTACCTGATCGAGTGGGTCTACCCGCGGGTCGTCAACTACTACGACATGATCGCGACCGGATTCGACCCAGTTATCCGGCAGGACGTGGGTGTCGCCCACGACCAGTGGTACCGGCTGATCACCTCGGCGTTCCTGCACGAGCCAGGGCTCAGCGGGTTCGGCCCGGCGCACATCATCTTCAACATGTGGGCGCTGATCCTGGTCGGCCCGGCCCTGGAACGCCTGCTCGGGCCGCTCCGCTTCCTGTCGGTCTACCTGCTCAGCGCGCTCGGCGGGTCAGTCCTCTACTACCTGCTCGCCCCGCCCACCCAGCCCGCGCTGGGAGCCTCGGGCGCCATCTTCGGGCTGTTCGGTGCGTGGTTCGTGGTGGCCAGGCGGCTCCGGCTGGACAGCCGGGCGATCATCTTCCTGATCGTGCTCAACCTGGCGATCAGCTTCGCGGTCCCGTCGGTCGCCTGGCAGGACCATGTCGGCGGGCTGATCACCGGGAGCCTGCTCACCGCCGCCTACGCGTACGCGCCCAAGCAGCACCGGGCGCTGGTCCAGGGGGGTGCCACGCTGATCGTGGTGGCGGTGCTGGTCGCGGCCGTGCTGACCCGGAATAGCCAGCTGGCCGGGCCAGCGCTCGGCTGACCGCTAACGCCACTTGGTGGACAGCACCACGCCGGCGATGATGAAGCCGAAGCCGACCACCAGGTTCCAGTCGCCCAGCGCGCCGATGGGCAGACTGCCCTGTGTGACGTAGAACAGCGCGATCCAGGCCAGCCCGATCAGCAGGCAGGCCAGCATGGCCGGTACCAGCCAGCGCGGGCTGACCTTCGCCTTGGCGGTCCGCTGCGGCGGCGTGTAGACCGACTTGGTTCTGACTCGGGACTTGGGCACGGTCGTCTCCTGGTCAATAGCTCTGCCCGAGTGTAGCGCCGGGCACCGCGCCGCAGACCGCCCGCGAGCTAGCCGCTGGCTCCCGTGGTCGGCGTGCTGGCGGTCACCGTCGGCGTCGGCGTGGTCGGCGTCGGCGTCGGCGTCGGCGTGGTCGGCGTCTGCGTCGGGGTGGGCGTCGCGGCCACGTAGATGGTCACCGTGGACCCGGACGTCAGGCTGCTGCCCGCCGCCGGGTTCTGCTGGAACACGTTGCCCGGTGTGGCGTCGGCTGGGCCGGCCACGGTGATGACCTGGACCTCGAAGCCCTGGTTCCGCAGGATCGACACGGCGGTGGCCTTGGGGTCACCGACCACGTTCTGCACCTGGGATCCGCCGCCCGACACGAAGATGGTGACCTGGCCGCCCTGGGCCAGCAACGTCCCGGCCGCCGGGTCCTGCCGCACCACCTTGCCCTGGGGGGCGGTGGAGTTGTTATCCGTCTTGGTGATCACCTGGAATTTGCTCAGGTTCTGCTGCGCGGTGGCCTGCGACTCGCCCACCACGTTGGGCACGCTGATCTTCTTCGGCCCGGCCGACACCCGCAGCGTGACCACGCTGTGCGGGGCGACTTTGGCGCCGAACTGGGGATCGGTGCTGATCACGATGCCGGGCTTCACCGACGACGACGCTACCTTGACCGCCTTGGGGGTGAGCCCGGCCTTGGTCACGGCCTTCTCGGCCTGACTCTGGGTCATGCCCACCACCGAGGGCACCGCGTCGGTCTTCCCGCCTCCGCCGCTGAGCAGCAGGTAGGCGAGCACCACGACGATGAGCGCGGCGACCGCGCCGAGAATCCACCACAGCGCGCGGCGGCGGCCCCGGCCTTCGCCGTCATACCCGTCGCCCTCGGTCCCGTACGGTGACATCGCGCCGGTCGGTGCGGCGCCCGCCATCATCGTGCTGGGGCCCATCCGCTGCGTGCCCGGGGCGTACATCTCGGTCGCCTGCGGTGGCGCGGCGACCGGAACGCCGGACAGCGCGCGCTGGATGTCGGTGCGCATCTCCGCGGCGGACTGGTAGCGGTCGGCCGGGTCCTTGGCCATTGCCTTCAGCACGATCGAGTCGGCCCAGGCCGGGATCTCCGGATCGACCCGCGACGGCGGTATGGGGTTCTCCCGGACGTGCTGGTAGGCGATGGCGACCGGGGAGTCGCCGGTGAACGGCGGGCGCCCGGTGAGCAGTTCGTACAGCAGGCAGCCGGTGGAGTACAGGTCGCTGCGCGCGTCTACCCGCTCACCGCGGGCCTGCTCAGGTGACAGGTACTGGGCGGTGCCGATGACCTGGGCGGTCTGCGTCATCGTGGCCTGGGAGTCACTGACCGCCCGGGCGATGCCGAAGTCCATCACCTTGACCTCGGCGGACCGGGTGAGCATCACGTTGCCGGGCTTGATGTCGCGGTGCACGATGCCGTTGCGGTGGCTGTAGTCCAGCGCCCGCAGCACCCCGTCGGTGATCTCCAGGGCCCGCTCGGGCAGCAGCCGCCGGTCGTCGCGGAGCAGTTCGCGCAGGGTCCGGCCGTCGACGTACTCCATCACGATGTAGGGCACGTGCGCCGGGTCAGCCGTGTCCTCACCGGTGTCGTACACCGCGACGATGGACGGGTGGTTCAGGGAGGCCGCAGACTGGGCCTCGCGGCGGAAGCGGGCCTGGAAGGTCTGGTCCCGGGCCAGATCCTCGCGCAGCGTCTTGACCGCGACGATCCGGTCCAGCCGGATGTCCCGGGCCCGGTAGACCTCGGCCATGCCGCCGCGGCCGACGACGCCCTCGAGTTCGTAGCGGCCACCGAGGAGCCGTGGCTGTGTCATGTCTCGCACGTCAGTAACCGTCCTGCGTCGTTGTCGTCCATCGGCCGGCCCGGTGACCGCGCTCGATGCCACCGCGGCCCGCGGGCCGGCGAGCGGCCCTGGGCGCAGCGTATGCGGAGCGATGCGGATTCACTACTTCCCCACGGCTGCCAGGTAGGCCTGGATGATCTTCACGGCGATCGGCGCGGACGCGTCCGCGCCGAGACCCCCGCCCCTTACCACGACGCCGACAGCTATCTGTGGGTTGGCAGCGGGGGCAAAACAGGTGAATACCGCGTCGTCCAGGCCCGAGTTGTTGATCCCGGTCTGCGCGGTGCCGGTCTTGGCCGCGATCACGATGCCCGGCACGTCGGCGGTGGCGTGCGCCGTGCCCTGCGGCGACTGGGTCACGGTGATCATCATCTGGGTCAGCTCGCCGGCCACCGTGGGGCTGACCGGGTGGCTCAGCACGGTGGGCTGGGTAGTGGACAGCGGGGTCAGGTCGGGCGCGGTGACCTTATCCACCATGTACGGCTTCATCAGCGTGCCCTTGTTGGCCACCGCCGCGGACAGCATCGCCTCCTGCAGCGGGGTCACCGTGTCGCTTTCCTGGCCGATCGCCGCCCCGGCGGCCTGCGCCCGGTCCTCGTAGAGCGGGAAGTTGCTCTGGGTGACCGGCAGCGGGATAGCCAGCCGGGGGTTGTTCATCCCGTACAAATCTGCCTGCTGCTTCAGCTTGGCGCCGCCCAGCTGCAGGCCCAGATTGCCGAATACCGTGTTGCAGGACACGGTGAACGCGAAGATGAGCGGCACCTTGCCGGTGCCGGTGGGGTTGCTCCCGTTGTCGCAGGCCTCGCCGTCGAAGTTGATCAGCGGCTCGGTGACGCCGGGCAGCTTGAGCTTGGTCGGCGCGTAGACCGGGGTGTCCTGGGTGATGCCCCGGCGCGACAGCCCATCGGTCATCGCGGCCGAGCTCGTCACGATCTTGAACGTCGAGCCGGGCGGGAAGGTGTCGTTCAGCGCCCGGTTCAGCAGCGGCTGGTTGGGGTCCCGGAGCAGCCGCTTGTCGTTCCTGACCAGCTTGCTGCCGTTCAGCGTGGCCAGCTGGTTCGGGTCGAACGTGGGATAGGAGGCCAGCGCGAGCACCGCGCCGGTCTGCGGGTTCAGCGCGACCACCCCGGCCTGCCGGCCCTGGGCCTGCAGCGCGCTGAAGGCCGCCTCCTGCGCCGCCGAGTTGATCGTGAGCTGGACGGTGGCGCCCTTCTTCGGCTTGCCGGTGACCAGGTCGATCAGGTTGTGCACGGCCAGGGCCGGGTCGGACCCGGACAGCTGCTTGTTCTCGGCCTGCTCGATGCCGGTCGCGCTGAACAGGGAGTCGTACCCGGTGATCGGGGCGTACACCGGGCCGACCGGGTAGTGCCGCTGGTATTCGCCGAGGTTCTTGTTGAGCCGGGACTCGGCGATCACCTTCTGGTCAGCGGTGAGGATCGAGCCGCGCTGGAACTGGAACTGCTCGGAGAAGGTCCGGCCGTTGCCTGGCTCGCTGGCCAGGCTGGCGGCGTCGAAGCCCTGCAGCCAGTTCACGTTGACCAGCAGCAGCACGAACATGACCAGGCAGGCCAGGGAGACGCGGCGCAGTGCGCGGTTCATCCGGCCCGCACCACCTGGGTCATGCCCTCGTCCTGGATGGGCTGCGGGGCGGGCCGCCGGGCCGTGTCGCTGATCCGCATCAGGATGGCGATCAGCATCCAGCTGGCGACCAGCGAGGAGCCGCCCTGAGACAGGAACGGCGTGGTGATGCCGGTCAGCGGGATCAGCCGGGTGGTGCCGCCGACGATGACGAAGACCTGAAGCGCGATGACGAAGGCGAGGCCACCCGCGAGCAGCTTGGAGAACGGGTCCCGGACCGCGATCGCGGCGCGCAGCCCGCGCTGCACGATCAGCCCGTAGATGATCAGCAGCGCCATCAGCCCGGTCAGGCCGAGTTCCTCGCCGAACGCGGTGATGATCAGGTCGCTCTGCACCAGCGGGGTGTAATACGGCTGGCCCTGGCCCAGGCCGCGGCCCAGGATGCCGCCGAAGCCCAGCCCGTACAGGCCCTGGACCAGCTGGAAGGCGGTGGTGTGCACGTGGTCGAACGGGTGCAGCCAGATGGTGAACCGCTCGCCGACGTGGCTGAACAGCCTGCTGGCGACCACGGCGCCGAACACGAACAGCAGGAAGCCGATCAGCAGCCACGAGGTGCGCTGGGTGGCGATGTAGAGCATCACCACGAACATGCCGAAGAACAGTGCGGAGGTGCCGATGTCCGACTCGAAGACCAGCACCAGCAGGCTGACCCCCCAGGCGATGAGCACCGGGCCCAGGTCCCGCGCCCGGGGCAGGTCGATGCCCAGCACCCGCCGCCCGGCCAGGGCCAGCACGTCCCGCTTGGCCACCAGGTACCCGGCGAAGAACACGGCCAGCGCGAGTTTGGCGAACTCGCCGGGCTGAATCTCGAAGCCGCCCAGCAGGATCCACACCTTGGCCCCGTTGATCTCGCTCATCGAGGCTGGCAGCAGGGCCGGGATGGCGAACAGGGCCAGGCCGACAGCCCCCAGGGTGTAGGTGTACCGCTGCAGGGTGCGCGGCTGCCGGATGAACGCCAGCACGGCCACGAAGGCGCCCAGCCCGAGTGCGCTCCACAGCACCTGGTAAAGCGTGGTGGACGTGGTCATCGTGCTGATCACGCCGCCGGTGTTGCCGGCCCGCCCGGACTGCTGGAGCCGGTAGATCATCACGATGCCGAGGCCGTTGAGCAGCGCGGCCAGCGGCAGCAGCAGGGGGTCGGCCCATGGGGCCAGCCAGCGTACCGCCAGGTGAGCGCCGCCGACCAGGACCGCGAACGCGATCCCGTACTCGAACATGCCCGCCGGTATCTTGCCGTTCAGCCCGAGCCCGACGTTCGCGTAGGCGAACAGGACGACACCGACCACGAAGATGAGCATGAGCAGTTCGGTCCGGCGCCGTCCGTGCTGCGGGGCAGGCCCGCTGGCCGGCACACTGGCCTGCGCAGCGGTGCTGCTGCCCAGCGGCTCACCGGACGGAGTGGCGACCGCACTCACTAGGTTCCCCCGTTCCCGGTGCTGGCCGGCTGGGCCGGGCAGTCCGCCGGGATGACCGGCCTCGGCTTCCTGACCTCCTTGGTCACGGTCCTGCCGTTGACCTTGGTCTTGACCTTCTGCGGTGGCGTGACCTGCCAGGTGTGCAGCGCGA
>Ga0207664_10002020_pt1 | contig 13365 bp, 14 predicted proteins | sample LARL83metaG_FD_184349 | JGI IMG/M metagenome (GOLD analysis project Ga0207664, IMG submission 184349) | Corn, switchgrass and miscanthus rhizosphere microbial communities from Kellogg Biological Station, Michigan, USA - LAR L8-3 metaG... | ecosystem: Host-associated > Plants > Roots >...
GCCTCGCCGCTTCCGGGCATCCAGGGCGACGCCCTGAACATCGACAACGTTAGGGGCTTCGGATCGGAACGGAGCAGGACAGACTGAACGACCCCGTCTCCGCCCGTCTTTAGGCCTGGGCCGCATCCGGCTTCTACTGGCCCTGTGTCGAGGTGGTTCCGCTGCCTTGAGCCTGTTTCTTTGCTGGTCGGCCGTTTGTTGGTGCTCTGGTGGGCGGTCCCCTGCTGGCTGCTCGCTGCACTCCGCAGCGTTTGGGCTCAACCCAGGTTCAGGCTGTCAATGCCGCTTTCAGTTCGGCTGCTGCTGCTGTCGGGTCGTCGGCGTCTGTGATCGCTCGTACTACGACGATCCGTGATGCGCCGGCTGCCAGTACCTCCGGCAGGCGCGATCGGTCTATCCCGCCGATCGCGAACCATGGCCGGTTGGTGCCCAACTCCGCTGTTCGCGAGACCAGCGCTAGCCCGGGTGCCGGTCGGCCGGGTTTCGTGGGTGTTGGCCAGCATGGGCCGGTGCAGAAGTAGTCGACGCCGGGCTCTACGGCCGCTGCCATTGCCTCGTGGACTGCATGGGTGGATCGGCCGATGACCATCTCGTCGCCGACGATCTTGCGTGCTATCGGGACCGGCAGGTCGTCTTGGCCCAGATGTAGTACGTCCGCGCGCGCTGCGACTGCGATGTCGGCTCGGTCGTTTACGGCCAGCAACGCATTGTGTTTCGCGCATGCTTCGGCGATCACCGCCAGCGCTGCCAGCTCCTGCTTCGCCTCCAGGGGCGTCTCGCCCTTGTCCCTCAGCTGCACGATGTCCACGCCGCCGGCTAGCGCCGCGTCCACGAACTCGGCCAGGTCATCCCGTGACCGGCGCGCGTCCGTGCACAGGTACAACCGTGCGTCCGCCAGCCGCGCTCTGATCCGATCCCCGTCGACTCCCGGCACGCGGCCACGCTACCTGAGCTGAGCTACTGTAAGAGTGGTCCGCACGGGAGTCCGGGAGGAGCCGGGCTGAGAGGGGGCTGGAGCCCCGACCGTCGAACCTGATCCGGATCATGCCGGCGCAGGGAGCGTGCTGATGCAGATGACAGTCGCGGTGGTGGGTGCGGGAGTGATCGGCGCCGCCATCGCTGGACGACTCGCCGCGGGCGACGCCGTCGTCACTCTGATCGACCCCAAGCCTCGGTCCGGCGCGTCTTGGCTGGCCGGTGGCATGCTCGCGCCGGTCACCGAGGCATGGCCGGGTGAGGAGGAACTGCTCGCCCTCGGCACCGAGTCGTTGCGCCGTTGGCCCGACTTCGCTGCTCGGCTGGTCGCGACTGGTCATGATCCTGGGCTACGGACCGACGGGACGCTTGTTGCCACGGTTGACAGTGCCGATCGTGCCGAGCTGGCTAGCTTGGCCGAGTTCTTGGCCACGTTGGATCGCAAGGTCGAACTGCTGACCGGTCGGGAGATGCGGGCGCTTGAGCCTGGGTTCGGGCCGGCCGTGCGCGGTGGGCTGTCTGTGCCTGGTGATCTCGCGGTGGACAACCGCCGGTTGCTCGACGCGTTGTTGGCCACGGCGGGCGCTGAGCATGTCGCCGTCGCCGCTACGTCGGTGGGGCCGCATGCCGTCGAATTGGCCGATGGCCGGACCGTGCGTGCCGATGTGGTTGTGGTGGCCGCTGGTGCTTGGAGTGGCGGGCTGCATTCTGCGTTGCGCGGTGTGATTCGGCCGGTCAAGGGCGAGATCCTGCGGCTACGCGGCCGCCCGGGTTCGTTGCCGCCGCCCGGCCGGACGATCCGGGGGCTGGTCGAGGGGCGGCACGTGTATCTGGTGCCGCGCGATGATGGTGAGCTCGTCGTCGGCGCGACGCAGTACGAGGCCGGGTTCGAGCCGGGGGCGCGCGTTGGTGGCGTGCGTGACCTGATTGCCGACGCCGAACTGCTCCTCCCCGGACTCGCCGACTACGTGCTGGCCGAGGCCGCCGCCGGGTTCCGGCCGGGTAGCCCGGACAATCTGCCGGTCGTGCGCTGGCTGGAACCGGGGGTGCTGGCCGCGACCGGGCACGGCCGCAACGGCATGCTGCTGCTGCCGGGCACCGTCGACAGGGCGATCCGGCTGATCATGGAGGCACGATGAGAGCCGTGGTCAACGGCGTGGAGTGGGAACTGGCCGACGGCGCCACCGTAGCCGACGTACTGCGCCGGCTCGGCGCGCCCGACGTCGGTGTCGCGGTCGCGTGCCGGGGCGAGGTCGTGCCGCGCGCGTCCTGGGCGGCCACGGAAGTCCGGGATGGCGACGAGATCGACGTCCTGACCGCGGTGCAGGGAGGGTGACATGACGGAAGCTCAGACACGGACCGATCCGCTCGTCATCGCCGGGCGCGAGTTCGGCTCGCGGCTCGTGATGGGTACCGGTGGCGCCACGAACCTCGCCGTCCTGGAACGCGCGCTGGTCGAGTCCGGCACCGAGTTGACCACCGTGGCCATGCGCCGGATGGACGCCGGTGGTGGCACGGGTGTGCTGGATCTGTTGCGGCGCCTGAACATCGAGACGCTGCCCAACACCGCTGGCTGCCGCAACGCCGCCGAGGCCGTGCTGACGGCACGGCTCGCGCGGGAGGCGCTCGCCACGGACTGGGTGAAACTCGAGGTCGTGGCCGACGACCGCACGTTGTTGCCGGATCCGGTGGAACTGCTGGACGCGGCCGAACAACTCGTCGACGACGGGTTCACCGTGTTGCCCTACACCAGTGACGATCCCGTTGTGGCGCGTCGGCTGGAGGACCTGGGATGCGCGGCCGTGATGCCGCTCGGGTCGCCGATCGGGACCGGGCTGGGCGTTCGCAATCCGCACAACATCGAGTTGATCGTGGCACGGGCCGGTGTGCCGGTGATCCTCGACGCGGGCATCGGCACGGCGTCGGATGCCTGCCTGGCCATGGAACTGGGATGTGCGGCGGTGTTGTTGGCGACGTCCGTGACGCGAGCCGCTGATCCGGCGCTGATGGCCGCGGCCATGCGGGACGGCGTGCGGGCCGGCCGGGCGGCGCGGCTGGCGGGTCGGGTGCCGCAACGGTTCTGGGCACAGGCATCCAGCCCGCCGCGATGAGAAGGCGACCCGGAATGATGACCGACGTGATGGAGCACGAGGACACCGCCCGCCTGTACCTCGCGGTCGGCCGGCTGACCAGATCGCTGCGCCGGATCGGGTCCGGCTCGTCCGAACTCGGTCACGGTGCGGTATCCGCGTTGTTCACGCTGGTCAATGCCGGCCCGATGCGGCTGGGGGACCTTGCCGCGCGGGAGGGCGTCGCACCGCCGACCCTCTCGCGCATCGTGGCGTCGCTGGTCGAGGGCGGCTACGTCCGACGTGAACCGGACCCGCTCGACGGCCGCGCGTCGCTGGTCACCGCCACCGACGACGGCCGCCGCGTCGCGTCCGGCCTCTACTCGATCCGCCTGCGCGAACTCCAACGACGGATGGACCGCTTGTCGCCCGAACAGGTGACGACCTTGCTCGGCGCGCTACCGGCGCTGGAAGCCCTCGTCGCCGAGGACGACTAGATCGGCTCCGCTCCGTCCAGGCGCCAGAACGGCGAGACCGGGCCGACGCCGGCGCCCAGCGGGTACGCGTGGCGGACCGCGTTGGACACGAAACGCTTGCCGTAGCGGACGGCTTCGGGGACGGGCGCCCCGCCGGCCAGGCATGCCGTGATCGCGGCGGCCATGGTGTCGCCGCCGCCGTGGGTGTGTTTCGTGTCGTAGCGGGGGCCAGGCAGTTCGATGAACGCCGTTCCGTCGTAGAGCAGATCCACGCAGTCCGGGTCCTCGGTCAGGTGGCCGCTCTTGATCAGGGTCCACGCCGGGCCGAAACTGTGGATCGCCTCGGCGGCTTCGGCCAGTTGACTCCGGTCGCGCACGTCGATGCCGGTCAGCAGGCGCACCTCGTCCAGGTTCGGGGTGACGAGCGTGGCGCGCGGGAACAGTTCGCCGCGCAGTGCGTCCAGTGCCTTGTCGTGCAGGAGTTGGTCGCCGTGCATCGACGCGGCCACCGGGTCGACCACGAACGGCGTGGGCCGCGATCGTCCGATGCCGACCCGGTCGCACACCTCGGCGACCGCCTCGATGATCTCGCGGCTGGCCAGCATTCCGGTTTTCGCGGCGCCGACGCCGATGTCCGTGGCGACCGCCTCGATCTGCGCGGCCACCACCGCGGGCGGGATCTCCACGAAATCCGTGACGCCCAACGTGTTCTGCACCGTCACGGCCGTCACCGCGGTCATGCCGTGCACGCCGCACGCGAAGAACGTCCGCAGGTCCGCCTGTAGCCCGGCGCCACCGCCGGAATCCGAACCGGCGATGGTCAGCGTGGTGATCGGTGCGGCACTCATGTCACGTCCACAACAGACAACTCGTGCTCCTCGGACTGGCTGCGGATGTCGTGCGTGATCCGCATCGGACAGAACTTCGGCCCGCACATCGAACAGAAGTGGGCCGTCTTCGCCGGCTCGGCCGGCAGGGTCTCGTCGTGGAAGTCGCGTGCGGTGTCCGGGTCCAGTGCCAGGTTGAACTGGTCGTTCCACCGGAACTCGAACCGCGCCTTCGACAGGGCGTTGTCGCGTTCTTGTGCCTTCGGGTGGCCCTTGGCCAGGTCGGCGGCGTGCGCGGCGATCTTGTACGTGATCACGCCGACCCGCACGTCGTCCGCGTTCGGCAGGCCGAGGTGTTCCTTCGGCGTGACGTAGCACAGCATCGCCGTGCCCAGCCAGCCGATCTGGGCCGCGCCGATGGCCGACGTGATGTGGTCGTAGCCGGGCGCGATGTCGGTGGCGAGCGGGCCGAGCGTGTAGAACGGCGCGTCGGCACACCAGTCCCGCGCCAGCCGCACGTTCTCGGCGATCTTGTCCATCGGTATGTGGCCCGGCCCCTCGATCATCACCTGCACGTCCTTGTCCCGCGCGACCGCGGTCAACTCGCCCACGGTACGCAGTTCGGCGAACTGGGCGGCGTCGTTCGCGTCGGCGATCGAGCCGGGACGCAGGCCGTCGCCGAGCGAGAACGTGACGTCGTACGCCCGCAGGATGTCGCACAGCTGTCCGAAATGCGTGTACAGGAAGCTTTCCCGGCCGTGCGCCAGGCACCACGCGGCCATCAGCGAACCGCCGCGCGACACGATTCCGGTGACCCGGCCGGCGGTCAGGTGGATGTGCGCGTGCCGCACGCCGGCGTGCACGGTCATGTAGTCGACGCCCTGCTCGCACTGCTCGATCACGACGTCCCGGTACAGCTCCCAGCTCAGTTTCGCCGGATCGCCGCCGACCCGTTCCAGCGCCTGGTAGATCGGCACGGTGCCGACCGGGACCGGCGAGTTGCGCAGGATCCATTCGCGTGTCTCGTGGATCCGCTCGCCGGTGGACAGGTCCATGATCGTGTCGGCGCCCCACCGGGCCGCCCAGACCATCTTCTCGACCTCCTCGGCGATCGACGACGTCACGGCCGAGTTGCCGATGTTCGCGTTGATCTTCACGAGGAAGTTCCGGCCGATGATCATCGGCTCGATCTCGGGATGCCGGTGGTTGGCCGGGATGACGGCACGTCCGGCGGCCACCTCGGCACGCACGAACTCCGGGTCGACACCCTCGCGGGCGGCCACGAACCGCATTTCGTCCGTCACCACGCCGGCTTTCGCCCAACTCAGTTGGGTACCGGCGCCGCGGCCGGCGATCCAGTCGGTGCGGCGCGGCGCCAGGCCGCGGGTGAGGTCGATCGTGGCCGTGTCGTCGGTGTACGGACCGGACGTGTCGTAGACGTCGAGATGATCACCGTTGGTGAGTTCGACACGGCGCGCCGGCACGCCGTTCGTGTACACCTTCCGTGAACCGCTGATGGGGCCGGTGGTGACGTGAGGGCACACAGATTCGTCGCGCAGTGTTGTCATGTCAGCCCTTCCTACGCCGGCATTACCCGGTCAGGTTCTTCGGTCGGCGGCACCGGGTCACTCGACGTGACACCAGCCGCCCTCTCAGCCCGCTACGGCGCGAGCTCCCGCGGTCATTCAGTTCGGTGATCCCGAGGTTAGCCATCGGGCTCGTCCGGTGCCAACCCGCGGTTCGTCGTAACGTTTGCCCATGTCAGATCGGCCGCGCTTCGCGACGGGCGGCCGGGCGGTATCCCGGCCCGTCGCCGTGCGGTACTGCCTGGCGTGCGGCGAACTGGCCGGCCGCGGTTACCCCGGGTGTCCGGACTGCGCGACCGCCGTGGACACCTTGTGGCTCACCGACTGGGTCGCGCTGCGCGCCGAACGCGACGGCGTTGCCGAGCTGGCGTTGGCCGAACGCGTGGTCGCGGCGGACGTCGGGGACTACCCGTGGACGTGCGTGGACCACGCGATGGCGATGATCGACTGCCCGTCGTGCGGAGCGGCGCTGGGCACCGGTCCGGTCGGGTGCGTGCTGTGCCGGATCGCGGACGAGACGCGCTGGGCGTGGGAACATCTCGCGCCCAGCGGGGCGATCACGCCCAACGAGCACGCGTTGCGCGCGGCCCGCGTCGTGCTCCGCGCGCCGCACCGGCACCGCGCCACCGTCGTGCTCACCTGGCGGCTCGCGTTGCCGTTCCTGCTGACCGGCGAGGTCACCGAACCGGCCCGCGCGCCGTGGCTCACCGCGTACCTGCGCGCCGGCCGATACGACGAACTCGCCGCCGCCGGCAGCTTCACGCAGCTCACGGGTACGCCGGACCTGCCGTGGCGATAGCTACGCGAACGGATCCGGGTCCGTCGCGGGATTCCACGTCAGTCCTGGCACGCCCCACGCGTTGCGCTTGAGCATCCGCTTCGCCTCCCGCGCGTAGCGGCCGACGAGGCGGTCCAGGTACAGCAACCCGTTCAGGTGATCCGTCTCGTGTTGGAAGCAGCGGCCCAGGAAACCGGTGCCCTCGGCCGTCACCGGGTTGCCGTCGCCGTCGAAGCCACTGACCTTGGCCCACTGTGCGCGGCCGGTCGGAAACGTCTCGCCGGGCACCGACAGGCAACCCTCGAAGTCGTCGTCGGGATCCGGCATGGTCTCGGGGACGCCGTCGGTCTCGATCGTGGGATTGACAACCACGCCGCGCTGCCGAACGCCATCGCTGTCGTCGCAGTCGTAGACGAACACCCGCAGGTCGACACCGATCTGGTTGGCCGCTAGGCCGGCACCGTTGGCCGCCGTGTTGGTCTCGAACAGATCATCGATGAGCGCGCGCAGATCGTCGTCGAAGCTCGTGACCGGGCGGGTCGGCGTGCGCAGCACGGGATCTCCGACGATCCGGATCGGGTGAATCGCCATGTCGCAAACCCTAAAGGGCTCTCTTGGATGACGCGCCGGCAGATCACCGACGCCGGTGTGGCCATGCATGGTCTAATGGCCAGCGGGGAATCACAGCGGTGTGATTGTGGTCGAGCCGCCAGGCCCCGACGCGAGCGAGGAGCCAGATGGACGCCGCTGAGGCGCTGACACCGGCGGAGCCGCCGGAGAGTCGCCTGACCGCACGCGAGCTGGAGATCCTGGCGTTCGAGCGCCAGTGGTGGAAGTACGCGGGTGCCAAGGAACAGGCGATCCGCGAGCTGTTCGACATGTCGCCGACGCGCTACTACCAGTTGCTCAACAACCTGCTGGAGAAGCAGGAGGCGATCGAGGCGGATCCGATGCTGATCAAGCGCCTGCGCCGGCAGCGTTCGGTACGGCAGCGCAGCCGCGCGGCCCGACGATTGGGCTTCGATCCGCGGTGAGCATGCAGGGTTCGCGGCCGGTCCGCACCGCCGGTTTCGTGTTGATCGGGATCGCGGTCGTCGCGGTGGGTCTGGGCATTTTCGCGTTGACCAGCAACGGTTCCGGCCAAGCAGCGGCCGGACGGCCCCCGACGACGACCACAGCGCCACCTCCGCCGCCGACCACGACGACGACACACCCCCGGCCGACCACGACGCACACCCAACCGCCGACCACCACGTCGCTCCTGCCGTCGACCACGGTCGCGCCACCGCCGGCCACCACGACGGGCACGCCGAACCCGATGCAGACCGTGGGCGTGCGCGTCTACAACAACAGCCTGATCAAGGACCTCGCGGCCAACGCGGCGCAGGACTTCCGCAACGCGGGCTTCAACGTGGTCTTCGTCGGCAACTACCCGCAGGGCGTCATCCCACACAGCACGGCCTACTACTCGCCGGCACCGGGCGAGCAGCAGATCGCGACGCAGTTGGCGCAGCAGTTCGGAATGCAGGTACAGCCACGGTTCCCGGGCATCGCGGACGCCAGCCCCGGTGTGATCGTGATCGTCACCATGGACTTCCACGGCGCCAAATAGCCGAACAGCTACTGGCCGCGCTGGCGTGCGTCGGCGTACGCGGCCAACGCGGTCAGTTGATCCTGATCCAGGGATGGTGTGACGGCGGCGCGCGCTGTCGTCAGGTGGGTCGACGTGACCTCGCTGGCGTCCAGGGACTCGCGCATCGCGGTGAGGGCGGCCTCGCGGACGAGGGCCGCGCAGTCGGCGGCCGAGTAGCCGTCCAGCGAATCGGCCAGTTCCGCCAGGTTCACGTCGCCGGCCAGCGGAGTGTTGCGGGCGGCCGACGTCAGGACGGCGGCGCGGGCCTGCGCGTCCGGCGGTGGCACGTAGATCAGCCGTTCGAGCCTGCCCGGCCGCAGCAGCGCGGGATCGACGAGTTCCGGCCGGTTCGTGGCGCCCAGTACGACCACGTCGCGCAGGGGTTGCACGCCGTCCAGTTCGGTCAGCAGCGCGGCCACCACCCGGTCGGCCACGCCGTTGTCGCCGGAGCCGCGCCGGGGAGCCAGCGCGTCGACCTCGTCGAGGAAGACCAGCGTTGGCGCGGCCTGACGGGCGCGGGTGAACAGCTCGCGTACCGCCCGCTCGGACTCGCCGACCCATTTGTCCATCAGTTCCGCGCCCTTGACGGACAACACGTTCAGCCGGCCCGATCCGGCCAGCGCGCGGACCAGGAACGTCTTGCCGCATCCCGGCGGCCCGTACAGCAGCACGCCACGCGGCGGCGCGATACCCAGCCGGTCGAACGAATCCGGGTACTGCAACGGCCACAGCAGCGTCTCGGTCAGCGACTGTTTCACGTCGGCCATGTCGCCGACGTCGTCCAGCGTCAGGCCGCCGGTCACGATCGTGTCCGATGTGGACATCGAAACCGGGCGCACGGTTTCCAACGCCCCCAACAGGTCCGGTTGGCCGATGCGTGGGTCGGCCACGTCCCGCTGGCGCAGCGCCGCGCGGACGGCCGCCTCCCGGCACAGCGCGCCGAGGTCAGCGGCCACGAAACCGGGCGTGCGTTCGGCCACCTCGCCGAAGTCCACGTCCGGCTCGACCGGCACGTGCCGCAGCAGCACGCGCAGCAGTTCCGTGCGTGCCTTGCCATCGGGTGCTGGGAGCGCCAACTCGCGATCCACCAGATCCGGACCGCGCAGGCGGGAGTCGACCGAACCGGAATGGGACGTCGTGCACACCAGCGCCAGGCGCGGCACGCGGATGGCGGCCTTCAGCGTGTCCAGCACGATCGTCGACACCGGTTGCGGATTGCTCGCCGGCAACAGCACGTCGATGTCGGTCAGCAGCAGCACGGCCGGTGCGCCGTCCCGCGTCGCGTTGACGGCGGTGTCGACGGCGGCCCTTACCCGCGCGGCGGCCGCATTCGCCTCCAACGCGCTGACGCCGGGCGCGGCCAGTTCGACCAGCGTCGCGTCGACCGAGTTGGTCACCGCGCGCACGAGCGTGCCCTTGCCGACCCCTTCCGGGCCGCTGACGAGCGCGGCCAGTTGGGCGGGAGAACCGAGGCGGCGTAGGAGTTCCGGGCGTTGGAACGTCAACTCGAACCACTCGGTCAGGCGACGGACGGCGGTGGCCGCGCCGACCAGGTCGGTCACCGGCGGCACGGTCGCCGGCTCGATCTCGGGCAGTTCCACGGGTTCCGCCGGCGCCGGTTCCGGTTCGGGAGCGGCGGTCACGCCGTCGCGCCACGCGAAGACGGACGCCGGGCGCACCGCGACCGGGCCGACCGGTTCGGTCGCCGTGATCGTGATCAGTTCGCTGGTCCACGTCATGCCGATGGCCGTGGACAGCAGCCGCCGCACGCCAGGGACGTCCGAGCCGGGCGCGGGCGAGAGGTCCTGCGGCAGCAGCGACACGGCGTCGCCGGACGTGACGACCTTGCCGATCAACGCCAGCCGCACCATGTCCGGTGTCAACAATGCCTGCGCCATACGGGATCCGGCCACGGTGACCGACCGGGCCGCGGCCACCTCGGCCGCCGCCACCACGATCTCGGATCCCTCCTTGACGCCCACATTGGACAGTGTGACGTCGTCGACGAGCACCACGCCGACCGGGCCGGAGCGATCGGCCGCGGCGGCCAGGGCCGCGCTGACCCGGGCGCCGGTCAGCCGCACGGCGTCCCACGCGCGCAACCCGAGCGCGTCCAGCACCTCCGGGTGCAGCCGGACGACGCCGCGCCGAGTGTCCAGGGCGGACGGCGACAACCGGGCGGTCAGCGAGATCTGTGGTGCGGGCATGACACCACAGTAATCAGAGATCTTGGTCGGTGTCGGCGGTTGTCCACAGGTTCAGCGGCGGTCCTGCGTCGTCTCGCCGGGCCGGGTCTGACCGACCCGCCGTATCCCGACGCGCCGCAGGCCCACCCGCCGCCAGCCGCGCCGCGGCAACACCGGTGGCGCCGGACGCAGTTGTTCCACCGGTCCGGCGTATCCGGCATCACGACGTTGCCGCCCGACCGCCCGACGGGCCGCGCCGGCCACCCGGCGCAACGGCGGCCGTAGCCCGAGGCGGCGCACGCCACCGGCCCGGCGGATCGCCCTGCGTTCCCGTGGCGGCACGTCCCACGCCTCCGGATGCCGCGACAGCCAGTCGTAGCGGCGGACCGCCAGCGGGATGTGCAGCAGGTACAGCAGCATCGCCACGACCAGCGTGCCCAGCGGGAACGTGATCACGGCCGCCGCGACGAGGCCGACCGCGACCAGCAGCGGCGCCACGGCCTTGGCCGGCACCCGCACGGTCTTCGCCGACAGCGTGGGAATCCGGCTGATCAGCAGCCCGGCGACCGCCACGGTCCACACCGAGACCAGCCACTGCGCCGACCACCAGCCGGTGCCGACCTGCTCGTTGAGTGCGAGCGGCAGCAGCACCAGCAGGCCGCCGGCCGGGGCCGGGACGCCGACGAAGAACTCCTTCGCGTACGGCGGGGTGTCCGACTCGTCCAGCAACGTGTTGAACCTGGCCAGCCGCAACACCATGCACACCGCGAACACCAGCGCGACCACCCAGCCGGCCCGGTACTCGTGCAGCCGCCAGATGAAGATCACCAGTGCCGGCGCGACACCGAACGCGATCGCGTCGGACAGCGAGTCCAGCTCCGCGCCCATCTTGCTGGTCGCGTCGAGCAGCCGCGCGATCCGGCCGTCCAGGCTGTCGAACACCGCCGCGAGCGCGACCGCCGCGATCGACAGCTGGTAGTTGCCGGTCATGGCGAACTGGACCGCCGACAGGCCGGAACACAACGCGAGGACGGTGATCGCGTTGGGCAGCACCCGCACCCGCGGATTAGCCGGCATCTGCGACTCCGACCAGATCGACCAGATCCGCCAGCACGGTTTCGCCGCCGATGGTGTGCTGGCCGGCCAGCACGCGGACGCGGCTGTCCAGCGGCACGTACGTGTCCACGCGCGAGCCGAACCGGATCAGGCCGTACGTGGCGCCCGCGACGGCCTTGTCACCCTGGCGCACCGAGCACACGATCCGCCGCGCGACCAACCCGGCGATCTGCACCACGACGACCTCCTGCCCGGCCGGCGTGGCCAGCAGCATCGAGTTGCGCTCGTTGTCCTCGCTCGCCTTGTCCAGGTCGGCGGAGAGGAACTTGCCCGGCCGGTAGTGGATCGCGCGGATCTCGCCGTCGACCGGCATGCGCTGCACGTGCACGTCGAACACCGACAGGAACACGCTGATCCGCAGCATCGGCCCGCTCGCCAGCCCGAGTTCCGGCGGCGGCACGGCTTCCACGATCGCGGACACGGTGCCGTCGGCCGGCGCGATCACGAGGTCCGGCTGACGCGGCGTCACACGTGGGGGTTCCCGGAAGAACCAGGCTATCCACGCGGTGAGCAGGCCGGCCGGTAGCCCCAGGGGCCGCCACAGTCGACGCAGCACGATGGTCACCACCGCTCCCACCAGGACGAACGGCCGGCCGGCCGGATGCATCGGCGGAACCGTCTGTCTGGCCAACGCGACCAGATGGGCGACGGGGCCGGCGGACTGTGAATCGGGCTCGTCGGCGGTCATGGTCCTTGCCAGTGAGGGAATCGCGGGGGTGGTCCGGAACGCCGCAGACGCTACGCCAGAAACCCCGAAGGGCATGCACCCCCCGACGGCGCACGCCCTTCGAGAGCCGTTCCCGCTCACGGTCAGTGTAGTTCGGCGCACTGAAAGCGCTCAATAGCGTACCGTTGACGCTCAGCTACTTTGAGTAGTACCGGCTGTTCAGCCGGCCAGGTCGGCGAGCGGGATGACCTCGACCTCCGCACCGGCGCGTAGTTCCGTCGCCTCCTCCGGCACCACGAACAGGCAGTTGGCCTTGGACAGCGCGGCCAGCAGGTGCGACCCGGGCCCACCGACCGGCCCGACCTCCCCGGTGTCCGGCGTGTACCAGCCGCGCCGGTACTGCCGCCGGCCCGCGGGCGCCTGCACGTCCGCGACCAGCGTGGCGCGCGGCCGGGCGCGGCCGGCGAGCTGGTGACCCGTGGCGACGAGCAACGCGGGCCGCAGGAAGATCTCGAACGAGAGGGCCGCGCTCACCGGGTTCCCGGGCAGCGTCACCACCGGCACGCCGCGGTACCGGCCGGCGCCCTGCGGCCCGCCCGGCTGCATGGCCACCCGGTAGAACTCGACGCCCTGGCCGGCCAGCGCGTCCTTCACCACCTCGTACGCGCCGGCGCTCACCCCGCCGGACGTGACCACGAGATCGGCGTCGGCGAGCCGTTCGGCCAGCGCCGTGTGGAAGGCCGTGACGTCGTCCGGGACGAAACGCAGCAGGTCCGGCTCGCCCCCGGCGGCCCGCACGGCGGCGGCCAGCATCGTGCCGTTCGACTCGTAGATCTGGCCGGGCAGCAACGGAGTCCCGGCTGCCACCAGCTCCGATCCGGTCGACAGCACCAACACCCGTGGCCGGCGATGGACCGGCAACGTGGCGGCGCCGGTCGCGGCGGCCAGCCCGAGTTGGAACGGGCCGAGCACCGTCCCGGCCGTCAGCACGACGTCCCCGGCCGGCATGTCCTCCCCGGCGAGTCGCACGTGCTTCCCGGCGTCGACCGACG
>Ga0207664_10002021_pt1 | contig 13356 bp, 12 predicted proteins | sample LARL83metaG_FD_184349 | JGI IMG/M metagenome (GOLD analysis project Ga0207664, IMG submission 184349) | Corn, switchgrass and miscanthus rhizosphere microbial communities from Kellogg Biological Station, Michigan, USA - LAR L8-3 metaG... | ecosystem: Host-associated > Plants > Roots >...
CATGCGCTCGATGTGGAGCGCGATGCAAAACCCCCTATCGATGGCTACAAGGGGGGATGGACGCCGGACACTCTCGCTGCCGCGCAGCGCAGTGGCAACATGCCGGCATCATGACGGCGGAACATGATCGGCTGTTGCAGGCCATACGACGTCGGGCTGCACACACCGCCGAGGCGGTCGCCCGTACGCACGGCATCGCCGGCGACGATCACCCGGCCATCGTCTGCCTCGCCGCAGCGGCCACGGTGGGCGCTGCGACACAGCTCCTGCAGGCTCTGCATCAGCACCCAACCGGCACGCAAGCCGAGCACGGCACGGTGCCGGCGAGCGGCGACGATGAGGACCCGAGGTCGCTGCTGGCATCCGCCGCCGACCTCGATGCCGCGGCCGCTCGACTCATCGCCGCCACGGCGGATGCGACCGACACGCTGGCTTCGCCGGCCTGGGCAGCGTACCGCAGCGCGCGCGACCTGGCGCGCATCGCAGAAGCGGATCGCGAGCTGACTCCTCTGCCGCTGCCACACGTCGCCATGGCCACGGCGGCGGCGGCCGGCGCCGGCGAGGCCCTGGCGGCAGGGCTCGAGCGGTCCGCCGACGTCGACTCCGTCGCCACCGCCCTGCGCACTGACCACCGCGGTGTCGCGCAGCTCATGGCCGCACGCGACGGCGGCTGGCGCCTGCCGAGGGCAGCGGCCGTCGCGTTGTACAGTGCCGCCGCCGATGCGGCGCCGCGAGCCCAGCCCGTCGACGAGGCGAGTCAGTCGTGACAGCCGGCCTGGTGCAGGTCGAGACTGAGATTGCGGGCACAGTGCATCAGCTCGTCGGTGAGTGAGCGCCCATTGTCGCGGTAGTCGACGTTGCCGCCGGCGGAGTCGCCGCTGCCGTCGGACACGCCGACCGATGCCAGCACGCGGCTCCCCGAAGGCGGCCTCGGTGCGGGGGAGCGGGCGGGCACCGGCGCCGGAGCGGTCGTGGCCGCCGAGCCGCGGAGCTGTCCCCGTGTCGCGGAGAGCACGCCGCTGCCGGAGAGGGCCGCCGGCCGGGTGTCTGCGGCGTCACCACCGTGGATCCGCATGACCACCGCGGGAACGTCGCCCTGCGCATGCAGCGGATGGAGCAGGAAGCAGGTCATGACCGTGGCGCAGCCGACAGTACCGGCGACCAGTGCACCGCCATGGCCGGCATGGCCCACGTGCCGGACCGCGCGCCGGAGCGGCCAGATGAGAATGCCGGACAGCAGATCGCGCAGACGGCGGCGAGCGCGCGCACGCGAGCTGGCCACCGCTCCGGTGCTGCGACCGTCGCGCAGCTCCTCGTCCGAGTAGCCGTACAGGCCGCCCAGCAGGTCGCGGCGCTCTCGTGACGGCAGCCGCATCACCGCCGCGCGGATGCGCTCGGCCTCCATGACATCGAGGGCCACGTCCTCGGTGTCGCGTCCCAGGCCGGCAGCCACCTGCTCCAGGACCACCTCGCTGACGTAGCGACGCCCCTTCTGCATCTCGTCGAGCGCACGCCAGTAGGCGCGCACGAACAGAGGGGCAGGGCCCGGCACGTCCGGCCCGTGCACCTGGACCAGCTCCTTCAGCGCCTCCTGGACGGCGTCCTCGGCCACCTCCAGCGAGAAGCCGCGCGACATGAGCCGGCGAACAGTGACCGCCATCCGATCACCGCGCAGCTTCTCGGTGTCGTTCATGCCTCACCCTCCAACTCGGGAAGCGTCGCGCCTCGCCGCGCACGGTGGTCGGGAGGGGCCTGAAGTCTAAGCAGGTCGGCGCAGATGTTGCAACGCCCGGCCACGCGCGTACGGTGACATGTGATCTTCGGCACAGCCGCGACATGTCGAGGCCCCCTGCGACGCGTTACCTGGCGGCCCTGGTGAAAGGAAGGGATGCCACACCACCGGACAGTGGACGGCCGCGTCCATCAGCAGGGAGGTGCTGCGCCTTGACCCGCTCGCGACAGCGTCGCCGCCTGACCGACCCCGACTGGGTGGTCAACCTCGTGCTTCTCATCCTGGTCGGCTGCACTGCACTCGTGGTGGCGGTCGCCAGCCTGCTGGCGCTGCACGCATGGGACTGGACCAGCAGGAGCGCGTCGCTGATCAGCCTGCTCGTGCTCTCCGCGGCATCGTTGACGACCGTGGCCCATCGCCGACACCGTGGTGGCCCCGACGACGACCAGCCGTGACCGCTCAGCGCACCCCGGCGCGCCGGCGCCCGAGCTGCGCCGAGATGGTCACCGCGAAGATCAGCGCGCCGCCGGTGAACAGGTCGTGGATGAAGTCCGAGGCGCCGGCGTAGGTGAGGCCGGTGATGGACACGGCGATGAAGAAGATGGCCACCAGCGTGCCCAGCACGTTGAAGCGTCCCGGCCGCACCGTGGTCGCGCCCAGGAAGGCGGCGGAGAAGGCGGTCAGGGTCAGGCTGCTGCCCACCTGCGGGTTGCCCGCGCCGCTCTGCGCCAGCAGCAGCACGCCGGCGATGCCGGCCAGGGTGCCGCTGCAGACGAAGCTGCCGAAGACGATGCGGGGCACCCGCAGGCCGACCAGCCGTGCGGCCTCCGCGTTGGAGCCCACCGAGTGCAGGAAGCGACCGAACGGCGTGTGGTCGAGCAGGTAGTACACCACCAGGGCGACCACCACCAGCAGGTACACCGTGCGCGGCACGCCCAGCCACTGCCCGGAGCCGAAGTCGGTCAGCGCCGTGGGGATGTCCTGCACGATGGACAGCCCCTGCGTGTACCAGTTGACGATGCCGGTGATCACCGACGCGGAGCCCAGGGTGGCGATGAACGAGTTGACGCCGAAGCGGGTCACCACGAAGCCGTTGACCAGCCCGACGAAGGCGCCCACGGCGACGCCGACCAGCAGTCCCGCCGCCAGCGGCCAGTGCCCGTGCGAGAACGCCGCCGCGGTGAGCACCGAGGACAGGCCGGCCACCGAGCCCACCGAGAAGTCGAACTGGCCGCAGATCAGGGGCACGATGGTGCCCAGGGCGAGGACGGCGAGCACCGCCTGGCTGCTGCCGATGAGGCGGAAGTCGTCGACGGAGAGGAACACCGACGACGTGCGGCTCCACACGCCGAAGAAGACCACCACCACGCCGAGCAGGATGAGCAGTGCCCAGCGCTCGGCCAGGCGCACGGCCATGGTGGCCAGGCTGCGACGCGCCGCCGGCTGCGGCGGCGCCGCGGGCGGGGTCGGATCGGCGGCGGGGTTGGCGGCGGCGGAGTCGACGCTCACGCGCTGAGCACCTCCACGGAATAGGCCAGCTCGGTCAGGCGTTTGCCGTCGAGCAGCGGCGGGCGCAGCTCGGCGACGACGCGGCCCTGGCGCAGCACGGCGACACGATCGCACACGCGGGCCAGCTCGTCGAAGTCGCTGGAGACCACCAGCACGGCGGTGCCCTCGGCGGCGGCGCGGCGCACCAGGCTCCACAGCTCGGCCCGCGCGCCGACGTCGACACCCTGGGTGGGCTCGTCCAGCAGCAGCAGGCGGGGACGGCGGCGCAGCCAGCGCGCCAGGATCACCTTCTGCTGGTTGCCGCCGGACAGCGTGGAGATGGGCGCGGTGTCGGACGCGGCGCGGATGAGGAAGTCGCGCAGCGAGGCGTGCGCGTCGCGCTGCTCCTCGCGGTGGCGCAGGCGCAGGCCGCGCCAGTAGCGGTGCACGCCGGCGGCGGAGAGGTTCTCGCGCACCGACATGGCCACGAAGATGGCCTCGGCGCCGCGGTCGGCGGGGACATAGGCGACGCCGGCGGACATCGCCGCGGCGGGGTCGAAGTCGGCCAGCGGCCGGCCGTCGAGCAGCACGGTGCCGGCGCTGCGCGGCACCAGGCCGAACACGGTGCGCAGAGTTTCGGACGTGCCTGACCCGATCAGCCCGGCCAGGCCGGTGATCTCGCCGCGGCGCACCTGCAGGTCGACGCCGCGCGCCAGGCCGCCGGCGACGCCGCGCATGTCCAGCACGGTGTCGGCGCTGGCGGTGGGCGCCGCGTCGGGGTAGATGTGCTCCAGCGGGCGGCCGACGATCAGCTCCACCAGCCGCGACTCGCTGATCTCCGCGCGCGGCAGGGTGCCCACGCGGCGCCCGTCGCGCAGCACGGTGACCCGCGTGGCGATGTCGAGCACCTCGTCGATGCGGTGGGTGACGAAGAGGATGGTCTGGCCCGCCCTGGCGTAGCCGCGCAGCGCGTCGAGCAGCAGGTCGACCTCGGGCGCGGGCAGCGCCGCGGTGGGCTCGTCGAGCACAAGCACGCCGCCGTGCGCGCCCTCGGAGTCCTGCAGGGCGCGGGCGATCGCCACCATGGTCCGCGCCGCCGGCCCCAGCGCGCCCAGCGGCATCTCCGGCACCGCGGCGATGTTGAAGCGCTGCAGCAGCTCGCGGGTGCGCGCGTGCAGGTCGCGCCAGCGGATGCGCCCGCCGGCGGCGGTGGGAAAGCCGTGGCCGATGGCCATGTTCTCGGCCACCGACAGGTCGAGGAAGACGCCGGGATTCTGGTGCACGAAGCGCAGCCCGGCGGCGAAGGCGTCCTGCGGCGTCCACGCGTCGGCGCGCGCGGTGCGGCCGCCGGTGGCCACCTCGCCGCGGTCACCGGCGTAGACGCCGGCGAGCACCTTGATCAGCGTCGACTTGCCCGAGCCGTTGCCGCCCAGCAGGGCGTGGATCTCGCCGCGCTCGACGTCGAGGTCGACGTCGGCCAGCGCCCGGGTGCCGCCGAAGGTCTTGCTCAGGTGGCGGACGCGGAGGACGGCATCACCGCCGTCCTCCGCGCCACCGCCGGTGTCCACGGTCAGGACACGCCCCACGCCTTCTTGTAGGCCGACTTGAAGTCGACCGACGGCACGTACGCGCCCGATGCGGGCAGGTTGTGGCCGCTGTCGGCCAGGGCCCAGCCGATGCCCGACACCGACGGCGGCTTGCCCAGGAACGCGCTGTTCAGCGTGTCCACCGCGGCCCAGCCGACCCAGTCGGAGGCGATGATGTTCACCGCGTTGACGCCGTGGCCGGCGCGGATCAGGTCGAGCTCGGGGGCGAAGCCCTCACCGCCCATGACGTACAGGCTGGAGGCCTTGCCGCTGCTCACCACCGCGGTGGCGATGCCCAGCAGCGACGCCGCGGTGTAGGGGATCTTCACCGCGTTGGCCTCGGGGTGCTGCAGGACGGCCGAGGCCGCCTTCTGCTGCAGCGTCGGCCCCAGGTCGGCGGCCTTGAAGTCGACCTCGTCGACCACCTTGCAGTCGCTGCACTTGGCCAGCTCGCTCTTGAATCCCTGCGCGGTGTAGCGCAGCACGGTGAACTCCAGGTCGTTGAAGAGGATCACGCGCGCGTGTCCCTTGGTCGCCGCGATCACCGCGTCGGCCTGCTCGGCGCCGTAGGACTCGGTGAAGGCGTCGACGTCGGAGACGCCGAAGTTGATGGCGGCGCTGAACAGCGGCTGCCCGCCGGCCCCGAAGATGGGGTCGTTGCAGTCGAAGGAGTAGATGCTCACGACCTTGATGCTCTTGGCCGCGGCCTCCTGCAGCGGTCCCTTGATCAGCGGGCAGTCGGTGGCGTCGACGATGATGCCGTCGACGCCGGCGGCGATGGCCTGGCGCACCAGTCCCGGCGCGGTCGACGGGTCGAGCTTCTCGTCGTAGAGCGTCACCTGCCAGCCGGCGGCCTTGGCCGCCTCGACCGCGGCGTCGCTGGGCACCGAGGCGCTCAGCCCCGCCTGTCCCGACGAGATGACCACGATCTTCTTGCCCTTGGCCGCCGGGCGCGAGGTGCTGTCGGGTTCCTTGTTGGTGCTCTGGTAGTCCTGGGTGACGTGCTGCTGCGCGGTGGCCAGGTAGTCGGCGCCGCTCGACGAGGACGAGCTGGAGCTGCCGGTGCTGTTGTTCGACGAGCCGCAGGCGGCCAGCGCCACCAGGGCGGCCGACGCGCCGAGCAGAGGAAGGCGGCGGCGCAGGCGCCGCGCCTGCACGTCCCTGGGCTGCTGGACGGTGTGCATGAGTGCCAAGGTCGCTTCGCCTCCGCTGTGAGACACGTGACGGGAGGGTGTCTCGGAGGGTTGTGGAATGTAGCAGCTTGGCGGGGAGCGCCACAACCGCAAGATTGGCGGCTGGTGCAGCGGGGACCGGGCGCTTACGCTGTCATGCCATGTGCGCTGTCCGCAGCCAGGCCGCCCGCCGGCGCGTCGAGGCAGAGGAGGAGCGCGTCTCCGCGGAGAGCGTGCTGCCCGTGGCGCGGCGCATCTTCCTGGCCACCGGCTCGCTGGAGATGCGCTCGCTGGCCCGCGAGCTGGGCATCGGCCGGGCCACGCTGTACCGCTGGACCAGCGGCCGCGAGGCGCTGCTCAGCGACGTGCTCGCCCACCTCGGCGTGGCCAACCTGCACCGCTGCGAGCGCGAGGTGGACTCGCCGCCCGGCGCCGAGCGCTTCGTCGCCGTGCACGACCTGCACATCCGCCGCATCAGCGGCAACCGCCAGCTGCGCAGCTTCATCCACGCCGAGCCGCAGCTCGCCCATCGCCTGCTGCTCAGCGCCGGCGGGCGCGTGCACCGCGCCGCCACCGACGCGCTGGCCGACTTCGTGCGCCGCCAGGAGTCACGGAGCGACTGGCGCGCGCCGCTCGACGCCGCCGCCTTCGCCGACCTGGTGGCGCGCATGTCGGAGGCGTTCATCTACGGCGACCTCATCGCCGGCACGCAGCCCGACGTGATGACGCCCACCCTGGCCCTGCGGCTGATGCTCGGCCTCGACGGCGCGGTGCAGCCGCGCGGCGCCGCGACCTAGTTGCTGGCGGTGATGGCCTCGACCGGCTGGGCCAGGTGGGTGCCGGACATCGATCCGTAGGCCAGCGCGTCGCCGAAGCAGAGCACGTCGCCGGCGGCGGTGGTCATCCAGTAGCCCAGGCCGTCGGGTGTGGCCGCCATGCCGGCCACCGGCGAGGACAGCCGCATGTTGCCCGCCGAGCCGTAGAAGGGCGCGTCACCGAAGGCGAAGATGCCGCCGTCGGCGGCGACCATCCAGTAGCCCTTGCCGTCGTGCGTCGCCGCCATGCCGACGATCGGCTGGTTGAGCGGGGTGGCGCCCATGGAGCCGTGGAAGCCCGCGGTGCCGAAGGCGAAGATGCCGCCGTCACGGGCCACCAGCCAGTAGCCGCCGCCGTCCGGCGTGGCCGCCATGCCCACCACCGGCTGGTTCAGCGGCGTGCCGCCCATGGAGCCGTGGAAGGCGGCGTCACCGAAGGCGAAGATGCCGCCGTCGGTGGCGACCATCCAGTAGCCGTTGCCGCTGCTGGTGGAGGTCATGCCCACCACCGGCTGGTTCAGCCGCGTGCCGCCCATGGAGCCGTGGAACTTCGCGGCGCCGAAGGCGAAGATGCCGCCGTCGCTGGCCACCTCCCAGTAGCCGCCGCCGGCGGGCGGGGCGGCCATGCCCACCACCGGCTGGTTCAGCGCCGTGCCGCCCATGGAGCCGTGGAAGCCGGCGTTGCCGAAGGCGAAGATGCCGCCGTCGGAGGCCACCAGCCAGTAGCCGTGCGGCGACGGGCAGGAGTAGTCGGGGTCGTAGTAGTTGCCGTCGGAGAGCTGCACCGGCGCGGTCTGCACCTGCCACACCTGGCCGTTGCCGAAGCCGTGCGAGGGGTTGCAGTCGTTGGCCGGGTCGCCGCCGTTGTAGTCGGCCAGCCACACCGGCGCGGCGGGCTTGTAGCCCGAGCCGACGATGAGGTTGAACTGGTACGCCGTCGAGTAGATGCCGACGGTGACCCCCCTGGTGTGCAGGTAGTCGATGTTGCCCTGCAGGACGCGCCAGTTGTTGGCCGTGTCGTAGCCGCCGTCGCAGGCGAAGTCCCAGCAGTCGCCGGTCTCGACGTCGAGCCACCACACCTGCGAGGCCATGCCGTTGCCGCTGGCGTAGGCGTACTCGGTGGCGGCGTTGTTCCAGCCGTAGTTGTAGTCGTTGCAGGACATGTCGCTGGGCGGCGAGGCGCAGCTTCCTGACGGACCGGTCGTTCCCCTCAGCTCGTAGGTGCCGCCGGAGTGCGGCGCGTCGAGGACGATGTACAGCGCCGGCTCGGCGGCCAGGCCGCGCGCCCAGGCGAACTGCGCCGCGGCGCAGCTGTTGGTGGTGTACGAGCGGCCGTGCGAGACGCCGACGACGCCGAACTGGGCCGGCGCGGGGGGCGTGCGCGTCCCCGTGGTCGAGGTGCACTGGGGCCAGGAGATGTCCCAGCCGTGGTACCCGGTGGGGATCGGGCCGGCCGCCGACACGCTGTGCGCGGCTGCCAGCGGCGCAGTGGCCGCCAGGCATGCCGACACCGCGGCGAGGGCGAGACGACCACGCAAGACGGGACGGGGACGTTGAGGAGACGTTGCTTGCACTGGGGTTTTCCGGGGGAGGGAACGCTGGGACTATACCCGCGCTCCGGCCGGCGTGCCTGCAACAGGTGTGTCGAAACCGGCCGGGAGTGGCCACGCGGCGTGCCGCGGCTGCGCGCGCGCGTAACGTTTCAGCAAGCCGCGCTGCGCTCATCATGGGTGCGACCGATGGACATGTCGCCGCCGCCGCCCCCGCCCGCCGAGCCGCCGCCGGACCCGCCCGCCTGGGACGGCTGGGCCCCCCCTCCCCCACCCGGCCCGCCGGACGGCTGGGGCTGGGAGCCGCCCGCACCGCGCCGTCGCCGGGCCGGGCTCTTCGCCGGCGTCGCCCTGCTGGTGCTGGCGGCGCTGGCCCTGCTGTCCTTCGCCGGCAACGTGCTGCGCCACGACCCCGGCGGCCCGCTGGGCTCGCTGCTGTCGCAGGACAACGGCAGCTCCGGCGACGTCTCCGGCATCGTCTCGCGCGTCTCGCAGTCGGTGGTGGACATCAGCTCGACCTTCCCCGACGGCGCCGGCGAGGGCAGCGGCATGATCGTTACCGCGTCGGGCGAGGTGCTGACCAACAACCACGTGGTCGACGGCGCGCTGCAGATCGTCGCCCGCATCGGCGGCGTCGGCCCGCAGTACGACGTGCGGGTCATCGGCGCCGACGCCGCCGCCGACGTCGCCCTGCTGCAGATCCAGGACGTCTCGGGACTGCCCACCGTGCCCACCGGCAACTCCGGCAAGGTGTCGGTGGGCGACCCGGTGGTGGCCGTCGGCAACGCCCTGGGGCGCGAGGGGCCGCCCAGCTCCAGCACCGGGCACGTCACCGCCCTGGACCGCACCATCACCGCCACCGACGAGACCGGCCGGAACGCCGAGACCCTCGACGGCCTGATCCAGGTCGACGCCAACGTCCTCCCCGGCGACTCCGGCGGCCCGCTGGTCGACGCCTCGGGCCGGGTGATCGGCATGGACACCGCGGCCTCGGCGCGGCATTTCCGCTTCCGCGCCGGCGCCTCGCAAGGCTTCGCCATCCCCATCGACACGGCGCTGTCGGTGGCCCAGCAGATCCGCCGGGGCAACGGCTCCGGCGGCGGCGCGCCCACCCCCTCGGCGCCGACCCCGCTGCTCGGTGTGGTGGTGCGCGACGCCGGTCCCGACGGCGGCGCCATGGTCGCCAGCATCGCCCCGGGCAGCGCCGCCGACGCGGCGGGCATCGTCGCCGGCGACGTCATCGTCAGCTTCGACGGCCGCGACGTGCAGTCGGCGGCGGGGCTGCGCGCCGCCATCCGCGCCCACCACCCGGGCGACCGCGTCCAGGTGGGCTGGGTCGAGCCCTCGGGGCAGGAGCAGAGCACCACCGTCCGGCTGGGCTCGAGCGGCTGATCCCCGCTCGCCGCGGGCCCGGCTGAGGCCGGTCGCCACCGAATCGCAACCGAAAGCGCAGGAACCGACGCGGTTGCGTCGTTCTCATTTCCGAGCGGTCGTGGGCGCTCAGCAGCCGCAACCCGTGCAGGGGTGATGCCCACGAATGGGAGAGGCTTGTCGTGGGCGAACCGCGCCTTCATCGCGTGTTTCGTGCTGCGCGCAGTTCGGTGTGCGCGCGCACGCTCCCGGGAATCGCCGTCGCCGCGGTGGCGGTCACGGCCACCACCGTCGCGCTGCCGTCGCGCTCCCCGCTGGCTCCGGCGGTGGCGCACGCCGACTCGTCGTTCGACAGCGCGCTGCTGGCGCTGCTCAACCAGGACCGCGCCAGCCACGGGCTGGCCCCGCTGCAGTCCAGCGGCGCGGTGGCGGCGCTGGCCGAGAACGCGCCCTACGGCGGCTGCGGCTTCACCGTCGACGGCCGCGCCGAGGACATGATTGCGCGCAACTACATGGCCCACACCATTCCGGACTGCGGTGACCAGAACGTCTTCAACATGCTGCGCGCCGCCGGCGTGCCCTTCACCGCCGCGGCCGAGAACCTGGGCTACACCAGCGGCGTCGACGATCCCAACGCCGCGGCGCAGTGGATCAACCAGGAGTTCATGGCCAGCTCGGTGCACTCGGCCAACATCCTCAACCCCAACTTCACCGCGGTGGGTATCGGCTCCTGGCGCACCGCGCCGGGACAGACCTGGTCGGGCGCGGGCAGCACCATGAACGACGTGCTGGTCACCGCCGTGGCCTTCGTCAACACGCCGGCGCCACCGCCGCCGCCCGCCCCGGCGAGGACGGCGACGCCGGTGCGACCGCGCACCGTGTCCGCGCCGGTGCGCCACGTCGCCGTGCCGGCGCTGCCGGACACGGGGGTCATCACCCCGGCGGCGGTGGAGCTGTCGGTGCCCACGCCGGCGGCGACCGCGGCGCCCGACGTCGACGACACCACGCCGCCGCGGCTTCCGCAGCGCGAGGTGCTCGACGCCACGCCCATCGGCGCCAGCGTCCCCGTGGCGGCGGTGGCGCCGGTGGCGGGCTCGCACGGACAGCGCCTGCGCCTCGCCGCGGGCGGCGCCACCGTGCTGCTGCTGCTGCTCGGCTCGCTGCGCGGGCCGCTGCGGCTGGTGCCGCGCCGCCGGGCTCGCTGACCCCGCCGGCGGCGTGCTACCGTCGCCGCCTCGGCAGGCAGGGAGGTGGTGAGCATGGTGACCGGCAGCATCGGCCACGAGGCGGTGGACAACGCCATCCTCGCCCTGGTCAGCGGCGACGACGCGACGCGGGCCAACCCGTATCCGCTCTACGCGCAGATGCGCGCGCACCCGGTGCACCGGTCGCTGCTCGGGGTGTGGTTCGTGACCAGCTACACCGGCTGCGACCGCGTCCTGCGCCATCCCGCCTTCCGCCGCAACCACGGTGACGCGCTGCAGCGGCGCATGGCCCTGCAGAACGCGGAGGGACGGCGGTGGTTCGAGCACCAGACGCGCTGGATGCTGTGGCTCGACCCGCCCGACCACGGGCGCATCCGCAGCCTGGTCAGCCGGGCCTTCACGCCGCGCTACGTGCAGCAGCTCCGCGGCCGCGTCGAGCTGCTGGTGTCGGAGCTTCTCGACGGCATGCAGGGTGCCGGTGAGGTCGACTTCGTCGACGCCTTCGCCCTGCCCCTGCCCATCACCATCATCTGCGACATGCTGGGCATCCCCGCGGGCGACCGGCGCAGCTTCCGGCAATGGACCATGCAGTCAGCGGGGACCCTGCAGCCGCTGCCCGGCGAGGCGGTGCAGGATGCCGCCGACGCCGCCACCGTCGCGCTGGAGGCGTACTTCACCGAGCTGGTGGCCGCGCGCCGCGACACGCCCGCCGACGACCTGCTCACCGCCCTGATCGCCGCGGAGGAGGACGGCGTGCGCCTGTCGCATGCCGAGCTCATCGCCAACGCCGCGCTGCTGCTCGCCGCCGGCTTCGAGACCACCACCAACCTGCTGGGCAACGGCCTGCTCGCCCTGCTGCGCAATCCCCAGCAGTGGCAGCGGCTCGTCGCCGACCCCGCCGGACTGGCCGCCAACGCCACCGAGGAGTTGCTGCGCTACGACAGCTCGGTGCAGCTCGCCGCCCCGCGGGTGGCCAGCGAGGACGTCGAGGTCGACGGCACCGTGCTGGCCGAGGGCGAGATCGTCTCCGCGGTGGTCGGGGCCGGCAACCGCGACCCGCTGCGCTTCGACCGGCCCGACCAGCTCGACCTGGCCCGTCCCGACCCGTCGCCGCTGAGCTTCGGCGCCGGCCCGCACTTCTGCCTCGGCGCCGCGCTGGCGCGCATGGAGGCGTCGATCGCCCTGGAGGCGCTGGCCCGGCGGCTGCCACACCTGGAGCTGCTCGACGCCGAGCCGCCGTGGCTGTCGAGCCAGAACATCCACGGCGTGCAGCGCCTGCTGGTGCGCGCCTGACCGTCTCAGCGGCGCAGGCGGCTCCAGCCCCCGTCGCTGCGCAGGGTCTGGCCGGTGATCCAGCCGCCACGCCCTGAGCAGAGGAAGGCGACCAGCTCGGCCGCGTCCTGCGGCTGGCCGGTGCGTCCCAGGGGGCTGCGCCGGGCGATGTCTGCGGCCACGTCGGCAGTCATCCAGCCGGTGTCGGTCGGACCCGGGTCGATCGCGTTGACGCTGATGCCGCGCGGCGCCAGCTCCGCGGCCGCGGTGAGCGTGAGCCAGTCGATGGCGCCCTTGCTGGCCGCATAGGCAATCTCGCCGGGCAGCGGCGGCCCGCTGACGAAGCTGACGATGCGCCCGCTGCCGTGCGCACCGCGCCAGCGGCGGGCGAACTCCTGCATCAGCAGCAGCGTGCCGCGCGCGTTGACCGCCATGTGCGCGTCGAACTCCGCCGGAGTGACCTCGAGCAGGCCGCCGCGCAGTGAGCGCGCGTGCGCGGCGACCAGCGCGTCGACGTGGCTGCCGGCGAGCTGCTCGGCGGTGTCGAACAGCGCGGGGATCTGCGCCGTGTCGGCGAGGTCGGCGTCACGCCAGTGGAAGCGTCCGGTCTCGCCCAGCTCGGCGACGAGCGCGTCGCCGCCGGGGCCGTGGCCGGTGGCGACGACCGCCCAGCCGTCGCGCAGCAGCGCCCTGCAGATCGCGGCGGCGATGCCCCCCGGGCCGCCGGCGCCGGTGACCAGCGCGGTGCGCACGGACTCGTCTGCCATGGTGCGCGCGCCAGTCTAACGGCGCCGGCAGGCGGCGGCTGTCAGGGGGTCTCGACGATCAGCAGCGTGTTGGCGTCCTGGTCGCGCAGCCAGAACATGGCGGGGATGTCGGGCCCGCGCATGATCTTGGCGTCGACGTCGACGCCGGCCTCGCGCAGCCGCGTGTGTGCGGCCTCGACGTCGGCGGTGTCGAGGACCACGCCGGTGTGGTTGCCCGGGCTGTTGCCGCCGCCCTCCATGGGCAGCACCAGGGCCACCGAGGCCTCGCCGCCGGGCGGCGCCACCTCCACCCAGCGGTACTGGCCGCCGTAGGGGATGTCGGCGCGCTTCTCGAAGCCGAGCCTGGTGGTGTAGAAGTCGATGGCGCGGTCCTGGTCGCTCACGGTGACGATGACGCG
>Ga0207664_10002022_pt1 | contig 13346 bp, 11 predicted proteins | sample LARL83metaG_FD_184349 | JGI IMG/M metagenome (GOLD analysis project Ga0207664, IMG submission 184349) | Corn, switchgrass and miscanthus rhizosphere microbial communities from Kellogg Biological Station, Michigan, USA - LAR L8-3 metaG... | ecosystem: Host-associated > Plants > Roots >...
CCATCGCATCGGCCGCACCGGCCGCGCCGAAGCGACCGGCGACGCCTTCACGCTGATGGTGGCGGAGGATTCGCCGCACGTCGCGGCCATTGAACGCTTCATCAGCCAGAAAATTTCGCGCGTGAAGCTGGAGAATTTCGATTATCGCTACACCGCCTTGTTCGAGGAAGGCAAACCCGGCCAGCCGACCGGTCACGATCGCCGGGTGCAAGCCGTGCGCGTGCGCGGCGGCTATTTCTTCGGCCCGGCGCGGCGGAGAAAGAGATAGTCAAAATTTTTCCGATGCTGGTTGTTAATTCCGTGCTTGCGGCTGCGGCGCATCGTGTTTAGGAACGAGCGGTGATTTTGAATGCAATTCTCGGTTCGCTCGCCTGCCTCAGCTTTGCCCTCCTGATTTGGCAATGGCTCGCCGCGCGCCGCTTTCCCCTGCACCAACGCGCCGCCGACCCCTCCTTCGCCCCCGCCGTCACCCTGCTCAAATCCCTCAAAGGCGTGGATGCCGCCACCGAAGATTGCCTGCGAAGCTGGTTCGCCCAGGATTACGCAGGCGAAGTGCAAATCCTGTTCGGCGTCGCCTCGGCGGAAGACCCGGTGTGCGCCATTGTCAGGAAACTCATGGCGGAATTTCCGAAACGCGACGCGCAACTCGTCGTTTGCCCCGCACCCATCGGCGCCAATGCCAAAGTTTCCAAACTCGCCGAATTGGAGAAACTCGCGAAGCACGGAATCTTTGTTGTCAGCGACGCCGACGTGCGCGTGCCGGCGGATTTTCTGGCGACCGCGGTCGCGCCCTTGGGCGTCCCGGAAATCGGCTTGGTCAATTGCTTTTATCGCCTGGCCAATCCTTCGACGCTCGCGATGCAATGGGAAGCGGTGGCCATCAACGCCGATTTTTGGAGCCAGGTGCTGCAATCGCAAACGTTGAAGCCGCTCGATTTCGCGCTCGGCGCCGTGATGCTGACTCGGCGCGAGCACGTGGCGGAAATCGGCGGGTTCAAGGCCCTGGCGGATTGCCTCGCCGACGATTATCAACTCGGCAACCGCATCGCGCGCCATGGCCACCGGATTGTGCTCTCGCCGATCGTGGTGGAATGCTGGGACCCGCCGATGACGTGGGCCTCCGTGTGGAAGCATCAATTGCGTTGGGCGCGGACGATCCGCGTCTGCCAGCCCGTGCCGTATTTTTTCAGCATTTTGAGCAACGCCGGCTTTTGGGCGCTGCTGTGGCTGGCCTACACGCTCGTGAGACCTCTCGATTTAGCTCAATTACCTTCCAACGGAAGTTTAAGCGATTTTTTCCCCGAATGGTGGTGGGCGGTGCCTGCATTCCTTTGCTTCGTCCGAATTTTGGTCGCATGCAATTTGCAATACCACCTTACCCAATCCGTTCGTAACCTCGCATATTTCTGGCTCGTGCCGATCAAGGATGTGTTGCAGGCGGCGATCTGGTTGTGCGCATTCGTCGGCAACAAGATCGAGTGGCGCGGACAACTCTTCCGTTTGCGCCGGGACGGCACCTTAGTGAAAACGGGGTAGGGACGATCCGCTTGCGCCGTCCGCGCCGCAAAGTAGCCGCCGACGTAAGGAGGCGGATTTCCAAACCCATCACCCAATCCGCCTCGTCACCTCGGCGGCTACAAATTGGCAGGAAAACAGATTGCCGAGCGCGGTGGCTTGGCCTACTTTCAGGCCAGTTGCGCGAGTAGCTCAATTGGATAGAGCGTCGGCCTCCGGAGCCGAAGGTTGTGGGTTCGACCCCCGCCTCGCGCACCATTCCACCAGCCTGAGATTTTCGACGAGTATGGTAAATCGAAAGAGAGGGCGGCTAGTCCAGCTTGAACCCTAACCGGCATCCGTTATAGTCAGGCAAATGGCAATTTTACGGATGGACAACGTTCTCATTGTTGTCAACGACCTCGAGGCGGCCAAAGCGTTCTTCACCGAACTCGGTATGGAACTGGAAGGCGAGACGACGATTGAAGGGGCTTGGGTGGATCGAGTCGTCGGGCTCGACAATGTCCGCTCGGACATTGTCCTGATGCGGACCCCGGATGGCCACGGCAAGGTTGAGCTGACGAAGTTCCACACCCCGCCGGCGGTCAGAGCCGAGTCGGAAAATGCGCCGGCCAACGCGCTGGGCATACGCCGCATCATGTTCGCTGTGGATAATGTTGACGAAGTCGTTGCCCGCCTGCGCAAGCACGGTGCCGAACTCGTCGGCGAAATCGCGCAGTACGAAGACATCTACCGCCTCTGCTTCCTGCGCGGCCCCGAAGGGATCATCATCGGACTGGCCCAGCAGCTCCGGTGACAGCCCGCTTCACGTTTTGCTTTGACGCCCGCCGTGAAAAGAGGGAAAAGAGCTTGCCATGAAGACCATTTTACCCTGGATCCTTGCGGTGGTTTTCGCCGCCAGCGCCGGCGCCCTTTATTTTTCCAGTTCCTCCAAGGACGCCGAACTGGCCAAGCTGCGGGAACAGGTGCAGCAGGTGGATACCTTGCGCGGGCAATTGGATGATCTGCAGAAACAGGCCGCGTCGCAAACGGACCAAATCGCGCTGATGCACAAGGACAACGACGAACTGCTGCGCTTGCGCAACCAGGTGCGCCAGTTGACCGATGACAAGGCGCAACTGACCAAGCAATTGCAAAGCTCGCAGTCGCAGGTGGAACGCTCGCAGGCGGCGATCCAGCAGGCGCAGATGAGCGCCACGCAAATGGCGGAGCAGAAAATCCTGCAGATGAAACAAAACGAATCGATGGTGAGCACCTGCATCAATAACCTGCGGCAGATTGACGGGGCGAAACAACAATGGGCCTTGGAGCATCAAAAGGGTCCGGACGCCGTCCCCACGCCGCAGGATATCGTGGCCTATTTTCCGAATGCGATGCTGCCGCAATGTCCCGGCGGCGGTCGCTACACGTTGAACGCCGTCAGCAACGCCCCAACGTGTTCAATTCCCGGCCACGTATTGCAGTAAGGCCCTTCCCTCCAGCCAACAATCCAGCAATCCAACAATCCGCCTCAGTGGCGCGGCCGGAGCAGAATGGCTTTCTTATCGGTGCCTTCGACTTCGACGCTCGCCGTTTCCACGCCGGGATCGTCTTTCAACGCCTGATGGATGATGCGGCGATCAAAGGCCGTCATCGGTTCGAGTTCGACGACATCGCCCCAACGGCGGACTTTTTCCGCGGCGTCCTTCGCTTTTTTCACCAGGGCCTCGCGGGCCTGGGCGCGGTAACCGCCCACGTCCACCATGATTTTCGGCGCGGCCGGGTCTTGCTGGAACAAAAGTCGATTGGCGATGTATTGGAGATCGGCCAGCGTCTGGCCCTGGCGGCCGATGAGCCGGCCGGAATCTTCGGTTTTGACATCGAGCAGGACGCCGTCTTCCATGCTGTGCTCCTCCACCGTCGCGGTGAAGCCGAGCAATTCCATGATTTTTTCCAGCGTGGCTTTGGGTTGAGCAGGCATGGCGGAAGTTGAAGGTTGATAGTTGAGAGTTGTTGTTAAATCTCGCTTGGCGTTATTTCTTCTTTTTTGGGGGCGGCGTCAAGGCGGGAGTGGCGGGGACGGCCGCCTGGGTCTTCGTCACTTTCGTCTGAATAATGCCTAACAACGTGCTCACGAACATGTAAAGCGCCATGCCCGACGAGTAATTATAAAGAAACACCAGGAACAATGCCGGCATGTAACGCATCATGCGCTGTTGCGCCGGGTCCATGCCGGGCGAGGGCGGGGTAAGATGCGCCTGCCAGACCATGACGCCGACCATCAGCAGCGGCAGCAGGTTGAACGGAAAATTGAGGCCCGGAATCATGAACAGCGTGTCCGGCTTGGACAAATCGGGAACCCACAGGAAATGCGCGCCGCGCAATTCAATCGCGTAGCGGATCATCGTGTAAAAACCGATGAACACCGGCATCTGGATCACGGCAGGAAGACAGCCCCCCATCGGATTGACCTTGTTCTCTTTCCAAAGCTCCATTTGCTTCTTCTGCGCCTTCATCGGGTCGTCTTTGTACTTTTCCTGGATGGCTTTAACCTGCGGCTGGAGCGCCTGCATTCTCTTCATCGAACGCGTGCCGGCGGCCGTCAGCGGCCAGAACACCGCGCGAAGAATCACCGTGATGAGCACGATCGCCCAGCCGTAGGGGACGCTGAGGGTGGCGTGCAGGAAATTCATCGTCAGCAGCAATGCCTTCGAGAAAAAGCCGAACCAACCGAAATTCATGATCGAATCCAGGTTGTTGTTCAACTCGCCCGCCACCCGCGCGAGCAGATGATATTCCTTGGGCCCCGCGTACAGGACGAACTGGCGCGCGATGGTTTGGTTATTGGTCAGCGTGACCGGCGGATAAATCAGCGCGCTGGTGTAGCCGTTGGTCGAATACATCGGCGCTTCCTTGTCGCTCAACGGCGGCAAATCGACTTTGCGCATCACCACACCCGAAGGGCTCTCGTGCGGCACCACCGCGAGCGCGAAATACTGGTTATGCGCGGCGGCCCAGACGATGTTCGTCTGGCTGGCGCGATACTCCGTCGGCGGCGTGCGCGGCATGCAGGCAAATCCCCGGGCGGAAAAATAGCTCTGGCCGATGGTGTCGTGGGTTTTTTCGTCCGACCACATCAGGCCGATGTAATAAGTCCCGCGATCATCCGCGTTCATGGGCGTCGCGGTGCCGATGGTCCATTGCTGCTCCGGCAAGGACAGCGACTGCGTGGAATGATTCTGCAGCCACACCGTGGCGTTCATCAGGAAATTTGTCGTGGGCGAGAAATCCTTCACGATGACCAGGCCGTTCGGGAGGGTTTTTTCCGCGCGAACGCCCGTGCCGGTGCGGGTCAGCGTAAACACGCCGTCGCCTTGCACGGCCGAGCCGCCCAGGATGGCGAGAGTCGGTGACGGGGTATAGGAATTGAGCGAGGCGAGGCCGCCGGCCTGCGCTTTGCGATTGCGCCACGAGGGAATCGTTTCGGGATAATGCAGCAGCTCTACCAGCTTCAATCCGCCCCCGTAGGAAGTGAAGGTATAACGCGCGTTTTCGTTGGTGACCACGATCAACTGTTCCGCGACGTTGGTGTTCACTTCGACTTCCAGTCCCGCAGTGGCGGTGGCAGTCGTGGGAGCGGCGGCGGTGGCCGGGGCGTTGGTGCCGGCAACCTGGGCGGAATTGACCGTATTGGTGGCCTGCGGCGTCGGCGGTTTGTAAGGCCAGAGCTTCGGCACCAGCACGAATTGCCAAAGCACCAGCGCGATCAGGCAGGCAGCGATTACCAGGATTGATTTGCGATCCATGAAATTTAAATTCGAACTCCGGAATGGAGGACTTGGGACAGCCCTTCGGCCTTTGGACTATGGCCTTCGGCCTTTGGCCTTTGGACTTTAGACTTTAGCCCTTGGACCTTGGACTTTAGCGTTTGGACTTTGGCCCTTGGACCTTGGACTTTGGCCTTTAGCATTTGGACTTTGGACCTTGGACTTTGGCCTTTGGACTTAGTTGGTACGGGATCTTCCCCGCATTCGCCCCAAGGATGACACCGGCAAACGCGTTTAGCCGCCAGCCAGCCGCCGGTGACGGCGCCGTGGGTCTGGAGCGCTTCAATGGCGTATTGCGAGCAGCTCGGCTCGAAGCGGCATTGCCCGGCGGGACCGACGAGAAACGTTTTCGCCGGCGACAACGTCACCCGATACAACCGCACCAGGAGAATGCAGCCGGAAGAAGGAAGAGCGCGGAAATAGCCGAGCACGCGCGAGAGCGTGCTCCGATTCTGCTTTCTGCATTCTTCCTGCTTCATTTGCTTAACAGTCCCGCTTTGCGCAGCGTTGTCAAAAAGTCCTTTTCCACGGACGCGAAATCCTTGTCCACAATCGAGTTCCGCGCCACCAGCACGAGGTCCACCGGTTGCGCAAAATCGTGTTGATGCCGGCGAAAAGCCTCGCGCAACAAGCGGCGCGCCCGGTTGCGGACCACGGCATTGCCGATCTTGCCGCTCGTGACCACGCCGAGCCGATGGCTGGATTCCGCCGGCAACTTGCGCCAATTGGCAATCAGGCAGCCGTAAACCAGCCGCTGGCCCTCCTGCCGCACGCGGGAAAAATCCCGTCCCTGCTTGATCCGCATTGCGCGGCCGAACTTCAGCCTGGGCGGTCCGGCGGGCATGGCCCATCAGACCGGCGTCAGGCGTTTGCGGCCCTGGCGGCGGCGATTGCGCAGCGTGGCGCGGCCACCTTTGGTGCTCTTGCGCGCCAGAAACCCATGCTGGCGGACCCGGCGACGTTTGGACGGTTGATACTGTCGTTTCATAAATTCTAATCGGTCTAATGGCGCGAATCTCGCGCAACCAACGAGTTGGGGAAATACCCAAAAATCGGAACGCGGGAGCATATCAGCCAACTTTCGGGTGTCAAGCGGGTCGATGGGGCGGTAGTGGGCTAATTTGGATTCGGGGTTTATTTCGGCGGGTTTGGCGCGAGATTACCAGATGAGGGTATAAAATCAGCGTTCTAATTATCGGCGCTTTTGTGCTCCACGGCCTCGTCGGACTCGTTATGGAAGTCGGTCGCTTGAAAACCGTGTGTGCCCCCGCCAGCCACAAAGCAAAATTGGGTCCAATGATGCAATCCAAAAATATCGTCATACCAAACGGTTCCATAAACATAAAACGGTATTCCTTTGGCAATTTCTTCGGCCCAAAACTGCTGTATTTTGGCGATTGGGAAACTAGAATTGTCAACTCCTTCGGGTGCCAATGTATCATCAGTGTGTGGTGTATCAAAAAGGTCGGTTTTACGCTTGCGAAGAATGTCTGGAAATATTGTAACACCCATAGTGCCATGCACATGAAGGGCTGGGGTTTTGCCGGTGTTTTTGTAAAAAACAATTATTCGCGCTGTAGCAATATTGTTCGTGAAATCGTCTTTGACTTCGGTGACATTGACCCAGGCTCTCTCCGACAGAAGGTTTTCGCTGACCATTTCTCTCAATTGGTGCTCGGCGGCTTCCGCTTGCCTTCGATTGGCCTGCATTTGATAGAAATAGATTATAACGGCCCCAATGGTAAAAACCTCAACCAGCCTCCGCATAACAAAATCCCATCCCTCTTTGGTCTTATACCACTTGGGATCGGCATTCCCATATTCCTGTTTTGTTCGGCTCGCGTCGGAACCATCCGGGCCCGACTCTACCACGTTGCGGCTTACTTCATCAGCGCTGGACTGATAGGGCTCGGGTTCTACGTGTTGATGCGCTGATCGCCGCGGGAAAATGAGCGTTTTAAACTCATCTAAAATGGCGAGAAACAGCAATTTAGGCCCCGTCATATATTTGTTGCTTCGGTTTGTAATTGCCGCCGACAGATCGCGCCGTAAGTTGCCCTATTGGGTGCGTAAGCTAAAGGGTAAACCCGCGTTCTTTACAATCGCTGATTGCGAGTCCGAGGCCCGCCGCATCCATCTGACCTGTTGAAACACCTGTATCTTTTTGGGTCGTGGATAGCAAGGTTTGGCGCACCCAAGTAGTGACCTAATTTGAATGGTGGAACCAATTGATAACATATTTCCAGAATTGTACTGGGACAATTATGGGAATAACGAGTCCCGCCAAACAAAAAAATGCCAATGCCGATTTTAGAAAATTACCCTTGGTTTTTGGTTCGTCGGCAACCATCGCCGCAATTGCTAAAACGACGGCCGGGACAAATAGCAATGGAATGAAATAACCCATTCTTCGCCTTTCTTAAAGTCTTTGACTACTGGCGTCGTCCAAATTTACCGAAAACCATACTAAGACGCATTCGCCTTCGCCCCGCGGAATCGCGCAGTCAACAAGGTCAAAATATCTTTCACGTAAGGCACGCGCAGGGCCAGCGCGAGCCCGAAACAAAGGCCGCAGCCCACAGCCATCGGCACAAAAACGCCGCCCAACCGCGCCGGAAAGGTGACATGCCCGAAATGTTCATCGAACGCTTTCCACACGAACCTCGCCGCCACGCCGGCAGCGATCGCGCTGGCCAACAAGATGACCAGGTGCCCGCGCAAATCGGACATTTCGAGCCGGGACAATTTCTTCCGCAGCGCGAAGAGCAGCAGGCTGGCGTTGGCAATGGCGCTGATCGTGTTCGCGGCGCCGAGACCGACTTCGCGAAAACGCTGCACGAGCGCCAGCGCGAACACCAGGTTCAGGCACAGCGCGAAAATGCTGATTTTCATCGGCGTGCGAATGTCGTGCAGCGCGTAAAAGGCGCGCGCCAGGATGTTGACCGCCGAAAAGAAGAACAAACCCGGCGCCAGCGCCATTAAAACACCGGCCACGCGGGCGGTGGCATCCGGCCCGAATTTTCCGTGCTCGAAAATCAAGCGCACAATCGGCTTCGCCAGCGCGAACGCCATCGCGGCCGCCAGCAGGTTTACGAACGCGAGGTAGCCCAGGCCTTGCTTGAGTGTGGAGCGGAATTCGCCGTAATTTTTCTGCGACGCCAGCCCGGAGAGCGTCGGCAGCAGGTACGTGGCGAGCGAAATGCCGAACATCCCCTGCGGAAATTCCATCAACCGGGTCGCGAAATAGAAAATCGAAACGATGTCTTTTTCAAACCAGAACGAAAAACTTTGCGTGACGAGAATATTGATTTGAAACGCCGCCACGCCGATGGAGGCCGGCACCATTTTTCGAACCACTTCGCGCACCGTCGGGTCGCGCCAGGGCGGGACCCAGTGGATGCGAAATCCTTCCCGGTACAATCCCGGCAACTGAAACCCGGCCTGGGCAATGCCCGCCACAATCACGCCGATGGCCAGCGCGAAGATTTGTTTGTCGAGCGTCTTCCCCATGTGCGGCGCGAGAAACCACACGCTGCCGATCATCACCACGTTGAGCGCGGTCGCGCCGAGCGCCGGGATGAAAAACTGGTTGCGCGCGTTGGCCATGCCGATCAGCGCCGCGGCCACGCAGACCAGCAGCGTGTAGGGAAACATGATGCGCAGCAGTTGCAGCATCAATTCCGTCTCGGGCCGAAACGCGTGCATCGCGAGCGCGATGGAAATTCCGATCATGGCCAGGGCGCTTACCGCCGAGGCGGAGACGAAGAGACCGGACAACACCGCATTGGCCGCGCGCCACATTTCGCGCTCGCCTTCGTTCACCTCCTTTTTCTTGAAAATCGGGATGAACGCCGCCGAGAGCGCGCCTTCACCAAGCAATCGCCGGAAAAGATTCGGAACCTGGAACGCGAGCACAAACGCGCTGGCGACCGCGGTCGTTCCCATGAAGTTGGAGTAAACGGTATCGCGGGCCAGGCCGAGAATGCGGCTGGCCAGCGTGGCGCCAGCCAGCGCGCCGGACGATTTCAACATCTTTGACACGCGTGCAGTCTAGATACCGCCGCCGCGAGTCAAAGTGCAAAGTTACACCTTCACCCACTTGCCCGACTTCGCCGACTCCTCCACCGCCGCGAGCACGATCTGGTTTTTCCAGCCGTCCTCGAACGTGGGCTGCACCGGTTTGCGATCCACGCAGGCATTCACGAAATCGGCGACCGTGTGCACGAACGTGTGTTCGTAGCCGAGGATGTGCCCCGGCGGCCACCATTGGCCCACGTAAGGCTGAATCCCATTCGGTTGCGTGACCAGGATATCGCGAAAACCCTGGCGGTCCGGCGCGTTGGTGTTGTCGAAAAATTTCAGCCGGTTCATGTCCTCAAAATCAAAATAAAGCGAGCCCTTGCTGCCGTTGATTTCGATTTCAATAAAATTCTTCCGGCCTAACGCAAAGCGCGTGGCTTCAAGATTCGCCAGCGCGCCATTTTCAAACACCCCGAGGAAGGCGGCGGCATCGTCCACCGTGACCTTCGCCATCTTGCGCTGCGTCTTGGGCAGGAGACCGGCCGTCTTAACCGATGAATCAACCGGCCGTTCCGTAATGAACGTGTGCATCATGCCGCTGACCTTGCTGAATTCCCCGACCAGATAACGCGCCAGGTCGATGATGTGCGTGTTGATGTCGCCGTGGGCGCCGCTGCCGCAAACTTTTTTGTCCAGGCGCCAGTTGAACGGAAATTCCGGGTCCACGATCCAGTCCTGCGCGTAGCGCGCGTGATAATGGTAAATCTGCCCGATTGCGCCCTCGGTGATCATTTTTTTGGCCAGCGCAATCGCCGGGATGCGGCGGTAATTGTGGCAGACCATGTGGACGACCTTTGATTTCTGCGCGGCGTGGAACATCGTTTGCGCCTGTTTCACCGTCAACGCCAGCGGCTTTTCGCACAGCACATGTTTGCCGTTTTGCATCGCGGCCAGCGCGATTTCGCAATGGCTGTCGTTGGGCGTGTTGATGTCGATGATGTCGATGAGCGGGTCGTCGATCAGCTCATGCCAATCGGTCGAGGAATTCTGCCAGCCGAGCTGCGAGCGCGCGGCCTGGACCGCCGTCGGGTCGCGTCCGCAGATCGTGTGCATCTCAACATGGGCCTTGAGAGGAAAGAATTTGGGGGCCTGCCTCCAGGCATTGGAGTGTGCCCTCCCCATGAACCGATAGCCGACCATACCGACGCGAAGTGTTCTCGCCATAAAGTTGGTGGTTGAATTAGCGTCCGCCGTCTTTATAGTGACCCACGATTTTCAAGTCAATCGGCGACTGGGGTTTTAGTGCGAATCCAAACGAATTTATTGACGCCACCGACGCCAAAAATAGACGAAAGCTTCTGATAGCCATAAACTTATGCCGTTTACCGCTGCTGAAATAGCCAAACACCTGCAAGGTGAGGTTTTGGGCGATGCGTCGGTCGTACTCAACACGTTTGCCCCCGCCGACCGCGCGCAGGCCGGGGACCTGACCTTCGCCGAAAACCCGGATTATTTCGCGCGCGCGGAGCAAAGCGCGGCCTCCGCGATTATCGTGGACGCGCCATTCACCTCCAAAAAAATCCTCATCCGCGTGCCCAATGCGCGCATCGGTTTTGCCAAAGCGCTCGCGTTATTTTTTCCCGAACCGGTTTTCCCGGCGGGCATTCATCCCACGGCTGTGATCGATCCTTCGGCGCAGGTGGATCCCGCGGCGCACGTCGGCGCGTATTGCGTCGTGCACGAAAAAGTTCGCCTCGGCGCGCGGACGATTTTGCAGGGCGGCAATCACATCGGCGCCGGATGTCACCTGGGCGAAGAGGTCAATTTATTCCCGAACGTCATCTTGTATGCGCGCACTGAAATCGGCAACCGCGTCCGCATTCACGCGGGCACGGTGATTGGTTCGGATGGTTTTGGTTACGTGCAGGAAAACGGCGTTCACCGCAAGGTGCCGCAGATTGGGAACGTGATTATTCGCGACGACGTGGAGATCGGCTCGAACGTGAGCATCGACCGCGGCGCGCTGGGGCCCACCATCATCGGCAAAGGCACGAAGATCGATAACCTCGTGCAAATCGGACACAACGTGAGCATTGGCGAATATTCGCTGGTGATCTCGCAGGTCGGCATCGCGGGCAGCACGAAGATTGGGAACTCCGTGATTCTTGCCGGGCAAGCCGGGCTGGCCGGGCATTTGAAAATCGGCAATCGCGCCACCGTCGCCGCGCAATCGGGAGTCATGACCAATATCCCCGACGGCGAAAAATGGCTCGGTTCTCCCGCGCAACCGGATCGCCAGGCCAAGCGCCAATTCATCGCCATGCAACACCTCCCGGATTTGCTGAAGCGCGTCGCGGAATTGGAAAAGAAATTAGGGACCGACGCGGAAGAGGAATAGAGTAGGAAACCACGCAGGAAGAGCACAAGCCTCCAACGGAAGCGACACGAAGCCAACGAAGTCCTTACGCTGGATTGAGTCGAAAATTGTTCAAAAATCCAGGCGACAAACAAAGTTTCACCCTCTCCCCGGGGGAGAGGGCGGGGTGAGGGGAAGCGTAAACATTCAACCGTTCGTTGGCATCCTCTGATTTTTGGAAAAGGAATTTGAGGCTCGTCACCTCGGCTGCTACTGGAATCTCCTCCGCCGCTCACCCCAGCATCCGCAGCAACTCCGCTTCATCAATAATTTTCACGCCGAGCTTGGTGGCCTTGTCCAACTTGGAACCCGCTTCCTCGCCCGCCACCACGAAATCCGTTTTCTTGCTCACGCTGCCGCTGACTTTTCCGCCGGCGGCTTCGATTTTCGCGGCGGCCTCCTCCCGTTTCAAATTCGGCAACGTGCCGGTGAGCACAAAGGTTTTGCCCGCAAACGGTCCCGCCGCGGCGCGCGGTTGATACAATTCGGATTTGAAATTCAATCCCGCTTTGCGGAGCCGATCGACCAGGCTCCGGTTGTGGGAATCGGAATACCAATTGGTGAGACTCTTGGCGATGACCTCGCCAATGTCTTCGGCGTCCATCAACTGTTCGGGGCTGGCGGCGAAAATATCGTCGAGCGTGGGAAAATGTTTGCACAACGATTTGGACGCGCCCGTCCCGACGTGCAGAATGCCCAGACCGTAAAGCACGCGCCAGGCATCGCGCGCTTTGCTCGCCGTGACCCCATCGAGGAAATTCTGCGCGGATTTTTTCCCCATCCGTTCGAGATTCGCGACCTCATCGAGCTTGAGCAAATAAAGATCGGCGACATCCCTCACCAGGCCGCTGCCGACCAGTTGTTGCACGAGAACTTCGCCGCCGCCCTCGATGTCCATCGCACCGCGAGCGCACCAATGTTCGAGATGGCCGCGCAGTTGAGCCGGGCAATCCGAATTGGGACAATACCACGCGGCGCCTTCCTGGCTGCCGCCCGTGACTTCCTTCATCAATTTCGAGCCGCATTCCGGGCAAACTTTCGGATATTGAAACGGCGCTTCCTTGCCGGTGCGCTTGGTCAAAACAACATCCACCACTTTGGGAATCACTTCGCCCGCTTTTTCAATCGTGACCGTGTCGCCGATGCGCACGTCCTTCTTGCGGATGTAATCCTCGTTGTGCAAGGTCGCGCGGCTGATGGTGCTGCCCGCGAGGAATACGGGATCGAGCTCGGCGGTGGGCGTGATGGCTCCCGTGCGGCCGACAGTGATCATGATTCCCAACACCTTTGTCTCGGCCTGTTCGGCGGCGTATTTGTAGGCAATCGCCCAGCGTGGCGCCTTGGCAGTGAAGCCCGCCCGTTCGCGTTGCGCGTAGGAATTCAGTTTGATCACCGCGCCGTCGGTTTCGTAGGGAAAATCGCGACGAATCTCGTCGAGATCACGAATTGCGTTCAGAATTTTATCGACTGAATCGGCCAGCCACCAATCTTCGTGCGTCGGCAGTCCGAGCTTTTTGAATAACGGAAAAATTTTCGAATGAAGATCGACTTCCGCGCCTTCGACTGCGCCGGTTCCATAGAAAATCATT
>Ga0207664_10002023_pt1 | contig 13345 bp, 15 predicted proteins | sample LARL83metaG_FD_184349 | JGI IMG/M metagenome (GOLD analysis project Ga0207664, IMG submission 184349) | Corn, switchgrass and miscanthus rhizosphere microbial communities from Kellogg Biological Station, Michigan, USA - LAR L8-3 metaG... | ecosystem: Host-associated > Plants > Roots >...
CCTGGTGATCGCGATTTGTTCCGATAGCGCCTGGGCGCTGGCCTCCTCTCGCGCCCGCGATTGGCTGAATCGTTCTCCCCGCCGGCTCGAGCTCGTCGGCGGCGCAAGCGGCATCACCATGATCGGCCTCGGCCTCACCCTCGCGGTCAGCGGACGCAAGGACTGATCGGAGCGCAGCCCGGCATCATCGGCCGCGGCGCCGGGCTCTGCTGCGCGGTCGTACCGCCGATCGCGGCGGGGTCTGCGAGCGCGAGTGGCTCACGTCTTCGGCAAGGCGAGAGAAGGTCGCGAACGGTGCCAGCGCGACCACAGCCAAGCGGCAAAGCCGAGCGCGCCGAGTGCGAGAACCAGGAGGATCCATTCGACCGGCGCGGCAGCGGCTGCTTGGACCTGATGGCCGATACCGACCGGCACGGTCGGGTGGACGGACGGCACCGGAAGGTGCGGCGGCGTTCTTCGGGCCGCCGTAAGTGTCACCTTTGGCTCCCCGGTGGCGAGTAGGAGCGCGGCAACCATCACCACGATCGCGGCGAGGGCAGTGAAAGCGACGAGAGCGCGAGGTCTGCGGCTACCTGCCGTTCCGTGTGGCGTCGCGACGATCCCACGCTCGCTCGCCCACGAGGACGCCAACGACCGCGGATCCGGGGCACTGCTTCCGAGGTACTCCTCGATAGAGACGCCCTCCGCCTCGGCGTCTTCGAGGTCGGAGGCGAGGTCGGCCGCCATCTCGTCGGCGAGCGGGTCCGGGACGCCAAGGCGCCTCCACTCCCGGCGGCACTGCTCGACGAACTCGCTCATGAAGCCACCTCCACCTTGACGCCGTCAAGCACCGCGTCGATCGCCACACGGGCTGCTCGCCACTCGGACACGCCAAGAGCGAGCGCAATCCGGCCCGCGCTCGAGGGCCTGTAGTACTTCCGCGGCGGCCCACCCTTACTCGCAGCTCTGTAGGTCTCGACGAAGCCCTCGCGCTCCAGCCGTCCCAGCAAGGGGTATATCGAGCCCTCGCCTACCGCCGAAAGCCCGCGCTCGCGCAATCTCTTCGTCATCTCGTAGCCGTAGGCCGGCCCTTCGTCCATCACCGCGAGCAGGCAGAGATCGAGTACGCCCCGAAGCAGCTCGGTTTGCCGCTGGGAACCGGGTGCCATGTCAGGCACGATAGCAGCGTTACCCTTGTCACGCAAGAGTTAGGCTGGCATCGCTCCCGCCCTGAGGACTAGACGGCTATGGACGCGGCTGATCGCGAACGATCACCCGGGCTTGTACTCGCCCGGAAGGACGCGGACGCTGATCGCGATCCGGTTCCAGGCGTTGATGACGGTGATCGCCCAGATCAGTTGCGACAGCTCGCGATCGTCGAAATGCGCACGTGCTGTGTCGAACACGTCGCGGGGCACGTGTGTGCCGGCGACCAAGGTGATCGCGTCGGTCAGCGCGAGTGCCGCTCGCTCGCGTTCGGTGAAGAACGGCGCTTCCTTCCAGGCGGCAAGCGCGTGGAGGCGTTGCGCACTCTCGTTGCGTGCTTGGGCATCGAGGCTGTGCATGTCGACGCAGTAGGCGCAGCCGTTGACGATCGACGCACGCAGACTGACGAGGTCGCGGAGGGCGGTGTCGAGCTCGATCGACCCGTCGAGGCCGACCATCGCCCGGTAGCTGGCTTCGGCGTGCTCGAAGATGTCGAGCCGAGGCTGCTCGAAGGCGATGCCGGTGTGGGTTGGAGCGGTGTGAGTTGACATGCCGATCACGCTATATGCAAGGTGCTCATTGGCAATGGCCAATTCTGAGGTTGCTAAGTGGTCCAATGGTGGGGATCTGTTCCTCGATCTCAGCCCGGAGCGAGGTCGTGGGCTGCGGACGAGGATCGAGAACGCGATTCGCGACGCGATCCGCTCCGGCCGGCTGCCCAGGGATACGGTGCTCCCGGCTACCCGCACCCTCGCGCGCGACCTCGGCGTCTCACGCGGGACGGTGATGCAGGCCTATGCGCAGCTGACCGCCGAAGGCTGGATCACGGGCCGCCGCGGTTCCGGAACGCGTGTCGCAGCTGACCGCACGACGCAGACGGCAAAGCGGCCGGGGCTTGCCGCCGGCGCTGTGCGCTGGCGATTCGATCTGCGCCCGGGCCGCCCCGATGCGAGCTCGTTTCCGCGCGCGGACTGGATGCGCGCGCAAAGGCGTGCGCTCGCGGCGGCGCCCGGCGACGCGTTCGACTATGGCCGGCCGGAGGGGATGCTCGCTTTGCGGCTCGCGCTCGCCGACTACCTCGCCCGCGCGCGAGGACTGCGAGTCAGTGCCGACGACGTCATCGTCACGACGGGGTTCACGCAATCACTCAGCCTGATCGCACGCGCGCTGCACGGGAACGGCGTCACATCGATCGCGATGGAAGAGCCGAGCATGCCGCTCCATCGCAGTGTGGTGAAGGAAGCCGGCGCGAACCTCACGATGCTTCGCGTCGACGACGCCGGCGCCGCGGTCGAACAACTCGCAGCGCTACCCGATGTTCGAGCGGCGATCCTGACGCCGAATCATCAACATCCGACCGGTGCGGCGCTGAGCCCGACCCGGCGGGCAACCCTTCTCGACTGGGCGCGGACGAGTGACGGTTACGTCGTCGAGGACGACTATGACGGCGAGTTCCGCTACGACGGCGAGCCACTCGGGCCGGTCCAAGGTCTCGATCCAAGCAGAGTCATCTACGCAGGCACGGTCTCGAAGACACTCGCCCCCGGCGTCCGCCTCGGCTGGCTCATCGTCCCCGAGCCGATCCGCGACATGGTGCTGCGGCAACGACTCCTTACCGACGGACACAACGGTGCCCTCGAGCAACTGACCTTCACCGAGCTGCTGCGATCCGGGGGCTACGACCGGCACATCCGCAAGATGCGCCTGTACTACCGTCGGCGACGTAACACGCTTCTGGGGGCGCTTGCAACGCGTCTACCGGAGCTCGGTGTCGCCGGTGCAGCAGCAGGACTCAATCTGTTGATCCCGCTTGGAGACGCGGAAGCCGAGGAGCGCGTCCTCCGCGCGGCGAGCGCGGCCAGCCTCGGCCTCGGAGGGATGATCGAAGGGCGCTTCTACGTCAACGACCCGAAGCCCGGGATCCTCGTCGGCTACGCAGCCAGTCCCGAGCACAACTTCTCCCAATCGGTCGATGCGCTCGTCGACGCGCTCACGGTGAGCGTCCGATAGTTTCGCGAGTTCACGCTCCAGAACAGCGCAGGTCGGCGTCGAGCGAGCCGATCCGGTACTGCGCGAGCTTCGGCGCCACGCCGGTGAAGCCACCGCTCGTGCAGTTCTGCCGCGCCTGCGCGAGTGTTGCCTCGGTTCCGGCAACCCAGTCGGGCAGTGGGCCGTTGAAGGCAGCCGCTGTCGTCTGCGCCGTCAGCCCCGTGATCTCCCTCCACTGGGCGCTGGTGGAATAGATCCCGACCGGCCCGGTCGCGCCGGCGTTGTGCAGACCCGCGATGAAGCCCTGCAGCGCGGCGATGTTGAGCTGGTAGGTCCCGGCCCAGCTCGATGCCAGCTCGACATCCAGCCACCACGGCGCGGTTTTCGCCGCGACCGGGTCGAGCGCGGCGACGAGGCGGTAGGACTGAGCGGCGCGCTGCTCGCCGTAGATGTACGAGCAGGAGTCGGTCAGCAGACCATTACAAGCACCGTAGGTCGACGCGATGCCGCCTTGGGGCCAGTCCGCAACGTGATGACCGCCAGGGTTACCGGTGTCGATGTAGAGCGACAGGGGCGGCTGCGGCGGCCGCTTCTGCCCCGGCGTGTCGCGCGCCCAGTGCAGCTCACCGCCGATACACGGATCCGCTCTGTTCGCCAGCCCGCCATTGACACCGACGATCCCGAAGAGCGGATTCGACGGGTAGGAACCCGAGCACTGCGGATACGAGACGTCATAGCCGGTAGTCGGCGACGAGCCCCTCACCACGATGACGACCACCACCACCACGACGACGACTACGGCAAAGACGGCCACCGGTATCCACCTCACCCGGTGGCAAGAACGCGGGGCAGGCGACACGGCCCTCAAGCTACTGGGCCTGGAGCGTCATCGCGCCGGGCGGCGAGCGAGAGCCAGCGCGGCCTCCTGCTCGAGGAGGCCGACGTGCACCTCGGCAAAGTGGCGCTCGCGCAGCATCCGATCCCATGTCTCGGGCGAAGATGGATGCTCCCAGCTTCCGACGGCGACGCGCCCGGCGTTACGCACGATCCGGATGAACCCGGCTGGGCCGCGAGCGGCGACTGCACGGATCTTGTCGAGCAGCAGGCGCCGGTCTCTCGGCTGCAGCGACAGCGAGAACATCATGTCGCAGAGCACAAGACGCCCGCCGGGGACGAGCACGCGTCGCACCTCCGAGAGAGCGAGCTCCTTTGCGGGATCGTCGAGGTGATGGAACACGTAGTTGGAAACGACCACGTCGAACGACTCGTCCTGGAACGGCAACGAGCGCATGTCTCCCTCGACGACCTCGACGTTGGCGACCGACCTTTCGGCTGCGCGCTCCTCAAGGCGGTCCAGCATCCCGCGCGAGATGTCGAACGCGACGACGCGAGCGACATGGGGTGCGATCTCGAGCGCGACGAGCCCGGCACCGGCCCCGAGATCGAGGACACGGTCGGCGGTACACGCGTCGGCTGCCTCGATTATTCGATCACGGAAGGAGAGGAACACGTCTGTCGCAGCGACCATCTCCCACGCTTCGACGCGGGAATCCCAGTCATACGGGTCCTGCGTGTGGCCTGTCGAACCGAGCTTGCCGATCATCCAAATGGGACGCTGATCGGACCCGGCAACCGTCTGTAGACGGCGACGAAGTCTCGATCGTCCGGGACGAGATAGCGCGTCGGAGGCTGCATCGGATTCGGCACGACCTCGCTGGGCACGAGCCCGTGATGGTGGGTATAGGTGATCAGCGTCGGCCACTCGGGGTTGATGTCGAACTGCATCGCACGCACGGCGCCGGCACGTTGCAGGATGCGCGCGAGCGTCACGACGGTCTGGTCGTTTGCAGCCGCGTAGACGAGGTTTCCGCGGCGGTCGACGCCGACTCCCGTTCGCCACACGCGCACCGCGTTCCCCAGCGTCGCGCCCCACTTCGTGCTGTTGTCGAGCGCAGGGTTCAGCTTCCCCGCCCAGACGATCGGCGGAAGACTCTGCCGTGCCCAGGCAACACCCGGCGGCGCGTTCGGACCGCCGCTCCAACGGAGAATGTCGACGCGTCCGCTGCGATAGCCGACGAGTGTCGCGAGCCCGTCCCTGAGCGGCTCGTTCGTGCGCCCGTTCACGGCTGAGCCGTTGTGACCGTCGACGTACGTGAACCCGCCGTTGAACGTCGCAAGCAGCCGCCACCGCTGATCGTGCGGGACGGAGCTCGGCCCGCGAACGGGCGCGTTGGGCGGCTCGTACCGGCCCGGATACCAGGCAAGTGCCGTCCGGTTGTGGTCGAACCACGCGACATACGCGACGATGCGCGGATAGTCCACCTCGGTGCGGAACGTCGTCACGAGCACGGGCTGAACGCCCTCCACCGTGGGACCGACGGGTCTCCAGATCCCCTCTCCGGGCAGTGGATGGGGGAAGATCGACGCGATCGGCGGCGGCCACGGTGCGCGGCGCTTCGGACGGTTCACGAGGACGGGCGAAAGGCCGACGGCGGGCAGCGCTCTGAGTTGCGGCCCGCCCCGCTTCGGCGCCTTCCAGCCGTAGTAGATGCTCTCGGCCTCGTCGACGAGCCAGTTCATCTGGTGGTTCCGGAGCCACTCGACGCTTCGGACCCCGAGCGGGAGACTCGACGGCTGCACCATCGTCGCGGTGTACGAGTAGAACGCCGGCGAGAGCAGGACGAGCAGGAAGGTGATGACCCAGGGCCACCGGCGCGGTCGGCGACGAACCGCGAACGCAGAGCGCGTGCGCTCGGCGGGCCTGCCGCCCTCCAGCTCCGTCTGCATGTTGTCAAGAAGGCTGACAGGCCGGGCTGAGAAAAGCCTGTGAGATCTCGTGATCTAGGGGGCCAAGACGAGCCTGGTGATGCCCGGCTTCCTTGCCGTGGCGAGGAACGTCTCGAGCGGATGACCGAGGAGATAGTGTCCGAGGAACGCCAGCGTCACGCGCTCGACGACTGCAAGCTGTGGCGACTCGGTGGTGTATGGCGGAAGGTGCCCGGCACCGACCAGCCATACGAGGAACTTCGGTCGAGCGGCAAGGCCGAAGTACGTCTCTGTCGTCGCAGGCGCGTTGACCGTATCGGCAGTTCCCTGCATCGCGAGCAGAGGAGGGCCATGCAACGGGAAGGCACCCATCCCGCCGAGCCGGGCGCCCGCCATGACGATGGCGGCCCGGATCCGCCCATCGCGAAAACGTTGGTCGTACGCCACAGCGAGGGCCGTCACACCGCCATCGGACTGGCCCGTGACCGCGATCCGAGCAGGATCGATCTTCCCCGCGAGCACACCGTGGGCGGCGGCGCTCGAAGCGAGCAACCTGGAGATGACGATGCTCACGTCACGCGGTTGGTTGATCAGATCCGACTCGTTCGGGCCGCCCGGTGCTGCCGAGTTGGTTAGCGGGAAGATCGGCGCCGCAACGACGTAGCCGGCGTCGGCCCACGCATCGAGAAGACGGCTATACGTCCGAGGAGAGAGCGCGAACCCGTGCGCGAAGACGACGAGCGGATGACGCCCAGCGCCCGTCGGATACCAAACGATCGTTCGAAGTGGCCGAGGAACGCGCGCTCCGTTCTGAAGCACGATCGATCGTGACGAATCGACGAACGGGAACGTGTGCACGCGAACTGCGGGCGGCGCCCGGAAGCCCATCGCGAAGACCGCGAGCGAGACGAACGCCGACATACGAACGACGCAGCGTGCGGCCATTGCCGCAAAGACTGACAGAGGCGGGGTCCGGCGAGATGACCAGGACCCACCCCGGTGGGATGCGGCGACGGCCTTGACATTGCTGTTCCCGGACGCGCCGGGGAGGGACTCACCCGGTGGCGAAGTTCAGAAGCGCATGTCCGCCGCCGCTGCGGCGATGTCCAGGGTGGAGATGACGCCGACCGGTCGCCCCGTGACCGAGTCGAGAACGGCGAGGTGGGAGACGCCGCGCTCGGTCATGAGTGCGGCGGCATGCTCGAGGGGCTCATCGTCCTGAACCACGACGAGTGGCGTGACCGCGCTCTCCCGGGCGGTCAGCCCGTCGAGATCGTCCCGCACGCCTGCAGCGACGTCGAGGTCGTTGACGAGCCCCCAGAGCTCGACCGTCTCGTCGTCCTCGAGTCCATAGTCGAAGACATAGACGGCGTGGACGCGATGCGCGGCCATGAGCTTTGCGACCGTGCGGAGGGTGGCCTCGGGCGCGCAGCTGATCAGGCCGGTCGTCATCCCGTCGACGACGCGCACCAGTGTGGGCGCAGCGCTCATGCCACGATCATCGGATCCGTCCATTCGGGCGGAATCGGGGTCGACCCTGAAGAGCGCGGGATTCCCCGCAGTTACGGTCAGGGCGGCTCTGGATGCGTTCCGTCCAGCTGCGACGGACACTTGGTCCATGACGCTCGACGCACTGAGCGCACACTGGCGAGCCGCCTTCCGAGCAGCCGAAGAGTCGATTCGCTGCGCGGGCTACGCGCGGTTCGACCCGCACGAGCTCCATGAGCGGGCTCACCGGCTGACGCAGGAGCGAGGCGAGGTGGCCCGCCTTCTCGACGCGGTGGCCCGGGACGAGCACGCGCATCTGCGCCGCAGCCTCACTGCGCCGCCCGCGACGATCCGTATGCTCGGGCTCTCCTCGCAGCTTCACGCGTGCGTGTTCGACCTGGACGGCGTCTTGACGGCGAGCGCGACATTGCACGCCGCCGCGTGGAAGGAGGCCGTCGACGAGTTCCTCGTGCGCTGGCACGAACGCGCGGGCGAACGGTTCGGCCCGTTGAGCCTCTTCGACCCCGCGGCGGAGTACTACACGTACATCCACGGCAAGCCGCGGCTGGACGGCGTCCAGGCGCTCCTCGCCAGCCGCGGGATCAGCGTCCCGGTGGGCAAGCCGGGCGATCCGCCGGACGCGGAGACCGCCTACGGGCTCGCGGCCCGAAAGAACGACGCGCTCGGGCGGCTTCTCGAAGGCCGAGGTGTCGAAGCGTACGAGGGCTCGCAGCGGTACCTCGAGGCGGCACGCGAGGCACGCGTTGACTGCGCGGTCGTCTCGCCGAGCGCGAACACCGGGGCGATCCTCGACCTCTCCGGCTTGGCCGGTCTGATCGGACAGCAAGTCGACGGAAACACCATCCACGACGAGCACCTGCACAGCAAGCCGGAGCCGGACACGACGCTTGCGGCCTGCCGGAAGCTCGGCGTTCCGCCGCCCGAGGTCGCGGCCTTCGAGACGACGGTCGCGGGCATCACGGCTGCACGCGCGGCCGGCGTCGGGCTCGTGATCGCCGTCGACCGTGCAGGTCGGCCGGAGGCGCTCAGCGGCGCCGGCGCCGACCGCGTCGTACGAGATCTCGCAGAGCTACTCGATCCGGCACTCGCCGCGTAGCCGCCGGAGCGTCACGCTTGCTCTAGAGCCATCGGCAGGTACACAAGGCGCGGGGATGGTGGCAGACCTGGCACTCGACGTCGCGCCAGCGGAGTCGCTTCCTGCTCACGCTCGCAACGACCATCAGGACGCCGGCGAGGACCACCGCAGCGAACGTCGAGATCGATGAGCCGGCGGCGATCGGGATCATGCGGTCATCCTCCTCGCAGACCGGTCCCGCCGCCTCAGGCGCTGCCCGGAGTGCCGCTGCGGGTTTGCGGCGGCCAAGATCAGGCCTGCCACGGACCTCTCCGTGCTCGTCGTCCGCTGACGGCCGCCACACGCGGCGTCAGATACCAATCACTGATCGCTCGCGAAAGGAGAGAAGTCATGCCTGAAAGCGACAAGACCTTCACGGCCGAGGAGGCTCGCCGTCTCGGCCGAGAGATCGGGATCGACTGGGCCATTGCGGACTTCGACGTGGAACAGTTCCGGATGGGCATGAACGTCGAGCTCGAGCACGGCCTTCGGGACCCGCTCACCGACGTCACCGGCGACGACCCGCACGTCACCGCCAAGATCGCCCTCGCGCACCTGAACGAGTTCCCGGACTACTACACGCGCCTCGCGCTGATGGAGGAAGCGGCAAAGCGCGACTGGGGCGAGCGAACATAGGACCGACACCTCCCGCCCTCCTACGTCGCGTGGGCCTAGGGTAAGACGGTCGCGATGAGATCGTCACATTGGTTCAGGCGTCGTCGTGTCGGCTTGGGCTGGCGGCCGGTCAGTTGGCAGGGCTGGGCGGTCACGGGATTGGCCGTCGCGTCGGCGGCAGCGGTGGTGGTCGTCCTTCGCGGCTCCGCAGCGCGGCTTCCGGTCCTGATCCTGATCGTCGCGCTGTACGCGGTCGTCGCGCTCTTGACCGGCGGAGCGTCTGCCGACAGACCATCCTCGAGCGACTCCGAGTCGCTGCCTGAGCCTCCTTCTTCGTCGGCAGGACTCAGTGACGGGCAGCAAGAGGCCCTGCAGGCCCTGACGGGCAGGAACCGTCAGGTGGGTGGCTCGGGGGCTCCCGTGCTCGTGGTCGAGCACCTGACGAAGCGGTTCGGCGATCGGATTGCCGTCGAGGACGTCTCGTTCACGGTCGCGGCGGGCGAGGTGTTCGGCTTCCTCGGACCGAACGGCGCCGGCAAGACGACCACGGTCCGCATGCTCGCCACCCTGATATCCCCGACGTCGGGCTCGGCCACCGTCGCCGGCGTTCCCCTCGACCCACAGCGCGGCGTCGAGATCCGGCAGCGCATCGCCGTGATGACGGAGAACCCCGGCCTCTACCTGCGGCTGACCGTGGCGGAGAATCTCGAGTACTTCGCCGGCCTGTATGGACTGACGGACGCGCGGAGGATCGGGCAGGCGCTCGACGCCGTCAACCTCGCCGGCCGCGCTGCCGACCTCTGCGGCGGCCTCTCGAAAGGCCTCCGGCAGCGCGTCGGCCTCGCACGGGTTCTGCTCAGCGACCCGGCGATCATCTTCCTCGACGAGCCCACCTCCGGGCTCGATCCGGTCGCAAGCCGCGACGTGCACGAGCTGATCGACGGCCTTCGCGAGCGCGGTGTCACCGTCTTCCTCACCACTCATCGCCTCGAAGAGGCAGAAAGGCTCTGCGACCGTGTGGCGATCCTGAACACGAGCATGCGCACGATCGGCCGCCCGGATGAGCTCCGCGATCGCCTTTTCACCAAGACGCTCGTCGTGCGCACCGCGACAGCGCTCGCCGACCCGGCGCGGGTCTTCGCGGCCTCGGGGGTCGAGAGCTGGCAAGCCGACGGTCCGGCCGGCTACGTACTCACCGTCGGCGATGCGCGCGCCGCGGCGCCCGAGGTTGCGCGTGCTCTCGTGCACGTCGGCGCCGACCTACTCTCGCTCTCCGAGGGGCGCCATTCACTCGAGGACGTCTACCTCGAACTGATCGATCGCGATGCCGGGACGAACGCATGAGCGTGCAGCGCGTCCGTGCTGTTGTTCGCAAGGAAGTGCGCGAGTTTCGACGTAACCGCTTCGTGATCGGAACGATGGCTTCGCTTCCAGTCATCTTCCTCGTCACGCCGATGATCACCATCTTCAGAGTCCCCGATTCCGCGTCCGGCTCCCAGGTGAAGGCTGCCGTCGGCGTCATATCGCTACTGATGCTGATCGTTCCGGTCGTGCTCCCGCCGGTGATCGCGTCCTACTCGGTCGTCGGCGAACGAGACCAGGGGACGCTCGAGCCGGTGCTCACCGCACCGATTCGCGCCAGTGAGCTGCTGCTCGGAAAGGCCGTCGCCGCGTTCATCCCTTCCGTGAGCGTCGCGTACGGGATCTACTTCATCGTGCTGATCAGCGTCCGTCTAGGCGCCGCGCACGTCGTCAGTAGCGTCGTATGGCACGCGCCACAACTGCTCGCCCAACTGCTCTTCACCCCCCTGCTCGCGCTCTGGGCGATCTGGGTCGGGATAGGCATCTCCATCCGCGCAAGCGACGTCCGGGTGGCCCAGCAACTCGCGACCCTCGCGAGCCTCCCGCTGCTCGGGTTCACCTCACTCGTCTCCTTCCAAGTCATCACCCCGTCCGTCCCGCTCGCGATCGGATGCGCCCTCGGCCTCGCCGCCGTCGACCTCATCGCATGGCGAGTCGTCTCGAACCTCTTCGATCGCGAACGGCTCATCACCGGCCACAGCGCTCCATGGGACGACGCGGCCGTCTAGATCACTGATTCACAGCGAGCGTTCAGCGTCAGCACATCACGCCGGCGGCGTCCTTTCCGCAGATCCTACGGATGCGCTGCGCACGATCCGGTGCGATACATGCCTGGTCCAAGGGGGAGCGATGGAACCGCATGTCGGCGACGAGGTGAGGCTGACCCGCAGCGGCCACTCGGCCGGATCGGCAGAGCGGGGACGATCGTCGCCGTTCTCGGCGGGTCGGGGATGCAGGTCCTTCGCGTTCGATGGTCCGATCGCCTCGAGACCTTCGTGCCGGCGCACGTCGCCGAGATCGATCACCACACTGATCCGCGAAGCTCGATTGGGTGCCTGACGAGGGACTGAGTCCCGCCGCTCCTTCTCTCGGTTCAAGCCGTTTCCGGGGCTATGACCCAGGTCCGGGCAGCGGTTCGCAAGCGGTCCAAAAGCGTTCTGCGCTAGACGGGACTCGCAAGGGCGTTCGTGTGTCCCACTAGAGATATGGGCGTTCTGCCTGCTCTAAGCCGCCGGCAACGTCGTGCCCTAGCCGCTGATCTCGTCCTCCAGGCGCGTCACGAAGCCGGCCGCCTCGAGGCTGGCCGCCCCCGCATAGAGCCAGGCCATCACGACCTCCGCGCTCGAGGTGTTCTCGAAGCCGTGGTAGGCGTTTCGCGGCACGAAGACGGCCTCGCCCTGGCCGAGCGCGATCGCATCGTCGTCCACGTACGCGACGCCTTGCCCGGAGATGAGGTACTCGACCTCTTCGGCGTTCGTATGGCGGTGAAGCTCGTGGCGGGCTCCGGGCGCGAAGATCGTCACTCCGAAGACGCCCTGCTTCGCTCCAACGCTCTCGGCGGTGACGAGCCAGCGGACGTCCATGTTCACCCAGCCGCGCTCCGGTATTCCGGGATCGGCCGTCGTGTCGGCCAGGGAGACCTTGTAGGGATGCCGATCGATGGTCACGAGATCTGAGCTCCTATGTCGAGTGGTGCGGGCGAGTTGGATTCAGGCGATGGGATGTTCGGCGTGACGAGGATCTTGCCCGGGGCGCGCCGCTCGGCAATCGGTCGCAACCCTCCCTCGACGAGCGCGTCGAGCGGAATGGTCCGCGCCATCGTCAAGGCTGCGAGATCGCTCTCCACCAGGAGATGGAGCGCCGCGGGTATGTCCGTGCTGCAGACGTGCGCAACGCTGGTGAACACATCGATCTCGCGCAGAATCGTGTCGCTCAGGTCGAACTCGCGGGGTGCGGAATGGAGGCCGACAAGGAGCACGCGTCCGCCTCGGCGTGTCCCCGCGAGCGCCGCCGCCGGGGCGTGCTCGGCACCGCTGGCCTCGATCACGACGTCGAATCCCATTCCCCCGCTCAACTCGAGCAGGAGCTCCCGGAGCGATTTGTCCTCGGCGGCCGCCGTGTCGGTCGCACCGAGTGCGGAAGCCGTTGCGAGACGTTCGTGATCGATGTCGATCGCCACCACTCGTCCCCCGTTCGCCCGGCGGGACGCACCCGCGACGACAAGCGATCCGATGCCGCCCACTCCAATCACGGCGACGTTGTCCTCCGCCGTCAACTGGACGCGAGAGAGCGCGTGCAACGCGACCGCCAGCGGCTGCGCCATCGCGGCCCCGTCGTCGGTGCATGCGTCCGGGACGAGATGGCAGATCGACGCCGGTGAGCGAACGTACTCGGCAAGCCCTCCGTCCACCTGTAGGCCCAGCGTCCGGTACTCCACGCACAGGTTCGTGCGTCCGCCGCGGCACCAGGGACAGTGTCCGCACGAGATGCCCGCGCCGGAGACCACACGGTCGCCGACCTGGACCTTCGTCACACCGTCGCCGCGCGCGACGACGCGGCCGACGAACTCGTGCCCGAGGACGACGCCCGGCTTACAGAGGAGCGGGCCGTGATCCCATTCGGAAGCATCCGTGCCGCAGATCGCTGCACGGATCACCTCGATCACGACGTCGTCTTGCCCGCGCGCGTCCGGCTCGGGGACGTTTTCGATTCGGACGTCTCGGGCTCCATGGAAGACAGCTGCCTTCACGATGTCAGCACTCGATCTGGACCTTGACGTTGCGGCTCGTGTCGCGTGCAGCATCG